>Ga0181560_10000174_pt1 | contig 54400 bp, 52 predicted proteins | sample 011ome_20_FD_133751 | JGI IMG/M metagenome (GOLD analysis project Ga0181560, IMG submission 133751) | Coastal salt marsh microbial communities from the Groves Creek Marsh, Skidaway Island, Georgia - 011509CT metaG (megahit assembly) | ecosystem: Environmental > Aquatic > Marine > Intertidal... | reverse complement strand
AGCCAGTTAAAACCGTCGCGTTGCACGTCTGGGGGTAAATGGCGTGTGAGTCAAATCGGCTTTGTTTGGCTGTTGGCGATCATCGGTGTGTTTTGTCGAATACCGCTGAGCTCGGCCGAGGAGTTAGCGGCCCCTGCACCTTCTGCATTCTCCCCACTCAGCACACCTTCCACAGCCTCTGGGCCGACTGCCCTCGAGCGTTACGAGGCTATCATACAAGATAGCCAACGCCTCGACGGTTTTATACCTCTGTATTGGCATGAGGAAAAGGGCAAGCTGTATGCGGAGCTTAGCGAGTTTCAATCGCCATTGATTTACTACGCCAGTCTGTCACAGGGTGTGGGGTCCAATGACTTGGGCCTGGATCGCGGGCAGCTAGGTGAGACGTATTTGGTTGAGTTTAAGCGCGTTGGGCCCAAGGTTTTACTGGTGGCACTGAACACCGGTTATCTCGCCAATTCCGATAACGCGGCCGAGCGTCGCGCGGTGGACGAGGCTTTTGCTCAATCGGTGTTGTGGGGGTTTGAGCTAAGTGGCGAGGCCCAGGACAAGGTGCTCATTGACATTACCGACTTCGCAATGAGCGACGCCGTGCATCTTTCCCGCCGGCTTGCAGCTATGCAGGAAGGGGCTTTTCGGGTGAGCACCGACCGTTCACTGATCAACTCGGCACGTACCAAAGCCTTCCCTGACAACACCGAGGTTGATGCCCTTGTTACTTATACCGGGCAAGCCGAGGGGCGTTACTTGCCCACGGTTTCACCCAGTGAAACCAGTGTCTCGGTACATATTCATCACTCCTTTGTGCGTCTGCCTGAACCCGGCTACACGCCCCTTCCGTATGATCCCCGTGCGGGGTTTATTGACGGCGGTCAGGCCTTTATGGACTACGCAACGCCCTTGGGTGATAGCGTTCAGCGCGCCTATGCCTGGCGCCACAGGCTGGAGAAAAAGCACCCTGAAGCGGCGATGAGTGAAGCGGTAGAACCCATTGTGTACTACGTCGACCCGGGTACCCCCGAGCCCATTCGGAGTGCGCTTATTGAGGGTGCATCGTGGTGGAACCAAGCCTTTGAGGCGGCGGGTTTTATTAACGGTTTTCAAGTTAAGTTATTGCCTGAAGGCGCCGACCCTATGGATGTGCGCTATAACGTTATTCAGTGGGTACACCGTTCTACCCGAGGCTGGTCATATGGGTCCAGCATTCGCGATCCTCGTACCCAGGAGATCCTAAAAGGGCATGTTACCCTTGGGTCCCTGCGTGCACGGCAAGACTACATGATTGCCGAGGGTTTGCTGGCACCTTATGGCGATAGTGAAGAGACACAGAGTCGGGCCAAAGCTGAGCTCGAGGCATTTGCTCTAGCGCGCATCCGTCAGCTATCGGCGCACGAGGTGGGGCATACCATTGGTCTGGCGCATAATTTTGCCGCGTCTACCAACAACCGAGCGTCGGTTATGGACTACCCGTATCCCCTTGTGACCCTAGACGGTGAGGGGAACATTGATGTCTCCGATGCCTATGCAGTGGGTATAGGCGAGTGGGACAAGCGTGCGATTACTTGGGGTTATTCCCATTTCCCAGAGGGGACCGATGAGACCTCGGCACGGAACGCCATTATGGCAGCCACCATTGCCCAAGGATTGAGTTATGTCGAGGGCAAGCATGCGCGAGCCGATAGCTTTGCGCGAACGGGCGGTGCATGTCACAGTCGTGGTGCACTGTGGGATAACGGCGCCGACCCGGTGGCAGAGCTTAATCGGTTGAGTGCGTTAAGGCGCGTGGTGCTTAACCGCTTCTCCCCGGCAGTAATTCAACGCGGTGAGCCTATGTCGCGCATGGAAGAAGTGCTGGTGCCCGCCTATCTCATGCATCGCTATCAGCTCAAAGCGGCAGCTACCGTGCTTGGCGGTCGAGACTTTGTCTATACCTTAAAAGGTGACGGTCAAACGCCAACCACCGAGGTTGGCCTTGCGCGCCAAGAAGCGGCACTGCGAGCCTTGTTGGATACCCTGTCCCCTGAGTTTTTGGCGTTACCGCTCAGTGTGATTGAGATTATTCCCCCGGCACCGCCACTCACAGGCAATCCACGCGAGCAATTCCCGCGTGACACCGGTTATTTGTTTGACCCGCTAGCGGCCGCCGGCACCTCGGCTGAGCTGAGCTTACAAGTCTTGCTAGATCCTGGTCGCGCCGCACGCTTAAATCGCCAGCGTATTTTGAACGCTGCACAGATGGATTTTGCCGCCGTGCTTGAGCGACTGATTGCTGAAACGTGGCAGACTAAACCTGCCAAAGAGCCTTACGCTGGTCAATTGCAACAGCGTGTGCAGCAGCTGGTCGTAGACAAACTGGCGGCACTGATGGGAAATAAAGCGGCCGACATGGCGGTAAGGAGTCAAGCCTTTGAGGCATTAAGTGCCTTGCATGGCTGGGTGACAGATGCTCTGGGCAGCTCTCGGGGCATAGACAGCTGGCAAGCTCACTATCGCTTTAGTGCCGCGCGCATTGACGCGCTGATGAACGACGAAGCGGTATTTCAAGTGACGCCTGTTGTGGCGCCACCGGGTTCACCGATTTAGCCCTTAGCAAGACCCAATATGCTGCAACGTTAGATTCAGAGTGTTCCCAAGAACTTGCCTGCAAATTACTGCACCATGGCAATGGCGCGCAACATGGCTCGCGCCTTGTTCAGCGTTTCTTCCCACTCTGCCGCGGGTACCGAGTCGGCCACAATGCCGGCGCCTGCCTGTATGTAAACTCTGCCGTCCTTTACAACGGCTGTACGGATGGCAATGGCCGTATCCATGTCTCCAGCCCAGGAAATGTAACCAACGGCACCGCCATAAATACCGCGTTTGGTGGTTTCTAGCTCATCGATAATTTCCATAGCCCGTACCTTGGGTGCACCACTCAAGGTGCCGGCGGGCAGGGCTGCTCGTAAAGCATCGATGGCAGTGGTACCCGCTCTTGCTCGGCCCTCCACGTTAGACACAATGTGCATAACATGGGAGTAGCGCTCAATCACCATGTTCTCGGTGAGGGTTACCGAACCAGGCTCGGCAATTTTGCCCACGTCGTTGCGCCCAAGGTCGATAAGCATTAAATGCTCGGCGATTTCTTTTTCATTAGCCAATAGTTCTCGTGCCAGTTGTGCATCGTGTTCTGCATCGCGGCCTCTCGGTCGGGTGCCGGCGATGGGTCGTAAAGTGACCAGGCCTTTCTCTGCGCGGACCAGAATCTCGGGCGATGACCCTACAATATGGAAGTCGCCTAAATCGAGAAAATACATGTACGGTGACGGGTTTAAATTGCGTAGTGCCCGATACAGTGACAGTGGTTGGTGATGATAAGCTACGCTCATACGTTGGGAGGGCACTACTTGCATCACGTCGCCACTGAGTATGTACTCTCGAACCTTTGCTACCCAGTCTTCAAACGTCTCTCGTGACGTTTCAAAGCGGGCCTGCGCCTCAATAGCGGCAGTTGATATTGTGCCCAGTGCTATGGGCTCCAGTGCATCTACGTCATTGTGTAGTTGCTTCTCAAGTTCATCCAAGCGCCTAGTTGCTTTGGCGTGTGCGTCCTCTTCAGAACTGTCGCTATTGACCACCAGCGTAATGGTTCCTGCTAGGTTGTCGAACACTGCAACTTCTTCTGTCAGCATCAATAAAATATCAGGGCAATTGAGTGCGTCGGGCGGACAGGACTGACGTAATTTGGGCTCAATGAGACGCACGGTATCGTAACCAAAGTAGCCCACAAGCCCGCCGTGGAAAACCGGTAAGCCTTCGATGACTGTGCTATTAAATTGCGCAACAGTCGCTTCGATAAATGCCAAAGGCTCAACATTTTCAACGCGCTGGCAAACCTGCCCGTGCTCAAAATAGCTAATGGTATTGCCGCACACCTGAAACCAACGCGAAGCAGGCAAGCCAATAATGGAGTAACGGCCCCATTTTTCACCACCCTGCACTGACTCAAATAAAAACGAGAACGGTTGATTAGCAAGCTTGAGATACACCGATAGGGGTGTCTCCGTATCGGCAAGCAAGGTTCGTGAGACCGGTGTGCGGCTCATCTGGCCAATATCTAGATCATTACTCGCAGGAGAGGTACTCACGCCACCACAGTCGCCAACTCGCTGCGCATGGTATCGATAACGGCTTGATAGTTGGGCTGGTTGAAAATAGCCGAACCCGCAACAAAGGTGTCGGCACCGGCCCGTGCTACCTCAGCTATATTCTTAGGACCGACACCGCCATCCACCTCAAGGCGAATAGCCAGACCACTGTCATCAATCAGGGTACGGGCTTCGCGCAGCTTGGTAAGCGTTGACGGAATAAACGCTTGGCCACCAAAGCCAGGGTTGACGGACATCAGTAAGATCATGTCCACCTTATCCATAACGTATTTGAGGCTGTCGAGGGGTGTGGCTGGGTTAAAGACTAACCCTGCCTTGCAACCGAGGTCTCGAATAAGCCCCAGCGAACGATCAACATGCGTAGAGGCATCGGGGTGGAAGGTAATATACGAGGCGCCCGCTTTCGCAAAAAGCGTGATGAGCTCGTCGACCGGCTGCACCATAAGATGCACGTCGATAGGCGCCGTAATGCCGTAGTCTCGCAGGGCGCTGCACACCATGGGTCCTATGGTGAGATTTGGCACGTAGTGGTTGTCCATGACATCAAAGTGCACCACATCGGCACCGGCGGCCAAAACGTTGGCTACATCGTCTCCCAGACGCGCAAAATCGGCCGACAAAATAGATGGCGCAATCCAAAAATCGTTCATGACGGCAGGTTCTCTGGTGGCGAAAACGCGCAGTTTACAGCGAGAACGCCTTGCGTGCGACTTGGCGTCGGTTCGCCGTGCTCGCGCTAGGGAATGTCGCGTAGCTGCTTGTCTAAAAGCGCTAGCCGCTCGGGTGTGCCTACATCTAGCCACTGTCCCTGCCAATGGCTACCCGCAAGTCGTCCCTTATGTATCGCCGCGTCTAATAGCGGTTTGAGTGGTCGCTTTCCTTGGTCATAACCTTTAAAAAAATCGGGATGGTAAATACCCAGGCCCGCATATGTCAGGGTCTGGTTCGATGCCGCTCTGCCAGAGGTGGGAGTCTGGGCCGCTTTAACGGTTCTGCCTTCAAGGATAAAGTCACCCGCTGTGTTATGGGCGGGATTGTTGACTAGCAGAATGTGCGCTCCCTGCTTGGGCACGGTCTGGTCGATCAATATGCCTAGCGGCACATCAGAAAAAACATCACCGTTAATCAACACAAACGGCGCGTCACCGAGTAGCGGTAGGGCATTAATAATGCCTCCTGCCGTTTCCAAAGCCTGGGCTTCAACCGTGACGCTAATGCGTACATTCCATCGACTGCCATCACCACAAAATTGGACAATTTGCTCGGCAAGGTAGGCGGCATTGACGACAATGTCTGTAATACCGGCGTCCCGTAGGGCTAGGATATGGCGCTCCAGTAACGTTATGCCACCTGCTTTAAGCAACGGTTTGGGCGTGCTTTGGGTGAGGGGAAGCATCCGCCGGCCTTCTCCCGCCGCTAAAATCATCGCCTTCATGGCTGGTGAGTGCCGGGTGAGGGGCTTTTGCTGCTTGTATACCACGCCTGATCGGCGCAGCGCTCAAGCGCTGTGGTTTCAAACCAATCGAGCAGGCACTTAAACGCCGAGTGTGTGCTGGCGTACAGCCTGAGAATTTCAATCACGTAGTTCATCACCAGCGGTAAGTCGTTAAGATAGGCCGACTTGCCGTCGCGCAGTGACAACCGGGCAAAAATACCCAAAACTTTGAGGTGGCGCTGCAAACCCATGAGGTCAAACCAGCGCTGCCATTGCTGCTTCGACACGTACTCGCAAACGCCCGCCAACATCAACTGCGCTCGGTGTTGCTCGCTCCACTGTAACTGCTGCTGTCTGGGCCAGTGCACGTAACAGTCTTTTAGCAGTGATACCAAGTCATAGGTAATCGGCCCAATAACGGCGTCTTGAAAATCGATCACCGCCAGAACGTCGTTATCTAAAGCCATGATATTGCGGCTGTGAAAATCGCGATGCACAAAAACCTGGGGTTGCTCAGTGGCATTGTCCACCAAGATCTTCCAAAGCTCGCTTAGAGCCGTAGAGAGCTTGGCGTCGATAGGCAGATTGAGTAACTTGCCAATGTACCACTCGGGAAACAAATCCAGCTCGCGGCGCAGTGACGCCTCGTCATATTGGTCTATGGTGATTGAGGCCAGGTCATGGTGGGCAAGTGATACTAGTAGCGATTGGGCAGCGCCGTAATAACGCGCCACCGATTGCGGGGTTAACAAGGGTAGCAGTAGCTGATCACCCAGATCTTCTAGCAGCATAAAGCCAGCATCGACCGATTGTGCAAGTACCCGCGGCACGCGAATGCCATGTTGCTCGAGATGCTTTTGCACCAACAAGAACTCCGCGGTTTTCTCTGTGGGTGGTGCCAGTACTGCAATCGCCGTCGATGGTGTTTGGCTGCTGTTCGAGCGCCATGAAGCACGAAAATACTGTCTTGGGCTTGCATCACCGGCAACCAACGATAGCTCAAACTCGGCGCAGTCTTGGTTGAGTTGTTGCCGAGTCCATGTTTCTAGCGCTGCAAAATCTACGGCCAATGTTGTGTCTCTACTAAGCGAGCAGTGTGACTTTTAGTACATCACAGACACTGATAGGGGGGCAACGCTGGTAAGCGTGCATAGGCCTATGGCGTTGCGGCTAGCGGGTTGTTAGGTGGATAGCGAGTTGTCAGATAGCGACCTGTATTGCCCCGTTCCTTGATATTATTGGCACCTCGAGATTGCAGGCAGCTCGAGATTATCGGCAGGACGCGGCTGTCACTATGTTAACATTCGCGCTTTCTTAAACGAGCGACGAATACTTCCTTTGCTACTACCACCTTCTGAATGCATACCTGCCAGCCAAACGGCTTGCTGCAAATCTCTGCAGGGGGTGGAGCGGCTGGGCGCTTGGGTTTTGGCTGCCATCTTGTGGGGTCACGCTACGCCATTGCACGCCGCACCATTACACGCCGCACCGTCACAAGTCACATCGCCGCAAGCTGCATCGTCGCAAGTCACATCAGCGATAGCCCAGCCAGAGGCTAAACCCCAGGCCAATTCAAACACAGCGCTCGGCCACGAAACCATTATCGCCATTGACTGGCAGCCCTTGCATCTGGTGCCTCTCAATCTGCGCGGTCCCAATTGTGAGTTATGTCAGGGCCAATACATCGACCCGCTGTCGGGTACGGTAATCAACCCCGATGCGCCGGTGAATGCCAGTGCAAGTAGCGGGATCAGCGAGGGCGCTGTCTTGCAGCTTAAAGGCGATGCGGTATTGGAAAAAGGCGGGCGCACCCTCAACGCCGACAACATGACCTATGACCGTGAGGGTCAGACGGTAACCGCTACTGGCAACATTCTTATGCGCGAGCCCGGTTTTGTGATTGCTGGAGAGCGTGCAAACTATAATGTGGCCAATGGCACGGCCAGTATCGAGTCGGCTTATTTTACTTTGCACGAAGAGGGCGTTACCGGTTCGGCGGCCATACTTAACCGCGATGACACAGCGTCGCTAAGCATTAGCAATGGCGCATTAAGTTACTGCCCCCCTGAAGACCCTTTTTGGTACATCACCAGTAATGAAATAACAATTGACCAGACCAGCGGTATTGGTGAGGCGTTCGATACGGTACTCACGATTAAAGGCGTGCCGATTATTTATCTACCCTGGGTTCAGTTTCCGATTGATGATCGGCGCAAGACTGGATTGCTGTTCCCTGAGATAGCGACAGGTTCACGCGGCGGTCTGGATATCGCACAGCCTATCTACCTCAATTTGGCTCCTAACTACGATGCTACCTATACGCCCCGCTACATTGCCAAGCGCGGCTTTGGTCAGCAGCTAGAGGGCCGCTACCTAGACGACTCTGCTGGGTATTGGCAAACGGTGCTGGGGTATTTTCACAAAGATGATGAATATGAAAAGACCACCGGTATAGATAAAGCTCGCTGGACGGTGGGCGTGGAGCAAACAGGATCCTACGGCGAGGGCTGGTACAGTCGCATTGACTATCAGCGAGTCAGTGATCGCGATTATCTGCGCGATATCAACAACAATAATTTGAGTGCGCTCAGGCAGAGTGCGCTTTTGCAGTATGGCGAATTGGGCTACGTGGGACGCCAGTGGCGAGCGTCAGTTGAAGTACAGCAGTTTCAAAGTTTGGCGACCGACATAGATCCGGGCTACCGCAAACAGCCACAGATAGATGTGGCATGGCAGGGTGATAGCACATGGCTAGGTGTGCAACCCCTGTTCTCGGCCCAGTACTCACGCTTTGATGCACGCGATAAGCCGGCGGCGGGACGATTGTTTGCCGAGGTTGGTTTGAGCTATCCCATAGTCAGGTCGTACGGTTACCTCAAATCGCGGGTTAAATACCGACACTTGGATTACGATATCCAAGACGCGCCCTCAGCATTTAGAAACAATATCTCTCTGGGCAGTGGCGTATTTAGTCTGGACGGCGCGCTTACGTTTGAGCGTACACTTCGCATGGCTGGCACGTCGCTTATTCAGACGCTTGAACCACGCATTTTCTATTTATACAGCGAGTATGAAGATCAAACGGGCAATCCCGTTTTTGATGGCGCTAATCTCACTTTTAGTTATCAACAACTGTTTCGGGAAACGCGGTTTGCCGGCCATGATCGTCTTGACGACGCAAACCAACTGTCTCTGGGGCTCACTACGCGTTTGATTGATGCGGGCTCTGGCCGTGAGTTACTCAGCGCGAGTGTGGGGCAAATTGCTTATTTTGATGATCGCCGCGTGGATTTATACAGACCGGCGCTGGTTGGTGAGCGTTCGCGATCAGCACTGGCGGGAGAGCTTGAGTGGCAGTACTCATCGGCTTTGTCACTGCGCTCGAGTATGCTGTTCGATCATCATCGCGATCGATTTGACGCCGCGACATTGCAAGTTAGTTATCACGGTGATCAGCAGACCGCAGTCAATGTGGGTTATACATTGCGCCGAAGTCCACAGGATCTGGTTGATGCAGCGCTTACCGAGCAGGCCTCGCTGTCAGCCTATTACCCGATTTCCTCGAGTTGGAAGACATTCGGCGCGCTGGAATATTCGCTGGTGTCTTCGGAACTTGTCCAAGGTACATTCGGCTTTGAGTATGAGGACTGCTGCTGGCAATTACGTGCGCTCTTTATGCGTTATGCTGATTCGATTACTAACCCCACAGCCGTCACTAACACCACTCCTATTGACTACCAAAATAGTGTGCAGTTTCAGTTTGTTCTCAAAGGCTTAGGTGGCGCGGGTAGTCGCATTGATGAATTATTGACGGACATTATCCGAGGATTTACTGGCTCGCGGCGCTAGTGACTGCGCACGGTCATTGTGCGTCTTTGCGCAGAGTGCTTGAGCAAGGTGATTGTTCAGAATGACTGTGCAGAATGACTGTGCAGAGCGACTGTGCAGTGTTACTTGCAAGTGCCGTATAGCGGCGCTAGGCTCTCGCCGCAACAGCCAATCTATAAGGCCCAGAAAAACTGACAATCCTTCTGAGTTAGATCTTAGTCATGGTTTGACAGGTAATTGCTATGATTTTGATGATTGACAACTATGACTCGTTTACCTGGAACATTGTTCAGTATTTATGGGAGCTGGGTGCCGAGGTGGAAGTGCGCCGCAATGACGAGATTGATATTGATGGCATTGAGGCACTGAACCCCGATAAGTTGTGTATTTCACCCGGACCTTGCTCTCCCGCCGAAGCCGGTATTTCTATGGCAGTTATCGAGTATTTTGCCGGAAAGATTCCTATCTTTGGTATTTGCCTAGGCCAGCAAAGTATTGGCGCCGTGTTTGGTGGAGAGATTATTAGGGCAACCCAGGTTATGCACGGTAAAACCAGCCCCATTCACCATCACGGCGTTGGCGTTTTTAAAAATCTGCCCAACCCATTTACCGCCACGCGTTATCACAGTTTGGTGGTTAACCCACAGTCTTTGCCAGACTGCTTGGCAATCACCGCGTGGACCGAAACTGAGAGCGGAGAATTCGAAGCGATTATGGGGTTACGCCATAAGACGTTGGATGTTGAGGGGGTGCAATTTCATCCCGAATCCATTCTATCCCAACATGGCCATGACTTGCTGCGTAATTTCCTTGAGCGCTAAGGGCTTGGCATAACCACACACTTAAGTTGCCAAGAGCCCTGCGTACTCGCCCCCATTTAGAGGCAATTAGCGACAAAATTCGCTAGGCTACAACTTTACGAACGGGTCGCCGTTGCTAACACATCGGCTTTGAAAACATGGAAATGAAGCAAGCGTTACAACAGTTGGTAGACGGCGAGTCGCTTTCGCGAGAAAACATGCGCGCCGTGATGACCACAGTCATGAGTGGCGAGGCCACACCGGCCCAAATAGGGGCGCTCCTGATTGCCCTGCGCATCCGCGGCGAAACCATGGACGAAATAGCCGGCGCCGCTGAGGTTATGCGAGCGTTGGCGACGCGCGTAACCGTGAGCCAAGACTACCTCGTAGATTTAGTGGGTACCGGTGGCGATGGTGCTAATTTGTTTAATGTATCCACCGCCGCTACGTTTGTCACTGCTGCTGCAGGTGCCCGCGTGGCAAAACACGGTAACCGGTCTGTCTCGAGTTCGAGCGGTAGCTCCGATGTACTGGAGACGCTCGGTATTCCACTTGATTTAAGCCCCGAGCAAATTGCTAAAGCCATTGATGAAGTAGGGGTTGGGTTTATGTTTGCGCCTGCCCATCACGGCGCCATGAAACATGCCATAGGCCCCCGCAAAGATCTGGGTATGCGCACCTTGTTTAATATTTTAGGGCCACTTACCAATCCCGCTCATGTTGAGCGTCAAGTCATGGGTGTGTTCAGTGCTGAGCTGTGTCAGCCGATTGCCGAAGCGCTTGGCAAGTTGGGAAGTAAGCACGCTTTGGTTGTGCACAGTGACGATGGTCTGGACGAAATCTCGATAGCCGCTAAAACCGCGGTATGGGAAATGCGCGATGGCAATGTAGAGCGGTTTCATATTGATCCGGCAGACTACGGTCATGGGCACGATTCATTGGCCGGTCTCACGGTGGAGACTGCTGAAGCGTCGGCCGATCTCATCCGAGCGGCTCTTGGTAACAAGCCTCCCGAGGTCGCTCAGCGTGCGCGCTCAATGATAGCCCTCAATGCCGGAGCAGCTATTTATGTCTCGGGAGTAGCGGGCACACTACGTGCCGGTATTGACATGGCCGATGATGTTATTGCCTCTGGGCAGGCCGCAGATAAACTTGAAGCGTTTGCCGCCTTCACAGCAGGGTTAAAGGCGGGCGCATTGTGAGTGCAAAGTTAACGGCACCCACCGTGCTTAAAAAAATTGTTGACCGCAAAATCGAAGAAGTAGCCGAACGTAAAGCGCAGCGATCGCCGAGTGAGGTACGGGCGCTTGCGGCAGCGGCAAGTCCCGTGCGTGGCTTTTCGCAAGCGCTAGCCGCGCGTGTGGCGCAAGGAGATCCGGCTGTCATTGCTGAGGTAAAGAAAGCAAGCCCCAGCAAGGGCGTGATACGCCCAAACTTTGTGCCCGCAGAGATAGCCCGGAGTTACGCTGCTGGCGGCGCCGCCTGCTTGTCGGTACTCACGGATATTGATTTCTTTCAAGGGGCTGATCGTTATTTGCAAGAGGCCCGCGCCGCCTGTGAGCTACCCGTGATTCGCAAAGATTTCACCATAGACCCGTATCAAATATGGGAGGCACGCGCGCTGGGGGCCGACGCGGTACTGCTTATAGTGTCGTGTTTAGAACTGCCATTGCTAACAGACCTGTACGCCTGTGCCCAAGAAGCGGGTTTGGATGCGCTAATAGAGGTTCATGATCTTAATGAACTGCACCAAGCGTTAACGTTGAGTCCGTCATTGGTGGGTATTAACAACCGAAATTTGCGCACCTTTGACACCTCTCTCGATACCACTATCGAGCTTCTGTCGGCGATGCCCGATGGCGTGCAAGTGGTCACCGAAAGCGGTATTCATACGCGAGCAGATGTGGATAACATGCGCGGCCACAACGTACACACGTTTTTGGTGGGTGAGGCATTTATGCGCGCTGAAGAGCCCGGCGTTCAACTTAGGGACATGTTCTTCTAGTGCCCGTGGGCGCGCTTATTTAACCAGATTGCCCTGCTCATCCACTGGATAGCTGCGCGGTTCGCGGAGCACGACAATGGTTTTACCCGAGGCCTCTATTAAGCCGTCGGCTTGTAATGCTTTGAGCACGCGTCCGGCCATTTCTCGTGAGCAACCCACTAACCGTCCTAGCTCTTGGCGAGTCACGCGAATTTGCATGCCCTCGGGGTGGGTCATGGCATCTGGCTGTTGGGTTAAGTCAATGAGCGTTTGTGCAATACGGCCGGCAACATCGACAAAGGCGAGGTCGGTTAACTTGCGCGTTGTTAACCGTAGGCGAGCCCCCAGCTGTGCCGTCAGTGCATAGAGGATCTCGGGAAATTGGGCTCGAATTTCGTGAAAGCGCTGGTAGCTGATTTTGGCGAGTTCACAATCGCTGCGTGCAACCAGGTTGGCTGTGCGGATATGCTCGCCAAAAAGCCCCATCTCGCCAACAAAGTCGCCGGGATTCAAGTAGCTAACTACCAGCTCTTGTTCGCCATCGTCTTCTACATCCACCACAACCGAAACCGAGCCCTCCAGCACCAGATACAAGTGTTCGCTGGCAGAGCCCTGGGCAAAAATGACCGATCGAGAACGGTAGACCTGACGCTCACAATGGCGAAGGAAGGATTCGACTTCTGGAACACGCTGAGCGACTTGCGGTTTCATATGAGCCTTTTTAGCAACCAATCTACGTTAACAGAGAATAACGCTTACCCAGACGATGTCATAGGCTTGTTTATCCTTCAGCGAGTCTCTGCGCCCTTGGTGGCGCTCCTATTGGACGGCATTGCTTTGGGTGGTATGGGGCGAGAGCGTTTGAGTGCGCGGTACTGTTGCCGCCGATGCAGTTGTTGCAAAGGGGCTTTTTCCTGGGCCACTTTGGGTTAACCTTGCGCCCCACGTGCACTGCCCCCACTAGGAAAGGAGCGATTAATGAAAGGCACAGTTAAATGGCTGGATGGGGCCATGTTTATTGGTGAGTCCGGGTCCGGTCACACCGTCGTAATGGATGGCCCTGAAGATTTGGGCGGCCGCAATTTGTCGCTCCGGCCTATGGAGATGTTGCTTCTTGGTACCGGGGGGTGCGCCATCTATGACGTGATCTCCATGTTAAAAAAATCACGTCAGCACGTGGTGGATTGTCGCGTGGAGCTACAGGCTGAGCGGGCGGATGCCGTCCCGGCGGTGTTTGAAAGCATCAACCTACACTTCGTGGTGACGGGTTTTGGCCTAAAAGAAGCTCAAGTGAAACGAGCGGTTGAGTTGTCGGCCGAAAAATATTGCTCTGCTTCTATTATGCTGAGCAAAGCGGGTGTGGTGGTGAGCCACAGCTTTTCGGTAGAGGAGGCTGATGGTCCCCAGTCAAGCGAGTATTAGAGCCAGTAGCTGCTCTCGGTCATAACTTTAGAGACCTGAGTCATCAGGTCTTTAATAGGGCGAGGAAACTCAGTGCCGCCGGCATTGAGTGCGTTTTCGCCGTGGCGCTCCTCGTCTTCTAACATTTGCTGCAGAATGAGCTGCGACTTGCGGTCGTCCGCTGGCAGGTTTTTTAAGTGGGCTCTTAGGAGGTTAGCCACCCGTTCCTCGGTAGCGTGTACAAATCCCAAGCTCACTTTGTCGCTCACAGCGCCGGCGGTGGCGCCGAGTGCCAGCGAAATACCGTACCAGAGTGGGTTTAAGACACTGGGCCTAGCACCAAGCTCGTTGAGGCGTTCTTCGCACCAGACCAGATGATCAATCTCCTCTTGGGCCGCTTGCTCCATTTCTTCACGGGTGCCTGCGGTGCGGGCGGTCAAGGCTTGGCCCTGATAAAGCGCCTGCGCGCAAACCTCACCGGTATGATTGACCCGCATGAGGCCGGCGGCGTGTTTACGTTGATTGCTTGAGAGCTGGGCTTCGCTGTGGCCACTCGCGGGCGACGGCCGGGCGGCACTGGCACCTCGGCGTGTCAGTGTGCGTAGCATGCTGTCTGCCTCGGTTAATATCCGGTCTATAGCGGTAAGGTCACGCGTTGCCATTGTTGGCCCTCCCCAGTAGTGAAATCATTACCGATCAATGGCTCGCCAGCCAATATCGCGTCGGTAGGTCATGCCGTCCCAATGAATGTTGCCTACGCCATTATAAGCGTTATCGCGGGCAGTCTTAATATCGTCACCCAGTGCGGTAACACACAGAACACGGCCGCCGCTGGTGACAATAGCGTCACCTTTAACTGCGGTGCCAGCGTGGAATACTTTGGTGTGTGGGGGTAACTTGGTATCAAGCCCTGCTATTGCTAATCCTTTGTCATAGCTACCTGGATAGCCGGGTGCCGCAAGGACCACGCCCATGGCCGCTCGGCTGTCCCAATCGACGTCGCAGCTGTCAAGCGCACCCGCAATAGCGGCTAAACACAGTGTGTGCAAATCGCTGTTAAGACGCATCATGATGGGCTGGGTTTCAGGGTCGCCAAAGCGACAGTTGAATTCAATCACGCGGGGATTACCCGCGTCATCGATCATCAGCCCGGCGTACAAAAACCCCGTATAGGGCATGCCGTCTTTCGCCATGCCTTTAATCGTGGGGGCGATAATGCGCTCCATGACGCGCGCGTAGACAGTATCGGTCACGACGGGCGCTGGAGAGTAGGCGCCCATGCCACCGGTATTAGGTCCAGTGTCACCCTCACCAATGCGCTTGTGGTCTTGGCTGGTGGCCATGGGTAATACATGCTTGCCATCGGCAACGACAATGAAACTGGCCTCTTCTCCTGGTAAGAATTCTTCAATGACCACCCGGCAACCGGCCTCACCAAAGACGTTGTCAGCTAGCATGTCGGTAATTGCCGCCTCGGCTTGTGCAAGGGTCTCGGCAACAATAACGCCCTTACCGGCAGCCAGACCATCGGCCTTAATAACAATGGGCGCACCGTGCTCACGTACATACGCGAGTGCCTCGTCGGCATTGGTAAAGGTGGCGTAATAACCGGTTGGGATGTTGTGGCGCTGCAGAAAATCCTTGGTAAACGCTTTCGAGCCTTCCAATTGGGCTGCTGCTTGGCTAGGTCCAAAGCAGGGCAAGCCGCGAGTGGCGAAATAGTCGACCACACCTGCTACGAGGGGGGCCTCGGGGCCGATAACCGTAAGTCCACAGGCATTTTGTTCGGCAAAGTCGGCAAGCGCGGCAAAATTCATAACGTCGATATCGACGTTACTGATGGTTGCCTCGGTCGCTGTACCTGCATTACCCGGCGCTACGAATACGGTCTCTACGTCATTGGCTTGCGCCAGTTTCCAAGCCAGTGCGTGCTCGCGGCCACCGCTGCCCACAACCAATACATTCATTGAGCTTCTCCGTTGTTATTTCTGTGCGTTTCGGTGCCAAAGTGTGGCTGTCCTACTTGCAAAAGCGAGTTGCAAAAATCAGAGGCCAAAACGCTTAGTGGCGGAAATGGCGCATACCCGTGAACACCATGGCCATTCCCGCCTCATCGGCTGCGGCAATCACCTCGTCATCGCGAATAGATCCACCGGGTTGGATGACTGCGGCAATGCCGCGCTCCGCAGCGTTATCAATCCCATCCCGGAACGGGAAGAAGGCATCCGATGCCATCACAGCGCCCTGGACTTCCAACTGCGCATGTTCGGCTTTGATGGCAGCAATGCGCGCGGAATTAACGCGGGACATTTGCCCGGCACCCACGCCAATAGTACGGTTGTTAGCGGCATAGACAATCGCGTTGGATTTCACAAACTTAGCCACTTTCCAGGCAAACAGTAAGTCAAGCCACTCTTGCTCTGTGGGCTGGCGCTGAGTAACCACTTGTAAGTCCTCACGTGTAATCATACCGTCGTCACGATCCTGGACCAGCAAACCGCCATTAACGCGCTTGTAGTCCAGTGTAGCGACACGCTTGCCCCAGTTACCGGTGCGCAGAAGACGGACATTTTTCTTCTCTGCAACCGCGGCAATGGCTTCTTCAGAGACCTCAGGCGCAATAATAACTTCGACAAATTGTTTCTCAACAATGGCCTTTGCGGTGTCGCCATCAAGTGCTCGGTTAAACGCGATGATGCCACCAAAGGCTGACTCGGGATCGGTATCAAAGGCTTGCTGGTAGGCGTTTGCGAGGGAGTCTGCTACGGCAACGCCACAAGGGTTGGCGTGCTTGACGATAACACAGGCCGGCTGGTCAAAGCCCTTCACACATTCAAGGGCGGCATCGGTATCGGCAACATTGTTATACGATAACTCTTTACCCTGCAGCTGCTCGGCAGTGGCAATGCCCGCCTCGGCGGGTGCAGTCTCCTTGTAAAAGGCGGCTTTTTGATGCGGATTCTCACCGTAGCGCATCTCTTGGGCTTTGTGCAGTTGCAGATTGAAGGTGCGCGGGAAGTCAGCACTGCCATTACCCACCATGCGACCAAAGTAGTTAGCAATAGCGCCATCGTAGTTGGCGGTATGCTCGTAGGCCTTGATAGCCAAATTAAAGCGGGTGCTAAACCGCGTCTGACCATCATTGGCATCTATCTCATCAATCAAGCAGGCGTAATCGCCAGCATCCACAACAATCGTTACGTCACGGTGGTTTTTAGCTGCCGCGCGCACCATGGTGGGTCCGCCAATATCAATATTCTCCACAGCGACTTCAAGGCTGCAGTCGGGCCGGGCAACCGTTGCTTCAAAGGGATAAAGGTTGACCACAACCATATCGATGGGATTAATCCCATGCTCGGTCATCACGTCGTCATCGGTACCGCGTCTACCCAATACGCCGCCGTGAATTTTGGGGTGCAGGGTCTTGACCCGCCCGTCCATCATCTCGGGGAACCCGGTGTAGTCAGAGACCTCGGTCACCGCAATTCCGGCGTCACGCAACAAGCGGCACGTACCACCGGTGGATAAAATCTCCACGCCTCGCTCAACCAACGCTTGGGCGAACTCGGTAATACCTGTCTTATCTGAAACGCTGATAAGTGCGCGGCGGACAGGCGCGAGTGGTGTGTCATTCATGAGTGTGGTTCCTGTGATGGCTGTGGGTTAGGAGTGGTATCGTAGGGTCTAAAGCCGCGGCAGTGGCGCTGTACAAAGTCAGTGCCTCGAAAGCCTCAAGGCGGTTAATAACCCGGTTTGTCCAACAGATTGTACTGACGCAGTTTTTTACGCAGCGTGCCGCGATTGAGACCTAACATGGTCGACGCTTTACTCTGATTGCCGCGAGTGTAGGCCATGACAGCGTTCAGGAGTGGTTCTTCCACTTGCGCAAGTACCATCTGGTAGAGCTCGGTGCAGCCGTTACCCTCAAGCTGAGATAGAAAATAACCAATGGCTTCCTGCGCGCTATCACGTAGCGGCTTGGGCGGATTTTCGGTGTGATTTTCGCTGTTTAGCGGCATTGTGTCGGTGGCGGCTGGTGTTGTAGTGGACGAGGTCATAGCGTAAATGTTGGTTGTGGGCCGGGTGTGAGTAGTGGATTGGGTTTGAGGGATTCGCTTTGGCACGAGAGAGCACTTCCCTGGGATCTGTGGGCTTGTTTGAGCCATTGCCGTTCTACCCGCCGTGTTGGGCCAAGTCTGAGTGGCAGTCTGTCGTAGGGGTTGGGGAAGCGACTGTGCTTACCGTTAGCCTTGTCGCAAGCGTTGCGGATACCGTTGTGGGCAGGGCTGTTGGCCTGGTTGAGTGTCGCGGCACGGGATGCGCCACTTTCGCCAATTAATCGCTGACGCAGATTGGTGAGCGCCTGCTGCTGCAGCGTTGTCTCTTCTAGGGTATTGAAGGCTTTGCGCCAAGTGTGCCAAGTGTTATGAGGGGCATTGGCATTGGCACTGGCAGCGAGAGCGTTGGGGGCATAAGCCGCGAGGTCGTCAATAAACCAGCCCATGTGTTTACGGGCAATACGGACGCCTAAGAAGTCGCCATAAAAATTGTGCAGCGCGCCAAGGTGATCCTGGGCAATGGCCAATCGCTGGGCCAGTGTGGGCTCCACAAACGCGTAGCCCGCCAAGGCGCGTGCGATGGCACCGGGTAGCCAGGGCTTTCCTTGGGCGCCGCGACCTATCATTACGCCCGCTGCAGCCGTGTAATTAAGCACTTCATGTGCTTTGTTTGCGCAGGTGATGTCGCCGTTGGCCAGCACCGGTATGCGCACTTGCGAGACAATGTCGGCAATCGTGTCAAACTCGGCTTTCCCATTGAAACGATCTGCCCGCGTGCGGCCGTGCACGGCCAACATTTGGATTCCCGCCTCTTGCGCTATCTGGGCAATGCGAACCCCATTGCGGGCATCGGGTGTGATACCTGTGCGGATCTTGAGGGTCACCGGTATATCAACGGCGGCAACCACCGCATCCAGAATGTCACCCACCAGTTGCTCATTTGCCAGCAAAGCCGACCCAGCCGCTTTTTTGCACACCTTCTTGGCGGGGCATCCCATATTGATGTCAATAATGTCGGCACCCTCGTCGGCATTAAAACGGGCTGCCTCAGCCAGTTGCTTGGGCTCGCTGCCCACAATTTGAATCGCACGGAGGCCGGCTTGGCTATTGGTCTGGCGGCGGTAGTGACTCTTGCGTGTGGCTTTGAGTGATAAGTCGCTGCTGAGCATTTCCCCCACAGCCATTGCCGCCCCCAGGGATACACATCGCTCGCGCAAGGGTAAATCTGAGACGCCCGCCATAGGCGCCACCACTACCCGGTTTGGCAGCTTGTGCGGCCCTATGTGTATGGGTGATGACTGCGCTGTTAGAGAGTCCTTCGACACGGTGCCTCGATGGGTGCTGGGTGGGTTGTTGGAGGGTGGCGAGTTTACACGGCTGCAGGCCGAGGCAGAAGGTTATTTGATTATTTTTTGCTCAATTAGCCAATGTGTCTAAAAAATGTGACAAACGTCGGCGAAAAAGCGGTTATTTTGCCAATTTAGTGATTTTATTAGACAGATTTGCCACATTGGTACACACTGGGTCATCTAAATACGTCGATAGGCGTATTTCCGGGAAGAACGCCGCAGGAAGGTAGCAAGATGGCAGACATTCTCGTCCTAAACGGACCTAACTTGAATTTACTCGGTGATCGAGAACCCGATGTCTATGGCGTTGAGACACTCGAGGTCATCAATGCCCGATTGCTCGCAGAAGCCGAGCGCGCTCAAGTCACACTGCGCTGTTTTCAGAGCAATGCCGAGAGCGAGTTAATCGAGGCTGTCCACAGCGCGCGTGCCGATGGCACCCGATTCATCATTATTAACCCCGCTGCGTTTACGCATACCAGTGTGGCGTTACGCGACGCACTGGCCGGCGTTGCGGTGCCTTTTATCGAAGTGCACTTGTCCAATGTACATGCGAGAGAGGCGTTTAGGCAGCACAGCTATTTTTCCGATATTGCCGTTGGCGTTATTTGTGGTCTGGGTAGTTTGGGCTACGACTGCGCGCTGGCTGCGGCCTTGGATGCGATCAAGACATAACAGCATAGGCTTAACAGGAAACCGATAACAGCGATCCCGATGAGGACTGAACCATGGATATCCGCAAAGTTAAGAAACTGATTGAACTGCTCGAAGAGTCGAATATTGACGAAATTGAAATCAAAGAGGGCGAAGAGTCGGTGCGCATTAGTCGCAATGGCGGTGCCATGGCGGCACCCATGCCCGCACCCATGGCATACGCACCACCCGCGCCGGTAGCACCTGCACCAGCCCCCGCTGCAGTAGAAGCCCCGGCGGCAGCGCCAGAAGTGCCCGCCGTTGCCGATGGCAACGCAGTCCTATCGCCTATGGTTGGCACCTTCTATCGTTCGCCCAGCCCAGATGCCGCTGCCTTTGTTGAAGTGGGTCAAACGGTTCGCGTTGGCGATGTATTGTGCATCGTTGAAGCGATGAAAATGATGAATCAGATTGAGGCAGATCGCGCGGGCACTGTTACCGCGATTCACGTTGAGAATGGCGAGCCTGTTGAGTTCGACCAGCCACTGATCACTATTGCCTGATGCTCTGGAGGGCGTAGCTCTCCAGCTAACGAGGAACACTTCATGCTTGAACGCGTATTGATTGCCAATCGAGGCGAGATTGCCCTGCGAGTATTGCGGGCGTGCAAAGAACTGGGCATTGAAACCGTCGCTGTTCATTCTACAGTCGACCGAGAGTTAAAGCACGTGCGCCTGGCGGACCAAGCCGTGTGTATTGGACCGGCGCCCTCAGCCCTCAGTTACCTCAATGTACCTGCCATCATCAGTTCGGCCGAGGTGACCAATGCCGATGGTATTCACCCGGGCTACGGGTTTCTGTCGGAAAACGCTGATTTTGCTGAGCAGGTAGAAAGCAGTGGTTTTACCTTTATTGGTCCGCGGGGTGAGACCATTCGCCTCATGGGTGACAAAGTCTCTGCCAAGCAAACGATGACCAAAACCGGTGTGCCCACCGTGCCTGGTTCCGAAGGGGCGCTACCCGACGATCCAGACGAGATTCTTAAGATTGCGCGCGATATTGGCTACCCGGTTATCGTAAAAGCCGCTGCGGGCGGCGGCGGTCGTGGCATGCGTGTTGTACACAACGAAGAGGTGCTACTTAGCTCTATTCAGGTAACCCAGTCAGAGGCGCAAGCCGCCTTTGGGTCGCCCGTGGTCTACATGGAGAAGTTTCTACAGCGGCCGCGCCATGTGGAGATTCAGGTACTTGCCGATGGTCAAGGCAACGCCGTGCATCTCGGTGATCGCGATTGCTCTTTGCAGCGTCGGCACCAAAAAATCATTGAGGAAGCACCTGCCCCCGGTATTGATCAGAAGGCGCGGGACGAAATTGGTGAGGCATGTGTACGCGCTTGTATCGAAATGGGCTACCGCGGTGCGGGTACCTTTGAATTTCTTTATGAGGACGGGGGGTTTTACTTCATTGAAATGAATACCCGCGTCCAGGTTGAGCATCCGGTGACCGAGATGATCACCGGCGTTGATATTGTGCGCGAGCAGTTGTTGATTGCGTCGGGTGAAAAACTGTCGATCACCCAGTCCGATGTAAAGCTTCGCGGGCATTCGATTGAATGCCGAATCAATGCCGAGGACCCGCGCAACTTTATGCCCTCGCCCGGCAAGATCAACACTTTTCATGCGCCCGGTGGTCACGGCGTGCGCGTAGATTCTCATATCTATAATGGCTACACAGTACCGCCTCACTATGACAGTTTGGTGGGTAAAATTATTACCCATGCGGATACCCGCGAGGCGGCGCTTGCTAAGATGTCGCGGGCATTGGACGAATTGGTCATCGAGGGTATTCGCACCAATGCCGCGCTGCATCGCGAGCTGGTGGTTGATACCTCATTCAAAGCGGGCGGTGTAAGCATTCACTATCTTGAAAGCAAGCTGGAACACGAGCATTGAGTCCAGCTGGTTGGCAAGAACTGAAGGTTGAGACCACCAAAGCTCACGTCGCGCTATTGGAAGACTGGTTTTTTGAGCAAGGCGCTGTGGCGGTGACGCTTGAAGATAATGCCGACGAGCCATTACTGGAGCCCGGCCCTGGCGAGACGCCACTTTGGGAGCACGTACGGCTGGTGGCGCTGTTTGTGGAGGGCATCGATTTACAGGGTGTGATCAATGCAATCCCTGTTGATAAAATCACGGCCAGCGCCGATGCACCCGTGCACGTGCCCGACCAGGATTGGGAGCGGGCTTGGATGGATAACTTTCATCCAATGCGTATGGGGGAGCGGTTGTGGATCTGCCCCAGCTGGATAGACCCTCCCGACAGTAAGGCTGTCAATGTGATGTTAGATCCGGGGCTGGCTTTTGGCACCGGTACGCACCCAACAACTGCTATGTGTCTTGGTGAGTTAGACGCCGTTATTCGTCCAGGAGATCGCGTTGTCGACTATGGATGCGGCACAGGTATTTTGGCGATTGCCGCCCTTAAACTGGGCGCCCAGCTGGCCCTGGGCGTTGATAATGACCCCCAGGCCATCACCGCCAGTCACCAGAACGCCGAGCGCAATGGCATAAATACGGCTCAGTTTGACGTGGTTATGCCTGGTGACGAGGCTATCTCAGACTGGGCGGGAACAGCCGATGTGGTGGTGGCCAATATTCTTGCCGGACCCCTGGCTGCCCTGGCGCCGCAACTCAGGCAATTACTGAAACCTGGCGGTCGTCTGGTCCTAGCAGGTTTGCTGGACCATCAAGCGCAGAGACTTATCGAGGCGTACACACCCAAGGTGTCACTGCACGCGGCCAATGATCTTGAGGGCTGGGTGTTGCTGGCGGGTGATCGTTGTGCGTGAGCGCTAGCCTTGGGCGAGCAGTTCACGTAAATCGATCAGCGCGGCGTTTGCACGTGAGATGTAACTGGCCATAACCAGTGAGTGATTGGCAAAAAGCCCAAACCCAGAGCCGTTGAGAATGGTGGGGCTCCACACAGTGGCCTGTGTTGACTCAAGTTCGCGAATGATTTGCTGCAAACTTACGCGGGCGTTTTTCTTCTCAAGCACATCGGCAAAGTCGACTTCTGCCGCGCGTAAAAACTGAATGAGCGCCCAGGCTGCTCCGCGGCTCTCAAAAAATACGTCATCCACCTCGGACCAAGGTGTGCGAATCTCTCGCTCTGTAGGTTCTTGCGTTGAGCTAGCAGCGGCAGGGTCGCCAGCCAAATCGGTGTTGAGGCGCCGTTGGCCCACACTGGCAGATAAGCGTTGTGACAAGCTACCCAAGCGTTTTTCTACCATGCTAAGCCAGAAGCGCAGATTGTCTGCACGCGCATAAAATTGCGAGCCGTTATCGCCGCGTTCTGGTAGCCGTTTAAAGTAGGCGAGGAGGTAGCGGCGTGCATCAGCGTATTCACTCTCTGAGGCAGGTAGCGCCCAACTGTCTGATTGAAAATTGATGCGCGGTTCGGCAAGCGTGAGATCCACATCTTCCTTGGATTGGCTTTGCGAGCGACTGAGTACCTCGCGCATGGCACGTGCTAGGTCGCGCGATTGCACCAAAACCCCGTATTCCCAATGAGGCATGTTATCCATAAAGACACCGGGCGGCATGATATCGTTGTGGGTGTAGCCACCAGGCTTTTCCAGCAATGTGGTGATAACCTGTAATAACGCTGCCGTGGTTGCGGTGCCCGTGACTACCGGCTGGTTTTGCTCGCGAGCGTAGCGCTGCGCGTTTTCAACAACATCGAAGCTGTTGGGCGTCTGACTCCAATGAATCCCCAAGCCGCAGGCCAACACAAGGTAGACCCCTAGCCCACCCCCAAGCCAAGGCGCCAGGGCGGTATCCCCGCCGGCGATCCCGTTGAGTAGCAGGGTGTCCTTGAGTTGATTGATGAACTTTTTGACACTGGCGAACGGTGACATCCGTGACTCCTAGCAGGTCCTGAAGTGAAGCTTAGTGGATCTTAGTGATTCATGTGACCGTGATGTCCATCATGCTGTGCCCCGGGTGCATTACGCAATACCTTTGCACTAGCGCAGATAGATTGCTCACCGGTATCGAAACAAATCTCCACGCTGCTTTCTACTTTTGGCATGGTGGTGACATCCATCAACATAATATGACCCCCTCCAGGGCTGAGTGTGAGTGCTTCACCTGGCGCGAGAGAAATAGGACCCATGGCAACCATGCGCGCTGAATCGCCGTCGCTGACAGAGTTGTGCAGCATAGCGGAGCCAGCGAAGTTTGCGCTCACACCGCGTAGGTTAATGACTTGATCACTCTGGTTGATTACTGAGCCATAGGCCGCCGTCATAGTGTGGGTGGGCGGCATAGCTCGAACCCACAGGCCTTCAATAACCACTTGAGCGTGGCTGGCGCTTGCCAGTGCGGTGAGCGCTAATCCTGTGCCCAGACTGCGGTATCGGTTGTGTGCTCGCATGTCAGCCTCTCCAAACATTTTGTGGGGTTGATTGTGTCCCGCGTTCACCGCGAGCGTAGCCTGTTTGCCATCACCCCGTTGAGTTAGTTATCCAGTAAGTTGTGGGTTTGCAACGGATCTCCGTTAAAACGCATCGGTTTGCGCTGCAACAGCCAGAGCCTCCTCTAGCACACCAAAGGTGAGCAGCTGCGGCAATAAGAAGGGGTCGGCTTGCGCTTTGGCAGGGTACATAACATACAGGGGTATCCCGTTGCGGCCATGACTTTTCACGAAGCCACCAATGGCTTCGTCATAATTCGTCCAATCGGCAATCATGTACACCACGCCCGCGTTCTCAAAGGCCGCTCGGGTGCGTTCGGTAAATAAGACTGTCTGTTCATTTGCCAGACAGGTGATGCACCAGTCGGCCGTAACGTCCACAAAAACCGGCACGCCCGCGTTGCGCAGCTCTTCTAGGGCCTCGGGTGACCACGCAACTGTACCCGGGGCAAGCTTGTCTGTATCTGTAGCAAGAGGGTCGCGGAAAGTTCCCAGCGCTATGGCAGCTCCCAGCATGGCTACAGCGATGACCCTGCGTGCAACATTGCCTCGATAAAGGTAGAGACTCAGTGCCAGCAGTACCAGTCCTGCGAGTGCCGATGCCATGGTATCTATGCCTGTTTGTTTGCCTGCAACCCACAACAACCAAACTGCGGTCACATAGAGCGGAAACGCGAGTAATTCTTTGAGGGTTTCCATCCAGGGTCCTGGTTTGGGTAACCAGGCGCGTGCGGTAGCGCTGTAGCTCAGCAATACCATGGGTGACGCCATGCCCAAGCCTAGGGCGGCGAATATGCCTAAGGCGAGAAAAGTGGGTTGGGTAAGTGCAAATCCAAGCGCCGACCCCATGAAGGGTGCCGTGCACGGGCTAGCTACCACTACGGCCAATACACCCGTAAAGAAGCTGCCTCGGTTACCGCCTTGCCCTGCAAGCGTATTGCCCATATTCATGAGGCCGCCACCAAAGTGAATGACGCCCGATAAGGATAACCCCATGGCCGTAAACAAGTACGCCAGGCCAATAACAAAGCCCGGTGATTGCAGTTGGAAGCCCCAACCAATGAGCTGCCCAGCATTTTGAAGTGATGCAAGCACACTGGCTATGCCTACAAAACTCAGCACCACACCCGTTAAATACCACCAAGCATGACGGTGATGTTGCGTCGGATCGCCCGTGGCAAAACTCAATACTTTGAGTGACAAAATGGGAAACACACAGGGCATGGCGTTAAGAATAAGTCCGCCCACAAACGCAAACATCAGCGCCGATAGTAGCGTGATGTTGTCTGCCGAGAATTCTCTCCCCACGGGTTTGACACTATTTTCTACGGCAGATGCGTTATTTGATTGAGTTGTGGCGGCTGCCCCAAGTGCTGTGGGTTCCCCGCTGCGCACCTCACCCGAGATAGCGTCGAGGGTGAAAACTTGCGTGTTGGGTGGGTAGCAAAGGCCGGCATCGGCGCATCCCTGAGAGGTGACGGCGAGGCGGGCGGTGCCAAAACTGCGCTCAGTGACAAGACTAATGTCGGCGTTTTGATAGTAAACCTGTACCTCACCAAAGAACTCATCGACCTTTTCTTTGGCCAGTGGGAACTCAAAGCTTGATCCTATAACGCCATTCGCATCCTCAAGTTTGACCTTGAACTGGTGTTGGTAAAGGTAATAGCCGTCGGCGATCTGCCAATACAGGCGAATACGCCGATCGGTGGTTTGCTCTACCTCTAGCTGATAAGCCTCATCAACGGTTAAAAATTGGGGTGAGGTACTTTTGAAGGCACTGAGGTCAAGTTGTGCAACGCCCACCAGAGGAACCCCAGCGAGACTTATTAATAAGGTTCCCACAATCGCAGCGGTCACGCGTTTGCGCCACCCAGTCCATCGCTGACTTGCGTTTTTTAGGGAGACTTTGGTCATAGCAAGATCACAGTGCTGATTTATCGACGTGTGTAGCGCAGTCGTGTGCCGGTTTGTAGTGATAGGCGTATCTCTTCGGCACTCAGCGCATCAGGGAAGTAAACGCCTGATACTTTTGCATCTAACAAACTGGCACCCTCTAGGTTGGTTTCGCGGAAATCGATTCCCGACAAGTCTGCATTGCGAAAATAAGCATTGCTGAAGTCGAGGCCTCGAGCATTGAGCTTGCGGAGATCACGACCGCGATAGTCTCCACTTTTGAGTTGCGATGTATCCATGGAATCACGATTTGCGTTAAACGCATCGACATCCTCTTGGCGAAGCATTTGGTAAAGCGGATCTGGTTTGATGGTGGGTTTTACATGGTCGTTGCTCATGAGTCTCTACCTGCTGGTGCATGGGATCGCATCGGTATATTCGTTGGGTTGTTTGGTGCAGTGGTGGCCATTATCGCGCCCATCAAACAACCCAGCGGTATTATGACGGACTGTTCAGTTAGTCGCCAAAAAAATCAGTGCGGAGTGCCCGATAGCCCTCGGGGTCAAGTCGCGGCCCAAAATATTTGACGACTTCACCGGCGGCACGTACCGCAAATTCAGCCGACCGCTGGTAGCTTTCACCGCGAGCCAGGCCGTACAAGAAGGCACCCGCAAACATATCTCCAGCGCCGTTAGTATTGATCGCTGCTACTTTGTGGGCAGCCACTTGGGTTTGGCTGTTACCGTCAAAGACAATAGCGCCCTCGGCACCGCGCGTCACCACGTAGGTTTCGGCCACTTGCGCAATGCTGGCGCAGGCGTCCTGCAGCGAGTTTGTTTGACCCCACTCCAGTGCTTCAGCCTCATTGCAAAACACCAAGTCGACTTTGTTACCTATCATTTGCGTCATGTTGTCACGAAAGAATTGCACCATTCCTGGGTCGGAAAAGCTTACCGCTGTTTTCACCCCGTTGGCTTGCGCAATTTCACGTGTGCGCACTGCCGCTGCATGGCCGGTGGGTGAAGTGACCAAGTACCCCTCTAAATACACCCAGTCTGATGCAGTGATCGCCTGTTCATCCACCTCAGCCACAGACAGTGTTTCAGAGACACCAAGGTAGGTATTCAAACTGCGCTCGGCATCGGGGGTAATAAGCACGAGACATTTACCGGTTGTGCCCTCACCACGCTTGTCACTCAGACTATGGGAGACACCAGAAGCCTCGAGGTCTCGCAGATAAATATCGCCATCTATATCTGCGGCGACCTTGCAGCTCATGAATGTGGGTGCACCAAATAGTGCGGTCCCAATCATACTGTTCCCTGCACTGCCACCCGAAGCGTGACTTGCTCTGACAAGGTGCTCGGATAAATGGCCGAGTAGCTCAGCTTGTCGCGCTTCATCGACTAGGGTCATCATGCCTTTTTCAACGCCCATCGTGGCCAGCTCCTCGTCTGTCACCTGAATTTCGGTGTCGACCAGTGCAGCGCCAATGGCATAGGCAGCGTACTTCTTCACGTAATGTTCCTTTTGCCGAAAAGAGCGCGAGCTATACAACCTGAGGCGGTGTAAATAGCACTCTTGAAATTTGTGTTGCGAGGAGCGTGCCGCGTGGCGGAACTCCCTATTAATGATGCGCAGTCTAACTGGTTGCCCGTTGGCGATATTAGTCGGGCACTTGCGCATCAGGGCTATGTAGTCCTGCCCAACATCATACCGGAACATGTGGCGGATGAATTGCTATTTGCCGCAGAAAATCATTCGCGGTCTTTCAGGCCGGCAGGCATTGGTCGAGGTGACGATGCGCACAGAAATACCTTTGTTCGTCGCGATAAGATTGCATGGCTGGATGCCAGCGATGCTCGCCTTACCAACTGGTTTAGTGCCATATGGGCTTTGCGTACCGGCTTAAATAGGCAACTCTTTTTGGGTTTGTGGGATTTTGAGTGCCACCTTGCCCATTATCAAAGCGGCGACTTTTACGCGCGGCACTACGACGCCTTTAAGGGGAAGTCCAATCGCCGCGTTTCTTTGGTTGCCTATCTCAACAAAGGTTGGCAGCCAGATCAGGGGGGTGAACTGGTGTTGTATCCTCAGGGATTTCGCGGTCCCACTGTTAGCGTTACGCCTCAGTTAGGGACCGTCGTGCTTTTTTTATCGGAAGACATGTTGCACGAAGTCCTACCGGTGGCTCGTAATCGATTGTCACTGGCGGGGTGGTTTAGGGTGAATGACACCACAGGGAAGCGTTTGGACCCTCAGGACTGAGTGTTGAGCCTTGCGTGGAGTGATTGACTCATCCAGATGGAGTTATCTGCTTTAAACCCAAAGCGCTGATAGAACTTGCGAGCGCGATCATTGGCCCGCTCGGTCTCAAGAAACACCACCTTGATTCCTTCGGTGTGGAGTTGATGAAGCAAGCGCTGTAAGGCTTTGCCGCCATTACCAATGCCGCGCTCACGCACAAATATTTCATCAATCAGCGCTTCGCGTCCACCGGACTCTAAGCTGTAGCCCCAGGTGACTACCACGTAGCCGGCGGGATCGCCTACAGAGGCAGGGGGTAACCCCTCTTGGCCCCCAATTAAATACACTTTTCCGAAAAGATCATGTTCCAGTAACGGCACAAGCGCCCCTTGGATGCGGCGTTCATCGAAGCTGTGTCCATCGACCTGGTAAAACTCTGCAATGAGCTTAAGTAGTGCATGTAAATCTGCCGGGGTTGCACGCTGCAATGTGATTGTGGAGTCATCCATAGGAGTGACGAATCTTATAAGATCATAGTGTCTGGTTCCCGATGTTGGCGCTGTACCGAGATCATGAAGTTATTGGGCTACCCGTGTAGACTACGCAGTGTAGCGGGCCCTACTCAAACTGGCACCCTATGTCGTAAATACAGGACATCTAATGCCCCTCGTCATGCAGCAACTCACTCAGCGCTTAAAGCGCCACAAGAAGCCGGTCCGAGGTTTCGGTCCTGTCATTAAAAAGGCCGCCGTTGCAATACCTATGCTGGCTACCGACGACGGCGTGAATCTGCTCATGATTCGACGCGCCACGCGTGAAGGCGATCCTTGGTCAGGTCACATGGGTTTTCCGGGTGGACGACGGGATCGAGAAGATGCAGATAATCTCGACTGTGCCCTGCGTGAGACGCGTGAAGAACTTGGCCTAGACTTATTGGAAGCGGGGCAATTTATTTGCGAACTCGGTGACCTCAATACCAATTGGCGTCCCGACCGTCCGGAAATGCTAATAACGCCCTTTGTTTTTGCATTGCACAGCCCCCCAGTGTTGACACCCAATCACGAGGTTGATGGTGTGGTATGGGTGCCGCTACAGTTTCTACTTGATCGCGGTAACCGAGCGTTATTGAAGTGGGAGTGGCGTGGTGAGTCGCTTGAATCCGACGCCTACCTGTACCAAGGCAATCAGATTTGGGGGCTGTCGCTGATGATGCTGGATGAGCTCATGGAGGCCGCCCAGCGCTAAGGGTCTGACTCCTCGTTAAGCCATTCGGCTTGACCGCGCAGGAAGCTTTTGGTCTCTAGCATGAGATTTTTGGCATCAGGATTTTCTTTGCTGGCTTCCTCGAGTGCATCACGGCTGGCCTTGCCCTGCAGGTAGGCCTGCAATAAGTCGATCAATATGGGTGTCATGTCGGGGCTGTATTCCCAGCGCGGCATGGAGGCCACGACATTGCCAATAGCCGCGTCTTCTGTGGCCTTCAGGTAGTATCCGCCGCAGCTAGACAGTTGGTAGTCATGCACGCGTCCGTAACTGATGTTGGGGGTCAGAGGGTTGAAGCCATCTTCAGGCACGCTGTCAATGCGGTGGAGCGCCATTACCCAGCGGCTACCCATGGGAAAACCTTCGACAGTGGGTCGGCAATAATTTCGCGCCTTTAACCATATTCTAACGTTATCGAGCCAGTTTTTACCCTGCAAGGTACGCTCTATGGCGAGATCGACAGCATTACCTTTCACCGCAACAACCGAGCCCAGCACCACTAAGTCAGCGCCAGGTGCTACCTCAGCAAAACTGCCCTCCCATAGGCAGTCACAACCGTCATTGGGGTCGAGCTGAGCGTAACTGAGGGGACAGGTCATCAGCCCAGCGAGCAACAGGCATCTCAGTAGCACCTCACGACCAATGCGACAGACAACGAACACCGTAGGCCCTCATTTAGCCGAGTGTTAACGCTTGAGTAGTCGTGCAGCATCCATAGCAAAGTAAGTCAGGATGCCGTCGGCGCCCGCGCGTTTGAAAGCCAACAACGACTCGAGTGTGACTGCATCGCGATCGAGCCAGCCTCTTTCAAATGCGGCTTGATGCATGGCGTATTCGCCACTGACTTGATAGGCAAAGGTAGGGGCTTTTAGCTCATCTTTCACTCGGCGTACGACGTCGAGGTACGGCATTCCTGGTTTTACCATAATCATGTCTGCGCCCTCGGCAAGATCCAGAGCGCACTCGTGGATCGCCTCGTCCAAATTGGCGGGGTCTTGTTGATAGGTTTTCTTATCGCCACCTTTTAAGTTGCCCGCTGAGCCCACCGCATCGCGAAATGGGCCATAGTAGCTTGAAGCGTACTTGGCCGAGTAGGCCATGATCAGAGTGTTCACGTGTCCTTGCGCTTCCAATGCTTGGCGAATGGCGCCAATACGACCATCCATCATGTCAGAAGGCGCCACACAATCGGCACCCGCATGGGCATGGGACAGCGCTTGCTTCACTAAAACCTCAGTGGTCACGTCATTGAGCACGTAACCCGCTTCGTCAATGATGCCGTCTTGACCATGCGTCGTGTAGGGGTCGAGTGCTACATCGGTCATCACACCCAAACTGGGGCAGGACGCTTTGAGCGCGGCAACGGCGCGCTGAACCAGGCCATTGGGGTCCCAGGCGGCTTCTGCTAGCAGGGATTTTTGTGCCTGCCCAACTACGGGAAACAGTGCAAACATAGGAATGCCTAGTTCGACAGCCTCGTTACCCAGTTGGCACAACAAGTCGATGGATACACGTTCCACACCGGGCATGGAAGCAACGGCTTCGCGCTGGTTTTCGCCCTCAAGAACAAAAACGGGGTAAATCAGATCCGATACCGTAAGCGTGTTCTCAGACATCAGGGCGCGGGAAAAGGCCTGGGCACGCATGCGACGCATGCGGGTTTGCGGGAATGGGCCTCTTGGTGTGGGTGCCATAGTGCTCTCCTTAGAGTGCTGCAAAAGCTTTGGCTGCGCGATCAATGGTGGCTTCAATATCGGCGTCAGTGTGCGACGAGGACATAAAGCCGGCCTCAAAAGAAGCGGGTGCCAGGTACACGCCGGCATCCAACATTAGGTGGAAAAATCGGTTGAAAGCTTCGGTGTTGGCGCCAATAACCTGCTGGTAGTTAATAACTTTGGACTCGTCGGTAAAGAAGCCACCAAACATCGTACCTGCATGGTTAGTGGTAAACGGTACGCCGGCTTTGTCTGCTGCTGCTTGCATGCCCTCACACAGCGCAGTGGTGTGCGCGAAAGGTTTTTCATAGAACCCCTCGCGACCAATAATTTTCATCGTAGCCAAGCCGGCTCCCATGGCCACTGGGTTACCGGACAAAGTACCCGCTTGATACACCGGACCCAGCGGCGATATGTGCTCCATAATGTCGCGACGTCCACCGAAGGCACCCACTGGCATACCCCCGCCAATGACTTTGCCAAAACAGGTGAGATCGGGGGTGATACCCAGCCAGCTCTGCGCGCAGCCGGTGCCAAAGCGGAAACCGGTCATCACCTCATCAAAGATCAAAATGCTGCCATGGCGTGTGCATAATGCACGCATGGTTTCCATGAAGCCCGGTTCGGGCAATATGCAGTTCATGTTGCCGGTAACGGGCTCGGTAATGACACAGGCAATTTCATCGCCCAGTTCGGCAAAGGCTTGCTCAAGGGCAGCCGCATCATTAAACGGCAGCGTGACAGTATGCTGCGCCAGCACCTCGGGCACTCCCGGCGAGCTCGGTACACCGAACGTGAGTGCACCCGAGCCCGCTTTGATTAGTAGCGAATCTGAATGACCGTGGTAGCAGCCTTCAAACTTAATAATTTTGTCTCGTCCTGTGGCACCACGGGCCATTCGAATGGCGCTCATTGTGGCCTCGGTACCCGAGCTAGTCATGCGCAGTCATTCAACACTGGGTACATAACTACATATGGTCTCGGCCAATTCGCACTCAATCTCGGTGGGGCAGCCAAAGCTCAAGCCATGCTCTGCCGCTTTAATAACGGCTTCGCGTACCTCCGGATGGTTGTGTCCCATAATCATGGGGCCCCATGACAAGACGTAGTCAATATACTGATTGCCGTCGGCGTCATAAATATAGGCACCGTCGCTGCGCGCCATGAAGCGAGGTGTGCCCCCTACCGCTTTAAAGGCGCGGACCGGGGAATTAACGCCGCCTGGAATGGTTTTTTTGGCGCGTTCAAATAACTCTTCGGATCGTGTCATGGCTCTACTTCTGTTCAGGATTTGTCGCGATTATCGCAGGTGCTGTCGCTAAGTGCATCACATGTGTTTTGGTGGCGTTTGACACCCTCACTGCGGGTGTTAGCTAAAGGGTCGCGTGTAGACAAACAGCACAATGGCAAACAAAAACAGCACAGGTACTTCGTTGAAAAAGCGATAGAAAACGTGGGTCTTTTGGTCTTCACCACGGTCTATTCGGCGCATGTAGATGCCGCACTGAATGTGATAGCCAATCAGAAACGCAACCCCAGCCAGCTTAGCCTGCATCCAGGTCGCAGTGAGGTAGTACTCCCATTGAAAACTTAAACGCCATAAGCCAAATGCAACGGTCAGCACCATGAAAGGGGTGACAAACTTATAGAGTTTGCGCGCCATCGTGGCCAATGTGCGTTTGGTCACATCGGTTTCGGCCTGAGCGTAATAAACGAAGATGCGCGGCAGGTAAAATAAGCCTGCAAACCAGCAAACCATAAAAATTACGTGGAAGGCCTGAACCCAGAGCATGACGACCTCGGCATAAAATGAGACAGTATCACTCTTGAACCTTATCAGAAAGTTGGGAGAAAACATGGTCAAAGTGGGTATTGTCGGTGGCACTGGGTACACCGGCGTTGAACTGCTGCGCCTGCTATTGCGTCACCCCTCTGTCGTGCTGAGCGTCATTACCTCGCGGGGTGAAGCTGGTCGACGGGTTGATGATTTGTTTCCCAATCTGCGAGGCCACACAGATCTGTCATTTTCCAATCCAGACAGCGCCCAATTGAGCGAGTGCGACGTGGTGTTTTTTGCCACCCCGCATAACGTTGCCATGCAAACCGTACCCGCCCTCATCGATGCCGGCGTTCGTGTTATTGATTTGTCTGCTGACTATCGACTGCGCGACGTCGCCACTTGGGAGCACTGGTACGGCGAACCCCATAGCAGCCCAGAATTGTGTCAGCTGGCGGTATATGGGTTACCCGAAAAAAATCGCGATGCTATTCGCAGCGCACAGCTCGTTGCGTGTCCGGGTTGCTACCCAACATCGGTACAGCTGGGTTTTATGCCGCTTCTAGAGGCGGGGTTAATCAATCCCGGCCAGCTCATTGCCAGCAGTGCTTCGGGTGTCAGTGGCGCCGGTCGTCAGGGCAAAATCCCAAATTTGCTTACCGAAGCGGGTGACAGTTTTAAAGCCTATGGCGTACAGGGACATCGTCATTTACCCGAAATAGAACAAGGCCTCTCGGCGATGACCAGCGAGGCTGTTGTGTTGACATTCGTGCCGCATCTCGTGCCAATGAGTCGTGGCATTCACTCAACGCTATTTGCCACTTTGCGTGACTGTAGCGCCGACCTGCAGATGGTTTTTGAGAATTGCTTTGCCAACGAACCCTTTGTCGACGTTCTCCCAGCAGGGTCGACACCAGAGACCCGAAGCGTGCGGGGCGCTAATCACTGTCGGATTGCTGTGGCCACACCCCAGCAGCGCGACACAGTGGTGGTGACTGTAGCTATTGATAATTTGGTCAAGGGAGCCTCAGGGCAGGCCGTGCAAGTCATGAATTTAATGTTCGATATCCCGGAGACCTCGGGACTCGATGTTATTGCCTTGATGCCATAAAGCGCTGCTGCCATGACTCGTGAAATTCATCGAACTATCATTCGCTGGGACAGCCCCGTTGCGCGCAGACGACGTCGCATTGGAGTGGCGCTGGTCTTGATCGCTGCATTAACCGGCGCGTATTACGCGGGCAGTCAGCAGGCCTTGTATTATCGTCTCCCCTACGACGATTCATCTGATGCGCTGCGTACGCGAGCTATTGCCCTAGAAACCCAGCTTGCCATTGATAACCAGACCTTGGAGCAGTTGCGCGGCGAGTTATTGATCAGTCAAGGCAACATTGAGGAACTTGAGCGGGAGCTCGCTTTTTACCGCGGCGTTATTGCGCCAGAAGAGCGCATCACTGGTGTCCTGTTAAGACCACCCGCATTGCGTGCAACGGAGCTGCCGGGGGTATATGCTTATGAGCTCGTGGTGCAGCAGGGCACGCAGACTACGGTATCGGGCAAGCGCGTATATCAGGGAGGTCTGCAGGTTACTATTTTGGGACAGCAAGATGGTCAGCCTGAGATTCTGCCGCTAGAAAGCATTGATGATGCCTTGGGTACCGCGAGCATCGAGTTAAGTTTCCGCTATTTTCAGCGCTGGCAGGGTCAAATTACGCTGCCGCCCGGGTTCGAGCCCGAGGAGATGTCGGTCGAGGTCGTGATGACTACGCCGGAAAAGCAGTCAGTAGATTACAATTACCGTTGGGAAGACCTTCTAAAGAGCGATATCCCTGAAGACTCGACTTGAAGAGAATGACGCCATGTTGGGAAAAAAACATCAAAAACCGTTAACTGCGGTCGAGGGCGGCACAACGTTGATAGCTCGCGACACCACGATAATGGGCGACATTGTGTTTTCGGGTAATCTGGATGTCGAAGGGCGGGTAATCGGTTCTATTATTGCTGAACCGGGCAAAGATGCCTTGTTAAGAATTCTTGATGGTGGAGAGATGGAAGGCGAGGTTCGTGTGCCCGCAGCTATCGTGAACGGTAAGGTGGATGGCGATCTCCATGTCTCGGGCCGGATTGAGCTCGCGGAATGCGCCCATATAAACGGGGAAGTCTTTTATAAGCTCATTGAGATGGCCGTGGGTTGTAAGGTTGAAGGGGGGCTTCATTACGTAGATTCAGTATCCGAGGGTGCTACCGAACAACGCAAGGCCGAGCCGGCATCAGCGCCACCTTCGAAGTGGCAATACCAATAACGGCACTGAATTGGGCAGTGTAAGTTTTTATCGGTCTTGTTTTCGTGTTGAGTCGATTACCATTGAGCCAAACGTGTGAGATCTATTCATGACAGTTGTTGAAGCCTTTGACCCTAACGAGATTCGATTAACCGACAGCGCGGTTCGCAAAGTGCGAGCGCTTGTCGAGGACGAGGGGAATCCCAAACTAAAGTTACGCGTCTACATTACAGGTGGTGGGTGTTCGGGTTTTCAGTATGGATTTACCTTTGACGAAAATGCCGCCGATGACGATATGATCGTCGAAAAAGACGGTGCTACCGCGCTTATTGATGCGCTGTCGTATCAGTATTTAGTGGGCTCAGAGGTGGACTATACCGAGGGACTAGAGGGCTCGCGTTTTATTATCAATAACCCCAATGCCGTGACCACGTGTGGTTGCGGAGCTTCCTTTTCTATCTAGCTGCTGTCGAGTTACGCGCTCCTCAAACTTGAGGTCAAATGGCCGCGTATTCAGTGGCTCATACACGATGCTTATGCGAGCGATAACACCCTCTTTTGGTAAGACTCGCCAATCTCGATCTCAGCTTGTTCCACAATATACCGCCCCAAGAACCCGGTAGCCTGTAGCGCCGGTAGCTGTAGGTTCATTGCCCGGTAGCCCGTTTAAGGTGCGATAGGCAAGCCAGGCAAAAGCTGCGGCTTCGACCCAGTCGGGGTGAATTCCGAGCGCTTCAGTAGTGACCACTTGGGCGGGTGCAGTGAGTGCCGTGAGGCGTTCCATTAACAGTGTGTTGTGGGCGCCTCCCCCGCAAACCGCAATCTGTGCCAATGGCTCGTCAATCAAGCTCGCGCTGATCGAGCGCGCGGTCAATTCGAGAAGTGTTCGCTGCACATCAGCGTGCTCAAGGTCTGTCATGCCTGCCAAATGCTCCGCTAGCCAACGTGGACTAAAGTATTCTGGTCCAGTGCTTTTAGGTGCTTGGCGAGAAAAATAGGGGTCATCAAGCAGACGTTCTAACAGTGTTTCGTTGCACGTACCCTCGCGAGCCCACGCGCCAGCTTGGTCAAAAGCATGGCCAGTGTGTTGCCTGCTCCAGTCGTCCATTAACGTGTTGCCCGGCCCACTATCGAAGCCTTGCACCTGGCCTCGGTCATTGAACACGGTAATGTTGGCAATACCACCTATATTCACCACCGCCGTTGCTGAGTCGCTAAGATCGAATGCCGCGCGATGGAAAGCTGGCACCAGTGGTGCACCCTGACCGCCGGCAGCCATGTCACGACGCCTGAAATCAGCCACCGTGGTAATCCCCGTGAGCTCGGCAATACGGTTCGGATCGCCTATTTGCAGGGTAAAGGGCTGCGCGAGTTCTGGGCGATGCCGCACAGTTTGTCCATGGCTCCCAATGGCGGTGATATCCCGTGGTGTAAGTTGCGCTTTGTCTATCACTTCACGTGCTGCCAGAGCAAAGCAGGTGGCAATACTGTGATCTGCTTGCCCGAGTCGGTCAATCTCACCAATACCAGGTTGAGCGAGGCTTAGAATAGCGTCACGCAGATCCTGAGGATAAGGCTGGTGGTAAGTAGCGATCAGCGTCAGCGATTCAGAGTGGATCTCAACCACCACGGCGTCGATGCCATCCACACTGGTGCCCGATATAAGGCCAACATAGTAGTGGCTCGCTTGCACGTTCACAGGCTTGTGGTTGTGATGACCGGTCTTGGAGTGCCGCGCCACTGTTGTGCAAACCCATTCGGCAACGCACGGTGCTCACCGGAGTGCTGCGAGTATTGGCTGTCACGAGGCACCCGAGTCATAGGGTTAATCTGCCAGTGCGATGCGTGTTTGCTGGCGTAGCGTGGCCAGTTGCTGAACCGGTGACTTAATGGCCGCTTGAAAGCGTGCTAGCTCGGTTGCTGGCAGTGACTTGGCTTTTGGTAACAATTTGTGAACGGTGCGCGGATTGCGATGTACGCCACTCACTAAAAATTCGTAGTGCAAATGCGGTCCTGTTGCGGCGCCTGTTGAACCCACAGTGCCAATCACGTCGCCCTGCTGCACACGTTCGCCCTTTTTTACTCGACGTTTGTTGAGGTGCAGGTAGTGGGTTTTATAGGTTTCACCGTGCTGAATAAAAACATAGTTGCCATTGGCGCGTGTATAGCCAGCCTCGACTACACGCCCATCACCCGCCGCATAAACGGGTGTACCACGGGGTGCCGCATAGTCTGTACCACGGTGAGGTCGCTTAGTTTTGTAGATGGGGTGCAACCGATTGGGGTTGAAGTTAGAGCTGACCCGAGTGAAATCAACGGGGGCTTTTAGAAACGCCTTGCGCATGCTGACGCCTTGCTCATCGAAGTAGCTGGTGTCACCGAAGCTGTCGGTGTACCGGTACGCCTCGTGCATTTGCCCCTTGTTGGTAAAAGCCGCTGCAATAATCTCACCATCGGCCAACTTTTCACCATCAAGGAATTGTTCTTCAAAGACTAGCTCAATCGTGTCACCGACCCTTGGGTCGAGGGCGAAATCAATAACGCCACCAAAAATTCCCGCAAGATCCATGATCACGCGATTGGACAAACCTGCGTCTTGGCCGGCCATAAACAACGATGAGGCTATGGTCATGGTGGCACCACGCTGCCGTAGCTCAGGTGTGCGTTTGGTCACCACAGAGCGGTAGCGCGATCCTTCTCGGGTGAAAGTGGTCCATTTAAGTGGTGACTCTTGATGCTCGACTTTCAGAAGTTGCCCATTGTTGTCGATGAGAAACGCTAGCGTCTCGCCAGGGAAAATTTTCCGCAGCGCACGCCCACCATCGGCGCTAGTCACCTGATAAACATCCCTATCAGTAAACCCAGCTCTGCTGAAAATCCGTGACAGGTTGTCGCCTTTACCCACGGTCTCAGTGTGCCAAAAAGGTAATTCGGTTCTCGGATCTGGGCGCTTCTGGCCTGTAGCAACAATAGGCTCGAGGCGTTCTTGGTAAAGCTGTTGGCTATTACTCGACCCCGTACTGGTAGCCGGCTGCAGCAGTACGACGGTTAATAGTCCAGTGCCTACCATTAGGGCGCCCAGCGTAAGATGGTGGCGCTCAAGATTGGGCAAAGGCAACGCGTTTTGCGCATTTGACGGACGCGGTGTTGCGCCCCGACGCTGTTTGCGGGGTCTCAGGACAGAACGCAAGCTGTGCAGTAACGATTGAGTCACAAGCAATAACCAATTGATTTGGCGCCACTATACGCGAATGCCGGTGGGTGGAAAACGCATTAGCGACACGATACACCCTGAAATCGGTGCAAATGTGGGATACTAACAGGCTCAATTAACGATGAAAGCTGCTTACATTATGTCTAGTGCGCTCCTTGCTGACCTGCGCGCCCGCGGTCTTGTATTTCAAATAGCTGGCGAAGACGCCATTGTTGACTGGCTCGATGGTGGCAGTCGCACACTTTATTGCGGTTTTGACCCGACTGCAGACAGCCTACACATTGGTTCGCTGGTGCCGTTGCTCATGTTGCGGCGCTTTCAGGAGGCGGGCCACCGCCCGTTGGCCCTCGTCGGTGGTGCAACAGGGCTTATCGGTGATCCGAGTTTTAAGGCTGCGGAGCGTGCCCTGAATACCCCCGATGTGGTGGCGGGATGGACCGATAAAATCCGCCAGCAGGTGAGCCGTTTCATTCGGCTAGAGGGTGATAACCCAGCGCTAGTGGTCAATAACCTCGATTGGACACAGGAATTGAATGTTCTGACCTTTCTGCGTGATATCGGCAAACATTTTTCCGTTAATACCATGGTGCAGAAGGAGTCGGTTAAACAGCGTATAGAGCGTGAAGGTGCCGGTATTAGTTTTACAGAATTCACTTACATGATTTTGCAGTCATTCGACTTTGCTGAACTCTATAAGCTGCATGACTGCGGCTTACAGATTGGTGGGTCAGATCAGTGGGGTAACATCACCGGAGGCATTGATCTGACTCGTCGTCTCTACGGGGGACAGGTTTTTGGCTTAACGATGCCGCTGATCACCAAGGCCGATGGCACCAAGTTTGGCAAAACCGAGTCGGGTACGATTTGGCTCGATGCGAGTAAAACCTCTCCCTATGCGTTTTATCAATTCTGGCTCAATACTGCCGACGCCGACGTTTACAAGTTTCTGCGTTATTTTACTTTTTTACCTGTGGAAGACATTGCTGCAATTGAAGCGGAGGATGCCGCGCGAGACGGACGTCCGGAAGCTCAGGGCGTATTGGCGCGGGAGGTAACGCGACTCGTGCATGGCGATGAGGGGTTGCTAGCTGCGCAGCGCATAACAGCGGCGCTCTTCAATGGTGATCCTACGGCGTTGTCGGCCGATGACTTAGCTCAGCTGCGACTCGATGGCTTGCCCGCTACCGATCTTGATACCCGCGCTTTGCCAGCAACATTAACTCAGGTGCTCACCGAGGCAGGCATGGTGACGTCGGGCAAGCAAGTGAAGGATGCTTTGAGTCGGGGTGCGGTCACGATAAATGGCCAGTCGATGACAGCAGAGCACAATGGTGATCCGTCGGCCTGCTTTGATACCTCGCGCGCACTGCATGGTCGGTACTTTGTTGTGCGTTTGGGCAAAAAGAAGTACCACTTGTTTACCAGCGCAGTGTAACGCCCCACATTTCTTGAGGGATAGGTAATGACCAACCCGGATCAACCAATAGGCCCGGATAATTTTGTCCCCGAGGACTCGGCTACTTTTGAGCGCATCATTGAGGAGTTGAAAGTCGCGGCAAGAGAGCTCGATGGTTTGCCACCGGCAGTGACGGTATTTGGGAGTGCTCGCAGTGACCAGGAGAGCTGGGAAGCGCGAACAGCCGAAACCGTGGGGGCATGGCTTGCTGCCGCTAGTATTCCCGTCATCACCGGCGGTGGGCCTGGCGTTATGCAGGCTGCCAATCGTGGCGCGGCTACCCAGCAAGGACTATCGGTTGGGCTTAACATCAAGCTGCCCATGGAGCAGCACCCCAATCCATTCATCAACCGGCATGTTGAATTTCGCTATTTTTTAACGCGCAAGTATTTCCTCACCCGCTACAGTTTTGGTTTCGCTGTCTTCCCCGGTGGTTTTGGCACCATGGATGAATTATTCGAGCTGCTGGTGCTCTACAACACGAATCGCACCGAGCGACGGCCTATTGTACTGGTGGGTGAAGCCTATTGGGCAGATCTCATTACGTGGTTGATGGATTTTCAGGGCGGGCGGGGCTATGTGGACCCGGAGGACTTGGGTTATCTGCAAGTTTTTGATGAGCCCGAGGCGATTGTGACGGCGTTGATTGGTCACGAGCGAACTCAAGCTGCAGCCCAGCGTTTGGCGGGTCTGCTTTAATGCTACCCGCTATTTTTGGGCTGGAAGGTCTGTATCTTTCAGATCGAGAGCGCGCATTTTTCCGGGCGGCACAGCCCGTAGGCTTTATTTTGTTTGGCAGAAATATAGCGTCGCGTCAGCAAGTTAGGGCGCTCACTGCAGCGCTGCGCGACGCGCTTGGTCGCGATTCGGTGCCTATTCTTATTGATCAAGAGGGTGGCCGAGTGGCTCGCTTACAGCCTCCTGAGTGGCAGACATTCCCCCCAGCTGCGTGTTTTGCCGAGCTGTGGGAGCACGACCCTAATGGGGCCATTAGCGCCACAGAACTGAACTATGAAGCGCTTGGGCTCGATCTAGCTGAGATAGGTATTACGGTAGACTGTGCACCGGTGCTCGATGTGCCCCAGTTAGACGCCCACGATGTTATTGGTGATCGAGCGTTTGGCGCAGACCCCAATGTTGTGGCTCAGTTGGGGCGGGCGGCGTTAGTGGGTTTGGCTCGTGCGGGTGTGGTCGGCGTCGTGAAGCATACACCGGGTCACGGTCGGTCATTGGCCGACAGTCACCACCATTTACCTGTCGTTCGATCATCCGCGGCCGACTTAGAGGTTGATTTGGCGCCCTTCAAAGCGCTGGCTGACGCACCTATGGCCATGACGGCGCATATTGTTTACGAAGCGTGGGACGCACACCACTGTGCCACTTTGTCTCGCAAAGTCATTGAAGACATCATCCGCAATCGTATTGGTTTTCATGGTTTGTTGATGAGTGATGACTTGGATATGAAGGCCCTCTCGGGCAACGTGCCCCACCTCGCTTGCGCTGCCATCGACGCGGGCTGTGATGTAGTCTTGAACTGTTGGGGCAAGATGACAGACATGGAAGGGATGGCCGAGTGCCTCCCTGAGGCTACAGATGAGTGTCGACAGCGCTTGAGTGACGCAATGATGGCCGGGCAAGCTGTGGGTGAACAGAATCATGTGCAAGAGCGCCAAGAACACTTAGTGGCACAGCGAGACGCCTTGCTAGGCAGAGCGAAGGTTTAGCCAAGCGTATGTGAGCGCGCCTTAAGGCACAAGACGCGGGCTCATTAACGTAGTGACTGAATTCAGTGTTTGGTACGGAAGAGCCGGGCTGTGGGCTCGAACTCATCCATAAAGCAAGGTATATAAGCGCCGACAGTTAAGGGAAACATCAGAGAGGTTGAGTGGTATGGTGTCATTGACAAAAGCAGGCAGGGTTCGCGCGATGAATCATTTTGCGTTGCCCCGGACTTTGGGCTGGCTTTTTTTAATGGTAGGCCATGTGGCGTTGAGTGGATGCTTAGCAAGTTTATCGACCAGCAATAGCGCCAATGTGCCAGCCTCTGCAGCATTGCAATGCGAGCAGCCTCGGCCCAGGGTGTGTACCATGGAGTATTGGCCGGTCTGTGCGACCCTCGCAGCCGGTGGCTCAAAAACTTACGCGTCGGGCTGCAACGCCTGCGCCGATATCGCCGTGGCGAGCTACAGCGATGGAGCCTGCGAGACCAGCGGCGGCCAGTAATTTAAGGCTATAAGCGTTTGTGTAATAAAGCGACGGTTAACAACAGCGAGATTCTTTATGTCCCTAACCAACCGCATTCTCCTTGCCATGACAGCTGGCATCGTTATTGGATCGGGCCTTGAGCTTCTGTTGGGACGCCTCAACCCTGAGAATACCGCTGCGCTATTTATCAGTGAGTTCCTCATCAATGGTGCTGCCGATGTGGTAGGCCGTATCTTTATTGCCTCGCTCAAGTTGTTGGTGGTACCGCTGGTATTGGTGTCGCTCATTTGTGGCATGACATCACTCGGTAGTAGCAGTCGTATGGGTGCCATTGCGGGTCGTACTATTGGGCTTTATCTTTTAACCACGGCCATCGCTGTGTCGCTCGGGCTATTGGGTGCAACGCTTATCGGCCCAGGCAATGGCCTGAGTATCGACAGCAGCGCGTCTTTTACCCCTAAAGCTGCCCCGCCGTTGACCGAGGTCATTGTTAATATTTTTCCCAGTAACCCATTCTCGGCTATGGCCAAGGGTGAAATGTTGCAAGTGATTGTGTTTGCCTTGCTCGTGGGTTTTGCCCTCACCCGCGCTGGCGGTGCTGGTCAACGTATTGCGGCTTGGTTTCGCGATATGGAAGCCGTGGTCATGAAAATGGTGGGCGTGTTGATTGAGCTGGCGCCCTGGGGTGTTTTTGCGCTCTTGATTAAGCTATTTGCCACCATGGGTTTCGCCACCATTTTCGATCTCGCGGCGTATTTCTTTACGCTTTCAGGTTTACTTATTTTTCATGCATTGGTGGTTTATCCGCTCATACTTCGGGCACTCACTCGGCTCAACCCCGGCGTATTACTTAACAAGATGCGCCCCGTTTGGGCTTTTGCCTTCAGCACGTCATCCTCGGGTGCCACCTTACCGGTGACACTGCGCACGGTGGAGAAACGATTGGGCGTGCCTAAGAGCGTGGCAGGTTTTTCTGTTCCCCTAGGAGCCACCATCAATATGGATGGCACGGCTATTATGCAGGGGGTGGCCACGGTTTTTATTGCGCAAGTCTATGGTATTGATCTCACTGCCGGGCAATTGCTGATGGTAATACTCACCGCCAGCTTAGCGTCTATTGGCACCGCAGCGGTACCGGGAGTCGGTTTGATTACGCTATCTTTGGTGCTTACCCAAGCGGGCCTCCCAATGGAAGGAGTCGCGCTGATTATTGGCGTAGATCGATTGCTGGACATGATTAGAACCGCTGTGAATGTTACCGGCGACGCTATGGTGTCTACCGTGGTTGCCTACCGAGAAGGGCAGTTGGATGAAACCATTTACAATGACCCTCAGGCGGATTCTGATACCGGCGTTGATAAAAACGAAGACGCACATCCTGCAGCTATCACCGAGTGATGCCTGTTGGGCAACTGCAAGCTCTGAAGGATAACTATGACCATTGCCGTAACCATTGTTCCCGTAACTCCTTACCAGCAGAACTGCTCGGTAATTAAATGCGAAAGCACCGGCAAAGCTGCCATTGTCGATCCCGGCGGTGACACCGAGCGCATCTTAGCTACGGTTGAAAAAATGGCTGCGACGGTAGAGAAAATTCTGCTCACCCACGGACACATGGATCACTGCGCTGCCAGTGATGTGTTGCGTAAGCAGCTCAAGGTTCCCATTGAAGGACCCGAAGAGGGCGATCGATTCTGGATTGAAAAGCTGCCCGAGTGGTGCCAAATGGCCAACTTTCCCCACGCGGATGCTTTTGAGCCTGATCGCTGGCTGAAAGATGGCGAGACGGTAACGGTTGGCGAGGCTACCTTGGATGTTGTGCATTGCCCTGGACATACGCCGGGCCACGTTGTCTTTATTTACGAGCCACAAAAAGTAGCGTGGGTGGGTGACGTTATTTTTGCTGGTTCCATCGGTCGTACAGACTTCCCTCAGGGCAATCACGACCAACTGATTAGTTCCATTCGCGATAAACTGTTTGCTCGCGGTGACGATATCACCTTTATTCCGGGTCACGGACCCAACTCCACCTTGGGTCACGAGCGACAAACCAATCCTTTTGTCGCCGATTCTCGCTACGGTTAATGGCTGTCGATCGCGAGATAATCCGTGACTTCAAACTGGCTTATATGGCCATGTTTGATCAAATTGCCCACCCTGACGGATCCAACTATGCACGCTTGCGTGCGTATGTCTGGTCGTTAATCGAAGCCGAGTTTTCCGACGAAGACAAGCATCGGCAAACCCAAGCGCTGTCTGCACTAACCTACACGATTATGGTGACTGCCGTGGCTTGCGCGGCGGTAGAAGATCTAGGCTTGCAACCTGAAGACCAAAGCGCCGAGCTAGCGCGCTTTGACAAGGCTGCTTGGTGTTTGGGTATGACTTATTCCATCGCCCTCACGCACCCCGAAACAGTTGAGGGTGAGCATGGTCTTTCGGTATTGGGTAAAGACTGTCTGCGCGCGTTGTTTGCTGCCAGTGTCCCCGGCGCTGACGACATAAGCTTTTGGGGCGAATTTCGGGTGTTAGGCGAGGCACTGTATCAGCGTATGTTTACGCTTGCGGTGATCAGTGCCGATGATCCGGCGCCACTCATGTATGCGCTAGGTGTGGGCTTCGGCCTGTGCCCGCGAGAGGAAGTGATGTTACGCAACCGTTTGGTACGCTCGCTACTTGCGCAGGCTTTTGGCATGGATGGAGCGCGTTAATCGGCGACAAACCCTTCCCACGTGGCGAGGTAGTCGGCAAACACCGGGCTCACCGATTCCTGTGCCAAATAAGCACGGCTTACCGGCAGTGACACCACCTCAAAGTCGGGGTTGGCCGTAGCGCGGCGCGGAAAATCATGGTGCAAAATCGCACCTCGTCCAATGAAGACAAAATCAAGACCCGCATCAATAGCGCGCTGGCATTGCGCTGCTGTGTAGAGTTTGCCCGCCGCGCCCAGTTGCACGCCGTTGCGGGGTAGGGCGGCGAACACATCAAGAAGACTTTGGCCGCTAAATTCGGGGTGCTCGCTTGGCTTGTCCAAATCCCATAGTGACATGTCGAGGTAATCTAAGCGTTCGTCCAGCAACAGTTGAGCGGCTAGATTGTAGATTTCAGCACTATCGAGGCCAAAGCGCTCGGGTGATAGCCGGACACCTAGGCTAAAGCCGCGACCACAGCGCTCATTGATGCCGGCAATAATCTCCATCAGGGCGCGTGCACGATTCTCGGCGGAGCCACCGTAGTTATCCTCTCTGCGATTGAGCCTTGGGCTTAAAAATTCCGACAACAAATAACCGTGAGCCCCGTGTAACTCCACACCGTCAAAACCGGCTTTTTGGCAACGCTCTGCAGCCGCGATAAAGTCGGCGATCATCGCTTCAACCTGCCCTTCGGTCATGGCTTTGGCACCTGTTTTCTCATCATCCGACGGACACTGGGGCACGTTGTCACAATACTCTGCCTTTGAGCGCATACCGCTGTGCTGTAACTGCACGACTGCGTGGCTACCTTCGGCCTTAATGCCCGATGCCAGCCGCGATAGACCGTCGATATGCCGGTCGTTGTGGGCACCCAACTGACCAGGAAAGCCCACCCCAGAATGTTGGACTGAGGCAGCGCAGGTCATGGTTAGGCCAAAGCCACCACGGGCTCGGTGGGTCAGCCAATTGTATTCGTTGTCAGACAGCACGCCGTCGTCGCCACTCTGTAAATTGGTGAGCGGCGATAGTGCAAAGCGATTGTGCAGCGTGGCTCCGCTATTAAAAGTGATGGCGTCGGATAACTGTGGCATGGGGTCTCCAAAGGTTTAGGGGTGGTTTACTGGATAGGGTATACCAGCAAATACGGTAGCGATAACCGCAATATTCGTTAAGTCATCAAGCGCCACTTGGAGGGGATCGTCACTAAGCACGGTAAAATCGGCGCGCTTGCCGGCACGAATAGAACCCAATTCACCCTCCAGCCCAGCAATAAAGGCAGCGTCGATAGTAATGGCGCGCAATGCTTTCTCTCGGCTGAGACGCTCGCTGTCTATGCCTGCTCGACCGTTAATGGTCTCCCGTGCGACCGCGCTCCACATAAGCGTAAGTGGTGATAGCGGCGCCATTGGGTTGTCGGAGTGCAGCGCCAATGGAATATCGGCACGCTCTAGCGACCCTAGTCGATTCATTTGTTCGGCCCTGTCTGGGCCCAGCCACTCACCCGAATACATATCGGACAAGATGTAGTGGTAATAGGGGTTGGCCGATACCGCAGCGCCCAGTGTTTGGAGTCGCCGGGTTTGATCTTCGGTGCTGTAAGCAAAGTGCTCTAAGGTCATGCGATGGTCAGCGCGGGGTGATTCGCTAAGCAGTGTTTGCAGCAGATCGAGAAACCAGTCGGTGGCGGCATCACCGTTAGAATGCGCATGAAGTTGGAAACCCGCCTTCCAAAACGCTAGCGCATACTCATAAGTGACCTCACGCGGTGCCATCCACACACCTTGGTGGCCATCTAAATAGCCAGGTGGATTGAACTGACTGAGGCCGCTGAAAATAGCGCCATCGAGCATCAGTTTAAAGTGGTCGCCAACCACTACCCGGGAGCTATTTTGGGTCTGCCATCGACGCACGTCAGCGATGGCTTGATTTGGGGCAACACCGCGCGCCATGAAATCGACAATAATTGGGGTGAGGATAATGCGTGTGGGTACCGGAAAGGCCTCGGCTACCGCGCGTATTCCGGCAATCTCTTGCTCGGGGTGGCCAAAAATACCGGTCCCCATATCTAAAACGGTAGTCACGCCTGCCTGGTGGGTCATGGCCATGAAATTAGCCATGCCTTTACCGAAGCGTTGAGGTTCAAACAAGAAAGCCAGTTTGCCCACTATGGCCTTGAGACCTGTTTCATAAAAATGACCCCGCGCCCAATTGGCATCGGTTAGGGCACTTGCGTCAGCCTCGGTGATATTGAGCATAGCCAGAGCCGCATCGTTGGCAATGATTTCGTGAAAAGATCGATGCCACAGTACAACGGGCTGATCACCAAACCAGGCGTTTAAGTCATCGCGCCAAATTTCACCGTGCCATAGGGGGTGGTACCCCCAGGTAATAAACGGCACCGTGGTGTCGGTATGTGTTTTGGCCAGTGCCACTAATTTGCTTTTGTAATCGCTCGGTGTTTTGGCTCCCGGAAAATAGCCGGTGGGTAGCTGCCAGTCGTCGGGCGCAAGATAGGGAAACTGGGTCAGCACCGCCGGTAGCGACGGATGCACATGGGGGTCAATAAAACCCGGCAAGATGGTGTGCTCTTCAAAGCGGCGATCAATTTGGCCACCTTTGAGTGCAATGACAGGGGCCAGCGTCTCAAGGCTGCCCACTGCCACAATGAAACCATCTTCTACAGCAACGGCTGTGGCTTCGGGGAGTGCGGGTTCAAGGGTGCGTATGAGCTTAGCCGTGTAGACCGTTAGCTCGGCAGCAACTGCTTGTGCCAGCAGAAAAAAACCGAGACCCGCCGACTGGGCAAGCCTTTTTACATGTGTGGGCTTAGCACGTTTCATGAGTCATTCCGCCACGAGATTTTTCGCTCTGGCACTAGTCGCCATGGCATTACTTATGTGACCAACGCAGCGCTGCTCACGCTACGGTGACAGTGTTACTCAGCGGATGATTTTTATCCAGTCGCCAATACGAGGTTCGCCGCTGGGATAAAAACCATTTATAAGCCGCAATTGATCCTCGGCATCGGGAATGCGCGCACTGGTGGCTAGGCTGCCCAGTGTTGCGCCCCGTGGCACTTGCATGTAATGCAAGGTTCGACTTTGTCCTTTGACTTTTTCGCGAGCAACCAGGGGTCTAAAGCTTTCAATAATACCCACCAGATTGGCATCAGCGTTTGCTAAGTCGGACGCTTCGCCCTCCATTAAAAATCGGTAGTTGTGGTCAACAACGGCTAATCGCTTGGATACGCCACCTGCACGGGCAATGGCTGTGCTGCCCTGGAGGCCAAATTGGTTGAGCGCACGTTGCTCGACAAGTTCACCGGTGGCTGTTGTGGTGAGAAAGCGTTCACTTGTCACCGTAGGGTCGATAGCTTGCAAGCTAATGGTTAGCCGCTGTGCGCCATCGGCGGAGCTTACCACTATGGCACTACGTTGTTGCGTTACCGTCCAGCCTTGGGGGTGTTTAAAGCTAAAATCTAGCTTGTTGTGATAAAAGCGGTTGGGCTCCGATTGGGCATTGGCGCTGGCACCAAAAACCAATCCCTCGGTTTGTCTCCGGTACTCGCCCGGTTCCTCAGGGTCGTCGAGTTGATCATCAAGTTCTAGACTATTCGCCGTTTTGATGACAGTTTGCAGACGCAGATCGTTGCGCGGGTGGCTGGCGTAAAGACCATGGTAGGTACCCGTGGGTTTGCCCGATGTCTTTGTGGCAACGCGTCGATACATCTCTTGATCTTTCAATACGCCAATAACCGACAGTAGCGCGTCGGCGTCGTAGCCTGCTTTATGCATAAAAGTGGCGCCCGCGGCATCGGCTTCAAGCTCCATGTCGCGACCAAAGCCGCTAATTACCTCGGCACCAACCATTTGCGCCGCATCGTATAGGTCACCGCTACCGGTTAAAATATAGGCCGTCGTCGCTAAAATGGTGGACGTGGTTTGCGAGGTAGAACGCCGACTGTGATGGCGCTCGGTGATGTGACCGATTTCATGGGCTATAACACCGGCAAGCTCCGCTTCGGTTTCCAAATAGGCCAGCAAGCCACGGTTGATATAAATAAAACCACCGGGCAGAGCAAAAGCATTGATGTCGGGGGAGTCTAGGAGCGTAAACGTAAAGGGAGTATTGGGCATACTCGAGTGTGCAACCAAACGCTGCCCAATACGGTCCACGTATTCGGCAAGCTCGGGGTCGTCATAGATACCAATGTTATCAACAAGCTTTTGGTGCTCATCTTCGGTGGCGCCCGGCATTGAAACCTGCCGCCCACCCACTGTAACCGTGGGGCCGCCGCTGCCACCGCCGCTAGCGCAGGCGGTGACAAGGCTTCCTAAGAGTAGGAGTGCGAGTATTTTCATCAATGATTCGCCGATAAATACTTGAGTAACTGCTCGCCCAGACTGTCGCAGGCGGTATCTTGCACGGGCGCAATGATGGGAATAGGCACGACAACAGCCGGCATATAGCTTTGACCACTGGTATTAGCACTGATACGCCCTACCTCGGTTCTATCCGTAAAGTCCCAAATCGTGGCCTCATAGTCCGAGGCATTGCCCCAGGTGCCAAAACCAAAACAGCCAGCCCCCCCCGGGCCTACACCGCAGGTCATTGAACCCGAGCTGTTGGTCTCAATAGTCACGCCGTCTACCCATACCATGTACTCGAGCTCGAGCTCAGCAAACTTCGAGGCAACCCGTGGCTCTGATAATAGTTTATCGATGTCTTCAGTGCGTAGCGGCGCCGTGCGTGGCTCGAACCACGGATAAAGCATATTAATAAACTCAAGCTCAGGCAGAACGGTAATGCTGCTGTCACCACGGCGGATATGATTGCCAACACATTCGATAAATTCCAGCTCGGTATCGTAGTCGGGTGCGTGTCGCCGCCCTAAAACCACCACCGATGCGTCACCAATACCGGCAGAAGGCTCCATAAAGGTCATTTCATCGACGGTGGCATTGACGCAGCCACCTAAAAAACCAAGCCAGCCGACTAGTAGCAAACTGCGAAACGCCCCCTGCACAGTCGTGTGCCATTGTTCAGTTGACAGGCGAACAGGCATAATTAATCGGCCGCCTCTGAGGTATTCATACCGTCTCGACTTGCCAGCCATTGTGCGACTTGGGGGACTTTTTCGAATGAAGTTACGAAATTGGCTCCAGCGTCTCGCAGCGCCACCACAGCTGCCAGATTTACGGCGGCCTCGTCTGTCTGCATAAATGCCGTGGGCGTCTTGCCATAGGCGGTCAGCTGCCAGTCAGCAAAACTCACATCTGGGTTGTAACTGAGAGCGCCATTATCGTGGTCGTGAATGTCATCAAGAGAAACCAAGCGGAATCGGTAGCGCATCCAGATTTCATATACTTTGACGTTGGTATGCGTGGGTATGGTGTATTGCAGTTCTTGTATGTACGGTACGATGACCGCATCGAGCTGGTTTTCATAAGTGTGCAAATCGGCGTGTTCTTGGATACGGACAACGCGCTTAAACATGCCGCCCAGCAACGTGTCCCAGAACTGGACTTGTGCAGCACCGGTGGAAACCAGCCAGTCTGATTCTGCGCGACCCGATGCCTCGTCAAAGAACTCGTGGTTGGCAAAGTTATCTGAATAAACCACCCCAATACTCAGAGGCAAGGGCTCTATGAGCGGCTGGGGAAAGTCACCTTGGACAATAACCTGCTTGGCACCACAGGCCGTGAGCAGTGCAAAGATGGCAGCAATGCCGAGTGACAGGGTGACGGATTTAGCGCCTGAAATCATTAAGTCCAACAAACGTTCCACCGTTTCGGTAAGTCAGTTCTCGCATGAGTGTAGCAAACCTGATACCCGTTGTTTGTAGTTGAGGAGGCCTGATGAATTGTACGGGGAAGCCAACACCGTGGATGCGCACGCGGCGCTCGCCGGCAAAGTTTTGGGCGTTGAGTTGATCAACGGTACGCACTACCTCGGCAATGGACTGGCCAGTGAACTCGTCACCAAACACATAAATGGAAATTTTCTTGCCTGGGTCGTAAAAGGTTCGCACAGCCGCCGTTATGCCCTCTACCGGTGAGCTGTTCGAAAACACATTCCAGTTGGCCAGATTGCGCAAGATGAGATCGCGGCGCGCAGGGGTGTCGGGTATCCATTGGCCACGGTAGCGGCTAAACAAATAGTTCCCCATGTCGTTAAGCACTTGAATACCTTTGACTTCCGGGTAGATGTTTAAAGTGGCCTCCATTTCGATCAACATCCTCTCCCATGCATAGGAGAACATTGAGCCAGAGGTATCGATAATGAAAATAATGTATTCACTATCAACTGGAATACCGCCGATCAGTTGATTCTTCTTCTCGGCGTTGTCCCCCAGTAAGCGTTTCTCCTCGTCGCTCAAGGATTGTCGAGCAATGGCCAGTTGCTGCTCTATGATGCTATTGCTGTTGCGAGTGACCTGGAGACTGTCATAACGTGACTCGGTCTTAGCCAGCGCACCCTGCAAAATAGCGATACGCGTTTGATACTGTGAGAGCTGCTCCTGTTTAGCAGCGAGTTCGCGATTGAGCACGGTGGTCTCGCCGCGAATAGCAAACAACTGAGTGGTGAGATCCGCCACGCTCCCTTCCGCTTCTATGCTTGAGCGCTCCAGAATTTGTGGTTGAACGGTTTTGGTGATCATGAGCAATAAGATAACCGCGCCAAAGCCACAACAGATGACGTCTAAAAAAGATAGCGAGAATTCAGCGGTGCCGCGGCGCTTACGCATCCAACACTCCTAGGGCCAGTCCCGAGCTGGAGCCATAAAAGACCCACCGCTCACTTGTGCAAGCTGCCAAAATTCCGATGCTGCCATTGGATCGCCTTCCATGGGTGCAAGGATGATATTGACAGGCACGCCATTGGGCAGTTTGTTGACAGCTTGTCGGTACAGCTCCAGTCGCTTTCTACCACTGACAGTCGTGCCCTTGGGCGGTTGCTCTCCTTGGGTGGGCAGACCATCGGTGATAAGGAAAATATTGTCGGGCGGGTCGGGGAGAGCACGTAAGGCGTCAAAAGCATTATGCAAACTCGTGCCATTGCTGGGGAGTAACGTGCGCAGTGTTGTCGCAATCTGCTCTAGGGCGACGCTATCGGCAACATCCAACCACTGTCCCGCTGTTTGGGGTAGAACCGGGCCGGCGGTGGTATTAAAGGTGATCACCTGATAGCGAGCCCCAATAGGTAGTTGGGCGGTGAGCCAATCGACGGTATCAAGGGCCCGCACCCATTTTTCGGCCTCGCGCTGAAGGTTGTCGTCCATATTACGCAAACGGATAACGTTCACGAGCTTATCGGCCAACATACTGGCCGATACGTCCAGTAAAATGACGATACGCTCCCCGCCTAAGTTTAATCCGGTGAGGTACTGACGATTACCATCACCCGTGAATTCGCGCGCACTGCGACCCGCCCGTGCTTCGGCGGACTGACGTAGCTCCTTAATGCGCTCCTCTAAGAGGTTAAGCTCGGCTTTTAGGGCCTCAATATCGCGACTGTCGCTCGCTTTCTCTTCTTCCAGTGACGCAATGAGGCTCTCGTACCGATCCAGCTCTTCAGTGACTCGTGTGGCTAAACCCTGCGCTTCTACAATAGCCACGTCGGTGCTGGAAATAGCATTGCGCAGTGCTACTAGGCCTTCTTGGCCCTCCTTAATATCTTCTTCAAGAAGCGCAATTTCGGCAAAAACCTCGGCGTTGAGCGTGCGTGACTCTACCTCCATGGAGTGATCAATCAGCAAAAAAACCAATACCACGGCACCAAAGCCACAGGACATAATGTCCAGAAAACTTAGGTTAAACGTGGAGGCTTGGCGTTTGCGCCGTGGCATATCAAGGCTCTACGTAAATCAATGTGGCACAAAGTCCAAGCGCGTCGCTGAGCACATCGCCGGCTGACAGTACTTGCCCTGGCTTCGCCGGCTGGTCGTTCACACATAGATCTACTGGGATATCGCCGGTTATTGACACCATAGACCCCTCACGCGTGAGCGTCACACCCGCGGGCAACCCAGCGGCGGCGCTAATGGGAATTGCCGTGTGGCCCAGTAGAAGATGGGTTGGGTAGTGAGAGGGTGGCGCTTGATTATTGGGGCTTCGATTGCTGGTAGTTAGATCGTCGGCAGAACGATTGGCGACAGACGTGTTTGCTTGAGGCTCCGTTAGGGTTGTTCGTTGTTGTGACACCTCATGCTCTTCAACACGCGTGCATGGGACCTCACAACACAGTGTCAACGCAGTAGGTGTTTGTCTCAGGTAGTCGCTGTGTATGAGTGCGGCGTTGATTAGACACCCGCTGTCGATTGGCCGTGATCTGGCCCCGAGAGATAGGCCCGGTAGTAATGTCAGGGGATCTTCCAGTAATACCGTATCATGAGCTGATAAGAGGGCTTCAAGTTGCTGACTAAACTGCACGCCAACACGCGTCAGGTCCTCGGCCGTGATACGCGCGTCATAGCCTGACAATGTTAGTCGCGATTCACCCGACGCTTTGAGGGCAGCTAACAATGCGGGAAGCGCGTCGTAGAGCGCCTGTTCGTTGTCGGCGCTGCGCAGCGGATCAAAGCGTGTTTGGTGGACGAAAATATCGCTAATACGCGTGGCGAGTGCATCTTGAAGTGCCAGTAATCCCTGTCCGGGTAAGGTTTGCGTTTCCCGTGCGTAAGCAGTCCCTGAGTGTTCTTCAAAGGCTGTGACGACCGTTTGGTGTAACTGCAGTTCAACGTGCTGTCCTCGACTTAGGCCACTCATCGATGCAAGTAGCGCCGTTCGATGTATCAAACCTTCGATTTCAAAGGGTAGATGCTGAACAATACCTAGAAGTAACGACAGTTGCTCACGGCTCATGGTGGCGGGTACGGCGACTAAGCAGGTGGCGGGTGCCTGGGCGCTAGCATGCAGTGCTTCAAGGTGCTGATGCACCAAGTCTGCGGTGTGCCGAGCGGGCCCGAGCGGCGGTGCTAGGGGTTGCGTGGAAAGTTGAGACCAAAAGCGAGTATTCACCGCCTTGGGCGTACGTCGACTGGTCTCTTGAGCGGTGAGACCAAAGCTGTAACCCGCGCCGTTAAAAGAGACATAGCCTGGCGATAGCACCGCCAGATCATTGTGCCAGAGACAGATTTTACTGTCGCTAAGATCTAGTAGCGTTGTCATGATTTGGGAACGGCCAGGTGACGCAGTAGCTTACGATCGATATAGCGCTGGGTGTTTAGCACCAAGCGCTCTTGAGAAAGTTGCAACTGATGCAGTGCGAACATAATGATAATGCTGAGCACCAAGGCAACGAAGGTACTGTTAAAGGCTACACCCAGGCTTACGGTGACACCGGAAATATCGCCTTCCACCGCTTTGTAGGCCTGCCCCAGTGCATCGCCAATACCGCGTACCGTGCCAATAAAGCCAATCGATGGGATAGCCCACGATATGTAGCGCACCATTGAAAGCTCAGAATCAAGTCGATCGGCTTCAATATCACATTGCTCGCGCACGGATTCCGATACAGCGGGTATCGAAACGGTCGTAGCGAAGCGTT
>Ga0181560_10000169_pt1 | contig 55049 bp, 54 predicted proteins | sample 011ome_20_FD_133751 | JGI IMG/M metagenome (GOLD analysis project Ga0181560, IMG submission 133751) | Coastal salt marsh microbial communities from the Groves Creek Marsh, Skidaway Island, Georgia - 011509CT metaG (megahit assembly) | ecosystem: Environmental > Aquatic > Marine > Intertidal... | reverse complement strand
CTCCGCCGCTAATGCCCAAGGCTGGAGTGACTGGGTCAGTGTCACTCAGAACACTGCGAACGCGCCAACACCTGCACCCGTTCAGCAGCAGGTTCTCAACGGCCCCATGTGGACAGGCGGCGGCCCCAAGGTCAAGAGTGGTACGTGGAAGACATTCAATGACACGGCGAACCTCGATACCAACGCTGGTCGTGAGGCTCAGCTGAGCGCAACCGGTCGTTCATCCTCGGTCAAGTCCGTCTCCTTCCGCTACGTCGGCGATCAAGCGCAGGTTCGCGCCGTGCTCAGGCCGGGAGCTAAGAAGGGCACCTTCACGCTGGTTGAGTTCTCGCCTGTGGTTCCGGGCTTTACTGCCATGCGGGTGACTCGCACCATCAAGGTTGTCAAATAGCAATTGGTGTCTGTCACGGCGAATGACGCCTGAATTTAAACGGCCCGGTCCTGTTGTGGACGGGGCCGTTTAAATTCCCCAGACCGCTCTCCCGAATAGCCCGGGGTAGCGGTGGGTGAAGTCGGTAAGGACACGATCATTTTTTCAAGAGGAATTTTGAAAGAATTTTGCCTAGCTGCGGTGCATTAAATTTGGTAAAGCAAGTCCTCCACGGATAACAAATGCAAATACCTTCTCGCCTTCATTTTGGCGAGCGGATTTGCAGAACCGCTATATGCGAAAGATTCATGGCAGTTTCTAGGGCAGCGGTCGCCAGAAGGGTCTAATCTTGAAGAGTCCCGATACTGAGAAAGCGAGCCCACATGCTACCCCTCGATGGAAAGGCTGCCCTCGTGACGGGAGCCAAAGGGGGCCTCGGATCTGCGATTGCCGATGAACTGCACGCTCAAGGGGCAAGAGTTTTTGGCACCTCACGTGATCCCGTCCAAGCCGAAAGGATTGCCGAAAAATACGGAACTTCGCCAGTTGTAATGGACGTCGCTGATGTCAGTTCAATAAGGATGGCGGTGAAGTCCTTGTGGGAATCTCAAGGACCATTACATCTTTTGTGCAATAACGCTGGAATTAATGCACCTCAAGCGGCTCTCGACGTGGACGAAAAAACCTGGCAAAGCGTTTTTGACACAAACGTGACAGGCACTTTTTTTGTGACGCAAACGCTAGCCAGATACTGGGTAGCAGACGGTATTCGAGGCAGTGTTGTCAACGTTGGAAGTCAGGCTGGCTCGGTAGCGATTGAAGATCGTGTTGCGTACGGTTCAAGCAAAGCCGCTATCGCCCACATGACGCGTGTATTGGCATTTGAGTGGGGTCAATTCGGTATCCGAGTAAATGCAGTTGCACCTACATTTATAAGAACTGAATTGTCGGCATCTACTTTGGATCGGCCAGGTATGGAAGAGAAGTTGACTTCGCGCATTCCGATGGGACGGTTGGGAATACCAGGAGATGTTGCACCATCCGTGGCATTCTTATTTAATGATCAAGCAAGTTTGATTACCGGTCATACTTTGGCAATTGATGGTGGATACACGATTCATTAGGTCATTAGCTCAACAGGCGAAAGGAATTACATTGAGTAACCAAGTTAGGCCTTTTCAGAAGGCAGTGATCGTTGGAAGTGGTTACATGGGTGGTGGCATGGCCCAATGCTTAATTCTCTCGGGGTACGACTGCGCCATTGCAGATATCGACGAGGAAACTGCGGTTGCGGCAAAAATTCGCTTAGTTGGTGAAGCTCAAGCCTACGAGCAGGATGGGTTGTTCCCCACTGGCGGTGCTGATCTCATTGAGGAACGCCTTGTTGCCGCGCCATCAATTGAACATGCAGTTCGCGATGCCGACTACATCGCTGAAGTTGTCTCAGAAAATTTGGCGGCGAAAGAGGAGGTATTTGGTCGCATTTCTACCTCCGCTCCAGCCGATGCAGTTATAACTTCCAACACCTCAGCGATTCCGATCAATGTGCTCGCAGAATTTGTTGAGAATCCAGAGCGCTTTCTCGGGGCGCATTGGATGAACCCAGCGCCATTTGTGCCATGCGTGGAAATCATCCCACTCGATGTGACGTTGGAATCTGTTACGACGCGCGTCGAACAACTTTTGCTCAGTGTTGGAAAGGTTACAACCAGAGTGTCTGATGTCGCGGGCTTTGTAGCGAATCGGCTTCAATTTGCTCTCTTTCAAGAGTCAATGCGCATGGTGGATGAAGGTGCGGCAACACCCGAACTCATCGATGAAGTTGTTAGCAATTCATTCGGGTTTAGGCTGCCTTTCTTTGGTCCATTTGCAGGTGCCGACATGGCGGGTCTTGATGTCTATGTAGGGGCATATAAAAGCCTCAGTGCTGCATATGGTGAGAGGTATGCAGCACCTGCTTCTCTGGTCGAGCGTGTTAACCATGGAAATCTGGGACTGAAGGCGGGTGGCGGTTTCACCGGCATGGATTTGGCAAAACGCGATGAAATTGCTCAGTATCGAAACAAGGCTTATGCGGCTCTTGCGAAATTGCGTGAAGAACTTGGTCCGCGACCACGGTGATCAGTGAGGGGCATGTAATGAACGTCTCATGGCAAGTACAGGAATGGGTGAGCAAGTGAACGAAGGCGATAGTTACGATCGGCGAATGCGATACAGAACTTTGATTTCGGCGATAGAGCTTGAGCCCATCATCAACGATTCAGATGTGGTGGTGTTGGATGCGCGATTTGACATCGACTGCGAGCCGCAAGCGGCCCTAAATTTTCTTGAAGGTCATATCCCCGGTGCTCGCCAAGCAGATGTTTCTAAGCATATGGCTGGTGAAATTATCCCGGGTGTAACGGGCCGTAGACCGCTACCTGTCAAGTCTGAGTTCACGGAAACTATTCGTGGGTGGGGAATCGATCAGTCAACACAGGTCGTTATTTACGATGACATGAATGGCATTATGGCGGCCTCTCGCTTGTGGACGATGCTCAAATGGGCCGGTCTTGATTCAGTCGCTCTTCTCGACGGTGGTTACCAAGCGTGGATTAGGGCAGGGTTCCCTACTGATGTCGAAGTGCGAGAAGTCGCGCCGACAAAATACGAACCGGAATTTCGCGATGACCTCTACATCCACCTTCCTGAGATCGCTGATGCCAGCGCTAGCGGACAATTACTCCTCTTTGATTCACGCTCTCTAAAAGATGGGATCCCTTCGCACGACGCGGTAAAGGGCCACATACCTGGGTCTCGTAGCGCCGATAGAGCTTTAACGAGTACTCCGGATGGTCTCTATTGGCGGTCAAGTGATGAGCTGAAGGAACACTTTCGCGAACTCATTGGCGATCGAGATCCACGAGAGGTCGTGTTCTACTGCGGCTCAGGCATAACAGCCGCTCAAAATGTACTGGGCATGGCACACGCAGGATTTGAAGGTTCAAGAATGTACGTGGGCTCGTGGAGTGAATGGATTATTGATAAGTCTCGACCGATTGATGATTCTTGGGAAATCGGAGATCCTGGTCCTTGAGGTTCGCGAAAAGACGAAAAATTTAAAAGTCAGGTAAATGCATGAAGGTCAAGATAGTTTAAGTTCGAATATTTCTTAATAGATACGTAAGGAGAAGCTAATGGTGAACACCGTAGTTAAAAAAGTATATGTACTAGATGGTGGCGAACTCGAACTCGATGCGAGTGTAATGGTGTCCTTGAATCGTCCTGGCGAGCGGATCCGCATTCCGGTTCAATATTTTTTAGTTGAGACGACGCGGGGCTTTGTCTTGGTGGATACGGGTAATGATCCAGATGTTATTGATGACCCAGAAGGAACGTGGGGCATCCCCTTAGCTCAAGCGGCGACCCCGATTATGGAAAAGAGGAACCATCCTTTAGAACAAATTAAGCTTGTGGGGCTCGACGCTTCCGACATCAAGATGGTGGTTTACACACATTTACACCACGATCACTGTGGTGGAGCACGGTTCTTTCCTGATGCGTTGCACGTTGTCCAGAAAGCCGAATACCGCTGGGTATTTGCTCCCGATAGATTCGCTACTTTCCCTTACGTCAAGACTGATTACAACCATCCAAATTTCAATTGGAAGCTGGCTGAAGGAGATTGGTGCATTCTCCCTGGTGTGCACTTGATTTCAACTCCAGGCCACACGCCAGGACATCAATCGATTGCACTGTGGGATGTACCCGATGTGGGTTCAGTCATTTTGACAGGTGACGCGGTGAACTGCCGCGACAACATTGCCACTGATACACCGGGCGGAATCACAAGTGATTCAACGTCAGCCGTGATGTCGATGCACCGCTTAACGGCTCTCGCGAACGTTATGGACGCTAGCATGTTGGTGAGCCATGATCTGGAATCTTTCGCGGCGCTTCCCAAGGCGCCAGAGCCACTCACTCGACTCAGCGATGAAGCGAAGGCATTTTGCAAACATGGCATTGAAACCGTATACCAAGGAATTTCAGATCCTGGAAATCTGATCTAGTGGGAGGTCGCGAGTCTGCGCGCATACTCGTCATTGGGGGAGGTGCGATCGGTGGAGTCGTGGCTGCTCGTTTAACGCGAACGGGTCATGACGTCATGGTTCTCGATGCGTATTCAGCCCATGTGGACTTAATGCGCGACCCGGGTTTGGTAGTCGATTTTGTCGGTGAAGTAGACACCATCCCTCTTAACGCTGTAAGCGATGTGAGCCGGCTGAGCGGCACTTTTGACTTTGGGCTAGTCACACTAAAAGCTCCACACATTCGAACAGCCCTAGAACCATTAGTGGCAATGGGATGCGTTGATACATTCGTGGCGTTGGGAAATGGACTAGTTCAAGACAGTATCCAAGAAGTTGTTGGTCCAGAAAAGTTGCTAGTGGGTACCGTTTCTTGGGGCGCAACTAATCTGGGTCTTGGACGAGTGGCGCAGACTACTTTTGCACCCTTTGCGATAGGGGAGCTTGATGGGAAAATTTCCGCGCGGCTCAAGGCCCTTGGTGCGGTTCTCTCAAATGTTGCTGAAGTACATTTCACAGACAACATCCAAGGGCAGGTGTGGTCCAAGTTGCTTTTGAATAGTTCGTTCTCAGGGCTTGGCGTTGTAACCGGGCTTGTCTATGGAGATGTTGTGACTCTTCCCCGAGGGGCTGATGTAGCCAGAGCACTGTGGTCGGAGGGCTATCAAGTGGCCATGGCGATGAATATGGACCTTGACGTCGTCGCAGGGATTGATCCTCGAGATATTGCTGTGTTGGAACCGATGGATCTCGCTAAGTCCGATGAGTCGATTGGTGTACTAATGTCTTCGCTCGGCGCCACTAAAGCATCCATGTTGCAAGATATTGAGAAAGGCACCATCACTGAAGTTGACGTGATTAACGGAGGTGTCGCGGCAGCTGGTAGAAAAGTAGGGATTCCAACACCTCTGAATGATGCGGTTGTGGCGATAGTTCATGGTTATGAAAACAAGGTTGGCAGCCCCGCGCCAGAGCAATTGTTAAGCCTTATCCATATTGCAGAAGCACAATCACCGATTTAGGAAATTCACCAGCAAATCTGACAATTTGAGAGGCTTGAACTTTGGTCACGGTTATGTGGAAACCAGATCCACAGCGACTCCAAGAGAGTGCCATGGCGCAATTCGTGAAATTCTTAAATGACAGACATGAGGTGCGTCTGAGTGTTAGCGATTATGCGGATTTGCACAGTTGGTCGATTGCAGATGTTGGCCGCTTTTGGTTAGATCTGGCTGATTACATGGGCTTGGGATTTTCGATCGAAGCAGACGCAGTCCTGCATGGGGAAAGCATAGATAGTATGCGGTGGTTTGCGGGTCAGGGGTTGAATTACGCGCAAGAGGCACTACGGGCAACTCCCACACGCCCACCAGATTCTGTGGTTGTCGTACACATTTCTGAATCCGGAGTTCGCACTGAGTTAATGCTAGCCGAACTACAGGAACTTGTAGCAAGTGCGCAGAGTGGTCTACGAAGATTTGGTGTGTCACATGGAGATGTGGTTGTAGCCATGGTTCCCAATTCGATTGAGGCGCTCGTTGGGTTCTTAGCAAGCGCTTCGATTGGAGCTATTTGGTCATCTTGTTCGCCAGAGTTCGGCGAGCAGGCTGTGCTCGATAGGTTCCTTCAACTGAAGCCCGCTTTTCTGATCGCCGTTGACGGATACACTTACGGTGGAAAGTTTTTTGATATTTCAGGCAAAGTCACATCTCTCGTGAACCAAATATCCACGTTAAAGGGTGCGGTCGTATTTGGTCCACAAGGGATTTCAATTCCCGATTCAATCGGTTGGGATGAATTCGTGTCCGAACATGAGGCCCTCAATTTTATTCAAGTTGATTTTTCGCACCCCTTGTGGGTGCTCTTTTCGTCAGGAACTACAGGGTTGCCTAAGGGAATTGTCCACAGCCATGGTGGAATCGTTCTTGAACACTGGAAAAATTTACGATTGCATCATGACCTTGGCCCGGGGTCCAATTTTTTTTGGTTTACAACTACAGGTTGGATGATGTGGAACTACCTTGTCTCGGGCTTACTTGTTGAATCAACAATAGTCCTGTATGACGGAAATCCCGGTTGGCCGAATTTGAATAGATTATGGAAACTAGTGGTCGACGAACGAATTGAACTATTTGGGGTTTCTGCGCCATTCATTCACGCCTCGATGAAAGCTGGAGTCACCCCATCTGTCCATGGACCTATGCCCCAACTTAAATCGATTGGATCGACGGGAGCACCACTTTCGCCAGAAGCATTTGAGTGGCTTTCCGAATCGGTAGGGAGTCACGTTCAAATTTGTTCCACTTCAGGTGGAACGGATGTGTGTACAGCCTTCATCATTTCTTCGCCAAATGTGCCCGTTTGGAAAGGTGAATTATCGTGCGCTGGATTGGGAGTGGACGCACAATCCTTCAATGAATTTGGTGATCAAGTCTTTGAGGAAGTTGGCGAACTTGTCTTGAACCAGGCTTTACCGAGTATGCCTGTGGCGCTGTGGGGCGACGAGGACGGCTCCCGCTACCGCGCGACGTATTTCTCACACTTTCCCGGTAGTTGGCGACATGGAGATTGGTGCATACACAGCACTCGAGGTTCGTTTGTGATTACAGGACGCAGTGATGCCACTCTAAATAGAGGCGGGATCCGTAGTGGCACCTCAGACTTTTACAGAGTAGTGGAAAAAGTCGCAGGAGTGCAGGAATCTCTCGTCGTCGACGTTGCCCTGCCTGAGTCCGTAGACGATGGAACTATGTGGCTATTTGTTGTGAAGGATGTAGATGCAGATTCTGATGAGATTATCAACAACATTCGTCGAGTGGTTCGATCAGAGTTATCTCCGCGCCATGTTCCTGATGAAATTCGTTTCGTTATAGCCGTCCCTAAGACCCTCAATGGTAAGTTGTGCGAGGTCCCGGTTAAGCGAATCCTACTCGGAGCCAGACCTGAAGATGTAGTAAATTGGGAATCACTCCAAAATCCAGAATCATTGGATTATTTTGTAAACCTTGCCAACGGTACATAGAGAGGAAACGTTCATGGTTGAAGAAATTGCATTCATCGAGGTAGCAGACGGACAGAACGGGGCATTTGAAGACGCCGTGCGACGGGCGGCTACGGAAATATTTCCCAGATCAAAAGGCTTTGTCTCGCTATCGCTGGGCCTCGGGGTTGAAAAACCAAACACGTACGCTCTCAAAATTATCTGGGAGAAAATAGAAGACCACACAAAGGGATTTGTAGAGTCTGACCTGTTTGATGAATGGCGAGCGCTTGTCACGGGAATTCTTGCCGGGGCTCCAGTAGTTGAACACTGGCAACCCGTTGATGTGGGATAGGTCAGTGTGAATGAGTTATTAGGCGGTCTCACCTGTGTGGTCACTGGTGGAACTCAGGGAATAGGTCTTGCAACTGCAAAGGTTTTGTGGAGCCACGGGGCGAACATCGTTGTGGGAGACATCCATAAAGAGCAGCCAGATGAACTCAAGAAATTCCCTGAAAGATTTTTCTATGCCGCTTGTGATGTCACCAATATTTCCTCGGTAGAAAATCTATTTGAGCTTGTTGTTAACGAATTTGGAAAAGTTGACATCATGGTCAACAACGCAGGTATCACGCGTGATGCGACGATGGCAAAAATGACTGAAGAGCAATTTGATCAAGTGATTAACGTAAATCTCAAAGGGGTCTGGATTGGAACAAAGGTTGCTGCTTCGTACATGAAAGAATCAGGCGGAGGCAGTATCGTAAACATGTCGTCCATCAGTGGTAAGACTGGATTCTTTGGACAAACAAACTATTCAGCAGCCAAAGCAGGTGTGGTTGGGCTAACAAAGGCTGCGGCCAAAGAGGTTGCGCGCTATGGAATTCGAGTAAATGCAGTACAGCCAGGACTGATTCAAACACCGATGACTGAAGTGTTGTCTGAAGAAATCATTAAAGAAAAGGTGCGAGAGATTCCCTTAGGTAGGCCAGGAACGGCAGAGGAAGTAGCGAACGCTGTGTTGTTTTTTGCTTCTGATCTTTCGAGTTACGTTACGGGAACGGTTCTTGAAGTTACGGGTGGAAGATACATGTAGCTTTCGAGATTCACTAGCTACTCGAAGTGATGTCGCGAGGGTGTCCGTGCGTGGATCGCAGAGTTACCTGCGGCTCCATGACTACTCGTTGAACATCACGATCCGAATCCTCCATTCGTTGCATGAGAAGTCCTACGGCAGTTATTGCCATCTCATCTAAGGAAACTCCCACTGTAGTAAGTTCAAACATGTTCCAACTGGACATGGGTATGTTGTCGAAGCCGACAATTGTGACGTCCTTAGGTATTTTCACGTTTAACGATGCGGCGGCACTCATCGCTCCTAAGGCAATGACGTCATTTCCACAAAATATTGCCGTTGGCTTTTGCTCCCAAAGGTATTGAAATCCTTGGAAACCTGTCGAAGACGAAAAAGGTCCGCTGAAAGTAAGTGAATTTGGAAGGCCAACGCCAAGGCGCTCAACTGCTCGAGCGAATCCGGTACGTCGGGCTAAACCAGTGCTTGCCGTGTCTGGACCAAAGATCGCTCCTATTCGTTCGTGACCCAGTCCAACGAGAAGCTTGGATAAGTCCAAAACCCCGCTAACATTATTGACGACACATGCATCATAGACAGGGTCGCTCGTCTCCCGGTTCAAAAGAACGAACGGGACACCCCTGCGATGCAATTCATATGGGAGTTGGCTGTTCAAGTCTGTTGTCGTGAGAATTACACCGTCAAGTGATCCATCGATTATCGGCTCCAATTCGACGGGTTCGTGCCCGCGATCCGTTACTAAAATTGTACGAAAGCCTAGGTTCGCGAGTTCGTCATGCAGTGGTTCGATGATTGCGGGGTAAAAAGGGTTGGAAAGCTCTGCGCTAACGATTCCGATCCGGCCTGAGGTTTGCGTTGACAGTGATCGACCAGCTTGAATGGGGACGTATCCAAGGCTTCGAGCGGCTTCTCGTACCTTTCGCCGCGTGGAGGCGGAGACTCCCCACTGGTCCCGAAGTGCACGGGAAACAGTGGGTTGCGAGACCCCTGCCAGCCGCGCTACATCATGGCTCGTAATCGCCATTTTTCTCCATCCCACTTGACATGCATACGTATGCAAATAATAGTTGAGCCCATACTACGAGGCAAGGGAGCGGTCATGGCAAATGTGTTGAAAGCAGCAGTGGGGAGAGAGACGGTATCTGCGGCCCGGGCTGAAGTGAGCGATGTCGTGGCGGGAGTAATCGCAGACATCCGTTCTCGAGGAGATGAAGCAGTCCGCGAGTATTCCAAGAAATTTGACAACTGGGCGCCAGAGAACTTCAAGCTCACCGAGGAAGAGATAGTGCGCATTATTGGCGGCGTACCGCCTCAAGTTATTGACGACATCAAGGCCGTGCAAGCAAATGTTCGTGCTTTTGCCCAGCTCCAAAAGGACTCACTTCAAGATTTTGAAGTTGAGACCATGCCAGGTGTATTCCTTGGGCAAAAGAATATTCCCGTGAATGCAGCGGGTGCGTATGTCCCGGGCGGCAGGTACCCACTGGTTGCATCCGCCCACATGACAGTGGTAACCGCGAAGGTTGCTGGTGTTCCCCACGTTGCTGCATGCACTCCTCCCATCCGAGGTGAGATTCCCGCAGCAACCATTGCGGCGATGCATCTAGCCGGAGCTGACGACATTTACCTGCTGGGTGGTGTTCAAGCCGTTGCGGCAATGTCCTTAGGAACGGAAACAATTAAGAAAGTAGACATGCTTGCTGGTCCGGGTAACGCATATGTTGCCGAAGCTAAGCGTCAACTGTTCGGTGAAGTGGGTATTGATCTGTTCGCCGGTCCGACTGAGATCCTTGTTGTGGCTGACGAAAACGCAGACCCATTCATTGTTGCCGTTGACCTATTGAGTCAGGCAGAGCACGGTCCAGATTCTCCAGCGATTCTCATCTCAACTTCGGAAGAAGTCGCCCGTAAAGCCATGGAATACATTGATCGAATTTTGCCCGACATGCCAACAAATGACATGGCGGGCCCCGCTTGGCGCGATCATGGTCAAGTGATAGTAGTTGGCAGTAGAGATGAAGCATTTGCTTTGGCAGATGAAATTGCGAGTGAGCACGTGGAAATTCTGATGGACAATCCTCGAGAAGCCCTCGAAAAAATGTCAGATTATGGTGCACTGTTCTTGGGTGAAGGAACTTGCGTCTCATACGGCGACAAAGTGATCGGCACCAATCACACGCTTCCAACCCGCAAAAGCGCTCGATTCACGGGAGGTTTATGGGTTGGTAAGTATCTCAAAACGGTAACCTATCAAGAAGTTGTTAATACAGACTCGAGCACTGAACTCGGTCGCATGTGCGGCAGGGCAAGTCGAGTGGAGCTTTTTGAGGGCCACGCTCGCTCAGGTGATGTCCGGGCCACGAAGTACGCCGGTGACGCGCTGCCTTGGGCGGAATGGGCATTTCAGTCGAAGGCTTAGCAGTAAGTTTTTTTGGGAAAGATGTTAGAACGACACTGAACAACCAAATCGATCAAGTCGGCCTCACTATTAATAGTGGGGCCGACTTAGTTCTCCGTGGATATTCCGGCTGACTGCCACTTCACAACGGTGAAATGGCGGACGATTAGCTTGCTTACGGAGTTAATGAATGAATAAATGAGATTCATGAACTTTCATGAACTCTCACAGGTTATTGCGTACACTCGGCTCGTGAAGAAAAGGACTTGGAGCGGAAATGTCCTATTTGATGCCTCAGCCGATCTGGATTACAGCGAGGATGGCTCTCAAATAGCTCAACCCGAGTTGCGTAGCGGTACATGAGCACGTACACCCAATTCGTAGACGGATCCCAGGCGAGCTTCGGTGGGGATGAATTCATCTTTGTTGAAGTTGCAACAGACATGGACTTAGAAGCCACTCTTCGAGTAATTGCTTTGACCGATGCCGTGTCATCCTCTGAGATTTCTGGCGTAACGGATATCTGCCCAGCCCATGTTTCCTACATGGTGAGAGTTGACCCCGATATCCGGGATCCGCGCGAAGTACTTCCGATACTCGAGGAAATCCACAAAAGAAAAGCGCAGGAATCCAAACTCGTGATTGAGAGCCGCATTATCGAAATGCCGATTCTCTATCAGGATCCGTGGTCACATGATGTTCTTATGCGCTTTAGGGATCGACATCAAGATCCCAATGCGAGTGACCTTGAATACTGCGCTCGCATAAATGGTTTTGCGTCGGTCGACGAATTTATTGGCGCGCATTCTTCACGACTCCATATTGCAACTTTTGTTGCGTTTATGCCAGGAAATGCCGAGTGCTATCAACTAGTTCCAAAGGACCAGCAGTTAGAGGCACCCAAATACGTAAGACCCCGAACGGATACTCCTGATCGAGCATTAGGTTTCGGTGGCGCTTTTAGCACGATCTATCCGGTTCAGGGTGCCGGTGGATTTCAACTACTGGGCCGTTGCGCAGTACCCGTGTACGAAGCACAGCAATCATTTGGACCTTTTGAGGCGAATGCGGTTCTTCCTAAAGGTGGAGACATTTTTCAATACCGACCGATTGACATGGGAGAGTACGAGGATATTCGCCAGCAGGTCGAAGCAGGCACTTACAAGTATCGGATTGGGGTTCTTGAATTTGATCTTTCAAAGTTTCGTGAAGACCCAATAGGCTATCCGCAAACACTGGCGGAGGTATTGCCATGATCACAGTGGTACAACCAGGGTTGTACACAACGGTGCAGGATCGTGGACGTTTTGGGTTCTACGGGGTCGGGTTTCCACCCTCAGGCTCAATGGATCAGTACTCGAGCGCCGTAGCCAATATTTTGGTGGGAAATAATCCCGATGCAGCGGTACTCGAGACTACATTTCTTGGACCAACTTTAGAGTTCGAGCAAGATGCGAATATTTCTGTAACCGGCGCATCAGCTGACTTGACCCTTGATGGAATTTCGATCCCCTTATGGACTTCTGTTTCTGTGAAGAAAGGGCAAGTGCTTGCCTTTGGAGCAGCGATTGCCGGCGTTCGAAATTATCTTGCTTTCACGGGCGGCATAAACGTTAAACCAATGATGGGTAGTAGATCGACTTACGTCGCCTCTCACCTAGGAGGCTATGACGGTCGAGTGCTCAAGCCTGGGGATCGGTTAGAAATTTTTCAGGATAGTAAACCGAAGGAGGTGAGAATCTGCTGTGAAATCCCCGAAGATTTACGTATCACCCCTCGCGCTCATCAAGAAATACGGATTGTTTCGGGTCTATGCCATTACCTGCTAGACCCTCAATCGCAAGAGTTACTTATTTCGAAGCCATTCACAATTTCTACTGAAGCAAATAGAACCGGCTATCGCCTTAAAGGCGATCAATTGAGTTTTGTTGAGCGTAGGCAGCCATTTGGAGCCGGTTCCGATCCCAGTAACGTTGTGAATCTCGGCTATCCGGTTGGTTCACTTCAAGCTCCAAGCGGTTCTGAGCTAATCTGCCTAATGCGAGATGCTGTGACCGGGGGTGGCTATGCCACACTCGCCACCGTTATCTCAGTTGACTTGGACATCCTTTCTCAAATGAAATTTCCTGAAACCGTTTCATTTGAATCCGTGACTCTCGAGACCGCATTGCGGCTTCGCTCCGAGCGAGCACAACGCTTGAGAAACATTACCGAATTAGTAAATTCCATTGCGTAGTCACAATTTATGTTGGAGGAGCAGTGTCTGATACACAGGAAATTTTAGCCCCATTCCCCGGAATTTTTTACCGTCGAACAGACCCAGGTTCAGATCCGTTGGTTGAACTTGGCCAGGAGATAGAGGTGGGCGATGTCATCGCCTTAGTAGAAGTCATGAAGATGTTCCACGAAGTACATTCGACAATTGCCGGCACCGTCATGGAATTCTGTGTTGAAGATGGTGACGCTATTGCGATGGGACAGTCAATTGCCAAGATCGCACCAAGATTGTAAAAATTCTCAAAGTTCTTGTTGCAAACATAGGTGAACTAGATTTACATCAGGTGGATATTCAGGGGATCTTTACAAAAGTAAAAACCTCAAACAAAGTCTAGCGAACTTAAACATTAAAAGATAAAAATATGACGGCCTAAGAATCTAGGCCGCCATATTTCCAGAATCAGTACTTAGTCATCGAGGGGAAGAGGGGTATTTGAACCCTCGATGAGTTCCACCGTGCTGAAGACTAATTCAGTAGCGCCGATATTTTCTAGATCGTGAAGTAGAGATTCACCAGGACCAAATGCATAAAATCGCGTATCGCCTGGCTCGTACGAAACTTCACGGGTGGCGCCGTCAAATGTGCGTTGACGACTCCTTCCTGCTGTAATAGCGGTCCAAAAATAGTCAAGTGCGTGACAATGAGCATGCCAGCGCTGACCCGGTTGGAGTCTAATCTCCCACACACGAACACGATGGTTCTCAAATAGCAACTTAGAACCTACGTGCCCATCTGTTGAGAGTTCTTCAAATTCTTTCTTGACTGAGTCTGGCCAACCGTCAAAGTTCTCTCCGATTAAGTCCCCAGCAATCGGAAGGCTTTTTAGGTGAGCGGTTGAATGATCGTTCATGCAGTGAGCACCACCTTGAGAGCGTTAGTTGTCGCTGCGTTTTTGAATATGTCATAGCCCTCAACGGTCTCAGACAAGGGCATACGGTGGCTGATCATTGTGGTCCCATCCAAGGTTCCCGCCTCAATCGCTTTCATGAGTTGCGGCACGGACAACGCTGATGGGATACCCGTTGTGATTGTGACCTGTTTCGCCCACAACTTTTCAAGGTGCAGGGTTGCTGGTTCCTCATGTACGCCAATGTTGGCAATACGTCCACCTGACCGCACGAGATCTGCCGCCAATTCAAATGGCGCAGGGAAACCGGCGGCTTCAATAGTGACATCTGCACCCAATCCATCGGTCAAGGAGTTGACAAGGTCGTGAGCCTTGTCTGGTGTGACGGCATGCGTTGCGCCTAGTTCGAGGGCTTTTCTCAATCTCGATTCCACGAGATCCACCACGACGATATTTGTCGGGGAGAACAACTTCGCGGTCAGTATTGTTGAAAGCCCGACTGGCCCCGCTCCAACAATGACGATGGTGTCACCTGGTGAAACCTGTCCCATGAGGACGCCAACTTCGTACCCGGTGGCCAAGATGTCTGTTAGGAAGACCACTTGCTCATCGGATAGCGCGTCGGGAATCTTGTAGGTGGAGTTTTGTGCAAATGGGATGCGAGCAAAATCAGCTTGCACGCCATCGATTAAGTGCCCTAGAGCCCAACCGCCATTGAGGCATTGCCCATATTGCTGCGATGTGCAGAAACGACAAAATCCACAGGCTGTTACGCAGGTTGCAAGGATGCGATCGCCGGGTTTTACGCTTCGAACAGCGGATCCGACTTCCTCAACAACCCCAACTCCTTCATGGCCCAAAATTGTGCCGTGCGGGGTGTCAGGAACGCCACCCTTAATTATGTGCGTATCCGATCCGCAGATGGTCGTAGTGGTCACCCGCATGATGATGTCTGTATCAGCCTGAATTTTGGGATCGGGTCGATCGGTCCACGTGATTGAGCCAGGCTCGTTGTAAACAAGTCCCTTCATGAAGTCTCCTATGCCAGTAGTTGTTGGGGTAGCATGCTAATTCTAACGTTAGATCAGTTAGTACAACTTAATATTGTGGTTGAAGTAGGCCTCCCTTCAATCCGAATCGTGAGTCTAAGTCGGCTGGATCCCAATTGTGTTCAAATTGAGCCCGACTCCCCATCCGAGTGACTCGGTCAATGAGATTGTGGCCAACTTCCAAACGCCCCGTTTCCCAATTTGCCAGCGTGGTAGGAATATCAGAGTCACAGGCATTGAATGCATCAAACAACGCCCACGCGTCGTCAGCTGCCTTTGCGCTGCCCGCCGCAGCATGTGGTCGAGCGACGAAAGCAGCGTCTCCGAGAAGGGCCACTCTTCCAGCCACCATGTTGTCAACTCGAACGTCAAAAACCACCTGCACGTAGGGTTGTGCAGTCTTGTTGACGAGTTCAGCTGTGGCGGGGGGGAGAGTCGCCGCGGCGTGCGACTTCATCTCATCGATGTATTTTTCTTGAACCTTGCCAGGAGGAACAGAAACGAGGCCGCGGACACCGTCACTACCAGTCATCATGTCATCAAGTAGAGCGCCTTCTGGAACATTTTGGTAGTACACGTAATTCATGAGCCGTGACCCGATATTGAGCTCACCGTTTGGGCCAGGGATTGGGTACATACAGATGTGCCCATCATCGACGAAGCAATAGCCGAGCGCATCGCCCATAAGTTCCATAGATTCCGCACTCAACTCATTTTCAACTACCGTGCCTCGCCACCCTATGTACCCGGAATACCCCGGGCGCACATCAGGAAACATAAGGTTCCGGCCGGTTGAAGTAATTCCATCAGCGAAGATCACAAAATCAAATGATGCGGTACCGCCATTCTCGAACGTCAAAGTTGCTTTGTCGAAATCTTGATTCACGTGAACAACCGCGTGTCCGAGGTGGTAGTCGTTGCGGCCAAAGTCAGCCAAGAGTGCGCGGTAGAGGGTGCTCCACGAACTAAACCACCATTGAACCGGATCTTCGTAGGCGATTGAGTTATTCGGACCCAAATATCTGAGGGCCTTTGACTTGATAGCCAATTGAGCAGGGTCTTGTGAACTGTATTCCTTGAACCAACGCAACATCTCTGGCTGAAGGGCAATCCCACCTCCACGACCATCCAGTTCTCGGGCACTTCGCTCATAGACCGTGACGGAGAATCCGGCTTTCCTCAAAAGAAGGGCAGTGGTTAACCCACCGATAGAACCGCCGACGACGGCTGCGGTGCCACGTGAATTCATGCTTTTAACTCCTTCATGTGGAAGATATTTGGGAATTGATAGCGCGAGCAATTGTTCCGATCCCGACCACATAGAAAATTTTTTGTGACATGATGATATTTAAATCGCTTGATTACCACAAGGGTTGGTACTAAAGTCCCAATAATAAGTTTCCCTCATGTCGTAAGGAGTAACCAATGGAGTTTGGAGTTGGATTGTGGGGAATGCAGAGTACGCGCAATGCACCACTAGCGCATGCGACTTTGTATCGGCGGTTAGCAGAAGATGCACAATTCGCCGAGCATGTGGGCTTTGAGTCGCTGTGGCTTACCGAACATCGTTTTTGGTACGACGGCTACTTGCCGTCCCTCCTTACCGCAGGCGGGTACATTAGTGGCGCTACACAGAAACTTCGAATTGGTACGGGATGCCTGCTACTGCCACAACATGACCCATTGCGCATTGCCCAAGGCGTGAACACACTTGACCAGATTTCACATGGACGCCTGGACTTTGGGGTTGCACTCGGCTACCGCGATATTGAGTTTGATTCCGTGGGAATTTCACGCAAGAAGCGAGCAGGCCGAATGGAGCAGGCCCTCGATATTTTGGCTGCCTCGGCACGCAGAGCACCCTTCGGTGAGTGTCCTATTTACTCACCGGAACGAGGTGAAGCTGCGCAATTCATAACGCCGGCAGCTGTACAGGACCCAGTTCCCATCTGGGTTGCAGCAGTGGGTGAAAAAGCTGTCGAGCGGGCTGCTCGCAGGGGCTTAAATTTGCTCCTTTCTGATGCACACGATGACAGGCGCGCAGGTGAACTTGTCGAGCTTTACCACAAGACCGCTCAATCAGCTGGAGTTGACAGCAGCAAGACGCGTTTCGGAATTCTCAGGTATGTGTGGGTTGACGAGTCTGCCGCTCGAGCCGAAGCCGTCACTGTTCCTAGGCTCCGCTCGTTCCTTCTCGAGCAGCTTGGAGGGTGGCGTTACCTCTCCGACGAAAATGGCAATTCACTCGGCTTTGATCAACCAGATGCTTTGCGTAAGGCTGCGGAAGGAGTAATCCGAAACAATGCGGCAATTGGGACGCCTGAAACGGTTATTAGGCGCTTGAAAAATCTCGAGTCCGTGGGTGTGAATTTTGTCGTAGCTCGTACACACATGGTTTCTGAATCACCGGAAGACAGGCATCGCGCCATGGAATTACTGGCGACCGAGGTTGCGCCAGCACTAAGCACAGCAGGGAGGGCATGATATGCGCTTTGGATTAGGGCCTTTTGCGGCCGAACAAGCGGGTTCCATTTCTTGGATGGAGGCTTACGAAATCATGGGAGAGGCTGCCCGACAGGCGGACTCCACTGGCTTCGATTCTGTGTGGGTGGCTGAGAGGCAATTTAGTGCGGACGGATATTGCCCTCAACCATTTATTGCGGCAGCCGACATAGCCGCAAAGACCGAGGCCGTAAAGATCGGTGTCCTTCCCATTGCTGGATTGACACATCCCTTGTACTTGGCTGAGGACTCGGTCACTTTAGACAACATTTCGGGCGGCAGGGCAATTATTGTGCCCATCAACGCAGTGACCCATGAGCGTTTGGCATATGGTCTTAGTGAGGACCAGTATCACGAGCGGTATCGAGAGACAATCGAAGTTCTGCTCAAAGCATGGACTCCGCAAGCTTTTCGCCATGATGGTAAGCACTGGACTATCCCAGCGGGCATGCCAGAGCACACTCCGATTCCATCGGGAACTGTCATGTTGCAGCCACAGCCTGCTCAGTTCGAATTGCCACTGATCCTTGGTGGGTTTTGGGCGTACGGGCGATCACTCGCGGCAGAGATGGGCCTGCCCATGATGCTTGGAGCGATTTCTGATAACGCTTCATTGAATGCTCTGTGGACGCAATACAACGCTACGGCACCTTATGCCGCCCGGCGTCCCAAAATGCTCATACGCGATGTTTACGTGTCTACTGGTGAGGACCCACTATCCGAGATTGCAGAAATGGTTTCCTATCAATTCAAGCGATATTTGGATTGGGGCCTGTGGCAAGGTGATGCTAGTGATGTTAAGGCGTTAAGTGAGTCATCGCTGATTGTCGGTAACCCGGAGCAAGTTATCGAACAGATAACCGCGCTGGATTCGGTGAACAAACTAGATCATCTCATCTGCCGGATGCATTTTCCAGGTATGCCACTTCACCAGTTGCTTTCGTCGATGACGCTGTTTAGTCGTGAAGTAATTCCGGAATTTCGCATGCCTGATTTGCCAAAGCAGATACTTAGGGGTGTCTAAATTCGATGAGATTTTTTCAGTCTCTACGAGCCTTCAGGCAATCACATTATTACTGACACTTACCTAGTTGGGGGTATTCGTACGCCCTTTGGAAAGCACAGGGGTGGACTTTCAGCGGTTCGTCCAGACGACCTTGCAGCAGCGGTTGTGGCCGAGGCATTGATGGCAGTGGGGATTTCACCCTCTGCCGTTGATGAAGTGATCTTGGGCTGTGCCAATCAAGCTGGCGAAGACAACAGGAATATTGCCCGAATGGCCATCTTGTTGGCTGGGCTATCGGAGTCTATTCCCGGATACACGGTTAATCGACTGTGCGCATCTGGATTGACAGCAATCGCAAACGCGCACTTGCAGATTGCTGGAGGTGAAGCCGAAGTTGTAGTGGCCGGTGGGGTGGAGTCGATGTCGCGCGCTCCGTGGGTAAGCGCTCGGCCGACAAAGCCTTTTTCAGGGCCGACCGAGGTGGCCGACAGTGCATTAGGTTGGAGGTTCGTTAACCCACGCATGGGCGAAGTTGATGATGGAAATGCGACCGTCTCACTTGGCGAAACGGCAGAACGAGTTGCAAAACTCGATGGTGTTAGTCGCCATCGTTCAGATGAGTTTGCATTGCGCTCCCAAAAACTTGCGTCGGCAGCCCTCGCGAACGGACACCTCAAGGGTGAAGTGATGCAGATGGATTCGCAACTTTGGAAGATTAGTCATGACGAAGCACCTCGATCGGATGCAACCTTGGAGCAGCTATCCGAGCTTGCACCAGCTTTTAGGCCTGATGGGATCGTGACAGCCGGGTCAGCATCCCCGATCGCCGACGGTGCAGCCTCCGTGGTGTTAGCTTCGGGCAAAGCAGTCGAGAAATATGGGCTTAAGCCACTTGCGAAAGTCGTGGGTAGTGCATCGGCAGGCGTTACTCCGTCGCTTATGGGATTGGGTCCGGTGCCGGCAACGCTGAAGTTACTCGCGCGGGTCGGCCTCAAGGTTGATCAACTTGATGTCATCGAAATAAATGAGGCTTTTGCGCCACAAGTGTTGGCTAGTTTGGATCGCCTAGGCATTGAGACAGACCGAGTGAATAGGTGGGGCGGGGCAATTGCATTGGGTCACCCACTGGGTGCGTCCGGCACACGTTTAGCACTCACCGCGGCTAGGCAATTGCAAGAAATAGGTGGAACGTATGCGCTCGTCACCATGTGTGTCGGTGTTGGACAGGGAACATCGTTACTTCTGGAGCGAACATGACAGCGCAGCAGCGTCCTTTAGAAGGAATAAAGGTTTTAGAATTGGGAGCGCTAGTTGCCGCTCCATTTTGCGGAATGCTCCTTGCCGATATGGGAGCAGAGGTAATCAAGCTTGAACCTCCGGAAGGAGACATGGCTCGGCAATTCGCACCGTTTGTGTCTGGTGAAAGCGCCTTTTTCATGTCTGTTAATCGAGGCAAAAGGGGATTGACACTCAATTTGAAAGACCCCCAAGACCTTGCAAACGCTCGCGAAATAGCTTCACAGGTTGACGTTGTTCTTCACAACTATCGAACAGGCGTTGCGGAGAGGCTGGGGTTGGGGTACGAAGATCTGCGCCCTCAAAATCCGGGGCTTGTGTACTGTGCAATTTCTGGTTTTGGTCCAACCGGCCCGATGGCGAATCGACCAGGCATTGATCTCCTTTTCCAAGCTGAGTCGGGAATGTTCTCGGTAACGGGAGCGCCTGGCGGCCCCCCTGTGAAAGTGGGTACCAATGCCGCCGATGTATATGCAGCGACGACGGCAGCATTCGCCATTTCTTCGGCCTTGCTCAAACGAGAGAGAACTGGTGAGGGAGGGGAAGTTCACGTTGCATTGCGAGATGCTTTTGTCGCCTTGCAAGCATGTTGGTTTAGTTCATTCCTTGCAACAGGGGAGCAACCTCCACTTCTTGGGTTTGGATCACCTTTTACTGCTCCGACCGACGTATACAGAGCAAAAGATGGTGATTTAGTACTTGCCGTTGTGAATGAACGCCACTGGAAAATCTTTTGTGAGGAACTGGGAATGCAAGATTTGATGTCAGATCCGCGACTTGCAACGAATGAGTCGCGCGTTCACAATGCTGAACTTTTGCGAACAAGGGTTAATGCCGCCTTGGCCTCCAAAACCGTTAAGGAGTGGATGGAGAGACTTGATAGTGCGGGGATACCTGTCGGTCGAGTAATGGATTACAACATGGTCTGTGATGATCCCCAGATCGCACATAATGAAATGATTCTGGAACTCGAGCATGCCCAGGCAGGAAAAATCAAAGTTCAAGGATCACCAATTTGGCTAGATACGGAAAAATGTGTATCAAAGGCGCCTCCGCCCGTACTCGGAGAGCACTCAAGGGAAATTCTTTCAGAGTTTGGTTGCTCTGGTACGAAAAATCGAACGGAAAGTTGAGATGCTACACGGCGTCCAAGGCTTGCGCGGGTTTAGTTCCACTGCGAGTGTTAGCAAATCTCGAAGCATCAAGGTCTGCTGCAACATTGGTGAGCAACTCAAGTCCCGCGCCAAAAGTCTCCATGAGTTCAGATCCAAACCGGGAATAAATTTTTTGAACGTAAATGTCGTGTCGGATGAAACTGCGAACCAATCCCACCAAACGTTGATCATGGGCCAGCAACCCATTCCAGCCTACTTCACTCACATACGTCGCCCAAAGGATGCTACGGCCATCCACGACAAGCGCAAAGTGCCTGTTTTGGTGATTGTGATAGAGCGTTTTCAGAGTAGAAGAATGGCGGTAAAAATGCCCATTTGGCTCAAATACTTGGCCATTGCCAAAACCGAGAGTGACGAAAAAAACTCCATTACTGGAAGCTCGACTGAATTCGGGTGTCAGTTCGGCCAACTCAGGAATCCATCCAGACACGTACACTTTTTCCCGGGCGCCGGCAATGAGACTTCGTGCAGTTTGCAACACGGAAACTCTTCCCGAAAGCCCAGTGATGACTTCGGGAGTTTCGGTCAGGGCTCCATTTTCCGTCAGTGCGGCGGCAACTGCTGTATCAGCGGATTCCATGCGTGCCTCAAATTCCGCTCGCAATCGCCGCAGAAGTTCTACAGGGGGTGTAGCCGAGAATCTTTGCGGATCGCTGTCAACGAGAACGGCCGCTTTTCGCGCTTCAAGTTTTCTCAAAACTTCATATATTTTGGGCTGAGGGACACCCGTGAGTTTTGCGAGCCCGTAAGCGGTTTGGCTACTGACTTCCAAAAGCCCCGTGTACGTTCGCGCTTCATAAGTTGTGAAGCCAAGTGCGCAAAGTGCTTCAACCAACCCTGCACGATGATTCATGGTCCTCCCCTGTCCTCGAGACATCATTTCACATATCGCTTGCAAAAGTTACCAAAATCGGACATAGAACCTAAAGTCGTGGTCAAGTTCATTCAATAGGAGGAATGCGTGAAAAACAGAGAACTGAAGGAAATCACATATGCCGTTGATCGGGGTCTTGCTTGGATTACGATAAATCGACCTGAGCGACTGAATGCATTCACCGCAAGAACTATCGACGAGCTCATTCACGCTTTCAAATTGGCATGGGGAGACCCTGCGGTTGGCGTGGTGGCCCTAACGGGCGCTGGAGACAAAGCATTCTGTGTCGGTGGAGATCAGAAGCAGCGCCAAGAATCAGGTGACTATGGCCCTAGCGATTACGGTGTATTCCAAGATGAATACCTTCAGCGGCTGATCCGAGACATTCCGAAACCGGTGGTGGCGGCCGTCAATGGATATGCAATTGGCGGGGGCCAAGTGCTGCACGTTGTCTGTGACTTGTCGATAGCAGCAGAGCACGCCGTTTTTGGTCAGGCAGGCCCCCGAGTCGGATCCTTTGACGCTGGGTTTGGGACGGCGTACCTGGCTCGCATTGTTGGAGCACGACGGGCGCGTGAAATTTGGTTCCTGTGCCGCCGTTATTCCGCACAGGAAATGAAAGATTGGGGACTCGTCAACGCAGTCGTCCCATTTGATCGACTGCATGATGAAGTACGTGCTTGGGCCGATGAAATGTTGGCATTAAGTCCAACAGCACTGAAAATTGTCAAGCATTCCTTCAACGCGGACACAGAATCAATTGCTGGTATATCTGCGATGGCGTTTGACGCGCTAGGGGTGTTTACGGGGACTCCCGAATCGAAGGAGGGAGTTGACGCATTTGTGAATAAACGGTCCCCGAATTTCAAGGACTTCAGGTGAGTCAGCGAATTGTTGTTCTTGGCGGAGGGACGATGGGCGCAGGTATCGCCTACGTTTTTGCGTTGAAGGGGTTTGGGGTTGACGTAGTCGACCCATCGAAGTCTGGAAGAGATGCTTGCCTTCGAATTGTGAAGCATGTTGCTGCGCGTGCAGTTGAGCGCGGAGGGATGGATAGCGGCGAAAGTTTGATGGTGGTAGAGCGTGTTAACGTCCAAAAAGACTTGAGCGGCGCCCAGACCGATCCGGTACTCCTGATAGAGGCAGTACCCGAAGACTTGGGATTAAAGTCTGTCGTCTTGAAGCAGGCGCAGAGCCTACATCCGAAGGTTCTTGCCACAAATACGAGTAGTATCTCGATATCTTCTTTGGCGCAAAACCTTGATCACCCTGAATCTTTTATCGGAATGCATTTTTTCAATCCGGTCTGGTCAAATCCTTTGGTGGAAATAGTTGTGGGCGCGAAAACGGCCACAGATACGATTGAAGCCACTAAAGAATTAGTTGACATTATTGAAAAAGAATCGATTACAGTTGGGGACAGCCCTGGATTCGCTTCGAGTCGACTTGGCGTGGCACTCGGTCTAGAGGCGATCCGCATGGTGAGCGACGGCGTGGCCTCGGCCGCCGATATCGACAAAGCAATGGAACTCGGCTATCGACACCCTATGGGACCCCTGCGATTGACCGACTTAGTTGGCTTAGACGTTCGCCTAGGTATCGCTCGAAATCTGGCGCAAGCGTATGGGGCCAGATTTGAGCCACCTCAATTGCTTATCGACATGGTTGAAAGGGGAGATTTGGGAAAGAAATCAGGTCGAGGTTTCTTTAAATGGTGAAATTGGTTGCCGGGTATGGGTTCCTACGTCTACAGTTCGACTTAGTACCTACTGGAGTTAGCACTTGGGAGTGGTGTAATGGGTAATCTTGAGGTTGGTGTCGGCATTTGGAGTATGCAGTCCACGAAATTTGGACCGCGGCACTTCTCATACCTCTACAACGAGTTGATGGAAGATGCTCAGTATTGTGATGAGTTGCAGACCATCAAAACAATTTGGCAAACAGAACACCATTTCTGGTATGACGGTTATTCCCCCTCCCTGCTGACGGTTGCAGGAGGAATTGCTGCTGCAACCAAACACATTCAAATTGGACAGTCCACGATGCTTTTCAGCCAACACGAAGCATTGCGGGTTGCGACGCAGGCAGCCGTCGTAGATCAGATTTCAGGCGGTAGACTTCAACTAGGTTTGGGGCTCGGATACCGCGATAATGAGTTTGACGGATTCAATATTGACCGGCGCACTCGCAGAGCCAGATTTGAAGAAGGTATTGAGGTTCTCAGGGCCTCTTGGGCAAATGCTCCAGTGAATTTTCATGGCAAGCAGTTTGACGTCCCCGATGTTTCGGTGACTCCTAAACCATTCCAACCTGAGATCCCCATCTGGGTGGCAGCCGTCGGAGATGCCCCGATCAAGCGGGCCGCGAAATTGGGGCTTTCAATCATTCTTTCCGATGCACTCACTCTTGACCAGTTAAGTGAACACATTGAGCTGTACCACAAGACGGCCGATGAATATGGCGTCGATACCTCAAAGGCCAAGATGGGAGTGTTGCGTCGAGGCTGGGTTGCTGAAACGGATGATGATGCATACCAGAATGCATTGAAATCGTTGAGATTCCTTCTACGTGACCAGTTGGGCGGGTGGCGCTATCTCAAAGACGAAAATGGCGAGTCGGTTGGTTTTGATACACCTGACAAACTTGATGCCGCAGCAGCAAAGTTGGTCACCGTGCATGAGCGGACTATCGGACGCCCTGAAAAGGTGACTCGAGGTCTGCGGGAAATCGCTGCGACCGGTTGTGACCATATCATTTTTGGCACCCGATTCGATTCACTCCCACGAGAGAAGTACCTGCGGTCACTGGAACTGCTCGCAACAGAAGTTATCCCGAATATCTGACCTTTGATTTGGTGATAGGAGAAAATTATGCGATTCGGACTAGGACCCATGACTATGGAGTCCGTGCAGGGCTGGCGCTGTTCTGGTTGCCGCAAACCCGAGGGTGGATGCTGTGGACGTAAGCAGGTTGATATCTACGAGGAAGTCTTGGAGCATGCCGTCACCGCTGAGTGGTGGGGGTTTGATTCAGTTTGGGTAGATGAGAGGCACTTCACCCCTGACTCATTTAATTCATCCGCTTCAGTTGTTGCGGCAGGAATATCCCAGCGCACCGACTATGTTCGCATTGGCATGATGCCGGTGCTTGGTTTAGTGAACTCTATTTACGTTGCAGAAGAAGTTGCCTGCATTGACAACATCAACGCGGGAAGGACGATCGTCGCGGGCCAGGTGCCTAACGATGAAACTGTTCGCGGATGGGCTGGCTCGGGCGCCTCAAATTCTGTGGAGCGAATCATGGACGATATCGCTGTCATGAGAAAGTCATGGGGGCCCAACCCATTTTCTCATCACACAGAGTTTCACAACATCCCCATGAATAATGAAATTCATATTGAAGCGAGAGGAATAGATAGGATCTCGGTTCAGCCCAAACCTGCTCAGTTGGAAATGCCACTCTGGATGACGGGTGGGGCTGATGCAGCGGAAGTGGCTAGAAATGCAAGCCTGCCCTTTATGGCGCCGGCGCATTTGTCCGTTGAGCAATTGCGTCCGCTGTATGAAGGACTAAACCCAACGTTTGAGCACATAGTGCCACTCATACGCGATGTCTTCATTGCACCGACTACAGAAGAAGCCCAACGCCTAGCAGGCGGCGCAATCCGTGATCTGTACAACGCACAAATGCGAGCGGGGTTAGATCTCACTTCGGCCGACTTTGATAAATTGGTTAAGGACACGATCATCATCGGTGATCCAGACGAGTGCATTAAGCGTTTGTATGTCTATGAGCGCGAGCTGGGCGTCAATTACACCGTGGCACGCTTGGTGTATCACAATATGCACCCGGGTGATTCGGCTCGGGCTATTCAGCTATTTGGTCAAGGGGTAGTACCAGAGTTCCGTATGTACGATCTTCCTGAGCAGATCCGTAAGGTCATGTGACGTGGCGAATACCTTTGATGAAATAGAAGTCCTACCGTGGTCAGAAGTATCAAGTATTCACGAAGAACTGTTTCAAGAGCAATTGGACTACGTTCTCGGAAATTCAGAGTTCTATCGTAGGAAGTACTCTGGTGTTGCCCGGTCTTCGATAACTTCGCTAGCTGACATTTCCGAGTTACCATTCACAACGAAAGACGATATTCGTGAGAGCCTGTTAGCTCTGCCCCCGCTAGGACTTCATGTTGCGGCTCCTTTAGATGAAATCGTTCAGATTCAATCATCTTCGGGTACGACAGGAATGCCGACATTTGTAGCTGCCACGAGTCAAGATATTGAGACATGGAATTCAATGGGGGCTCGAGTTTTTTATGCAAATGGATTCCGCCCGCGCGATTGGGTCATGCATGCCTACGCCATGGGCCGAGGTTTTGTCGGCGGCCTCGTCAACATCGAACATTTACAACATCTTGGATGTTGCGTAATCCCACTGGGTGCCGAGTCAGGGACTGAGCGGTTGCTTCAGGCAATAGATCACTTGAAGCCGACGGCTATGTGTGCAACTCCATCAATGGTTAATCACCTCGGCAGCGTGGCCCAAGATGTACTGGGCAAAAGTGCTACGGAACTGTCGATTCGAAAAATTTCGGTCGGTGGCGAGCCTGGCGGCGGTGTTCCAGCCATTCGGCAGACAATGGAAGAGTTGTGGAATGCCGATGTCCGCGACATGATGGGCGGCGCTGATTTCGGAAGCACCTATTGGGCCGAGTGTGATGCCAAAAATGGCATGCATGTGTGCAGCCAAGGTGCGCTACACGTCGAGTTGATTGACCCCGACACCTTGGAGTCACTGCCTATAGTGGAGGGCACCACAGGTGAGCTGGTTTATACAACCCTGCGCCGACAGGCCACCCCATTGATCCGGTATCGCATGGGAGACATTGTCACCGTTTCTGACATGAGTTGCAGTTGCGGTCGGACCGGGTACAGGATTAAAACGCACGGTCGAGCCGATGACATGCTTATTGTCCGTGGGGTGAATGTCTTTCCTGCAGCAATCAAGGACGTAGTAGTTCAATTGGCTCCAGATACAACGGGGTACCTCAAGATTGATTTGGACTTCGATGGCCACAGCACGTATGAGCCACTGAAAATGCGCGTTGAGCAGGGTGCGAATTCCACAATAGATTCGGCAACGCTCAAACAGCGGGTAGAAGATGAAATAAGAAGTAAACTCACCGTTCGGGTCATCGTCACTATTGTCCCGGAAGGAGCAATTGAGAGACCGGGCGCGCAAAAAGAAAAACTGCTGGAAAGAATTAAGATTTCATAGCGGTGCATGAATACGGTACATAATTACTACGGTGATGCGATCTCTCTGAATGGAGCAACCGCGGCCATGAATGAGGTTCAACCCGTTTAGTGGACACGGTTTATGCGGCGTGTGCCGCTGCCGAGTTCGCGTCGCACATCGCAACTGGAGCACCTCGTCGACGATTGCCTTCAGGGCCATCGGATTGTGCGCGAATCGACCCAGCTGGCGTTCAAGGAAGGGCGCCCAAATTTTTGGTAGCAGTCGCTAACCGGTCTTTATTGAGGATTGGCCCCGAACATTAGTCGCACCACGTCATCATTGAGATTGCTGACAGCGCCAGCGTCGGTGATGGTCTTGGCCACCGACGGGCTGCGCTGTCCCATCAAAGTGGCCTGCCCATCTTCAACGAGTGAATACGATGCGTGCTCTGCAAATACGCTCATCTGTCGAACAAAATCACCCATACCGGCGGTTGCCTTGGCGTACTCTGGCGACTTCAGAAACAGTCCCAGTTCAAGACGCGTTGTGAAGGCGATTTCAACGGCAGCGTGTATTTGCCTCTCTTTACTGGGTTCGTGGAAGACGTTAGGTGCTGGCGGCGCAGGCTTGGTGTATTCATCTAACTGGTGCATGCGGAATTTAATAACTAGTTCGCTTGCCGCCACGTTCGGTGCAAATGTTTCGGTCAGGAATGACCGAAAGTCTTCCAGGGACGTATCCCAACGACGTTTCAGGAGTAGATGGTAGCGGGCGACACCGACAAAACCGTTAGGGATGTCGTTCGTGATGCCATCGACGTATGTTTTTGACCTCTTGTCAGTTACTAGATATCCAATAGTCTCATCGAAGCAGTTTTGCTCATCAATCATCAATGGCAGCCCGGCATCAACCCATGCCTGACGATTATCTGGACTAGTAAATGTCAATTCAGCGATGCCATCGAGTTGCTCGTCATCAGGGGTAACTGAGTCGACACCATCTGGGGGCGGCCAAATCCCACCCTCGTCATGAAAGAGGTGGAATTGCTTGTATTGCCACAAACCAGGAAGTCTTGCGCAAAGAGGACCATGAGCATCTTTCCAGTAGAGGTAAAACTGCTCCAGGGTTAGGCCAGATCTCTTCTTAAGCGGGGTATAGAACAGGGTGTCGATTTCATCGTCTCGGCCTGAATACGCAGCAGCCATAGCATCCTCCAAGCTTTCTAAAATTCGCGAAGAACAGCTCGATTAGTGTGATCGTCGTCATTCAGGAGGCAGTTTATCTACGGGATAAGGCGTTCCGCTCGGATTCGGGCAAAAAGATTTTTGAACATCAATTCGGTGTCCATGTGTTCATGGAAGCCTGCTTGTCGTAGTTTAACCAAGCTAAATACATTGTCATAACCGTTGCCAAAGATAAAGTCTCCGAAAGCCCAGTTGGCAATCTGATCGAAAGGGGTCTTTGCCAGGGAGTACTTCGCCACGATTGCGTCCCAAACATCGCCGTATCCGCCCATTCGGTCAACTAGGGAGAAGTGGTGCGGGGTACCTGCATCACAGCCAAGCATGTTCGCGATCACGGGCCAGAAGTCTTTCCAGCGGATGTGGTCACCATTGGCGATATTAAATGCCTGATTGCGAGCATTGGGGCTTTCAGTACCCCACACGGTCGCGCGAGCAAGTAGGCCGGCATCAGTTACCTGATATAAAGATTCGTAAGCAGCTCGGGTGCCCGGGAACCTCATAGGCATCGCAAGTTCACGGCAAATAGCTCCGTAGGCCGCAATGATGAGGAATAAGTTGAGCGGATTACCTGGGGCAATCCCGCATACGGCCTCCGGCCTAAAGATGCTGTATGCAAATCCGTCCCGTGCGGCACGAAGTTCGAGTAGATCTTGCTGGTCATAGTAGAAATTTGGCCCAGGAATCCTGGGGTCGGTCTCTTTCGCTGGTGTCTTGAAAGGACCAATATGCGCTCCGTAATACTTTCCACCTTGGTACAGGGTGACGTGTTCGACGTCCCAATTTGCAGCCACTGCCGCATCAAGGGTGTTCTGCATGAGTTCTACATTTGGACCGACCATCCCCCCTACATCTGGGCTATCTTGGTAGGCGGCAAAAACTAAAAGGTCGTGTGAGCCGACCCGCTTAAAACTATCTTCAGTACCCTTAGTGTCCCAAAGATCAACTTTTTCGAATGCCGCAGAAGCCGGCCAGTAAGATTTTCGTCTAGCCATTGCCGTGACTGAGTAGCCGCGCTCCACAAACTCTTCAACCACGGCTTGTCCGATAGTTCCTGCGGCACCGACAACGGCTACTGATTTTGAGACTGACATGTTGCTTCCTTTCAATACCCAACAGCCGAAAAATGTACTGGCCGCGTGAGTCGTACTACTTAGTACCGGGGGATCATCCGTCGGCGGATCATTTCCTCATGAATGTCAGAGACCATGTCACGCGAGTCTATGCAATCCTGAAAGCCTGTTTTGCGGAGCTTAATTATGCTGCGAACGTTGTCCCAGTCTTGGCTAAAAATGCCGTCGCCGACCTCCCAGAACGCCAGTTCATCTAGCCGGAAGGGCGCGAGGTCGTATTTGGCCACTATGCGTTCCCAGAGCGGGCCTTTGTCGGCCATCATCTCGGTCAACTTCATGGTCTGCGTCCCGACATAGTCCATCTTCATCAAATTAGCGATGTACCCGAACATGTGGCCCCAGCGGAAAGCATCTCCGTTGGTTACGTTGTAAGCCTCCGATGCACATTCGGGCGTAGTGCTCACGTGGATCGCTGAGCGCGCCAAAAGACGAGCATCTGTCATTTCGTAGAGGGCGTCACGGCACTCAGGGTGACCAGGGAACCGCAGAGGTAGACCGAGCTCTTTGCAGATTACCGCATAAATGAGAGCCACCTGAACGAAGTTGTGCGGGGTACTTACTGAAACACCGCCAACTCCCTCGGGCCGCAGCGCCGACCATGTCCACGCCACATCACCTTGACGCCCACTCAGGTAGTCTTGTTGATCGTAGTAGAAAAGCGGGGGCATGACTCGAGGATCGTCTTCATATGCCGGTGTCTTAAAAGGGTGGACGTGGCAGCCATACCATTTGCCGCCTTCGAACAAGCAGACGTGCTTGAGACCGGGCGACGCAGCCTCGACAGCTTCGATGCTGTTTACAAGTAGAGCCAAGTTGGCCTCGAGTTCAGCAATTTTCGAGTCTCGCCAGGTGAACGCTGCAAAGTACGCATGGGTTATGTCTTCAAATTTTGCCAGCGCACGAAAAGTTGCCTCCCGGTCCAACAGATCTACGGAGACATGTGTGTATTGAGCATGGTCAAGAGTTGAAGCTCGGCGCGCGACACCGATGACATGCCATCCTTCAGCGATGAGTTCATCTCGAAGGTAGGTCCCGGTAAGACCTTCAGACCCAATAACTATCGCTGTTCCGCTCAATTTACTCCTCCAGTCGATGGGCGTAGGTGCACCTTCATGCTATCTGGGTTCTCAACCGCATCGAAAGCGTCAGTCGCGTTCTCGAAATTAAACGTGGAGGTAACCAGGCTCCGAAGGTCGATTCCAGCCCTGCCAATGAAGCGAAGTGCTGCGGGCCAAACTCCAGGTGATCCGGTAACACCGGTAATGACGAGGTTCTTCGCCTGCACTTGATTGAGCGGCGCAGATATCGCGGAGGTGCCAGTTATGCCGATCATGACGACTCGAGTCTCGAAGGCCGCAACATCGATTGCTAAGGCTAAGCCGGCCGGGGCACCCGACGCCTCAATCACCAAGTTTGGGCCGGGCACACCAACATTCTCCATGAACCAATCAGCTAGGTCACCCACGGCACCAGGATCAATTGCATGATCGGAACCCAGTTCGAGGGCTTTGGCTCGACGATTCTCTCTTGGTTCAAGCATTACCACTTCAGCACCGTTAGCGTGGCAGATGGCTGCCGCGCATTGGCCAATCATGCCGCCTCCGATCACGGCAACAACATCTCCGGCATCGCAACGACCGGCGGTCCTAATTGCGCGGAATGCGATCGTGAAGGGCTCGACGATCGCCCCCATTACGTCGTCAACTGTGTCAGGCAAGATATGTAAAACAGAGTCAGGTGAGATGAACAGCTCTGAGCCAGCGCCATGTACATTGCAGCCGAACCAATCATGTGATGTTATGAGGCATTCACCAACTACTCGGTCGCCTGGCTTTACCTTCGATACGGCAGATCCAACTTCGACAACTTGCCCGCTCCACTCATGACCCGGGACAATTGGGTAGTCGATTTCCAAAATGTGCTCTAGGTGACCGTCCCGAAGCTCGATATCTGATCGGCAAATGCCAACGACGCGGGACGCAACTAGGACGTCGTGCGGGCCAAGATCGGGCAGCGCTAAGGTGCCAACACTAACCCCGCGGTGTTTCTCGCCAATCAGGATTGCGTTTGTCTCAATCATCGTTACTCCATTTCATTCATATCTTTTGCGGACGTAGGTGCGGCAGCGCGGAGCCCCGACTGCCTGAGGGTTGTTTTGATCAGATGCTGAGCATGGTGCCACCATTTACCCAGTAATCAGAACCGGTAACTTGGCGGGAGATATCGCTGGCTAAAAACAAAACCACCTGAGCCACGTCGTCTGGCGTGCCGATGCGCTCAATTGGCATCCGGCGAATCTCCTTCACAAACCGCATGATGGCGTCTTCGCGATCAGAGGCTCCGAGGTAGTCCACTAAGTAGTCGGCAAATCCCCCGTCTTTATCCCAGAGAGCGGTGCGAGTCGGGCCCGGAGATACGGTGTTAACGCGAATGCCACTTGGCCCGAACTCGATAGATAGAGTTTTCGCTAGGTTGAGGACAGCGGCCTTAGAAACACTGTAATCGACAAAATAAACGTCTGGCTGCCGGCCTTCGTCGGAAGCTATGGTCACTATGGAGCCTTGACCGCGGGACTTCATGTGAGGGATTACGGCGCGACAGGCACGTACCATGCTCATGAAATTGAGGTCCATTACTTTTTTCCAGTCATTATCTGTGACGTCAAGGAAAGTGTCTCGATTAGGCGCGATGGCCGCGTTGTTGACCAGAATGTCGACCTGTCCAAAGGCGTCAATTGCGGCCTCCACCGCTTTGCTTGGACCTTCAGAGGTGGAGAGATCTACCTCGTATCCCAGAACCTGATCAGGGGTTCCAAGTCCTGTGACTGCGGCGGGATTCAGGTCCGCACCAAGTACTCGGCAGCCTTCGGCAATGAATTGGCGCGCGATTGCGTTACCAATCCCCCCGCCAGCCCCGGTGACAATGGCCACCTTTCCCGTTAGACCGTAATCCATTGTGTGCTCCCGTCTCGCGATAATCCTGTATGTATTCGGGCGCATTCTAGGCGAGTGAGGTTCACCCCGTTTAGAGAATGCGGTTTTTAGTGGACACCATTTATGCGTCGTGTGCCTCATTGTGATAGCAGCCTGGGTCATAGTTGAACGGGCTGATTTTCCGAGCATTGACACCTCCCTGTTGTGTCGTATCGGTGAATGAATCTGGCTGTCCCTTGAGTGAGTTCGCGCAGCTCTGTGACCGTTGAGTTACAGCCCCTGAACGAGCTTTATCTGCACATGCGACTGGTGTTTGAACAAGCACGGCATGAAGAATCGGGTCTATGGCAAACTGCGAGCCTTAACCCGCAGGTCCCAGATTCTGGGGTCATGGAGCCCGACCGCAGGGTCAAAATTGCCCAAGTCTTCGATGAGACGAATTAGGCGATCTCACGCACTCATATATATAAATACGTTTTCATATGCGTGATGCAATTCGCAGTGCCAGAGTTCCACAGAAAGCTCCTTGGAGCTGTTGTCACATTTCGATAACTTTTGACCAAAAATTAATGTCAGTCGACAGGGCACTTCCTATAGTCAAGCATGATTACGACGGTGGTAGTCATCCAGCGGCGAGAAGAGGATTGAGTGAACGTTCTTGAAGTTTCGGGGCTCGAAAAGTATTACGGTGACTCGGTAGCCCTGGATAATGCTGGTATCAGTGTTGGGGCTGGGGAGATTCGCGCCATTGTTGGAGAAAATGGTGCGGGAAAATCCACCATGGTGAAAGTTCTTTCCGGCATTGTCACCCCAGACTCTGGTGAGGTTAAAATTGACGGCAGCGTTCTCGAGTTGGGTGTCCCAAAAGCTTCACGGAGCGCAGGGGTCTTCACCGCCTTCCAAGAGCTATCACTGATTCCGAACCTTTCAGTTGCCGAAAACTTGCTGATAGCTGAACTTCCAACACGTGCGGGAGTTGTTAGCCGACGGGCGGTGCAGGGTAAGGCAGCGAAAATTTTGAGGGAGTGGGGGGTCCGCGACCTTGATCCCGGGCTGATGGTCGGCCAACTGCCACTTAGTGCCAAGCAGCGACTCGAATTAGTTCGAACACTTTCACAGAACCCCAAGATCCTCATTTTAGATGAGCCAACTGCAGCGCTCCCTGATACAGATTGGCTGTTCCGACATGTCCGCGCGGCCCGCGATAACGGCGCGTGTGTTTTGTACATCTCACACAAACTTGCCGAAATCGGCCAACTGTGTGAAAGCGGCACCATCATGCGCAACGGAAAAATCGTAGGCGATTTTAGTCCTACAAACTTTAGCCATGACGAAATCATTTCAGCAATGATCGGGCGATCGATCAGCATGGCATTCCCTCCAAGGGTTGCCCCTATCCCCGCCGATGCACCAGTGCTTCTTAAGACGACTGATCTCACCGTTGGCAACCGGGTGCGCGGTGTCACCTTGCAAGTCCGCGAGGGTGAAATTGTCGGTGTTGCCGGTCTTGAAGGCCAAGGGCAACGCGAACTCTTCTACGGCCTCGCCGGTGCCTCGCCGGTGACAGGTGGCATTATCGAGGTAGCGGGAACTGCCACAAAGATTTCCAATCCGCGTAAAGCACTCAAAGCTGGTCCTGGTATTGCGCTTGTCCCTGAAGAGCGAAAGCGCGAAGGGATTTTCGCCGACCTGACCTCGGTCACGAATATCTCAGTGCCTGCCTTGAAGAAACTTTCCGTTGCAGGAATCATTCGTCGCGGCCCTGAGAGGAAACTGGCAATGGAGGCCGGGCGTGATGCCCATATGCCAGAGGAGTACTTAGGTCGTGATGTCGGGCGGCTGTCGGGCGGAAATCAGCAGAAGTCAGTACTAGCGCGCACAAACTTAACCGGTGCGAAGATTTTGCTGATGTTTGACCCGACAAGAGGTATCGACCCATCGGCAAAGCTTGAGGTTTACAGCACGCTCCGTACCTCGGCGGCAAATGGCGCGGCAGTTTTGTTTTACTCGACAGAGATCCCGGAATTAGTGGGACTTTGTGACCGGGTGATCGTTATGTACCAAGGAGTTGCCGTTGCTGAGTTCGAAGGTGAACAAATTACTGAAGACGCAATCATGCAAACCGCCGTGGGTAACGCCTCGTCGGCAACTGCTGCTCAAGGGGAGAAGGCATGAATACTAAGTTCGGGCGGATTCGACAGATTGTGACTGACGGTACCGGACGAGCCGTTATTTTCTGGCTTATTCTGATGACGATCTGGTTGTCCCTACAAAGTACTCAGGGCATGGGCGTAGATGCAAGGCTGATTCAGTCATATCTGGTGTTGGCTCTTCCACTAATCGTCGCGTCGATTGGGGTCACCTTAGTAATTATTATGGGGCAGTTCGACCTCTCGGCTGCCGGAGTTATCGCGGTAGTTAACGTGACTATCGCCTCAACATTGGGTAGTTGGAACCCACTTTTGGTAGTGGTGTTAATGATGGCACTGGGCGGTTTTATCGGCTTGGTGAACGGACTTTTCGTTATCCTTGGCAAGTTACCAGCGATTGCGGTAACCCTCGCTACCCTCATCATTTTGCAGGGGCTAGCTATTGTTATCCTTCCGCAGCCAAGTGGGAAAGTACCGCCGTTCCTTGTTGACGGCGTTCGAGCACCTTTTGTCGCAGTCGGCATCATCGTCGTAATTATCATTGCATGGATGCTGTTCAAGAGATCTCGTTCGGGCCTCTACATGTTTGCCATCGGAGCTGACCCTGAGGCGCTGCATCTTTCGGGTCTGCCGGTCAAGAAGATCCAGCTTAAGATCTTCGTAATTGCCGGGGCGCTGTACGGCCTTGCGGGTGTCTTGATGTCAGCTTCGCTTACATCAGGTGACGCCAATGCAGCGGACAGTTTCCTCTTAACAACATTCGCGGCCACGGCAATTGGTGGTACTGCCTTTGTCGGCGGGCGAGGTTCAGCAGTCGGCACCCTCTTCGGAGCGTTAACTCTTCTCGCGATTCCCAAGGTGCTTTTTGTCTTCGGCGTCAGCGACTGGACCCAGAAAGTTGCTTTCGGCCTATTAGTCCTGCTAGCAGTTGTTGCTGGCGCATTTTCATCCCTGAGAAAAAATCGCGAATCCATGCTACTAGCCCCGTACTCAACTCCCACTGAGGGCGAACCTATCACCGCAACCAAGGGAGGCAACGCATGAGCGATCAGTCAGTAATTGAAGCACAGCAACGCCGAAGTTCAAGAATGCAAACCATCTACCGCCCACTCATCCTGGCTGCTCTTGCGCTATTTGTGCTGGTAGCCGGTCGGCTTGTCAGCGAGTCGCTTCCATCTTGGATCGCCGTTCAGACTGTGCTTTCCCTCGGCATGTTCCTCGCGGTCATTGCCTTCGGTCAGGGCTTGGTCATGCTTACCGGCGGCCTCGACCTTTCAGTTCCAGGTGTGATCGCACTCTCGGCGAGCACTGTCGCGGTGTGGGTTAGCTTCATGGACGGCAGCCTCTTCGTCGGAGTCCTGCTGGCGCTGGGGGTTTCACTTCTCTTCGGAATAGTCAATGGAGTACTTGTATCCGTCCTGAAAGCACCGGCATTTATTGTGACCCTTGCCATGGGGGCAGTTCTCGAAGGGTTCTCACTCTTTATCACTTATGGCCGCAAATCCCCGGAGTCACCTGAATTACTGGTAACGCTTTTTAGTGGATCCGGGAAACTTTTTGGCATCGGTATTCCGGCCCTGCTTTTCTTCGTTGTCGGAATTATTGGTTTCATCATTCAGGCTAGGTCCCGTTTCGGACGTAATGTCTATCTGCTGGGTAGTTCATTAGAGGCATCGCGAATCGCGGGCCAGCCGGTTAATTTCATTCAGATCAGTATCTACGCGGTCAGCGGGTTCGGTTCTGGTCTGGCTGGTTTGATGCTTGTTGGTTTTTCAGGTAACGCTCAACTGAGCCTTGGTACTGAATGGCTAATGCCTTCAATCGCCGCGGTCCTCGTGGGCGGTACGATCATTGGTAGCGGACGCGGCTTTTGGCAGAGCACGATCACTGCCGGTTTAATGCTGACCGCTATCACCATCGTGATTCAGTCGACCGGTGTCTCCTCGGGCTGGAAATCAGTTCTTTACGGAGTCGTCGTCTTGGTCGCATTGCTTTCCACTAGGTCGGACATAGGACGACGTAGAAGGAAGAAAATTTCCCAAGATCCACTCTAGGGAAACCCATCGCGAGAGCGAATACGAAAGGAAACGAATGAAGAGAAATTGGAAAGTGGCGGCGTTAGCTGTTATCGCAGCGAGCTCGCTTGCATTGAGCGCTTGTGGAGGCTCATCGGACACTGCTGACGCAGGTGCTGATAGTTCGGCGGCAACCGAGGCTGGAGCCGACAATGGCAATCCCTGCGGTTGGGCTGATGCTCCTCGCGCCGGTGGAGATAAGTACGTCGTGTACATGTCCTCACTCAATATCGGTAACGCATGGCAAGAAGAAGCCGTCAACCTTGGCTCAGCCGAGGCCTTGATGCCTCCTTACAGCGACTGTGTTGAACTTCGCACAGAGCGCACCGAGCCAGATCCCGCATCTCAGATCTCGCAGATTCAGTCAATGACTGCAGCAGGTGCTGACGCGATCGTGACGTTTGCGCTGTCCCCGACAGCAATTAACGCCACCTTCAAAGAAGCTTGCGATGCAGGCGTGACCGTCGTAATCTACGACGCGACCGTTACCGAGCCATGTGCATACAACGTCTCCTACATCACTGCAAAGCCAGTTGGTTCTGACATTCCATTCATGGGATACAACGCCATGGCGGCTTTGATTGACATGATGGGTGGCGCAGGCGATATCTTCGTTGCCCACGGCGTGGCCGGCACCTCGGTCGACAACGTCCACTACCTGTCGGCACTTGCTGCAATTGATCAGTTGGCACCTGACATGAATATCCTGACCGAATGGGATGGCAACTGGGATAGTGCTCAGCAGCAGAAGGAAACCACAAAGGCACTCGCATCCAATCCAAACGTAGTCGGCATCTTCTGCGGTTACGGTGAGTCGGGCTGCGTAAAGGCCCTCAAGGCAGCGAACAAGGAAATCCCAGTCACCGGTGAGACCTCGCAGTACTTCCGCGAGCAGCTCCTCGCTGGCTGGCCAGGCGTCAGCATTGGCTCACCGCCAGCACAGGGTGGCATTGCAATGAAGTTGGCACTGGGTGTACTTGAGTACGGTCCAGATGCAGGCATCCCGCATGACATTGAGGTTCCCTTCAAGGTAGTCACGAAGGACACCGTCATGGTCTGTGAAGAAGACACCTACACCGAAGGCTGTAACGTCTTCCCAGCGGGCGTCGTCGGTGACGAGAACACGGCAGATATCTTCAACCCACTTCTGCCAGAAGCCTCACTCACCTCAGCCAAGACGGGCGTGCCACCAGCAGGTTTGGTAGCAGTTCCGTTCACGGTTGACGAGATGAAGTCATTTGAGCAGGATCCATCACGCCGCTACATTACGCGTGAGGCCTGCCCAGAAGGCTGGACACAGGGCAAGCTACCTGAGGGTCTTGACGGCTGCGTACAGTCCTAAAGATTCATAGGTATTGAGTTAAACGTCCCGGCAGGTCACGTTCGCGTGGCCTGCCGGGTCTATCATTTTGAGAAGGACCATGAACAACTTGAATTTGGCCGCAGGCACAGAGGCTGGACTCGGAGTCAACTCTCGATGAGTGCGACCCTCGAAGATTTCACCGAACTAGTATTGGCAGTCGAAGCCGAGTTCGGGTTAGATTCGCGCCATCTCACTCGCCTTGGTGGAGAGGTCGACCTAAACCTCAAGGTTGAATGCGCTGACGGAAGCCGGTTCCTCATCAAGGCCACTGAAATTCAAGAGGATTGTGACACCGCTTGGCAGGGGCGAATTCTGGATCATGTTGCCCAGTGCGATTCACGAATCCCTATCCCTAAAGTTTTGCGAACGTATTCTGGGTGTCAAGAGATCTCAGTGCGATTCAATGATGCTCAATACCAAGTCCGGGTGATGACTTGGCTGGACGGCGAGGTAATTGGTCGAGCTGTCGGTGTTGATTGTGAATTACTTGGCGAACTTGGAGCGCTAGCAGGATTGATGTTTGACTGTCTCCAGAGCGCCGATCGCACCGGGGTGCCCAAAACACATCACTGGGATGTGCGCAACTTACGCGAGGCGGTAACTTCATGCATAGATTTTGTTCCAGACTCGGTCAATGTGGGTGCGGTTGAAACAATTCTCCAAAAATGCGAACCAGTTGAACCCTTGTTGGCGAAACTGCCGAAGGGGCTCGTGCATCAGGACTTAAATGATTTCAACGTTCTGGTCGCAGAGGACGCCGAGGGCCGACTTAGGGTTTCCGGGATTATAGATTTTGGCGACACGCTCGACAGCATCCGAGTGGCTGAGGTGGTCGTTGCTGGGGCGTACTCGATGCTTCGCCAGCAAGATCCGCTCGGTGCATTGGCCGCGGTGGTGGCCGGATTTAATTCGGTCGTTCCGCTAACTGACCAAGAACGCTCGGTAATTTTTCCTTTGGCAGCGGCTCGCTTGTGCCTTAACGCTTGTACCTGGACACAGCGGTCGATCATTGATCCAGGCCCCTACGGCTTTTCGAGAATGTTGTACACTTGGCCGACTGTTCAATTGGTGGCGCCGCTGGATCCTGCGCAGGCACTTGAGCGAATTGAGATCGCCTGTCAAGGTGCCGGACAAACCAATTACCACCAAAAAAACGGTAACTCGCGATGAGTCAAGGAAGGGTGCCAACGGTGTTGGGCCGAGATGTAATGTGGCAGCAGGTAGACCTGAGCCCATCGAGTGACATGTTTGACTCAGTGGCTTGGGATATTCCTCAGGATCTCCAAGCATCAGTCACCGCTTTGTTGGGCAATCGTCTCGATACCCCAGGGTTCACCCGACACCTCTCCGCATGGATGCCACGAGCCGCCCAGCGCCGCCCAGAGGCGGCCGAACCAAAAACTATTCAAGTTGGAACAGGGCTGATTGTTGCCGAAGGTGAGGCCGTTTTTATACCGCTGTCTGGCACGGTGGTTGGGCTCAATTCAGCAGGCGTGATCACAATTGCGCACGAAGGCACGGCATCAGCCAGTACTGATTCTAAAATTTGGACCAGGTGGTTCGGGCTTGCAACGAGTCATAAAGTTGGTTCAGTGCTTGATGTTGGCGACACCGTCGGCACTGTTTCGGGCTGGGAGGATCAAACTTCAGGGGTTGGTCCGATTGTGTTCGTCCAAGTTCTCACTGATCAAGAAGCCGCTCTTGGCGAAGCGCGGGTTTTCATCGCGCCAAGTGAGCGCACCGCTTGGAGTGAAATATGCATTGACCCAGCGGTGCTCCTAGGAATTGTTTCCGAGTTTCCGCCCGAGCAAAAGATAACCGGGGATCAAGTTCTGGCGGTTCGTGACCAGCGTCTAGCGAGATCACAGCGTGCCTACTTCAAGCGCCCACCAAATCTAGTGCGAAGTCGTGGGGTGTGGTTTTATGACGAGGACGCCTTGGGTTATCTGGACGTAATTAATAACGTCTCACATGTTGGCCACGCGGAGCCGCGCGTAGTGGAGGCAGCCACTCGGCAACTTTCGAGGCTGAACACCAACAGCAGGTTTATGTATGAAGGCATTGCATCGTATGCCGCGCGCATAGTTGAGACATTGCCTAAGCCCCTCGAGGTTGTCTTCTTCGTTTGCACCGGGAGTGAGGCCAATGACCTGGCCTTGCGAATATCACGGCAGATTACTGGGCGAGAAGATGTGGCAGTTATTGACGGTGCCTACCACGGCAATACAACAGCGGTAATGGGCGTAAGCCCAAATCGATATAAAGGCCCCGGCGGCCGCGGAACCCCAGCGACCACCCATGAGGTCGAAACTCCAGATAGGTTTCGCGGTTCGTACAGGTATGATGACGAAGATGCGGGCTTGAAATACGCTGCTGACGCGAAAGCACTTTTCGAGCGCCTGGCAGCTGAAGGTAGACCACCGGCTGCGTTCATCGCCGAGTCTCTTATGGGTACAGCCGGTAATATTGTGCTACCCCCTGGTTACCTAAAAGCTACCTTTGACGCCGCGCGTGCCGTTGGCGCATTTTGTATCTCCGATGAAGTTCAGGTGGGCGTCGGCAGATTCGGCTCGCATTTTTGGGGGTTTGAAGCCCATGGAGTTGTACCTGACATTGTCACGATGGGTAAGCCCCTCGGAAACGGGCACCCGATTGCCGCGTTGGTTACGACGCGTGAAATTGCTGATGCTTTTGATGACGGCGTCAAGTATTTCAACACATTTGCTGGTAATCCCGCCTCTTGTGCAATTGGAACCGCTGTTCTTGACGTAGTTCAAGGTGATGGGTTGCAGGAACGGGCACTAGAAGTCGGCAATTATCTGATTGCTGAGTTAACGGCCTTACGCGAGCTGCACCCAATGATTGGCGATGTCCGCGGCCATGGGCTCTACATGGGTGTGGAGTTAGTCACTGACCCGGACTCGCGAACCCCTGCGACCGAAGAAGCCAAAGAGATTTGTGAAATTCTTAAGGACAATGGAGTTTTCAACTATCCCACCGGTAAATACGACAATGTGCTAAAAATTAAGCCTCCTATGGTTTTTGGAAAAGAGGATGCAGATATTTTTGTATCCACGCTGGGTACCGCGCTAACAAAAATTGAATCTCGTTGACGTAGACCTGGATCTAATTTATCTATTCTAGATGAAAGTGAGCGAACGATGGCTGTCAAGACTATTGACATTAATGCTGACGCAGGTGAGAGTTTTGGCCGATGGGTACTTGGATCGGATTCGGATGTCCTACCTTGGGTCACCACAGTCAATATTGCGTGCGGCTTCCATGCCGGGGATCCAGCCAATATGCGCAAGTCCGTACAACTAGCCCGGGAATTAGGGGTAAATGTTGGAGCCCACCCTGGCTACCCAGACCTCTGGGGTTTTGGACGTCGGGCTATGGCCCTAAGTGATCAGTCGGTTCTCGACTACATTGCATACCAAACTGGAGCACTATTGGGGATTGCCAATGCTGAGGGTGTCCCGATGACCCATATGAAACCCCATGGATCCCTTTATGGACACATAGCAAGATCGCCCGAATTGGCCTTGGCTCTTAGCCGCGAACTACAAAATATTCAGCTAGGGCTTGCGCTACTCACTTCGCCATTTGCTGGTGGCAAGGCAGTTAGGGCAGCTGGCTTACCCGTGATATTTGATGCTCCTGCTGATCTGGACTTTGAGGAAGACGGCACCCATGTAATCGAGCCCATACCTCAAGCAAAAGATCCGGATAAAGTTGCTGATCGCGCTGTGCAGTTGGCTACAGGAAAGGTCACTTCAGTGACCGGTGTAATAATTGACATGCCTACCGAATCCATTTGCGTTCACGGCGATCGACCCAATGCGCCTGCGGTAGCTAAGGCTGTTCATGAACGATTAATTGCAGAGGGATATGTCATTGCATCAGCTTTTATTCGCTGACTAGGGAATTCGGTTTCTTAGTAGAACTCCAGAGAAGGAGGGCCTTAATGAAGTTCGGTCTCTCATTTAGCGTCGTCGTGCCTCCTGATGGCCCATTGAGTTGGTCGCAAGTGGCACAGGACATGGTGATTTTGGCTCCTGAAGTTGAGGCGCTGGGTTATGACTCGCTGCACGTTCTCGAACACCATTTTCAAAAAGATGGTTGGAACCCATCACCACTTCTCACTTTGGCCGCAGTTTCCGCGGTGACAACCACCCTTGGATTGACCACTGACATTCTGGTTGCAACGCTTTATAACCCGGTGAAATTAGCCGAGGACACTGCGGTACTGGACAACCTGTCTAACGGGCGTTTAACCCTAGGGGTAGCGCCCGGGTATGTGAGCGAGGAGTTTGCCGGGCTCATGGTCCCATTTGAGAATAGAGTGCGCCGGTTTGAAGAGTGCATGGACATTATTCAGGCAGCATGGACCAAAGATGAATTCAGCTACGATGGTGAATTCTTTAAGATTCCTCCCACCTCCTTAATGCCACGTCCACTTCAAAATCCGCACCCACCAATCTGGTATGGCGTTTCAGGACCGAAGATGCTCAAAAAGGCGGCCGAAAGGAACGCGTTATTTGTTGGCTCTCCGCGACACACCGTTCCAGAACTCAAAGAGCATGCGAGCGCCTACCGGGTAGCCTGCGGGCAGGTTGGGTTTAAGCCCGCAGACCTGCCGATTGGCCGTGGATTATTCATTGCCCCTACCAGGCAGGAGGCAATTGACGTTGCAGGCCCTGCAGTTACCCACTTATTTCGCGAGCTGTATGCCAGAAAATCGGGTGAAGGCGCCCGAGAGTTGCGATCCGATGATGGGACTTTAATCGTTGACGGTAGCGCCGTTGATTTCGAGACTTTTCAGGAGCGTTACATAATTGGCACTCCCGATGACGCCATTGAGCGAATCCAGCAACTGCGCGACGAGGTTGGAATGACAGAGCTCGTCGCCTGGACGCAGCTCCCGGGTATCTCCGGGGATCAGGCAATTGCATCAGCGCGGCTATTCGCGAAGCATGTAATTCCTGAATTCAGGTGAAAATTCGGCAAATACGTGGTCAAATTGCTCACAGGCGAACAGTCGTGAAAAGTTTCCCGGATGAATGGATAGGTACCCTTGAGTGCACGTATAGCAGGCCCAGTTCATGTGGCAATGATGAATCTTTTATGGCCACGCCGAGGGCTCCCGGTGCAGAATTTCTATGACTATTGGGTCGGTGCGCACACCCAGATTTCGTCTAGATTGCCGGGAATACATCAGTATTTCCAGCACCAACTGGATCCAGTAGCCGGCAGATCGTTTCCGCGGTCAATGCAGTTGAGCCGAGGTACTGACGTCATACCTGGTTTCTACGGAGATGCTGAGATAACTTTCACCACTGAGCAGGATCTAAAAAGTTTCGCCGATAGCTTGGCCCCGTTGATGGCGGACGAACAAAATGTCTTCGAGAAGACCATCTCATACCAAGCGGTGAAGGAGAATGTTTGCACTTTGAAAGACGAGAGTTTTGACGATTCGCCAAATGGCGATCTAGGTGAAGCTGAGAAGTACCTGCTTTATTTGAAGTGTGACCCAAGTGTTGATATCGCAGATTTCAGAAGAATAATTAGCAATGAAGTGGCCCCCGCATTTGCGGCCTCATCAGACATTTCTAAAGTAAGAATTAGGCTTCTTGAGTTCTATGACAATGATAAAGTAACGCTGCTGGCGCCTAATGTGTCAAATTACGAAGACGCGAAAGATCAGTACCAAGGCTGCATCGAGATCATGTACACCAATGCTTTTGCGCGACGACGGTTTGGAGAGTCTGGAAATAGCTCTTCTACGGCCGATACTCTGCTCGCGGTTTGCAGTGACATCAGCATCATGCGGGCGCTGAAAACTTTCACCGTTTATAACCATGGATCCATTACTACGGCTGGACTGCGTAGTCCGCAGATGGCTGACCAAATAAAAGCGATCGGTGCGATCAATCAGATTGATGATTCAGTTAGAGACCTAATTTTGAGGGAGCACACGCACTTCAAGGTAAAATGATTGTGCGTAATGGCACTCACGAAAGTATTTAGCTCTGAAGAGCCAAAAGAGAATTGACTTCTCCGAATCCACCGGATCTCATCAGGATGCTGACGTCCTGAAAAATTGTGGGGCCAACAACTTTGCAGACCGCGCCGCCTTGTAGCAAACTTTCTTGCACAGTGAGTGCGTCAATGGCAGCAGTGGCGCAGAAAGCCTGGGCAAGGTCGCCCCCAAGTATGACTGCCAAAAGTGGAACTCTCTGGCTCGCACACACCGCTTTTAGGCATTGCGCTAGTAAATCAACAATTTCGCTGGCCTGTTGGAGTCGCTGTTGAAGATCAGGATGCAAAACTGCAGTTGAATCAATTGCCACCACGCAAGAATTGCCTTCAGCAAAAGCAATTTGGATTGATTCGCAAACTGCGTGAGCTGCGGGCAAATCATTTGGGTCAAGCAGAAAACTTCTCGAATTTTGAACGTGAGTGGCAAAGTAGGCAATCTGGCCCTTAACCTCATTGCGGCGACTGGCTGTGATAATTAAAAGGTTCGAGTCGACCGGTTGCGATGTGGGTTGTGGGTTAGCTTGAAGGTCAGTGAGAATTCCGGAGCTACCGATTAAGGCCATGTGGGGCAAATCTATGGCTGCCCTTCGCAATCGAACTAGGTCATCTTGTGTTGCAGCATCTGCAATAACAACAGCGCCGCGGGTGCTCAAGCGTTGAAGATGGTCAGCCAGCGATGAATCTCTAACCTGCTGCAAGTCAAGTTGATGAATGGGGCGATTGTCAGCGATGAAGGTTTTTAACTCGCTATCGAGGGCAGGAGCCAGTGGGTCAGCGGTGGCTTCTGATTCTGAAATTAGCTGGCTCCCGTGGTATTGGTGGCCGTCTGAAGTTACGCGCCCTTGATTTGGCAGTGCGGGTGCAAGTAGAAAGGAGCAGCCTGCAATTGTTGATTCAAGCATGAAGGCTTCTAACTCGCTGGTGATGTTGCCGCGCATGAGGCTATCAATCTTCTTCATCAGTCGAAATCCGTGAGCTGATGCCCAACTCGTTGCAATACTCACCCGCTGCGCGGCTGTTGCGGCGTCAATATTTCGACTGTTTGTCGAAATACAGAGGAGATCAGGTACATGACTTGCCAATACTTTATTCCAGTTTTGTACAGGCTCAGAGCTCCAGGGAATGACAATGCAGTGAGCCGCTGGGTTTAATGATCGATATGCGACGGCTGAATCAACAGCGCCTGTTAAATCATCAGCAATAATGGACAGCCTCATAGTCGTCCTTCCCATCAGGGGCCCGGTACCCCAGCGTACCCGCGCATTCATTTGCTCCGAATTACTTCACTATAATTATGGCTCTCCTGATTTCGAGAAAGGTAATCTCTTGCAGAGTTTTATTCCGAGGATTGGCATTACTCTTGGTGACCCGGCCGGTATCGGAACTGAGATTGCAGTGCGGACCCTTGCGGACAGTTCGATCTATCAACTTTGCAACCCGATACTTTTCGGTTCACCCGATGTGGTTGCTAGGGAGTTAAAGCAACTGGGCTCCAATTTAAGCCTTAAGGTTGTTTCGCCAATGGATGAGCTTTCGGGCACGGCAGCTGAAGTTGTCGTGGTGGAGACTTCTGGTGCCGAGGCCCTCGTACCGTACGGCCATATCTCCAAGGCGGGGGGCGAAGCCGCAGTCAAGTCAATAAAAGCTGCTGTCACTGCTGCTCTAGCCGGTGAGATAGACGCAATCACCACAGCCCCGCTGAATAAAGAGTCAATGAGAAACGCTGGGTTTCATTACGACGGGCACACCGAGTTGCTCGCCGAACTCACCAAGTGTTCCTCTGTAAGTATGCTGCTGATCGGTAATCAACTTCGAGTCGCCCATCTGACTACACATTCAGCGCTTAGAACAGTCGCCGATAAAATAACCGAGGAAAGATTACGTGAAGTCATCCGAATAGCGTTCGAAGCCATGCGAAATTATGGGTTCGAGAACCCGAGAATCGCGGTGGCTGGCATCAACCCACATTGTGGGGAAAACGGTCTCTTCGGTGACGAGGAGAGAACATTGATGCGACCCGTAATTGACAGCATCGCGGCTACCGGAATTGACGTGCGGGGTCCCATATCACCGGATGCGGTATTCATTGAGGCTATGGCGGATAAATATGACATCGTGGTTGTGGCCTACCATGATCAAGGCCACATACCGGTTAAATTAATTGAGCGAGACCATGCTGTAAACGTCTCAGGGGGGCTTCCGATTATTAGAACTTCAGTTGACCACGGGACGGCCTTCGATATTGCGGGCAAGGGCATAGCAGATATTGTCAATATGAAATCCGCGATTACCATGGCGGCCAAGATGGCGGTTGGCCGAGGGTCTGCGGAGAGGGCCAAATCTACTTAGAGAATCCCCCGACATGAGCGGCTTTTCAACAATCCGAGAACTCGCGAAGGTGTGATTTAGGCAACCCGCTGAGCGTGAACGCTTGGGTGATTTAGTTCGACCCAACGCATTTCCTGGGGCATGGATGCCCTAGAGTTTGGCCTACGTAATAGAGCAAATTATGACGCGTAGGAGTAAACCGGTGAGCATCTCAATCAATTCTGATATGGGTGAATCGCTCGGAATTCACTCATTTGGAAATGACGATGGCTTACTTGAATTAGTTGATACCGTCAACATCGCGTGCGGATTCCATTCTGGGGATCCCAGCGGAATCCATGAGACTGTAATCAAGGCAGCTGAGGCCGGGGTCACCATAGGTGCACATCCGGGACTTCCGGATATCGCAGGGTTTGGGCGTCGAGAAATGAAACTTGATGCTGATGAGGTTCGCGATATCGTCTTGTATCAAGTTGGTGCCCTCGGCGGGTTTTTGAAAGCTGAAGGGCTAGAGCTTCACCACATTAAGCCGCACGGATCACTTTACGGGATGCTCGCACGCGACGAAACTTTAACGGAAGCGGTCTGCGATGTTGCAGAGGTCTATGGAGTACCAGTTTTTGGCATGGCTGGTACCGCTCACGAACTAGTTACCTCGCGCCGTGGGGTGCCATTTGTCTCTGAAGTGTACGTAGATTTGGACTACCGGTCGGACGGTACTTTAATTATCGCCCGCCGTCCGCAACGAACTCCATTGGATAAAGTCGAGGCAACCACTCGTCGTGCCCTGGAATCAAGCACCGTTCTTACCGAGTCTGGTGAATTATTACCGGTAATATTCGAGAGTATATGCGTGCATTCGGATACCCCGAATGCAATTGATGTAGCCCGTGTTGTGCGAAGTGTCATGAGTGAGTACTGAGAAGCTATTTAGTCCGGCATTACTATCCAAGGAGTGACTGTGGCAATTCACGAAGTTCAATCTCCCATACCTGGGATCTTTTACCGACGCCCGAGTCCGGATCAACCTGAGTACTTCAACCCCGGGGATACCGTTTTCGCTGGCGACACCATTGGCCTCGTTGAGGTTATGAAGCAATTTGCTGAGATTAAGGCTGGGGCTGATGGTGTGATCACGGCATTCCATGTGGACAGCGAGGCAATCATTGGCCCAGGCGATCTCATCGCCTCTATCCAAACCAGCGAATAAATGAGGAAACTGCTAATTGCAAACCGGGGTGAAATTGCCGTTCGAATCATCCGGGCTGCACGTGAACTAGGTATTGAAACAGTTGCGGTAGCTAGCGAAGCAGATGCGCAGGCTCTGCATGCTCGCTCTGCGGATTCATGCGTTGTTATTGGCCCCGCGGCGGCCAGTAAGAGCTACCTAAATGAGCAATTGATTCTCGATGCGGCGTTATCGGTTGGAGCCGACGCTATCCACCCCGGGTACGGTTTTCTATCTGAGCGTGCAGCATTCGCGCAAGCAGTTATTGATTCGGGCTTAACGTGGGTGGGTCCAAATCCGAGTGCAATCACCCAAATGGGCGATAAGGCGCAGGCCATTAAAACAGCCTTGGCCGCCGGCGTGCCAACAATTCCAGGCTCTGTTGGGCCAGTTGAGAGTGTAGATGAAGCGGTCGAAGTTGCATCAAGAACTGGGTACCCACTTGTAATTAAGGCTTCGGCGGGTGGTGGCGGTAAAGGTATAAGGGTTGCAGTTGACGAATCTGAACTTCGGTCGTTCATCCCTACGGCAAAGGCTGAGTCACTCGCCGCTTTTGGTAGCGATGAAGTTTATGTGGAACGTATGGTGACTGGCGCTAAGCACATCGAGGTCCAAGTATTTGGCGACGGTGAAAACTTTGTTCATTTGGGCGAGCGTGAGTGTTCAGTGCAACGCCGCCGCCAGAAACTTATTGAGGAGACACCAGCACCATTGCTCCCAGCGGCGGTGCGCGCTGAAATTTGTTCGGCAGCAGTGACTCTTGCAGCGGCCGTCGGGTATCAGGGTGCGGGCACCGTTGAGTTTCTGTATGAACCAAAGACTTCGGGCTATTACTTCATCGAGATGAACACCAGGATTCAGGTTGAGCATCCAATCACCGAGGCTGTGACCGGGATCGACTTAGTGGTTGAACAACTTCGCGTGGCGGCGGGAGAAAGACTGTCCTTCACCCAAGAGGACGTCTTATCGCGGGGCCATGCAATTGAAATACGGCTAAATGCAGAAGATCCGAGTTTCCAATTTATGCCTTCACCTGGCAATCTTGAGAAATTCAATCTTCCGTCAGGTCCATTCATTCGGATAGATAGCGGATTCACGGTCGGTGACAACGTCACCCCCTACTACGATTCGCTTTTGGCCAAGGTCATTTCGTGGGGTAGGACACGTGAGGAGTCTCTAAGCCGAATGCGTCGTGCACTGCACGAAATGGAAGTCGTGGGTGTTAAGACTACTTCCAGCTTCCTTCTACAAGTTATTGATTCGCCAGAATTTGTCGATGGAAGTTACGATACCCTGTTTTTGGAGTCTTGACCCACAGTTTGGACACCGACCTTTTTGCTTTCGAGGAGGAACGAAAATGAGCGCAGTTAACATGGAGACAAGCCGCTATACATGGGGTGCCGATGAGCACCTTGTCGTCCAATTGTCGCAATCCATGAGTCTGCGGGCAAATTTTCAGGCTATGGCGATAGGAAGTGACCTCAAGTCCCAGAAAATAGAAGGCATTACTGATATCTACCCGGGCAATGCGTCGTTCTTGGTCCGCTTCAATCCAGATGAGATTGATCCATATGAAGTTGAGAAACTAGTTAGAGCGGCTGAACTGCGGCTTGCCGATGGCGCAGTACGCGGCTTTGATACCCGAATTTGTGAAGTACCAGTCTGGTATAACGATCCGTACACAAATGAAACTGGCTCCCGATTCCGCGATCTACATCAGACCCCGGATTTGACGGATCTTGAGTTTGCGGCGGCACAAAACAACTTGCCAAGTGTCGAAGCATTTATCGAAGCACACTCGAGCGCCCCCTGGATCACCTCGATGCTCGGATTCGTTGCGGGTTTGCCTTGGTTCTTTCAGATGGTTCCGCAGGAGCGCCAGTTGCAGGTTCCGAAATACGTGCGGCCCCGTACCGACACCCCAAAACAAACTGTCGGGCACGGGGGGTGTTTCAGTGCGATTTATAGCGTCCGAGGAGCGGGAGGCTACCAAATGTTTGGAATTACGCCAGTTCCTACTTATGACCCAGAAAACAAACTCCCAGAATTTGCTGAGTCGATAATCTATTTTAGGCCCGGTGATATCGTAAAATTTCGGGCAATTGACGAGCCAGAGTTCCGAGCCATCGAGGCGGCCGTTGAAGCCCGAACTTATCGATACAAACAAGCGCCAGTTTCTTTTGTTCTAGAAGAGTATGAAGCTTCTCCTGAGTTATATAACGAAAAGTTGATTGGGGCGCTAAATGCCAGTTGAAATAATTGATCCCGGGCTTGCAACTTCCATTCAAGACTTAGGCCGGCAAGGTCATTACAACGTCGGCATCCCACCCTCAGGTGCGGTTGATAGATACGCCGCCATTGCCGCCAATACTTTAGTAGGTAATGGATCGGGAGAGGCCGTATTCGAATCGCCCTACATGGGGCCGAAACTTCGTTTTACGGAGCCCAGTGTGGTTGCGGTGACGGGGGCGCAGGCCCCTGTATTCATAAATGGAGCAGCTGCACCAAGCTGGGAGTCACTACAGGTGGCCGCTGGCGACGTACTTTCCTTTGGAATATTCACAGGGGGTGCGCGCATTTATATCGCGGTGGCAGGGGGGCTTAATGTCCCAATTGTCTTAGGGAGCCGATCCCACTACGCGTTGGGGGCCATCGGAGGTTTCGAAGGCAGAAACCTTCTAGCGGGTGACAGCATTCCTATTGGGGACTCGGTCGGAACACCGGGTCGGGCTGTGCCAGAGGACATGAGGCCATTGCACTCCCGCGAGGTCGAGGTTCGAATCGTACTTGGCCTTTACGACTTCAGGCTTTCCGAAAATGGACTTTCAGCGTTGATTGACAACCCCTGGCAGTTAACTACGGTTGCAGACCGCATCGGCTTTCGTTATGCCGGAAACACGCTTGATTGGGTACCTCGCGAGCAGCCATTTGGCGCTGGGTCTGACCCATCAAACATTACCGACGCCCCGTATCCAGTCGGATCGATTCAGGTTCCAGCTGGTACCGAGCCGATAATTTTGCACAGAGACTCTGTTTCAGGTGGGGGCTATGCCCAAGTCGGTACAGTGATCAGCGCAGACATGGATTTAGTTGGCCAAAGTACGCCCGGCACCCAGACGAGATTTCGCCCGGTGTCAATTGACGAGGCTCTAGATGCACGCAGAAAATACATGGATCGCCAGCGCAAACTAATAAAACTTTGGTGATTGCGTCGCGAAACTCGCTCCGGAGCCATCGAATGGAAGGGCTTAGGTCCTCAAGTTTTAGGTTGTTGTTTTCGTGAAATCCCTATAACTACGGAGTCATCTTCGCCTTCGTGGCCCTCGTCGCGCCCTTGCTTGAACAAACCAAGTGCAGCACTGGCCAATGGGGTCCCAAGGGAGTGGGCAGCCGCCTCAGCAGTAACGAGGCTTAGATCCTTAACGAATAGACCAAGTGCGCTTCTCACAATTTCCTGCGGCCCTTCGACCATCCTGCTGCCCCGGTCTTCGAACATGAAAGAAGTTGCGGCACCGCCTCGCAATGCTGACCAGCACTGACCGGCGTCAAGACCCAGAGATTCTGCAAAAGCAAGCGCTTCACCGGACACCGCGATGTGAACGCCACACAGCAATTGGTTTACCAGCTTGGCTTTCTGTGCGTCGCCAGGGAGTTCACCGAAGTCAGCCACTTCTCGGGCCATCAGGTTTATCAAAGGCAGCACTTTGGCTTTATCAGGGGAACTTCCGCTGACCATGAAAAGCAAATCACCGGCTTCAGCGCGCGCGACACCGCCTGAAACAGGGGCGTCTACCAGGCCTATACCCAACTTGCCGAGTCGCTCCGCGCAGCTGACCGCAACTTCAACACCTACTGTCGCGGTGATGATCACCACACTGCCGGACGACATAGATTTGGCTACCCCATCGGGACCAAAGAGCACTGATTCAAGTTGAGTGCCGGTAGCAACCATCACAAACAAAAGATCGGCTTTTTTGCCCAGTTGATCAAGGTCCACCGAGAGCGAGCCTGCTTCAACTACCTGGGCAACCTTGGTTGCATCCAAATCGAAGGCGGAAACCTCATAACCTGCGCGCGCGAGAACCGACGCCATTGGCAATCCCATGGCGCCTAAGCCAATCCATCCTACGTTCATGTAATTCCCTTTCATTCGATGTGGCGGGTTGGTCCCGAACTTAGTTGGTTAGTGACTGTCAGCGAGTCCTTGTCGGCTCACCCTTCAAGAATTTCAACGGCGCGAGTAAGTGTGTTCTCGTCGCCCACATTTCCGGGGAAAACAATATATGGAATGCTCTGGCAATTCGAACGTGCAATTAGTGGCCGAAAAACTGAAATATTCCCGGGAAACAACTGCCCGAGCACTCTTGCACGGGTAATTCCCAATCCCTGGACCGCCAAATCATGCGAGGTTATACCGCCTTTTCCAATTACCCAAGCGGGGAAGTGTGTCGCGATTAGCCGCAAAATATGAGACATGCCGGAGGAAATACTTCTTGCAATGTCGAGGTTTTCGGCTATGTTGGCACCCGGAACCACTGTGCGGCTGGTGGAGATTAAGGTTATATTTTCCTTAAGTGAATCGATCGCTTGCTTGGCGACCTCACTCACGTACTCCAACCTTCCCGCACCATCAGCTAATAGCTCTGTCACATCTACTACCAGGTGATTTACTGAATGGTTGGCAAGCAAGGATTCCATTTGGCTGGTGCTGAGAGCTGTGTGTGAGCCCACAACGATCAAGCCTTGCGAAATTGTGTCAGGTCGCTGAGGTAGACCTTCCCAAATTACTTCTTTAGTAACTGTCGGAACAGTTTCAATGCCGAGCAGCGGCTTCACGAAAGATGGCCCACTACGGAACACGAAAGTCCCGCCCAGTCGCTCAGCCCGAGTAACACCAAGCGCCACAATCTCAAGATCTGAATAGTCGAGTGCGTTCACCACCACCCAAGATCCTGCCGAAACTCCTAAAAGAATTTCGGCTACGGCATCGGGGCCTCCAAGGCGAATAGCGTCCAGCGATATTGAAGCTACCTCAGTCGCCTTGATGGAACCTTTGCTTTTCTCCTCGAGGAATTCCCGTAGGTCGGAGTTTGCGTAGCCAAATGATGAGTCTTTTGAGTACTCCGTTTCAGAGACCGGGCGCATCTCACCTGAAACTTTGGCCCAATGTGTATCACCGGCGGTCATTCGTGCAGCCTCGATGAACGCAGGAGCGAAGAGGATTGCCTGAAAGCCTTTTCCGGAAGTACGAATCTGTGCTTTCTCTATCACGGCAATTTCAGCGATCACGTGCCCGCGAAGCGTGGAGTCACTTCTGCTAACGAAACGCACCACAACGTCTTCGTCGCGTAACATCTCGAGGATATTTTCCACCAGGTCAGACGTGAGTGCAATTGCCTCATCTTCAGTCAGGCTACGAGTATTGGTGAGAACGAAACACGAACCGCTGCCCTCGCGCAGGGCCCGAACGACTTCACTAGCCTCAGGGATCAGCACGACGTCTATCCCATGCACTGCCTGCGACCCCGTAGGGTCATCGTCAAGGACAACCGTGAAATAGCGGTTTGCGGCAAGAAATTCTTGTATTTCGCCAGTAGCTCCGGAAGCAGGATTTTGGGGTGGCACTTTGAGAGTTTCAAAGGGACTGATGGCGCTTATCTCCGGCTTAGAGGGTGTCATTTAGGGCCTTCCCCTCAATTCGAAGGTAATTTCGCATGTTTTTGTTGATGCTCGGTGAACGTGGAATCAGCTATGTTCGTTGGATTGTGTACCACAATGTGAAGTTTACCGTGCTTAGTCCTCCGGTTTTTCGCTGGCTAGTTGGATGGGAGGCCCGCACCGTATCCGGCAGCCGCTATTCGGCATAGGTCAGCCGGAAGGATGACTTGGTGGGCCACTGTGAGGCTCGATTGAGGTCTTCAAGCCGATTATCTGACCGGTGTCTTTGGTAGAAGGGCCCTTGAGTTGTCATGACATTAGAGACGTAGCAGGGGCGCCCCATTTTGCATGAAGAATGTACGCAAAAAGTTTGCCCCTTCCGACCAACCGGTACCTCTGCCGTGTCCCGCAGCTGGTTAACAGCCAGCCCGTGTACAGATATGTGTGTGATGCTTTATTTTGTGAATGCAACTTCCTAGATGGTAGAGAGCTGTTGCGTCCCGGTCTATTTCCTAGTAGCTACATGCTCCAAATGGAGAAAAGGGTGTTATCGCCAGAAAGGAGTGTGGAATTCCCAGCGGGAATGAAAATCATCCGGACACCACTAATGCTGTCATCCATAACACCCCAATCCTTATCGACTTGCGATTGAGCCGTCGCAGCAGGGAAATTAGGGCTCGTGGACGACCCAAGCATCCTGGCATCAGAGTGAGCATCTGGACTAGTTTGTGAACACTGATCCGCGGTAGGCAATGTCACCCACGTTCCCTGCACACCAGAGGGATTACCACGTGTGCACGATGCAGGAATCGGCCCGAAATCTAGCGACAAAGTAGCTGTTGGCAATGTAGTTGGATCCGGTAAAGCCGATACTCCGGAATCAATCACTGAGACGTCGAAAGAGCTGTAATTCGCCACATAGGTGCGCTTACCATCGCGCGTGATACCTATTCCGGTTGGCTGAGCTCCAACGGTGATGGTCGCGGCCACTGTGTTTGTTGATGTGTTGATCACTGACACGTTTTCCGAGCCGTTGTTGGTGACGTAGCCGCGTGTGCCATCAGGGGAAAGTGCGATTGCTAACGGAATTAGGCCAACTGTCACGGTCGCACTAACGGTATTCGAATTGACATCCAACACCGACACCTCCCCGTTGCTCGAGCCTGGGGCTGAATCTTCGTTGAGGATGTACACGTGTATTCCATCGGGAGCAATCGCGACAGCATTGGGGTTATAACCAACTGGCACGGTGGCAACTACGGTGTTCAAAGCGGCAGAAGTGACAACATTTAGGAGAGACACAGCGACCACGGCGCTGACCAACCCTAGCCCCCACTTAGTGCCTTTTTGGACTCTCAAGACCACACCGAAGGGTAGCAGCATTAAAAAACGAGGTCTGTCAAGAAGTATTGTCGCCTTGATCGAAATCCTTACTCGTTCTGGGGCCTGGGATTATCGACCATCGTGTTAACAGCCTTGTTCACCGAAGTTAACATTCACAATCCCGGAAATCAGCAAATCGCAAAGGAACTGATCTCTCCAGAGCGGGCGACGGGAATCGAACCCGCATATCTAGCTTGGGAAGCTAGCGCTCTACCACTGAGCTACGCCCGCGACGTAGTGCCAAAGTGTATTGCTTGAGCTAACGTGGGGTCATGGGCGAGTCAATTAATGCTGATGATGTTTCCAATCAACCCAACGTTTACGGTGAACCTCTCGAGATTT
>Ga0181560_10000163_pt1 | contig 56162 bp, 22 predicted proteins | sample 011ome_20_FD_133751 | JGI IMG/M metagenome (GOLD analysis project Ga0181560, IMG submission 133751) | Coastal salt marsh microbial communities from the Groves Creek Marsh, Skidaway Island, Georgia - 011509CT metaG (megahit assembly) | ecosystem: Environmental > Aquatic > Marine > Intertidal... | reverse complement strand
TCAGTGTTGGGCGGCGATCGATAATGCGGCTCCCGTCGCGAGCGCCGGCAGCGCTCGGCAGGCAGCGGATCTCCGATCACGCGTTTCGGGGTTTCTGCAGGTTTCTGTTTATCCCCCGAGAGATAGATCCCTCCCTCCCCCAGCGAGACTTGGGCACGCGCACGCGACGCACACACGTCGCGGCGGTCGATCTCAACCGCGCTCGCGCTCGCGATCGCACTTCCGTGACATCGCGCGTCGTCGTCGCTCGAACGCTCCGCGCAGAGGCGTCCCAGGAGACCGCGTGAAATCCAATTCGACGCCTAAACCCGCGAAGAAAAAGCGACTGACTGCACGACGAACGACGATGGCTTCCGCGATCGCGACCGCGCCCGCCGCCGCCGCCGCGCGCCGGTCCCCGTTCACGGGCTCTCGCGCGCGCGCGCTCAAGCTCGCGCCCAGGCGCGCGCCGCGCGCGCCCGCGACCCCGCGCACGGTCGCGCGCAGCGTCGAGATCGAGCCCGCGCCCGCCGCCGCGCCCTCCCCGGGCGCCGGCGGCGTCGACCGCAACTCCGGATTCGAGGTGCACAAGTTTGGCGGCACGTGCGTGGGAAGCAGCGAGCGCATCTCCGGCTGCTGCGACCTGCTCATCGCGAACGCCAAGGCGGGCGTGAAGATCTTCGGCGTCGTCTCCGCGATGGGCGTCGCGAAGAAGGGCGAGCCGAAGGTGACGGATTGCCTCATCAACGCTACGGACATGGCGTCGGCGCGAGACCCCGCGTACGCGGAGGAGCTCGTCAAGCTCGAGCATAAGCACCGCACCACCGCGGAGGCGCTTCTGACGGATAAGTCCGAGTTCGACGCGTACATGTCCGCGTTCGACGCGGAGCTGACGGACCTGGCTAGCATGCTGAAGGCGATGTCAATCGCCGGGACGTCGACGCAAGCCTTCGCCGATTTCGTCGTCGGGCACGGGGAGCTCTGGACCGCGCGGCTGTGCGCGGCGGCGATTCGATGCAAGGGCTACGACGCGGAGTGGATCGACGCGAGGGACGTTTTGATCGTCACCGACGCGGAAGATGGCGGCGTGGACGTCGATTACGAACGGTCGAACGCGAACCTGGATAAGATTTTCAACGACCGCGGGCACGGCGAGAAGGGCGCGGGGCGGATTCTCATCGCCACCGGGTTCATCGCGCGCACGCCCGACGGCGTCCCGACGACGCTGAAGAGGAACGGAAGCGATTACTCCGCGACCATCTTCGGCGCGATGCTCATCGCGGCGAAGATCACGATCTGGACGGACGTCGACGGCGTGTACTCGGCGGATCCGAGGAAAGTCAAAGAAGCCGTCTGCCTCGACACGCTCTCGTACAACGAAGCGTGGGAGCTGTCGTACTTTGGCGCGAACGTGCTGCACCCGCGGACGACGCTCCCGGCGATGAGGTACTCCATCCCGATCGTCCTGAGGAACTATTTCAACCAAGCCGCGCCGGGAACGTCTATTCTCGACGGATGCCCCATCGACACCGACGTCGTCTGCGGCAGCGCGGAGGACGCGAGCCTCATCAAAGGCCTCGCCACCATCGACGACGTGTGCCTGATCAACGTCGAGGGGACCGGGATGGTCGGCGTCCCCGGGACCGCGAACGCGGTGTTCCAGACCGTGAAGGAGGCGAACTGCAACGTCGTGATGATCTCGCAGGCGTCCTCGGAGCACTCGATCTGCTTCGCGGTGCGGTCGCACGACGCCGACCGAGCCATCACCGCGCTCTCGAAACGCTTCGAGAAGGCCATCGCGGCGGGGAGGATCAAGGAAGTCACCGCGGTGAGAAACTGCTCGATTCTCGCCGTGGTCGGCCAGAACATGTGCCAAGTCTGCGGCGTCGCCGCGAGCGTCTTCGAAGCGCTCGCGTCGTCCGCGGTGAACGTCATCGCGATCGCGCAGGGCGCGTCCGAGTACAACATCACCGTCGTCGTGGACAAGAACGACGTCACCAAGGCGCTGAACGCGGTGCACGGCCGCTTCTACCTCAGCAAGACGGTCATGACCGTCGGCCTCGTCGGCCCCGGGCTCGTCGGGCAGACGCTCCTCCGACAGATGAAGGAGCAGCTCTCCGAGCTCAAGACGGACTTCAGCGTCGACCTCCGAGTCGTCGGCGTCACGGGCGTCTCGAAGATGCTCCTCACCGGCGACGACGACGTCGCGTTGAACCTGGACACGTGGCAGGAGGATTACAAGGCGAGCGCGACGCCGGTGGACATGGCCGCGTTCACGCAGCACGTCGTCGACTCCGGGGCGCCGAACCAGGTCATCATCGACTGCTCCGCGTCCGAGGAGGTGGCGTCGCACTACAAGGAGTGGCTCCAACGCGGCATCAACGTCGTCACCCCGAACAAAAAAGCGAACAGCGGGCCGTTGGATTATTACAAGGAGCTCCGATCGATCGCGCGCGACGGGTACACGCACTACTTTTACGAGGGCACCGTCGGCGCCGGGCTGCCGATCATCTCCACCGTGCGCAACCTCGTCGACTCCGGCGACCGCGTGAAAAAGATCGAGGGGATCTTCTCCGGGACGCTGTCCTACATCTTCAACACGTACGCCGACGGCGACGCCTTCTCCGACGTCGTAAAGAAGGCGAAGGAGCTCGGGTACACGGAGCCCGACCCGCGCGACGACCTCAGCGGCACGGACGTCGCGAGGAAGGTGGTCATCCTCGCGCGCGAGGTTGGCCTGGATCTCGAGTTGAGCGACGTCCCGGTCGAGTCGTTGGTCCCCGAGGCGCTGCGCGACGCGGAGAGCGCGGAGGCGTTTTTAGCGGCGTTGCCCGAGCACGACGGAGGCGCGTTCTATACACTGGTCCCCATACGACCGCGTCGGCGTGGTGAACGCCGATCCTTAAGGACTTTTGCCGGCGCATCTCTCCGCCCACCCCTCGCGTTCAATCCCCGAGCTCGATGCCTTTCAACTCCAACTGACGCCTTTCAACTCCACCCCGACATTCGCTTGTATGGAATGGCCCTCACAGAGATGGCGGCGAAGATGGCGGAGGCCACCGCCGCCGGCGAGAAGCTTCGGTACGTCGGCGTCGTCGACGTCGAGGCCGGGACCGGGTCCGTCGAGCTGCGCCGGTACGCCGCGACGCACCCGTTCGGTGCGCTCTCCGGGAGCGATAACATCATGTCGTTCGAGACGAAGCGATACGCGTCGGGAGGGACGCTCGTGGTCCGGGGGCCGGGCGCGGGCGCGGAGGTCACCGCCGGCGGCGTCTTCGGCGACGTGCTTCGCGTCGCGCAGTACTTGGGGGCGCCGTCTTGATGGCTTAATTAGCTATTATCGTTGTGATGACGTCGGATGAGCTTTCTTTCATTCTTTCATTCTTTCATCAATCACGCGCTTATCTGTCTAAGTACAAGCTTCGTACTTTGTACCGCGCCGTCCCGGGCTCGTCGCGACTCTATCGGACGCTCCCGTGCTGATCTAAATGTGATGGAAGGATCCCCGGCGCGCGCGGCGCGTCAGCTCGTCTTCTTCGACCGCGAGCGCGTGATCCTCCCTCCCTCCGCGCCGCCCTTCCCCGCGGCGTCCTTCCTGCTCGCGTGCAGCATCATGTACAGGTACCGCCCGCTGAGCCCGTCGATCGCGAACCGCGCCCAGCTCGCGACCCCCCCGTCCGCCGTCGCTCGCCCTCGGCGCGCGCCCTCGTCGCCGCCGCGCGGCGCCTCCCCGACGTCCTCACCCGACGCGCTGAACCACGACGACGTCCACGCGAGGTACCCGGCGATGATCCCGGAGAAGAGCAGGAGGACCCATCGCATGGGGCACATCTCGCGCGGCGCGGCGCGGGTTACGCACGCCCCGCGCCCGTGCGTAATGATGAATTTGGACGAGGAGAGGCGGAGACGCAGACGCGTGTTTCGCGACGACACGTGATGACGAGTTCCGAGGGATTACATTGATGACAGTCACCCGCGTCGCCGCCGCTTCGCGTCGCACGCGTCCATCGATCACCCCGTCCGCCGCTTCTTGTGTCCTTGCCTCCCGACCCTCCCCTCCTCCGGCCGCCCCGCGCGTTGCTTCGGCCCCCAGTTCTCCTCCGGGTTCCGCGGGAACCTCGTCACCTTCTCTCGCTGCGCCTTCGTGAACGCGCCGGCGACGCGCGTCCAATTCGCCGCGGTCGTCGGCTCCTTCGACAGAATGACGCACCCGGGCGTCTTCGTCGGCTGCGCCTTCACCGGGTGCTCCTTGATCCAGCACCGCAGGATGTCCCATAAGACCTCCGCGGGGGCGTCCGTCTTGATCGCGAGCGGGTTGCTGTGCGCGCTCGAGACGCGGTAGCCCGCGTTTATCACCGCGGATCGCAGCAACGGCATCGGCGGCGGCGTCGCCTTCAGACACATAGACATCGAGTGAATGTCGTAGTGCAGCGGCACGTCCGGGAGCTCCTCCTCGACGGTCGTCAAGAGCCCGTGGATCTTATCGTACCCCGGGTACATGTCCTTGTTGCCCTCCACGTGCTTCTTGACGTCCGCGACGAAGCCCATGTCGTGCGTTGGCTCGGACCAAAACGGCCCGCCGACGTTCCAGTGCCAGCCGCAGTTCGGGCACTTCTCCGGCACGGACGGGCCGCTCCCGGGCTGGAACTTCGTGCTTTCGCCCTTCGTGACAGATTTCCCCACGGGCTGCAGCGCGAACGTGTCGCATCCGACGCACTGGTACACGTACGACACCTTGGACGCCGCCATCTTGCACTCCTTCGCGGAGGTGTAGATCCGAACGAAGACGCGGACGTAAAAGTCGATCGAGACGGATATCATCGGGACGATGTGGCGCTTATACCGCGACGCCGCGGCGTCGATGGACGCGAGGAGAATCCGCACCGCTTGCTCGTGGCAGTACTTCGCGCGGTGCGGGTACGCGCCGTATTTCGTCCAGCACACCTCGCCGTTGTTCCCGCAGAGCACCGCCATGTCCGTGGCAGTGACGCATAGTAACGCCCCGTCCGCGGCCGTTTGCACCGCGCCATCGAGCAGCGTCGACGGCGTCCCGTACGGATCCAGATCCACGACGTCGAACATCTTCTCGTGTTGCATCATGAGCATCCGGACGTCCCCGGACGCGCACACGATGCGTTTCATTCGCGTTGCCGCGTCCTCCGAGCACTTCGCGTTGTACTCGACGTTTCGAGCGATGGACGCGATCGCCCGCGGGTCCAAGTCGTTCGCGACGACGCACCCGAGGTCCTCGAGCTCGCGCGCGTACCGCACCGCTCGTAACCCGGACGCGGCCATGCCCTCGAGAACGCGGATGGGCTTCAAGGGCGGCTTTTGTTTCGGCGGCGCGTCGGCGTCTTCTTCGCCCTCTCTCTTCTCGCCGCCGCCGCCAGCTGTACCGCCGTCGCCCCCGCCGCCCCCGCCGCCGCCCTCCTTCGCCGCCTTCTCCGCGTCGTCGCGCTCGTGCTCGAGCTGGCTCTTGTACATGTCCTCGATCTCGTCCGCGGTGAGGAGGTACGGCAGGATCGCGCTGTCCCTGGGCGTCGCGCACATCAGCCCTTTCATGCGTCGGTTCTTCGGCGTTCGCTTCTCCGTCTCGTGCTCCGTCGCTCGCGCCCTTTGGAACTGCCGAATCACCGCGAGCGACAGGTCGCGGTTCACGACCTGGGCTTTGTTGTAGAACGCCTCGTTCGCGCGCTGTAAGATGCGCGCCTTGCCCTCGGTGACGACGGAGTACCCCTCCGGCGGGGGCGGCGGCGTTTCGTGCGACACCAGCGACATGTCGAACGACGACGACGCGCGGTCGTTCTCCTCGTCCGATTCCCCGCCGCCGAACGCTTCGGCGCCGTCGGTCAGCGCTCGGACGGCGCGGCGGAGGAGACCGGAGGCGTCGAACCCGCCGCCGCCGCGTTGGGCGTGTAGACTGACGGCGAGCGCGCGCCGAAGCGAGCGTATCGCTATGATGCGCGGCGTGCGCGTCGGACGACGCGCGGCGCGAGTAGTGGCGCGGCGCTCCCGAGGAATCGGCGCCGTCAAGTCGTCGAGCTCGAGCTCGCCCGGCCCGGCTTCGACACCAGAATGATTCGTTTTGTGCCAAGTGTGCGAGATCCCGCGCGCGCGACGCTTCCTCGAGCCGCGCCGACGCCCGCGCGCAGACCGCACGCGCGCGTTACGCTTCGCACGCGCCTCACGCGCGCCTCCGTCGCCTCCGAGGAGGTACCCAGCGCCCTCGCGCTCCGGGACGACACCGCGCGTCGCTCGACGTGAACGGTCTTTTTCGTCCACCCGAGGCACCGCGTGATCTCGCCCCCGCGAGATCCGCCCCTCGGGTCCGTCCGTCCGCACGACGCGCGGCTCGGGGACACCCGCGACCGCCGCTTCCGCTCCTCGCGTCGAGGAGACACCAGAAAAGAACGCCAACGGACGGCGCGCTCTGATCTCGACGTGAACGATGGCGACCGAGGGGGGAAAGAACGTGCGCTACGTCGTCTTCGCGCGACTGAGCGACGGCCTCGCGCTCGCACATTTCAAAAAACACGCCAACGCGGCGACGATCGAGACCGCGAACAAGGTGCTCACGAGCGGGAACCTGAAAGCCAAGTCCCAGCTCACGGTCACGATCGACCACAACATCGGGACGCTGCATCTCGCGGCGGGCGAGGACGACGTCATCGCGGTCATCACCGCGCCGAACTACCCGCGTCGAAGCGCGTTTCGACTGTTGGACGAGATTCGATCGCAGGTTGACGACGTCGTCCCGGCGGGGGGCGTCGCCGGGGCGCAGCGCGCGATGGAGTACCAGAGCGCGCTGCCGTTCGTCCGCGACGCGGCGTTGAAGTACGAGGAGCTCGCGGAGGTTGACAAGATCACCGCGGTGGGGAACCAGGTGAACGAGGTGAAGGCGGTGATGGAAGGGAACATCAACAAGATGCTCGACAACGCGGAAACCGTGGGCGCGGTGGAGGACAAGGCGGAGGGTCTGCGCGCCGGCGCGCAGCAGTTCAACCGCCGCAGCGAGCAGATCAAGAAGATGATGTGGTGGAGGCTCGCGAAGCTGAAGATGATCTTCGCGCTGTTGGTCATCGCGGTGTTGGGGTACATATTCGCGCCCATCATCGCCGCGGAGATGGAGTCCGAAGACGACGACTCGTCGTCGTCGTCCAGCGGGGATTCTTCGTCCCGCCGGCGGTTGCTGTCGGTCGTCGCGAAGGCTCTTCTGAGTCCGTCGGCGCGATAGACGTGGACGAGAGAGAGGAGCGCGCGCATCGCATCGCTTCGTTTTAATTGATGAAGAATAACGTTTCGTTTTGCGTCGGTCTCGCGTCGCGGCGATTGCCGTGCGACCGCGCGTCCGGTCAACCGCGAGAGAGCGACGACGCGACGGGCGACGCGACGCGGCGCGGCTTCCAGCACACATTCGCGCGCGCCGAGCATGATCCGCGCGCTCGCGTCGCGGCTCGGCCGCGCGGCCGTGAAGACGACGACGCGGCATTCTCCACCCGCGTCGTCGTCGTCGTCGTCGTCGTCGTCGTCGTCGTCGTCCGCCCGTCTTCGTCGTCTCAGCGGCGAGACCGCGGGCGCGTCCGGCGCGTCGTCGTCGGACGCGGCGTTTGCGTCGTCGACGTCCATCGCGGGCGCGAACACGAAGGAGTACCTCGTCCGCGTCCCCGCGGCGAAGATCGAGGCCGAGATGGACGCGAACGAGAGCTTTCTGAGGAGACACCTCGTGACGCTGACGTCCATCGGCGCGGCGGCGTACATCGGGTTCTACGTCGCGCCCATCGTCGGCGGCGGGACGTCGCAGAGCGCGGTGAAGTTGTTGCGGAGCGACGACGGCGTCTTCCGAAGGACCGGGCTCTCGCGTTTGAACGCGATGATCTCCGCGGGGCACGCGACCTACCTCGCGCCCGCGATCGAGGAGAGCGCGGGGGAGCTCCTCGTGTCGTTGGCGTCCGGACGCGGCGAGAAGCCGGGAAGAGCAAAGGCGGAGGAGAAGGCGGAGGAGGCGGCGGAGGCGTTGCGATGTTTAGAATCGCTCGTTGCCGTGTCGGAGGAGATTCGCGTCGGGTTGTCGAAGCGCGCGGCGGTGATGGACGCGCTCGCGGACGCGTCGAGGGATAGGACGTTAGCCAAGGACGTGCGCGAGAGGCTCGCGAGCGTGCGCGAGAAGCTCAAGCGAAGCGCGGCGAAGTAGTCTACGTAGCGCGGTGGACGAGCGAGTCGGAGCGCGGCGCGGCGGGGGACGACTCTCGTCGCATCCCGTCCGCATCCTGTCGTCAAAAAGAGCGCGGCGTCTGGTCGTCGTCCCCGCGTCCGCCTTCTCCGCGCCTCCCTCCTTCCGTCCCACGCATCAGAACCCCCCCACTCAACCCCACGCGTCGCGTCGCATCACCCCAACGAATCACCTGTCGCATAGCACCTTCAGCTGCGACAGCCGCCGCTTCGCCTCCATGCGTCCGTTGGCGTGCACGACGAGCTGCTCGAACTCCTCCTGAGGGTCGTTCCATACAAAGCGATGTCGGGGTGGAGTTCAAAGGCGTCAGTTGGAGTTGAAAGGCGCAGAGGGCGGGGATTGAAAGCGAGGGGTGGGCGGAGAGATGCGCCGGGACAAGTCCTTAAGGATCGGCGTTCACCACGCCGACGCGGTCGTATGGGGACCAGTGTATAGAACGCGCCTTACTCTTCGTCTCCACCGCGCTCGCCACGTGCGCCTCCCACGCCGCGTCGCTCTCGGACATCCCGTCTAACATCATCTGAATCGTCTCCGCGAGCGCGTTCCTCTCGACGTCGCCCGACGCGATGACGCCCTCGACCGCGTCCTGCTGCGTGAACGGGTCGAACGTCATGAGCTCGTCCACCATTCGCACCGCGGGCGTCGCCTCGAGGGTCGTTCCATACGAGCGAACGTCGGGGTGGAGTTCAAAGGCGTCAGTTGAAGTTGAAAGGCGTCGAGGGCGTGGATTGAAAGCGAGGGGTGGGCGGAGAGAAACGCCGGGAAAAGTCCTCAAGGAACGGCGTTCACCACGCCGACGCGGTCGTATGGGGACCAGTGTATAGAATGCACCTTGAGCGATTGCATCGTCTGCGTGAAGAGTTGGATGACGTTCTGGAGCGTCTGCACCACCTCCGGGGGCTCGCCGCTCGCGACGCACTTCTGGTGCACGGAGTACGCCGCGCCGAGGACGCCGGGGGTGAGCTTTCCCTCGACCGCGGCGGCGCGGACGTTCTTCTGGACGAGCTCCCAGTCGCCGCCGCTGACGAGCGCGTTGAACGTCGCGAAGTCGTCCGCGGTGGGCTCCTCCGTCTCCGTCCCGGTCGCTTGCTTCGCGCGGCGGACGACGGAGACGCCGCGTCGCGTCTTCGAGCCTGGCGCGGTCGCGCCGCGCGCGGGGCGCGCGCGGGCGGCGGAAGAGGCGGCGGCGGCGAGCGCGTGCATCGGTGGCGGCGCGCGAAGCGGAAGTGCGCGCGTTCCGAGATGGATAAAGCTAGCTTTTCAGAGCGCAGAGAGCAGAGAGACGCTGATGACACACGTAGACGGGACGCGAACGCGAATCGTCGCGAGCGAGTAACCGTCGTCACGTAGCCGTTTATTATTTGATACGATAGACTATGCCGTCGGTCTACGCCCCGACGTCGATCTCCTCGGGCCCGGGCTCGATCGCGTCGCCGCCGTCGACGTCCTCCCCCTCCCCTTCCCCCTCCGCCGTCGGCTCCGGCTCCGGCGGCGGCTTGATGGACTCCAAGTACGCCGCGCGCTTCCCAGCCACCTCCCCGAACCGCTTCGTCTTTTGCAACTCCCGCCACGTCGCAAACTCCGCGCTCTTCTGCCGGTTCGCGCTCTCGCGGCTCTGCTTCATCGCCTCGCGCCTCGCGACGAACGCCTGCAGACGCGCCTTGCTCTCCTCGATCCGCCGCTTCAACGCTTCCTCGCGCTCGGCGTAGACGTCCTCCGTCACGACCACCGGCGGCGGCTCCTCGGGCCGCAACACCTCCGGCCGCTCCATCATCGCTCTGTACGCGGCGTCCGACAGCGCCCCGCCTTTTCGCACGACTCTCCGCTCCTCCGGCGCGAGCGTGATCGTGACCCTCTCCTCGTCGCCGCCGCCCTCGCCTCCGTCGCCCTCTCTCTCTCTGACTTCCTTCACGACGGCTTCGCGTCGACCGCCGCGCTTGGCGGCTTCCCACTTGGCCAACGCCGCCTCCGCCCTCGCCTGTCGCTCCGCGTCCTCCGAATTCCACGCCTCGACGGTGCTCTCGAGGTAATCCGCTCGCGCGGTGTCCTCCGTCCACGTCGTCGCGTCCGGCGCGGACGAGTAACACGTCAGCTTCCACGTCAATGGCGCGGGGATGTCCCCGTTGGGCTGGACGTCGAACCCGCATCGCGCGTTGTCGAGCTTCACCTCGACGACGACGTATCCGAGACCGTTCTCCATGGGCTCGAACGCGAGCGCGGGGACCGTGAGCACCGTGTACGCGTTCCAACGGTGCACCTCCGTGCCGTGGAGGTGGCCCTTGTGCCCGCCTCGCAGGTACTCCGCTTGCTTCGTCTCCCACCCCTCCTCCGGATCCGTCATCGTCACCTTCAATCCCGCGGGGACGTCCGAGTCGAAATGAAACGCGAGCAGCGACCGCTCGGTGATCGCGAGGCGGAACCGACAGATCAAGTGCGCGTAGTTGGGCGCGTACGTCCCCGCGAACGTCGCCGGGTCCGACGTCGGCATCTCCGCCCAGTCCACCAGCGGCACGTCCGCGAGCGCGGACAGTCGCCACCTCCCGGCGGGGACGTCGGAGAGCGCCTTGCTGTACGCCATCACCGTGTACCCGTGCTCGTTGGGCTCGAACGTCTTGGGCGGCGCCTGTCCGGCGACGAAGTGCGTAACGGACGCGTGGCCGTCGTTATTCACGACCGCGAAGCGAGCGAATGGGGACATCGCGTTGTCGCTGACTTCCAGACCCGCGGAGACTTCCGTCGGCTTCTCCACCTTGAACGTCTGGCGGAACCAGACGTGGAAGTCGCCCGTCGCCGCCGCAGGGTAGACGCCGTCAGCCTGCGCGGGCGCCGCGAGCTCGAGATCCTCCAATAATTTCGTCGGCGCGCCCATGTTGAACTCGGTCAGCGACCGCACGTTCGCGGTGTAGAAATAGCCGGGGTCCACGCTGAGCTGCAGCACGTGCCGCCCGCGCGGGAGCGACACGACGACGGCGTCCGTGGTGGACGTCGCGAGCGTCGCGACGACTCTCTGCGGCGCCCCCGTCTCGTGCCAGTCGAAATCGTGCAGCACCGCGTGGCACACGGAGGTGAGCTCGTCGGAGATTGGAATCGGGAGGTACTTTTTCACGCCGGCGACGCCCTTGAGCATCTCGAGGACGAGCTCGGGGGTGTCCGCGGGAGGGAGCGCGGCGTCGAATTTGGACGTCGCGCGCGGTTTGGACGCGCCGCCTTCGTCGTCCTCTCCCTCCGCGGGGGGCTCGGGTTCCGGCTCGGGTTCCGGCTCGGGTTCGCCCTCCGCGGGCGCGTCGGACCGACCCGACTGCGAGTCCGGCGTCTTCGGCTTCGGCGGGGGGATGTAGTTGAACGGCGCGCCGACGCCGACGGCGGTCGCGCCCTTCACGCCCGCAGCCTTAAACGCGAGCGTCCCCGCGGCGTCGAGGCAAATGACGGGGCACTTGCCGTCGCCGAGGATTTTCTGCGCGTCCTTCGCGCCCGGGTACGGTTCCGGTCCGGCCGGGGCTTCGGGCTCCGCCGCGGCGGCGTCCTCGCCCTCTCCATCCGCGCCGGCTTCGGCCTCGGGCGCCGCCTCGGCCTCGGGCGCCGCCTCGGCCTCGGCCTCGGCCTCGGCCTCCGCGGGGGCTTCCTCCGCCGCCTCCGCGGGGGCTTCCTCCGCGGGGGCTTCCTCCGCGGGGGCTTCCTCCGCCGCTTCGGGTTCTTCCTCGACAAACTCCTCCACGGACGCGATGGCGTAGATGTCCGGGTACGTCTCCACGAGCAGCGCGGCGACGTCCTCCGCGCCGTCGCCGCACAACACGAGCGGCGACGGCTCCGGCGGCGGCGGCGGCGGCTCCCTCGGCCCCACGGTTAGGGACAACAAAAACTTCACCGGCTCTGGCGAGTCGACGTGAATCATCTCCGCGCCCGGTCCCAAGTCGAGCATGTCCAAACGCTCATCCTTCGCCGCGTGCGTGTACACGTCCGGCTTGCGGTTCACGAGGATGTTCTTCGCCGTCTTCTCGAGCTCCGCGAGGTCGACCCAGACCGGCTTCGTGCGAGATTCGCCCACCATCCCGGGCTCGGACAGCCGCAAGAGACACATCCGCCTATACTTCATCACGTCGAGAATCTCGTACTCCTTGCACGGCAGCCGCAGCGCGGGCGTGCGCGTGAACGTGTCGTGGAGGACGTCCTCGATCTTTATGAACGCCTCGATCGCGCCTCTGACCTCCGCGATCGACTTCCGGCCGTCGACGTAGTGCGACGTCGTCGGAAACAGCGATCGCACCGGCGCGTCGGAGAAATCAAACTTCGCGAGGCGGTTCCGGACGTTGACCTCGACGTCGTCGTGTCGAATCGTCAGCCGCTTCTCCACCTCGCTCCCTTCCTCCGCGGGCGCGTGCGTTTTGTGATAAATCCGGTCCGTGATCGGATCTATGAGCCGACCGCTCGTGCGGTCGAGCACGGACGCGTGGTCGACCTCGATGACGATCACTTTGTCCGGGGAGTGCCCGGAGTCAACGAGCGCCTTGGCCTGGTAGTGGTTGTGCGGAAACCCGTCGAGAATCCACCCCCGGGTCACGCAGTCCTCCTGCTCGATCCGGTCCTTCACGAGCGTCATCATGAAATCGTCCGGCACGACCCTGGTGCTGTCGAGGTACCTCTTCGCCTCCTTACCGAGCTCGGTCGGGTCGTCGTACGCAGCCTGGCGAAGCAGGTGACCGGGGTAGATGAGCGGCACGTCGAGCGCCTCGGCGAGTTGGCGCGCGGCGGTGGTTTTGCCGCACGCCGCGGGGCCGATGACCGCCGCGCGGAGGGGCTTGCGTCCGTACTCTCGGACGCTCGCGTCCCACCGCGGACGGCCGAAGCCCCATACCGTGTGCATGGGCACCACGGACGGCACCTCGGACGCGATCGCTTCTTTGAATCGCGCGTACCTCGCCGCGTGCTCTTCGTACGCCAAGACGTCGCGAAACACCGGCTTGGTTTTCCCTCTGCCGACGCCTTCGGTGACTTGGACGATGCCGCGGGCGGCCGCGAGCTCCGCGATCGCTTCTTCGACGCGTTCCTCCAAAGTCTCCGCGTCCGTCTCCCCCGTCTGCGCGGTGATGTTCTCTCTGTGCGTCGCGGGGTCGTGCTCCGGGTGCGAGAAGAAGACGAATACCGCGTCGAGGCCGGCGGCGCGCATCGCCGCCGCGCCCGCGGCGTCCGTCTCCATGACCGGCATCTTCCCTTCCAAACCGATGCGTTTGAGCTCGCGCGCGGGGGTGCCGTACATCACCGTGATCGGCGGGTTGCCGACGTCTTCGCCCGCCCACTCGCCGTAGCCGACGATGACTTCCGTGCACTCGACGAATTTCCCGGCGTCGACGTCCGCGTCAAACGTCTCGCGCGGGACGAAGGCGTAGTGCACGCCGTCAATCTCCCCATCCTCGGGCTCGCGCGTCGTGCTCGCGAGCGGGAACCCAAACTTATCCGGGAACTCCTTCAGGAGCTCTTCGAACACGACCGCTTTGTTCGACCCGGGCGGGCCCGCGATGACCAGGGGCTTCGGCGGCGCGGTGACGACCGTCGGGTGCGACCGCCCGACCGCGGTCTTCAAGTCCCCGTACGCGAAGTCAATCTCGTCGTTGATGATGACGTCCGTGAACAGGTCCGCGTCGTCGTCGTTCGTGAGGATCTCCATGTGAACCGCCGCGGCGTCGAGTTTCTCGACGATTTCCGGGGGATCTTCCGGTTCCGCGGGCTCGCCGTCGGCGTCTTCGCCCTCCGCGGGCGCCGCCGGTTCCGGCGGCGGCGGCGGCTCCTCCCCTTCCGCGAGCGGCGGGTTCAAAAGCCTGCTGCGGTACTCCTCCATGTTCGGCGGCGCGACGTAGCAGTACGCGCCGTCGGGGTACTTAGCCTTCAACCCGCGCGCGGCGTCGACGGAGACGTCGCACAGCACGGGGATCTTCTCGTCGTCCGTCGCCGCTTGCACGGCGGCGAGCGACGTTCCGAAGAGCTCGCCGTCCTCCTCGGACGTCTCCGCGAACGCGCCCGCGACGATCTCAGATTCGAACGTCGCGCGGTCGACAAAGTGAAAGCTCACGCCGTCCTCTTCCCCTTCCGCGGGCGCGCGCGTCGTGTGTCGAATCACGTTCACGAGCTTACCCTCGTGCTCTTCGAAGAGCTTATCCCGCAGCGTCTTTTTCCCGACGTTTTCGGGGCCGCAGATGATCACCGGCTTCGGCGTCTTCTTTCCCTCGCTCGGATCCCGCGGCGCGATGACGTCCGGGCGCACGAGACGGATGATATCCTTGAACGACTCCAGGGCTTCGCTCTCGTCGTCGTCCGTGAGCTCGACGTCGAAGAGACCGTCCGTGAACCCGCGGTGCCTCGTCTCCGCGGCGGCTTTCATCATCTTCTCGATGCTCTCGTCCGACTCTCGCAACCACGCGCGGAGCCGTTCCTCGTACGTCTCGATCGTCGCGGGGCCGAGGTACAACGACATGACGTCCCCTTCCCGCGATTCCTTGAACGCGTCCGACGCCGCGGCGGTGGGTAAGACGCACAGGCACAGCTTCTCGTCCCTCGCCGCCTCTTCGAGCGTCTCCTTCGGAATCGCGTAGCGATACACGAGCGTCTCGTGCACAAACTGGTCCGTCCAAGTCACCGCGTACTCGCCCGCTCCGACGGCGGCGTCGAAATCGGCGTCGCTCACGTGCGTCATCCCGCTGTGTTCTGGCTCCTCCGGCTCGTCCTCGCTCGCGTACTTTGGCCGCTGCGGCTTCGTCGTGATGATCTTCGGGGAGGCGAACACCTCAGGGAACTCCTCGAGCGCGGCTTTCTCGATGACCGCCTTCTCGCGAAAGTTCGGCCCGGTCAAGACGACCGGTTTGATGATCGGTCGCTCCGTGTTATTCGACGGGATGACGTCGGAGTAGTCCAGGATGTACGACGGCAGTCCTCGCAGACGGTTGCGGATGATCGGCGACAGCGGCGACACCGCGACTTTCATCTGGTAGTACAGCTCGTCGATGTCGTCGACGAGGAGAACCTCGTGGTACGTCGTCTGCTCGGGGACCGAAACATCGCCTTCCTCCGCGTCCGCGTCCGCGTCCGCGTCCGCGTCCGCGCCCTCCGCCGCCGGCGGCTTCGGAGGACCTCCCGGCTGCGCGATGAGGAGCTCCTCCCTCGCGTGCTCCAGCCTCTTCTGGACCGTGCTCTCGTGCTCTTTCAGACGCGCGATCAAGCGCTCGCGCAATACCTGTTCGCTTCTCGGGTGCACGTGCACGTAGTGCGCCTCCACCCGATGGTCGGCGCGGAGCTGCGCGACGCCCTCCCAGTTGAGCGCCGCGAGGCACACCTTCCCTCCGCCGGCGACTTCCCTCACCGCCTGCAGCGACGTTCCGTACTTGTACCGCTTCCCCTCGAGATCCAAGTGTTCGCTGTGACAGCGCACGTGCTCGAGCATCTTCCCGTCGTCGATCGCGGCTTCGTACTCTTCCTTGACGAGGAAGTGGTAGTTGGTCCCGTCCGCCTCGTGTTCCTTCGGCGGGTGCGACGTCGTCGAGATCACCACGCCGAACCGCTCCGGGAGCTCCGCCGCGAGCTTATCCATGAGCCGGCACTTCCCCACCCCGGGCGGACCGCACAGCACGATCAGCTTCGGGCGCATCGGCGGCTCGTCGTAGTCCCTGAGGAACACCGTCGGCAGCGCGCGGTGCCGTCCGACGCGAACGCGATCCTCCGTACGAACGACGTCCAGAATCTTGTCGTACAGTAGCCCGCGGTCCGTCTCCACGCCGAGCCTCTCGCGCTCCCACCCCGTGAACCAGCTCACGACCTGAACCTCGTCCGGGGCTTCGCGGTGTAAGACGCGGTAGTGCTGCGCGAGTTTGTACGCCGCTTTGCTCAGGAGGAGCGGCCAGATCATCAACGGGCGGACGCCGACGAGCGTCGTGTTCCCGAAGAGGCCGAGGGGGATCTTGTCGTCGACGTAGACGCACCGCCACGCGTTCATGATCCAGCATCTGACCGCGTACTTCCCGGTCGGGGACACCGCGGGGGTGACCCCGTCCTCGGCTTTCGGCCATATGTTCTCCCAGAGAAAGTACCCGGTGTCGACGACGTCGGCGCGCTCGAAGACGTTGCGAATCGCGAGCCACAGCCACTCCGCGCTCTTCGTGCCCGCGTACAGCACGTTCTCGTCCACGAGCGCGCGGTTGCCTTCCGGTTTCGCGAACCGCGGCGCGGCGGCGTCGTCGCCGTCGTCGCCAGGGTCCGCGGGAGGCGGCGTCTCTTCGCCGCCGCCGCCGCCCTCCTCTCCCTCGGCGCTCATCTCTCTCAACAGCACCATCGGAACTTCGGGCTGCGACTTCAGGATCTCCTCCGGGCGCTTCCACTCGTCCACGTACGGCGCCATGGTCTCCGGGCACAGCGCGGTCTCCTCCGCGTCCGTCCACTTCCCCTCGCCCTCTTCCCCGGTCGCGGCGTTGATGTCCGCGACGACCGCCTCCTCGTTCCACGGCGGGAACGTCTTCTCCATCTCCGAGGGTCGCGTCCCCGGCGCGGCGGCGCCGCCCTCCGCGGGGTCCTCGGTCTCGCTCATGACGACGACGACGACGGCGGCGGCGACGACGCGCGGTCGATGATGGTCTTCGCCGCTCTCGTCGCGGTGTCACGGACGGAGGAACGACGCGCGCGGTGCGCCCCGCGTCGCGCTGCGCCTCCGCGTTGTTGTGTCCAAATCCGGGAGGCGCAGGCGGGCGTCAACGGGCTGCGAGTGCGCCGACGCTGATCGCGGCCTCGACCGAGGTCGCGCTTCGTCGGTTTCAAATGAGTCGGGTCGAGAGCGAAGTGAAACCGCGTCTCATTTTTTCATCGGAGATTCATCGGTGATCGAGATTTTCGTTCGAGTCGACACGCCACAGCAACTTCGCGCTACGAAAAAAACATCTTCCGGAAGCGCGGAGCGGGCATACGCAAAGCGCGCCGTCTCCGCCCTCGAAGACTCGCACGCACGTGAGTCCTTCCCTCGCGTGCCCATCATCACGCGATATCGCGCGCGCGCGTCGCCTTTGGCGCTTCGGGCGCGTCGCGTCGCGCGTTTTCCCCGCGCATCTCGCGTTTGGCGTTCGTGGCGCTTTCTTTCGTCGTCCGAAACGCTTTCTCTGACATCGACTCCCCCTCCCGCGTCGCAGTCGTCCCACCATGAGCTGGGGAGGCGTCAAGCAGCAGCGCAAGCTGCGGCTGTACCCCGATGCCGAGCCGAAGATCAAGACCGACGTGCGTCTGCTCGAATTCACCTCCGCGCCCCGCGCGCGGACCCGTCGTCGACGGCGCGCGGCGCGACAGCTGTCGTCGTTCGTCGTTATGCCCCCTCGAATCCGTCGCGCGCGAGATGCGACCCCGCGCGCGCGCGGCGTCGCGTCCGCGCGCCTTCTCCACACCCCCCGCGACGCGCGCATCGATCGCTGACCTCGCGCCCCCCTCCCGCGGGCCTCGCATCGAATCATCAGTACCAAGTCGCGCGCCAGGCTGCGGTCGCGGCGTGGAACAGCTCGCGAAACACGGAAGTCAAGCGCCTCCTTCGCCCCGGCATCGCGGACGGCGCGGAGAACCTCGCGGCGAACATGACCAGGGCGGGCGCGATCGCGGTGAACCTCGTCCCGCTCGCCGCGGACGAAGTCTGCGTCCTCGCGGACGGCCTGAAGAAGGCGAAGAGGATGTCCGTGATCAGGCTCAAGTGCGAATCCAGAGGCGGTCTCGAGGGCGCGGGCGTCGCCGCCGTCGCGAAATCCGCCGCGGCGCTCGGACGCGCCGTCACCGCGCGCAAGCAGGTGGTCGCGTCCGCGCTGTCGAACGAGCGCGTCGCGCGCAAGCTCGGGCAAGCCGTTGCCGCGCAGCTGAAGCAGACGAGAACGCTCATGGAGCTCGAGGTTGGCTCGAACCTCGGCGCCGCCGCTTCCGAGGCGATGGCGAAGGGCGTCGCCGCGAACGAATCGCTCGTGCGGCTGTCCTTCGCGGACAGCAACATGGGCGACGCCTCGTTCGCGAAGCTCATCGACGGCTTGCGTCTGAACAATAAGATACGCGAGCTCGACCTGAGCGGGTGCGGGCTCACGGACGCGAGCGGGACCGCGATCGGATCGATCCTCCGCGCGCACGCGTCTCGACGCGCGACGATGACGTGGGAGAGTAACCTGCGGTGCTACCCCGGCAGCGCCGCGGCGAGGGACCTCGCGAACCGCGGCGACGGCAGCGGCGACGGCGGCACCGGCGGGCTGACGTCGCTCAACTTGTCGTACAATAACCTCAGCACGGAGACGATCAAGTCCATCGCCGCGGGGTTACGGCAGGACTCGAAGCTCGCGTCGTTGCGTCTGAAGGGGAACAAGATCAGCGAAGAAGCCGCGGGGATGCTCGGTCAGGCGATGAAAGAGCACCCGAAGCTCGCGAGCATCGAGCTCGAGATGTCCACGGTCTCGAACGTCGACCTCGGGACCTTGCGCGTCGTCCCCGGAAGCGAAGTCTCGTTCGATCACCCGGAGATGCAAGGCGAGACGATCGTGAAGAAGGACGTGTTCATGGACATGGACGTCCGACCGGACACGCCCAGGGGCGCGCGGCTCGCAGAGGCGAAAGCCGCCGCCGCCGCGATCGCGGCCGGGGTCACGACGAAGAAGAAGCGCCGCCCCGCGAGCGCGGCGCCGCCCGCGATCGGGACGCTCACCGCGTCCGGCATGGCGGGGTGGTACGAAGGCAAACGAGGATGGTCCCCCGCGTCCGCGGCGCCGCCGCCGAAGTGGAAAGCCATGGGCGAGCACGCGACCGCGGCGAGGGTGCCGACCTCCATCGGGGACAACCTCGAGTTCGCCGCTGGCGTCGGCGCGAGCGCGCTCGGACGCAAAGAGCGCGCGTCCGCGGCGTTCGCGCGGCCGATGAGCGCCCCCGCGGGTGGGAAGAAGAAGCGGACAGTCGTGAAGAAGAAGGCGTCGCTGCCGCCGCCGCCCTGGGGCAGCACCCTCGGCGCGATGCAGAAATCACCGGGCGACGCGCGCAGAGACGCCGTGCTCGCGACGCGGACGAACGCGATGGCGCCGAAGGATGAGAAGGCGCTCGTGCATCAGCTCACGCGCGCGTTGAACACGCTCGAGGATCGGATATCGACGATGAACGCGGACGAGTTACGCGAGCAGGTGTCCGCGGCGGCGAGGGCGGCGGCGACGGCGAGCAAGCTCAGCACGATGCAGGGGCGGGCGAACAAGAAGTTGACCGCGAAAGTGACGGAGGACCTCGCGGCGCTGGAGAAGATCATCTCGTGAGTCGTGAGGAAGGAGGGAAGCGAGCGCGGGGCGAGAGGGTTGAACGACGGGGAAAACAAAAAACGACGGGGTAAATAAATTAAATAAGGGGAAACATCGCGCACCGCCGGGGCGGGCGCGCGCGTCGAACGGCGCGACGGGGAAGAAGTTGGTTGGAGGTATTTAAATGCGTGCGAAGTGCTTGTATATTAACAGTGAAGTAACTTCATCCACGCGCGGCGACGCACGCCGCGGAGCTGAAAAATAGTACTCCTCGATCGAAGTTTACACATCAGATTCATCTCGGAACTGCTGCCGTCGTCTGAATCACACCTTCCATGTCGAGGATGTCACCCAAGACGACGGACGATGAGGTCCGGCAGTTGATCGAGGTCCTGCTCCCGGGGAGGCAGGACTCCCCGGAGACGCGCGAGGCGCTCGCGAGGAGGCTTCGGTCCGCCGCGGAAGACGTCGGGGCGAGCGCGTTCGCGGAGCGAATGCGAATTCAACAATTCGCGGAAGACGTTCCGATCCCTCCTCGCGCCGCGCCCGCGACGACGGCGCCCGCGCCCGCGCCCGCGCGGAAGCACGGCAAGAAGAAGCCGCCGCAGAAGCCGATCGACTTTTCGAAATACCCCACGCGCCACATCGCGCTGCACGTCGCGTACGCGGGGTGGGACTACCACGGCTTCGCGTCGCAAGGCAACGACGCCGCGGAGGCGCGGTCGCCGACGATCGAGGGCGCGCTGTTCGCCGCGCTGAAACGCACGCGCCTCATCGCGGACGACGCGACGTGGACGGACGTGGACTACACCCGGTGCGGAAGAACCGACGCGGGCGTCAGCGCGATGGGGCAGCTCGTGTCGCTGCGGGCGCGGTCGCGCGGCGTCGACGACGGCCATCGCCGCGCGGCGCGGCGCCGCGACGTCGTGAGAGTGGAGGACGTGTTCAAGACGTTGCAGACGTCGTCGGACGAGGACGAGGACGCGGACGCGCGCCCGACGGCGTCGTCGAGACCGAAGAACAGGTCGCGCGAGGAGCGGGTGGACAGGGAGACGCGGTACACGCCGCCGTCGCCGCCGCCGCCGGCGAAGGACGCGGACGAGCTCGATTACCCGTCGATTCTGAACCGCGCGCTCCCGGACGATATAAGGGTCACCGGGTGGTGCTACGTCGATGAGGCGTTCAGCGCGCGGTTCGACTGCGAGTGGCGGCATTATAAGTATTTCTTCACCCTGCACGACGGCGGCTTGGACCTGGAGAAGATGCGCGACGCGGCGAGACGGTTGGAAGGCGAGCACGACTTTCGAAACTTTTGCAAGATGGACGTGAAAAACGTGCACAACCACGCGCGGCGGATCCTCGAGTGCGCGGTCGTCGCGCCAGGGGACTCGCGAACGGAGCACGACGACCGCGCGTGGCTCGACGGCGGACACGGCGGCGGCGCGGGCGCGTGCGGATTAGGCCCAGGGAGGTCGGCGTCGTCGTCCGCGAGCGGCGCGCCGCCGCGTTTGTGTTACATCAGCGTCAAGGGCACCGCGTTTTTGTGGCATCAAGTTCGGTGCGTCGCCGCGGTGCTGTTCCTCGTCGGTCTCGGGAAAGAGCCGCCGTCCGTGATCGACGACTTGTTAGACCTCGAGAAGACGACGCGGAAGCCGCAGTACGAGATGGCCCCGGAGGAGCCTCTGTTGTTGTGGGCGTCCGGGTTCGACGAGGCGCACGTCCGACGTCGACTGAGCGGCGGCGCGAAAGCGCAGCTCGAGCTGCACGTCGCGCGGCTGATGTTCAAGCACCGCGCGCGCGCGGGGAAGTGGGCGGAGGTGTGGGCGTCGTTGAAGCTCGGCGAGGATGGCGGGAACGGCGGCGGCGGCGGCGATGCTGACGTGGATGCTGACGTGGACGCGGGCGCGAATGGAAACCGCAAACCGCCTCGACGCGGCGCGTCCCCGGCGGCGTTGTGTTCGTACTGCGCCTTCGGTCCTTCGCTCGGGAACCCGGACGGGGGGCACTACTCGTACGTGCGTCTACACCAGCGCGTCACGGAGCCGACGTACGAGGAGCGAATAGCCGCGCTCGAAGCCGTCGTGCGATGATTCGAACGTAACGTTAGTATTTTACAGTACATCTCTTCTCAGTCAGGCACTATCATCTCGGCTTGGGCGCGGCGGTTTTCTTCGTCGCCGACGCGTCCGGGTCGGCGGCGCCGTTCAACCCCCCCGCGCCGCTCTTCTCCGCGTCCTCGACGACGGTCGCCTCGACGTCCGTGACCTCGCCTTCTCCGTCCGTCGGCGCCGCCATCGTCCACGCCTCCGCGGGCGGGAACGAGTTCGCGGCTTTCCCCTTCGCCGCCCTCGACGCGACGTTGTTGAACCACCCCCCGACGCCGGTGTTCCACCACCCGCCGACGTCGTTCAGCAGCTTCTTCGTCTCGTCGCTCGCCGCCACCTCCTTGGACTTGTCCACCGCGACTTTACTCACCTCCACCGTCTTCGTGACGGTGAACTTCCCCACCTCGACCGTCTTGTCCGCGGTCACCTTGCTCGCGCCCTTGATCCAGTTCCACACCTCCTCCCGCGCGGTCGGCTGCGGCGTCGTCGGACGCACGGTGTCCGCGTCCGTGACCTCGACGTCGATGAGCTTCCGCTCCGGCTTGGCGGTCGGCGCCGGCGCGCCGCCGTCGCCGACGCCCTCGACGTCCTCGCCCCCAACGCCGTCGCCCTCGTCCGTCGTGCTCTCCAGCTGCGCCACCTTCCCGGACGCGAACGTCGCGATCTCTTGGAGCGACGTCAAGTTCGCCTCCGCGGCCATGAGCGGGTCCTCGTCGAGCACCGTCTGCAGCTCCGGCTTGCTCAAGACGTACTCCGGAGCGCTCGAGTTTTTCCAAAGCTGCGACGGCTTCTCCGCGGGGATGATCATCCGCTGCGGCCACAACATCTCCTCTTTGATCCACGTCTTCGTCGCGTCGCTGACGACGTTCCTCAGCCACGGCACGCGGTTTACCTCTAACCCGCCCACGAGCTTGATGTCCAACGAGATGGACGGCGGGTCCGGGAACGACACCACGATTGCGCCGTACCCCGGCTCGTTCCTCTGCAGCTTCGCGAGCATCACGCGCACGGTGCCGTCGAACCCGACGTTGTGCATCTGCACCGGCACCTTCGCGAGGTCCCCGGGGAGGCCCATCGCGGGCACGACCTCCATGTCCGCGGTGACGTCCGAGGACCACTTCATGTCGAGGTCGAACGCCATCGTCTCCTCGCCGACGTCGTAGAAGCGCGCGCCCGTGAGCAACGGCGCGGATTTTCCCGCGTTGACCCTCTTCAAGATCATCCGCTTCATGTTCTTGTGCTTCATGTTTCCGATGCTGTTCGCGAGCGACGCCTCGAGCTTCTGCGCGAAGAGACCGGGCATCATGTGGTCCAAGACGTACTGCGCGGTCCTCAGACCCGGAATACCGACCGCGGCGGCGTAAAAGTCCCTCTCTTGGTTGAACGCCTTGAGCGACTCGTCCACCTCGCGTTTCGTCGCCGCCAACCCCTCGTCGAGCACCTTCTTTGTGTCGTCCCAGCCAGCCTTCTTCTCGATCGACGCCTTGACCGCCACCGCGGTCGCGGCGACGAGCTTCCAGACTCTGGACGACAGGAATTGGAACACGCGCCACGCCCTTCGGACGTTCTCCCCGCCGACGCTCATGAAGATGGCGGCGACGCCGAGAAACGTCGAGAAGAAGGCGCCGCCCAGGAGAAACGCGAAGAAGTACCCGAAGAACCCGCCGCCGGTGGCGGCCGCGCCCGCGGTCGCGGTCGTCGCCGCCGCGACGGTCGCGACGGCCGCGGGGGAGGGCCCCATGGTCGCGACCGCGACCGCGGCGAGGACGTTGCCGGCGACGGTGCCGACGGACGTGAGCGCGGCGCGCGGCGCGACGCGGCCTCTTTTTGTGACGCCTCCTCGCGGCGGGCGCGTCCCCCAGGCGGCGGGCGAGATCTCGCGCGCGACGCGCGCGCGCAGCGCCGGGGTGGGCGAGGAGATCACGCGCGAGGTGAGCGAGCGGTTCGAATCGCACAGGCCGAGGATCGGCGCGCGCGACGCGCGCGGCGTCGCCGAGGCCGCGACGCGTTCGCCGCGCGCTCGGAGCGCGCATCTTTCTCGGGGGAACCTCGCGGCTTTTCTTTTCCGAAACGCCGCGACGTCGGATGCGCGCGCGGTGGCGATCACGCCCCCGGGCGCGCGCGTCATCGCGAGCGTCATCTCGCGGGAGGTATTACACGCGACGACAGCGCTCGGACGCGCGCGTCGCGGGTGCCAGCGCGGTGCGTCGACAGATGCGGCCCGCGTCGTTCGTTGTTGTTCGCTTCGCCCAGCGACGAAAAGCGAGCACAAAAAAACGCCGAGTCAGCGTCCGCGGCGAATGAAACCGGCTCAAACGGACACTTGTCGGCTTTTACGACGCGAAAAACACACCGGAGTCGAGCGACTCGCGGACTACCGGGACTACCGAGACGTCGTCGATCGTCTATCTACACGTCGACGACCCCCCCCACGGAGCGCAGCGCGCGAAGACCCCCACCTCCGCGATGACCCCGCGATGACCCCGCCACCGCTACCGCTACCCGCTACCGCGGCTTGGGTGTCTCGCTCAGCCGCGCGGCCATCGCGGGCTGCAGTTTTTTCCTCGACGCGCGCGCGTCCCCTTGCGCGTAGGCGCGCCCTTCGAACGCCCCGACGGCGCCCTCCTCCGCGTCCAGTCGCTCCAGGCCGCCGAGCGCGGGCGCGAGCGTCTCCGCGATCATCTCGCGAAGCACGGCGTCGCGTTTCGAGCGCGTCTCCGCGTCGACGCCAGCGCCGCCGGAGGACGCCGCGGACGGGAGCCAAAACGCGAGCTGCCTCGCGAACGCGCCGCCGTCGTTCGCGTCGTCGAACGCCGCCATCAACACGAGCACGTCCAGCCCCCGCTCCCGCGCGAACGCATCGCACGCGGCCGTTACCACGGACGACGCGTCGTCGCCACCGCCGCGCCCGCCCATCTCCGTCAACGGGACGCCGAACGACGCCACGCCCACCTCCCACCCCCACCGCCCGTCGCCCATCGTCCACTGCTTATAGTCCCGCCGCAACAGATCCTGCGGCGAGAGCCCGCGCTGGTCGAACCGCCGTCGCTTCAGCTCCTCGTAGAACCCAATTCGCGCGCTCGCGTCGCTCGCGTCGACGAGGGCGACGTCGCCGACTTTCGCGGCGACGCGCGGCGCGAGCGCGTCCACCGCGGCGACGTCGCGCGGCGTCGACCGCGTCGCCGCCGGGTCCAAATTTTGCGTATCGATCAGCACCGCCGCGAACAGCATCGTCGCGATCGGACCGCCCGCGCACAGGACGTCTCTCGCGCACGAGCGCGTCTTCGCGATGCGCTCGAACACGAGCGTCGCGCACGAGCCCGTGGGCTCGATCGTGACGAACGCGGTGTCCGGGTATTTCTTCTCGTCATCGTGGTGATCGATCACGAGCACCGTCTTCGACGCGAGCGCGGCGGCGGCGGACGCCGCCAACCGCGGCGAGAGCGCGTTGTGATCCACGAGCGTCAACCCGGCGATCTCCACGCCGCTCGGAGGCGCCGCGACGTCGAGGTCGTCAAGGAACACGAGCGAGGAGACGTCCACGCCGAGGTCGCGAAGGAGCCACGCCGCGTCCGCGCGAAGCGAAAAGTCGTCGCGCGGGATGGCGATCAGCGGGATCACGCGCTCGTTCGCTTCCGCGGCGACGCCGTCGCGGTCCAGGCTGGTCGCCAGCGCGATCGCGCACGCGATCGAGTCCAGGTCCGCGGCTTCGTTCCCCATGACGACGTAGAGCTTCGTCCCGGGCGTCGTCGCCGCGGCTTGCCCCGCGCGAAGGAACGCGTTGAGCGCCGTCGCGTCGACGGCGCCTGCGGTGGACGCGGGGGCGGCGGACGTCCGCCACGACATCGCGCGATCGCGGGCGACGGAGCGGATGCGCGCTGCGGCGGTTGTGAGCGTTCGGAGCGCGTGAAGACGCGCGGGGGGGGGGGACGGCGACGCGACGACGGGGCGCGTCGGCATCAGCGCGCCCGCGCGGCGAGGTGTGCGATCGAGGGTCGGTACTCGTATCGGGCCGTGGGTTTTCGTGCCGACTTCGAACAGATTCTGACAGAAGGGGCACTTTGCTTCGCTTCGCGCGTCGCTTAGCGTAAGTACTTACGTCTAACATCTACATTAACGCTATGAACCCACCGCCCACGCTCTTTCGCGCCCGCCCTCCTCGCCGCCCTAACTCGCGCCCTGACGCTCGCGCAGCCACGCCCTCGACGCGACGTCCGCGGCGCGAATTGGTTCCGGGACGCGATGCCGCGAGCACGCGCGCGTCAACGCCGTCGCCGTCGCCAAATCCATCCCCGCGCCCGCGCTGACGTACACGGGCTTCGTCACGACGCCGGCAACGTCGTGCCCGGATAACGCCACGCCGACAACGGTCCCCGAGTCGTCCACGAGCTCGACCTCGCCGACGTCACTCGCGTCGCGGTCGCGCTTCGATCGCGCGCGCGCGTCCACGCCGTCCACTCGGAGTAAATTTTTGGCCACGCCGATCGTCGGCATCGCCGCGTCGACGCCCAGTCGACACGCGATGCCGAACCGTTCCGGGTGTAACACCCCGTTGCCGTCCACGAAGACGCACTGCGGCGCGAGCGGGCGCGGGCACCGTCGGAGCAGCGCGAGGTACGGCGGAAGCTCGCGGTCCGCGAGTCGGCCGGGGACGTACTCGGCGGCGGGCGCGAACGGCTCGAAGTCGAGGCGGACCGTCTCGAGCGACGGGAAGGACAGGACGGCCAGGCACGCGACCGCGACCGCGTCGTCTGTTTCCGTCGCGGGGTAGCTCGCGTCCACGCCGCCGATCAACGTCAGCGGGGCGCCGTTGAAGGTGAACGTCGCGCCCATCTATCTGCGCGAGAGGGAGCGAGAGGAAGAGGAAAGGAAGAGCGTGATGAACAGAAGCTGTTGAGAGACGAAACTGAGTGAGTGGTTGAGTTGTCCCGCCAGCCGCGGCTGACATCCTAACGAATTAGGAGGCTGCGTCGTCGGCCGTCCACGGACTCGCGGCGCGCGATGTCGCGCGTCGCGAGCTGTCGAAGGACGGACGACGACGCGGGGGCGGGTCGCGAACGATGCTCTTGCGTACGTTAGAGCCCTGAAGGGAACTGGCTTCCGCTCCAGGGATTTGTCGGGCACGCGACGACGATCAGATTGCGAGACGGCGAGGCGCGCGAACGAAGGATGTGGCCGCCGGATGCGAACTCGGACGCGGTGGACGCCGTCGCCCGAGGCTCATTAGTGACGGCAAACTCTGTGCACCTTTGTAGGTCATGAGGGCAATAGGGATTGGATGGTCCCGTGCCGGCTGATATATGCAGGTGCACGTCGTCGAGCAGAGGGCGGTCGGGGAGGACGCGATCGCCGTGCCAATTGGTGGCGTCGCGTCGCGGCCTCATCAGCGACGACGTCGTCGACGGTCGCGGAAATTCGAGCGGGCGAGCGGGGTTCGATGCTCACCTCGTAGAATGCTGACGGTTGGCAGACGTCATCGACGACCGCGGGGAAACGTCGCCGCGCCCGCGGTGGAGCGCGGCGAACTGTGGACGGCGCTGACCTACGAAACGTGCGGAGAAGATGCACATTTCGCTGGGCGATCCATCACGCAAAGATCATGAGATGTGAGAGACACGCCGCGCCGCCGACTCGAGTCTCGCCTTCGCCTCGGGTGATCTTATCATGGACTCTTTAAATTATTAGTCTCGTTTCAACGCGAGGTAGCTAGCATTCACTCGACGCCCCTATGTACCTATGTCGCTATGTATCTAATATCTCAATACCGCCGCTCGTAATCCGGCGGCGTGTCCAGCCTCGCGCGCGGATCCCGGTACTGATCCCGCAGCCGCCTCTGACCGCCGTACGCGCTGTCCAGCGAATCCGCGGTGAGCTGCCGCGGCGGCGGCGGCGCCGGGCGCGGCCCGCCGCGCGTCGCAGGGTACACCTTATTCTTCTTCTTCTCTTTCTTCTTATCCCTCTTCCGATCGTCCCTGTGCGGGCGCTCGGGGTACATGATGTTGCGCGCGCCGCCTTCGCCTCTCTCGAGGTCGACGTCGCGCCCGCGCGCGTGCGGTTCGAACGACACGCGGTCGGGGCGCTGCCCGCGGATCCAATTCATGACCTGCGCGCGCTTCCGCTGCTGGTCGAAAATGCGCTTCGCCTCCATTTTCTCCCGGCGCGCCTCCTCCCACTCTCTTCTGCGTTCCATGTGCAGCTTCTTGCGCTCCTTGCGTCGCTTCTCCCGCTCCCTCTGACGCGGCCCGTGCCGGCGTCGATCCTCCGCCTTCTTCGCGCGTTGGTTCGCCGTATATCTCGAGTACAAAAAGTACAAGAAGATGAATCCGCTGCCCAAACCCGCGCCGAGGGCGATGTACGTCTGCGTCATGTCCTTCGGCGGCGCCGCGGGCGGCGGCGCCGGCGGCGACGGCACCGGAGGCGCGAGGGGCGGCGGCGGCGGCGGGCTCGGCGGCGGCGACGGACGCGGCGGCGCGTTGGCGTTGATCATGACGACGCCGAACGTGCTCCCGGCGCCGGGGCCGACGCCGGCGAACGCGTTCGTCGCCGAGGCGCTCGCCGTCGTCTCCGTCGACCGCGCGGTCGTCGCGCCGACGTCTTTCCACCCCGAGTACGACCCCCACCCGTCGTACGACACCGGGTCTTCGACCCACGTCGAGCTCGCGTTCGGAACGAAATTTTGAAGCGCGGCGCCGAGCCCGGCGTCGTAGAACCGAACGTCCGGATACCGCCCCGAGTTGTTCGCGTGGTTCCGCGCCGCCGCGTCGTACGACATCGTCACCGTCGTCGTCTTCATCGCGTCCGCGACCGCGGCGAAGTCCGGGTGGGACACGCCGAGGACGACGTAATCGCTCACGAGCCGCTCGCCGACCCCAGACGACGCGTACGCCGGCGTCGCGCCATACTTATTCCTCAGACGCTTCAACGAGCCGACCATCGCGCCCGTCGTCGCGTTAGGGAACGACGCGCCCGTCTTGGTCGAGTTGAAATCGAACGTCACGGACGCCTTCCCGGACGTAAGCGCGACCGCGAGCGGGAGCCCGACGTTCGCGGACGGCTCCGCGGTTCGAACCGCGATCGAGACGTGCGTCGCGTCCGCGACGAACGCTGGCGCGCCGGGGAGCAGCGTCGTCGCCGCCGCCGCGACGACCTCGTCCACCGCCGCGGTGATCGTCGCCGCCGCGCTCGCGACGAAGCCGGCGGACGCGGACGCGGCCAAACACGTGGACCGAGTGACCGCGAGAAGGTTCGACGCGAGCGCGATCGCGCACGCGGCCGCGACGGGGTCCGTCGCGCGCGAGGCTTCCGCCGTCAACGCCGTCACCGCGTCGATCGCGTTCGCCGTCGACGACGACGAATTAAGCGTCACCGTCCGCGGATCCGACGAGAGATCCGACAGCGCGCACAGCGTCTGCGTCGCGCCCTCCGCGGTGCGTTCCGTGGTCGCAATCGCGTCCAGGATCGCGGCCGCGACGACGGCGTGCTGCGGCGCGATCTCGTCCGCGGCGACGCACGTCGTGTTCACGACGCCCGCGACGCCGGGACTCGCCTTGAACGCGGCGGCGTATTCGGTCGCCGCCTGTAACACTTGCGCGGCGGCGCCTCGGTCGACGTACGGCCGCAACACGTCCGCGATGAACGCGCGCGCGGTCGTGACGTTGTACCCCGCCGTGGAGATCTCGACCGCGGCGGCGCCGCCGCTCGGCGACGATAAGAGCCGTCGACGGCCCGCGGGCGGGTTCGGGTTCGACACCGTCACGGCGACTCTCGCCGTCGTCGCCGCGCCGTACGCGTCGGCGACGACGACTTCGATGTCGTGCGTTCCCGCGGGGAGGAGCGCGTCGATGACGTTGGACGCCTGCGGCGCGCTCAGCGGGCGGCGCGTGAGCGTCGCGCCGGCGCCGGTTTTCTTGTAGAACGTGTACGACAGCGGGAGGTGATCGGATTGGTCCGACCACCCGTCCGCGCGCGCGACGAAGCGGCCGAGACCGCCGAAGCCGCCGCTCGCGTCCCACAGCCGCGACGTCACCGCGGTCGAAAATGGCGAGGCCGTGGCCGTTATGGTACCGCCACGCGGCGGCGCGTTCGCGGTGACGACGACGTCCCCGTGCAGACCCGCGGCGTGCCCGCCGCCGCTCGCGCGGAACGTGTACGTCCGCCCCGGCGTCAGCGCGTCCTTCTTAATCGTCAGGAGCGCGTCCGCGAAGCCGAGCTCCGCGGCGGCGCCGAGGTTGAGCCCGCCGGCGACGCACGACCACGTCACGGAACACGCGCTCGCGCCCGTGGAGCAGTCGCGCACGTCCGCGCGGAGCGTCACGCGCTCGCTCGGGGAGACTAAGCCGGCGGACGGCCCGGAGACGACGATCGACGCGTTCGAAGCGCGCGACGCGGCGCCGACCAAAACGCTCGGGCCCGTCGCCGCCTTGACGCGCATCGCGACCGTCACGGACCGTCCCGCGACGCTCGGCTCTTTCGCGACGACGACGCTGAAGACGTATTCTTTGCCTGACGTTAACGTCGCGGCGGGGAGCGTTACCGTCGACGCCGTCGGGGAGTAAAACGTGCCGGGGACTTTATCCGCGGGTAAACCGCACGCGCCGCCCGAACTCAACGCGCACGACCACGCGTACGTGAACGAATACGGAGCGCCCTTCGTGTCCCTCGCGTCGTCCGGGTCGACCGGATCGACGCCGAGCAGGAGCGGCGCCCCGATGAATGCGGTTCGATCGACCCCGGTGATCGGGTTCGCGTCGATCGCGCCGACCGTGACCGTCGCGGACGCGGTGACGTCCGAGTAAAACCCCGGGTTCGTCCCGGACGACGTCCGCAGACGCCAGGTGTACTTGAACCCGCCGGCGAGAACCTTGGGGGGGACGTATAACGCCCGCGTTCGGAGCGTTTTGTTATACGCCACGTGCACATCGTTCGACGGAAAGTCCTTGGTCGTCAACACCGGACCGCCGATCAACGTCCACTCGTACGTCACGTTCGCGACCGCAGGGAACGACGCGCACGAGACGTCGGGGAGAGAGACGTCCGCCTCGAGCGAGAGCGCGTGCCCGCGTCGAATCGTCCGATCCTCGCCGCCCAGCACGCGCGCGATCGGCGTCGGGTACGCGCGCTTCACGAACCCGTGATGCACCTTGTGCGCGCTGCCGAGATAGTCCGTGACCTGGAGCGTGAGGTTGTAGGAAACGCCCGCGGTCATGACGTTAGAGCTCAGCGTCACGACGTCCGAGCTCGCCGCCGCCGCCGCCGCCGCCGCGGCTTTCAGCGCGGCGACGACGACGCCGACGTCCGCGGTCGCGTCGTTCGCGACGATCCCAAACTCGTATCGCAACTTTCGTCCGCCGCCGCCGGAGGACCCGGAGACGTCGAACGCGATGTTGTCGCACGGCCCGACCGCGCTCGGGGCGGATATCGACGCGACGGGGGGCGTGATCGAGCTCGGAGCGAGCAAACGCGTCACGCCGGTGGCGCCGTGCGAGCTTCCGCTCGCGTCGGCGATCACCCCGGGCATCAGCACGACGTGATCGCCGGGCGCGAGCGTCGCGTCCGGGCCGAAGTAGACGGAGAGCGTCTTGTCGTCCGCCCACGCGCACGTCGCGCCGGTGCCGACCGCGGTCGTCGTCGCGGTCGTGAGGACCGCGGCGCACGCGCGCGGGGCGGCGTCCGCGGGCGTCGCAAACGTCAGATCGAATTTCATCTTCCCGACGTCGACGCGCGCCGCCAGCAGCCGCGGCGCGGGCGCTCGCGCGACGTCCAGGACGAACGGCGCGCGGGTCGCCGCGACCGTTCGAACGAGCGCGTTCAGGTTGAACGACCCGACGACGGGCACGATGAAGCTCGCGTCGAAACCGCCGCCGGAGACGGCGGCGATCGTCGGCGTCACCGTGGCGCCGTTCACGCCGGGAATCGACAACGCGACGTCGCCGCCCGTCGCCTCCGTCGCGTTCGTCACGACGTTGTTGTGGTAGTCTCGCAGCACGAGAGCGACCGAGTTCGCGGTCGCGGCGGCGTGGAGGATCGTCCCGGTCGCGCCCACGCGCTCTTTCGCGATCACCCCGGGCGAGATGGTCGCTTTGAAGCTCGAGAGCACGACGACGCCGCTCGAGTGCGCGATCGACACGACGTGCGTCCCAACCTTACGCGGGGTGAACGTCGCGGCGTACGTCCCGTCCGCGTTCGCGGCGACGTTCGCGTCGATCGCGGACGCGCCCGTCGGCGGCGTCACGGTCATCGTCCACGTTTGATCGCCCGCGCTGTGCACGTTCCCGAGCGCGTCCATCGCGGTGAGCGTGAGTCGGTAGAGCTCGCCCGCGCGTCCCATCGTCGCCGCCGTCGCGAGCGGCGGCGACACGCTCGTGCTCGCCGCGTGCGCGCTCGGCGCGTGGACGACGACGACGTTCCCGACGTTCACGTCGACGCCGCCGTGCAGGGAGACGCGCGTCGCGTACGTCCCGGCGCGGTGCGCGGTGAACGAGAAATCGTAGTCGCCGTCGCCGTGATCGGTCGCGAACGCCGCGACGATTTCATCCGCGCCGTTGGAACGCTTCAGCGTCACTCGGTAGTAGTCCGCGCCTCTTCCCGCGGCGTACGCGGGGTTCGAGCCCACGTCGCGGCTCCGCAGGCGCAGCGTGCTCGTCGCGCCCGCGACCGCGTTCGCGGGCAGGTGCGTCGCGACGACTTTCGTCGCGTCCGTCTTATCCGCGGCGACGGCGAGACGAACGCTCCCGCGGCCGGCGTCGGTGAACGCCGCCCAGTTTCCCCCGAGCGCCTGCCAGCTTCCCGCGACGTTCACCTCGACGTACACGGAGTACTCCCCGGCGACGGTCGCGGTGACGTACACCGCGACGCGCCCTTCGGACGTGAGCTCCGTCCTGTGCGTCGCGTACGCGGCGCTCCCCGCGACGACGAGCGGGGTGACGCTGACGCGGACGAAGCTCGCGGCGGACGCGCCGAGAGGCGCGCCGTTGTCGTCCCTCGCCTCGATCAGCATCTTGAACGCCTCGTTCGCGACCGCGCCTCGAACGGCGGCGGCGGCGTTGATCGGTCGTAGGGTGCGATCGAGCGCGATGGTCTTCATCGCGTCCACGGGCCTGGAGGGCGTCACGAGAACGTCCCGCCCGGCGCCGGGGAGCGCGACGCCGTCCGCGAGCACTTTGACGTTGAGATAATACTGACTCGCGTGCGTCGGCGGCGTGTAGTACAGCGTCGTGACCCCGAAGCCGTAGTACGCCGCGCTCTGCGGGATCGCCGCGAGCGCGGCCGCGTTCGGCGCGCTCCCGCCGGACGTCGCCGCGAAGCGAAAGCTGTACGCGATCGGCCGGTCGCCGACGCGCGGGAGATCGTGCAGAATTTTGTTCCCGTGGGCATCCGCGGCGACGACGTTGACGACGCTCGCTTTGGTCATCGCCGCGGCGGTCGCTCCGGCGCCGTAGACGAGCGTGTTCGCCGCGCTCGGCGCCGCGGGCTTCACCACCGCGACGTACGTCTGGTTCGTCGACGGGTCGATCAGCGACGCGCCGTTCTTCGCGAAGTGGATCGAGAGCGCGCCGGATATCGTCGGCGTGAACGTGACGTTGTGCGTCCCGCGCGTCCCGACCACCGCGTGCGATTGCGAGTTGAACGTCACGCCGGAGACGGGGACCGAGGTCGTCGCGCCGTCGTCGTCGTTCGTGATCTTCAGCGTCAGCGTCCCGGAAGACACGTCGTTCGCGTCGTACCGCACGTTCCCGTATTTGTCCGTGAACTGCAGCGCGATCGAAGAGAGCTTTCCGGCGACGAACGGACCGACGGTGCCGCCGGTGACGCCGTCGCGCGCCGCAGACGCGGCGGGCGCGCGGCCGAACGCGACGTCGCCCGCGACGACGGTGAACGTGACGTTCTTCTTCGCGCCCGCGAGCTGCAGGCTCGCGACGTGAGTCCCCGGCGTCGTGAGCGCGTAGCTCCCGACGTACGTCCCGTCCGCGGCGTCCGCGAGGAGAACCTCGGTGAAAGCCCCGCCGGGCGCGGTCGGATCCAAAAACAATTTCACGGCGGCGCCGCCCGTCAAGACGCGGTTATTGTTGGCGTCAAACGCGGCGGCGACGACCGCGTACGTCGCGCCCGCGGACGTCGTCGGCACCCCGGCGCACGTCAGCGTGAACTTCGAGACGTCCGCCGCGCCCGCGACCACGGCGACGGCAGCGTTCGTCACGACGCCGGCGTCGAGCGCGACGCGAAGCGCGCCGGCGCCGACGACGCGCGGCGCGACGGCGACTTCGTACCAGCCGGGGGTATTCGCCACCGCGGTCGCGACGCCCTCGGCGACGTACCCGCCCGTGCTCGTGAACGCGTAGTACACCTTGTCGTCCGCGTGCGTCTGCACGTTCCCGAGCGCGTCTCTCACGACGACGTAGAACTTCTCCGTCGCGCCCGCGGCGACGCCGCCGCCGTCCACGGCGCACGCCGCCGGCGTCAACGCGCCGCATTCGATCGTGGAATGCGCCGCGGACGACGCCCCCGCGTTGACCGTCACTAAAAACGGCGACCCGGCGAAGTGCGTCGTCCCGTGCGTCACGGACAGCAAGTACTTCCCCGCGCGCGTCGGCGCGAATGACGCGGTGTACGTCCCGTCGCCGTTGTCCACGGGGACGGACGACACCAGCCCGTGCGTCGCGTTCGCGGTCCAGTCCGACGCGTTCGTTGACGAGGGGTTCGCGGAGGTCGCGACGCGTCCGACGACGCTAAACGCGGCGCCGGAGACGGGCGTGAGCGGGTTCCCGAGCGCGTCCCTCGCGGTGATCGTGAACGTCGTCGCGGTCCCCGCGGCGATCGGGAGGCCTCTCTCGCCGACGCCCGGGCCCGACGCGGTGCTGTTGACCGCGTCCGCGCTCCCGGCGACGACGACGGTGCCCTCGTAGTCCACCCCGAGCGCGACTTCGAAGCCGTAGAGCAGCACGCGAAGCGTGTGATTCCCGGGTCGCGTGACGTTGAACGTGCTGACGTACGTCTGGTCCATGACGTCGAACGTCGTGTTCGCGACGTACCCCGCCGACGCGTTCGCGCCCTGCGGGATGAGGACGCTCTCCACGATCGGCACCGCGCCGCCGAGGTAATGATGCGGGTGCAGCGCCGAGTCGAAGGCGGAGACGTACGCGCCGTCGCCCGCGGGGTTTCCCTTGGCGTCCTTCAGAAGCACGCGAATCGCGCTCGCCTCGCCGGCTTTGATCACGCGCACGGCGTCGCCCCACACCGTCGTCGTGTTGACGTACGGTGTCCCGGGCCGGACGTCGACGACCGTCTCCGACGAAGAGCCGCCGGTGAACGTGCACTTGAACGCGTGCTTCCCCGCGTCTCTCGGGTCGAAACGAGCGACGTAGTAGGTCGTCTCGAACCCGGCGACGCCGCTCGCGTGCGCTCGAGTGCGCCGCGTGATCGGCACGGACTCGACGTAACGCCCGCCGTCGACGGTGACGACGACGGCGAAGTCGTCCTTCGGAAACACTTTATAATCCACCTCGTTCCCGTGCGAATCGAGCGGTGTCACGGTGAAGACGATCGCCTCGTTGACGCGGCCGACGCCGTCGGCGACGTCCGCCGCCCACGCGACGCGGACGTCGGACGTCGCGCCCGAATACACGCGAACGGCGTGCACGCTGCTCAGCGGTCCGACGCCGCCGATCGGGCGGTCCGACGTCGGGTTCCCGGGCATCGGCCCGAGCATCCCGACGTACGACACGATCCCCGTGCGCGCGTGCGAGATGCTCACGGTGTACGTGCCGTCGCAGTCGTCGATGACGTTCGCCGTCATGGGCGCGCCGTCGCGCGTGATCTTCACGAGGCCTTTGCTCGGCTGCCCGGGCGGGCACACCACCGCGGCGTCCCAATCGTACTCCGCGCTGACGGGGTAATCCGCGCCCGCGTCCGTGACGAGCTCGATCGCGAACGAGGAACTCTGCCCCGCGTACCCGCCTCGGAGCGCCGGTCCGGTCATCCGCGACAACGCCGGGTTCACCGTCCAAAAGCTCGAGTGCGCGGCGACGGTGGTCACGTGCGGCGACCCGGTGACGTGCGCGCCGTCGAGCGTGACCGACACGGTGACGTCCCCCGCGGCGGTGCCTTTCCAGCTCGCGGAGAGGACGCCGTTTGATGAAAACGTCAGCGGCTTGACGACGACCGCGCGCGAGGACGGCGAGACCGAGAAGGCGAAGCGCGATGCGTCCGCGGCGGAGACGAAGTCCGCGTCGTTGCCGTCGGCGTCCACGGGGACGACGACGACGGGCAGATCGACGACCGCCATCGCGGCGCCGGACGCGCCGGACCCGGACAGCTTCGCGGTGACGTACGCGTTCGTCTTCACGATGGGCGCGACGTACGGCGAGGCGCCGACGGCGGCGGAGGCGCCCCCCGGGGCGCTGTCGACGACGGAGAGCGTCGAGACGAGCGCGCCGACCGTCGTGGGTTTGAACCTGATCACGTACGTCCCCGCGGTGTAGTTGGCGGCGGCGACGGCGTCGTGCGTTATCGTGAGCCCGGTGACCGCGACAGATCGCACCGTGGACTCGTAAATCTCGCCCACGCGCACGACGATCGCCGCGTGTAACGTCTTAGGACCAGACGTTACGAGCGACGCGTCGCCGACGACGGCGTTCCCCAACGCGTCGCGCGGCTGGACGCGAATCTCGTGAAACGCGCCGACCACCGCGGAGGTCGTGACGCCGGGGCCCCACACTTGGTAGTGCGACAGCGAGGCCGCCGCGGGCGCGACCACGATGGGCAGCGACGCCGCGGCGTTCGGCCCGATGTTCACGCCGTCGACCGCGATCCACAACGCGTAGGACCCCGCCTTCGTCGGCGTGAAGACAATCTGACGCACGCCCTCGCCGAGGTCCGTCGTCGTCGCGGTCACGACCGCGGCGCCGTTGATCGTCGTCGTGACCTCCACGGCGTCGGAGAAACTCTCGTGCGTCGCGTCGTTGTTGTACGCGTCGCGTAGACGCACGACGAGCATCTGTTTCACGCCGGCGACGAACACGACGTTCGGCCCCGCCTGCGTCAGCATCGAGTGCGGCCCGAGAGCCTTCACGCTTCGCTCCACCGCGCACGACTGGTAGCCGCTCACGCTCGTCGCGCCGCACACCTGACCGTCCGTCGTCGTCCTGCGCGTCACCACCTGCGTCACGACGTACGCCGCGGACTTGGACGCGACCGCGCGCCCGGGGTTGACCTTCACGCTGAACGGGCTGCCCTTGACGTGCGACCCGCCGAGTTTCACCGCGATCGAGTACGGCGACACGAACCCGTGCGCGTCCCGCAACGCCACGTTCGACGCCCAGGTGACGACGTACCCGCCGCCGCTAGCCTCGGCGCGCTTCACCACGCTCGTTATGGACGCGGAGCTCGACGGCGTCGCAGTGACGACGAAATTATCCGTCACCGCGGGCGACTGCGTCACTTTATGCGTCGTCATCGGTCGAATCACAAACGTCGAGGCGACCCCCGCGACGGCGGGCGAGTCCGTTCCCTCCGCGAACGTCTCCGCCGCGGACGTCGCCGCCGCGGTCACCACGACGCTGAACGGCGACCCGGCGACGTGCGAAGACCCGAGCTTGACCTCGTGCGAGAACGTGCCCGTCTCCCACGCGACGTACGACACCGCGTACGTGCCGTCGCCGTTGTCGACGACGTCGCCGGAGACGACGCGCGTCCCGGCGCCCCACCGCGGGACGAGCACGCGCGACGAGATGGCGTCGCCGCCGACGCCGACGACGTTTCCGCTCGCGTCCTTCACGGTGACGACGAACGTGGCCGCGACGCCGGAGATGGCCGCGGTCGCGCCCGTGCCGGCGGTGACGGCCGCGACCGAGGACGCGCCGGCGCGGTAGACGAGGCCGCCGAACGGGGAGTTTTTCGCGCCCGCCCAGTTCCCGCCCAAGTCGCGCAGCTCCACCGTCGCCACCGCGCTCGTCGTCGGGACCGTCGCGGTCCATCGCACGGTGAACCGCCCGAGGCTCGCGCTGAGCGATACCGCGGCGCTGAACGACGCGTCAGAGTTGAGCTTGGCGCGGCAGTCCGCGGTCGTCAGACCGGACGTGACCGCGTTCCCGTGCGCGTCCCTCGCGTAGACAAACGCCTCGGACGCGACGCCGGCGACGCCGCCGTAGACGCCGACGCCCTCCACGATCGAGTTCGCGATGTTCAGAGGGCCGTGCGTCACGGTGAACGTCTTCACGCCCTCGAGTATCGTCGCGCCGTTCAGTTTGAACGTCACCGTGTACGACCCCGCGATCGTGGGGGTCATCGACACGTCGTAGTACCCGCCCGCGGCGTTGGGCGTCAGCGCGGCGGTCTTCTCCAACGCGGCGCCCGCGGCGGCGTCCTGCGCGTTGACGACGCTCACCGTGAACGCGTCGCCGCCGAACAAACGCGCGTCGTAGCACCGCGCGTTGCCTTTCGCGTCGAACGCCTCTATCTTCGTGGTGATCGTCGACCCCGCGACCGCGGACGCGGGGAAGAGCGTCGTCCGCGACGGCCGCGACGTCGCCGCCGACGCGACGCCGGCGTAGACGGTCACCGTCTTCGGCCACGTCCCCTTGATCGCGACCGCGCCGGGCGCTTTCACGTCGAGCGCGTACGTCCCCGTCTCCACCGGGGTGTACGTCACGCGGTACGAGCCGTCGGCGTTATCTCTCGTGACGTCCGTGGCGTCCGCGCCCGCGGCGCCGACCGTTTTCCGAACGATCGTCAGCGTCGTCGACCCGGCGGTCGCGGGCGTGAACGTCACGTCGAAGGCGATGCCGCCCGCGCCGAGGCTCACGCCGTTCGCGTCCACCGCGTTGATCGTGAACGCGTTCGTCGCGCCCGCGATCGCGGTCGCGAGCGCGTCGCCCTCGGCGTACGTCTTCGTGTAATCCACGCCGCCGACCGCCGCCGCCGCCTGGACCGCCACCGGGGACGTCCCGACGTGCGCGCCTCCCAACGTGACGTACAGCGAGTACGTGCCCACCACCGTGGGCGTGTACGTCACGAGGTACGTCCCGTCGCCGTTGTCCGTCAACGTCGTGGACGCGCTCGAGAGCGACGCCTCCGCGACCGCGGACGTGCTGGAGTGCGCGCGGAGCGTCGCGCAGATCGCGTCGCCGCCGGCGGTTTTATGATTCCCGCGCGCGTCCTTCGCTCGCACGACGACCGATCCCGCGGTGTTCACGACGACGCCGCCGAGCGCGACGCCACTTAGCTCGCTCGAGCCCGCGTGCGTGACCCCCGGCGACACCGGGATCGTGAACGGGCCGCCGCGGACCGGAACCCCGGCGCGTTCGATGGACAGTTTCAACGTCCCCGCCTGCTCAACCGCGTAGGACCCTTCGTACCGTCCCGTCGTCGCGTCCCACGCGAACGCGTACGCGCTCGACGCGATCGCGGTCACCACCCCGGGCTGACACCCGGGCTCCCCCGCGGCGTTCTTCGACGTCGTCAGCGTCACGGTGGTGGCGACGCCGTCGTCCGACGTCAACGCGTTGCCGTGCGCGTCGCGCGGCGTCACGAAAAACGTCGCTCGCTCGCCGGCGGTAGCCGCTCTCAATCCGGCACCCCCCGCGATGCTCGCCGACATAGACGCGGTCGACCCGCGCGCGATCGTCAGCGCGGACCCGCCGCCGGGAACGACGACGCCGTCGACGAAGTATTCGATCGCGTACGCGTCCGCCCTGGCGATGTTGAACGCGAACGAGTGCGATCCGGTGAGAGGGTCGTACGTCGCCGCCGCCCGGAACGTCGCGTTCACCCCTCCCCGCGCGCCGGTGAACGACGCGACGATCCGCGATGAAGCGCTGCGATCGACCATCACCGGGTTCCCGATCGCGTCGTACGTCTTCAGGACGACGACGCCGTCGACGCCCGCGGCGACGGTCCACGGCGCGTTCGCACCGGCTGAATTTTTGATCGTCGTCCGCGAGTGGTCGATCGCGCCCGCGACGACCGTCACGGCCGCGCCCCCCCCACCCCCCACGACGCTCGCGACGCCGCCCACCGTCTGCGTCACCACGACGGTGTACGTCCCCGCGTGCTGCAACGTGTACCCGACCGAGTGCGAAAAGTCCACCGAGTTCGCGACGTACGCGAGTGCCCGGTCGTTCACCACCACTTGGCCGTTCGAGACGCCCGGGCTACGCGACGTCGCGCACGTCACTCTCGCGGTGTACGACACCTCCGCGCGGCTCCTCGCCTCCGTGAGCGCGTTCCCGTGCGTGTCCTTCGGCACCGCGTTGACTTTCAGGCTCGACCCCGCGGCGATGACCGCGGACACGCCCGAGCCGGTCACCGCGGACGTCGACGCCGCGATCGGCGTCGCCGGCGCCACGACCACCGGAGGCACGCACACCAGCCCGGTCGTGTTGCTCACCGCCGTCTGCGACACGCACAGCTGGACGCCGCCTATCGTGATGCGCACGTCGTACGTCCCCGTCGTCGTCAGCGTGACCGCGGCGGTGTGGCCGAACCCGGCGCCGACGCCTTCGAACGTCCTCGTCACCGCCGCCGTCGCGGCGATCCCTCCGCCGCCGCCTCGTCGCGCGTACGTCACGACCAGCGCCGCCGCCGGCGACAGCGTCGCGACGTTCCCGTGTGTATCTCTCAAGTCCACGCCAAAGTTGATCGTATCGCCCGCGATGAAGTCGTACGACGTCGGCGGCGGGTTCGGGAGCTGCGCCGCGCCCGCGGGCGGGGACGTCCCGCTCTTATACGCCCTCGTCGTCAATCCCGCGCGCGTGCCATTCAGCTGGTTCACCGGCGCGCCGCCGCCGATCGCGATCGTGAGCGGCGCCGAGGTGATCAGGACGTCGTCTAACACGACGCTGACCTCGTACGACCCCGCGTTCGTCTTGTTGAATGAAAAGTGCCGCTCGCGCGTGCTCCGCTCGACGCTCGAGACAGTGAGCTGTTCGTACGCCGCCGCGGCGCCCGTCGGCGCGACGCCGTTGACGCCGAGGTATCGCAGCTTCGCGGCGACGCCGCCGTGTATGGTCACTCCGTCGTACCGCAGCCACACGTTGCTCGCCGCGTCCGCGGCGACGTCCAGGTCCAAGTCTAAGTCCGCGGAGGATTTGATTCGAAACACCGCCGAGTCCCCGGCGACGAACGTCGCGGGGCGAATCACGTCGTAATGCGACGGCGCCGCGCCGTCCGCGACCACCTTAAACACCGGCGCGTACCCCGTCTTGTTCGCGCCGTGGAACGCGACCCTCATCTCGAACGTTCCCGTGCTCATCGGGACGAACAGGACGTCGTAGTCCCCGTCGGCGCGATCCTCCACCGTCGTCGCGACGACGTCGCCGTGGTCGTGCACGATTGGGACGCACGCGGGGCACGACTGCGCGAAGATCACGGGCACGATGCTCGCGGCGTCGCCTCCCGACGTCTGCTTGACCCCCGCGGCGTCGTATCCGGATATGCGCACGCGCGTCGTTCGGCGCACGGAGACGGACGCCGGGAGCGACGACAGCGTCGAGCGCGTCCCGTCGATCGTCGCACCGTCGGCGAAGGGCGCGAGGCTCAGGAGGGTCAGCGCCGCGAGGCTTAGCGCGCGGAGCGCGGCGGCGGCGGCGTTTCTCGCGCCGCGCGCGCGTCGCGCGGGCGTCTCGGGGCGTCGCGTCGCGTCGTCGCGCGTATCGCGCGCCGGTCGCCCGCGGCCTCGCCGTTTTTCGCGTCGTCCGCTGAATCGACACGCCGCCTCGCGCGCGACGACATCGGTGGATGAGCAAGCATCGCGAGCGCCGTCGCGGGAGCGCGCGATGGCGCCTTCCCGCGCGTCCTCGCGCGCGTCGACGCTCGCGGTCGACCGCGACGATCCAAATACCCCCCAACGCGAGCGATCGCGGCGTCGCGCGGCCTCGGGAGCGTCCGAGACGCGCCCGCCGCCGCTCGCCGCGGGCGTCTCGGGACGACCCGTCTCGCGGAGCATTGCGTCTTCGGAAGCGCGCGTCATCCGCCGCTCCGATGCGGTCCTCACGCGATGCGACGCCCGGTATCGGGCGAACGCGCGACAGACATCATCTCAAAAGAACGCGATACGAGCACAGCGCGCGTCGAACGCGTCGTCGGTATCGCCGTGCGAGCGCGCGCGGTCGCTCGTCGCGCGCGCTGCTCAGTGTCCAGAGGGGGAAGGCAGAACCGTTTAAGCACGCTTCGCAAGCAGAACGGCATCCGAGTCGAGCGATTTTCACGAGTCACAGACGGTCGAAACGCATCGACCCACAACCTGCCGCGGCTTCGACACCAGAATTGCTTCTCGCCGGGTGCCTAACTTTTTGTCGGGTCGTGGTCGGCGATTGTGTGCACCCCCCCGCAGAGTCGCGCGCGCGCGCGCTCGCCGGCTGTCATGGCCCTCGCGAACGCGACGTTCGCGCTCGCGAGCGCGTGCTCGAAGACGTCGCTCGCGACGTGGACGAAAATGGTCGAAGAGAACGGCGGACGGCTCGTCGCGCGCGGCGCGAGACTGGACGCGGACGCGCGCGTGACGCACGTCGTATTCGTCGACGCCGCGTCGCACTCGACGCCGGCGGCGACGCGCGCGACGATCGAGGCCCTGCCGTTCGCGTGCCGCGGCGTCGTCCCCGGGCGCGCTCCTCCGATGCTCCTCGCGAAGACGTGGCTCGTGGAGAGCTGCAAGCGGCACGCGAGAGGGGAGCCGCCCGCGGCGTTCGAATCGCACGAGCTGTCGCGCGACGCTTTGAACGAGGGCGGCGGCGTCCGCGCGCCGCTCGCGACGGTGCAGCCGGACGCGGACGCGCTCCCCGCGCGTCGCGGCGGCGGCGGCGCGACGAAATCGCCGCGGCGATCGGCGATCGACGACGACGACGCGGTCCGCGTGCTCGACGCGCTGACGTCGGCGGCGACGGCTCGCGACCTGGACGCGTCGCGAGATCCACACGACCTGCGTTCCGCGTGCGTCGCCGCGACGTTACGAGAGGCGTGCGCGTCCCTGCGCGAGTATCGACCGAATCGTCGCATGACGAGCCGCGCGGACTTCGACCGGTTCGCGTCGCAGGGGTATCCCGGGTTCGTGGGGAGGACGTGCGCGGCGCGCGACGTCGTCGAGGACGCGATGGGCGCGACGTGGGACGCGCGCGACGCGTCCGATCACGACGCCGCCGCCGCCTTTGCCGCCGCCGCGGCCACGTCAAAAGCGGGGAAACGCCGACGCGTCCGCGGCGAGGATCGCCTGTCGACGCTCCCGCCCGAGGTGCTGCGGAGGTGCCTGGACGGCCTCGCGATGCTCGACGTGTTGGCGGCCGCGGCGACGTGCCGCGGGCTCGCCGCCGCGGCGCTCGGGGATCGACTCGCGACGACGACGGCGGCGGCGGCGGCGGCCTCGCCGCCGTGGCCGTCGCGACGCGGCGGCGTCGGCGCCGTGCGGGCGCTGAGGGTGATGACGTGGAACCTGAAGAACAACGACCCGGACCCGAGCAGACGGTTCGCGAACCAGCCCGGCGCGGGCGCGAAGGACGGAGGGTGGCACTGGCACTCGCGCGCGCCGCTCGTGTCGCGCGTGATTCAAAACGAAAAGCCGCACGTGTTGTGCGTCCAGGAGGACATGCTGTCGATGACCCGGGAAGTGTTCGCGTCCAGGGAGATGCGCGCGGCGTCGTGCCTGGAGTATTCGTGCTTTCCGTCCCCGGTGGGCGGCGAGCGCGGCGCGGACGACCGCGTGTTGTTGGAAGCGAACGACGACTACGACGGCGAGCCGGGCGCGGTCTCGATCGAGATCGCGAAGCTCGTCAGGAGTAAAGGGCGGTGGGAGCAGTGCGGGGTGTGGTGGCGGCGCGACACGTTCGATTTGATCGAAGCGGGACAGTTCGAGTGGGTGGACGGGAGGTTCTTCGCGGCGTACGAAGCGTGTCTCGAACGCGGCGGCGGCGGCGACGCGACGTGGACGCGAAAAGGGAAGATGGGGTACGGCCTCGACGCGCACATGATCCCGATGACGTGGGCGCTTCTGAGACTGAAAGACGGCGAAGGAGGCGAGTCCGGCGCGAGCGGTGACGAGGGCCGCAGGTTCTTGTGCTGCAGCACGCACATCGAGAGCGGGCACGACTGGTCCTCGGACGTGCCCGCGAAAATTCGAAGCTCGAAGTGCATCCGCGCCGCGGTCGGCAGGTTACAGCAGAAGTTCGGCGCGGACGTGCCGCTGATACTCGCGGGGGATCTGAACCAGCAGAAGGTGCAGCAGCAGTACCGTCAGCTCACGGGCGAGGGACGCGCGTTGTGGCGCGGGATGACCGCGCTGGCGCCTCCCTCGAACGCGGAGAAGGGTAAAGGCGGCGGCGGCGGCGGCGGCGGCGGCGCGTCGCGGTTCAACTTCGCCCCTCTCGACGCGTCCAAAGACGAGGACGACCGCCGCCGCGACCTCGTGGACGTGTTCGACGCGCTGGACGTCGACCGACCAGACGCCCGGTTCGAACCGCACGGCTCCACGTCCGTCGCGGAGCGAACCGTCCGCTCAGGCGGCCACCCCGGGACGACGTGGCACGACTGGAACGGCCCTCAGCACGCGCAGATGATCTCGCGGTTCATGGCCGCGGACAACCAGGGCGCGAAGCACCACGCGCAGCTGACGCACGCCGACGAGGCGGAGCTCGCGGAGGGGGTGTTGGACTCGTGGCGCGCTCGCGACGCGCGATTCACGACGCGGACGCGCGCGGGGTGGGGACGGTCGGTCGCGGACGCCGCGGGCGTCGGCGGCGGCGGCGGCGGGAAGGTCGGCGGCGCGGCCGGGACGTCGAAGCGTCTTCGCGGCGCGGCGGGGCACCAGAAACATATCGACCACATCTACGTCGCGCGAGGGGACGGCGTCCGCGACGACGCACGATCGGACGTGCAACCCAAGGTGCGCGTCGTCGACGCGCGCGTCGTGACGGCCGTCAACAGCGAACGTCTGCGTCACCTGTCGGTCTCGTCGTCGTCGTCGTCGTTGGAGTCGTCGTCCTTGTCCGCGTCCGCGTCGTCCGCGTCGCTCGACACGCGGTGCGTCTGCGGCGCCGCGGCCGCCGCGGTCGCGAGAGGCGACCCGCCGTGGTCGCGGTCGGTCGCGGACGCGTGCACGTGCGGCGAGTTCGGCGTCTGGGCGAGCGACCACTTCCCGCTGGTGGCGGATCTGCGCGCGAGCTATTCGAAAGGCGAGCGGAAGCCGCGGTCGCGTCGCGGCGAGCGGGAGCGCGCGCACGGGTCGCCGACGCGAGGGGGGGCATGGGGGACGGAGTCGCAAGAGTGAGTGACGAGAGAGGCGCGAGACGTAGTGCGCGCGCGGGTGGCGAAGGAGCGAGCGAGCGGCGGATGGACGAGCCGCGGCGCGACGGGTGCCGACGACGATCGACGTCGACTCGTTTGTCTCTACGACGAAGCGCCTCTTTATCACCCTCCCACCCCCCTCCCCGTCTCTATCCTACGCCCCAACCCTCGGCGGTATCTTCGGCAACGAGATGTTCTTCCCCCCCCTGATGCTCTCCTCTTGCGCCTTGTTCATGTAGTCGTTGATCTCCCCCGGGGTCATCCCCGCGTACGGGTCCCCGTCCGGGGCTTCTTTGCTAATAAATTTTTCGATCTCCTCGGGGCTCATCCCTTCGAACGGATCGAGCGTCTCGTCGTTGAAGCTCCTCCCCTCTAACGCGCGTTGGATCCCGACCCGGTTCGCCGCGAGCTCCGCGGCGGCTTCCTCTTTCGTGAGTTTCGTGTCGTAGTACCTCTTCGCGCGGCTGCCGACGAGGAACGCGACCGCGCCCGCGAAGGCGACCCAGTAGAGCTTCTGCCACGCCGGCATCGGGCCTTCCTTCCTCTCGCCGCTCAGGACCGCGGACTCCCACGGGAACATGATCCCCGCGAGAGGGTGCGCCGGGGTCGGGCGTTTCGTTTTCTCCTCGCCCGCCGCGCTCGTCTCGCGCGCGGCGGCGGCGGCGGCGGACGTCGGCGGCGGCGGCGGCGAAGGTCTTTTCCCGTCGCTCGTCGCGAGCCATCGACGAGACGCGCCCGCGGCGAGGGCTTCGGCGTCGCCTCGCGCGAGCGCGCCGCCTCGCGCGTCCGCCGCGCGCTCGACCGCGGCTCTCCCGAGTCTCCGGACCGCGTGACGAAGCGACATCGCGTCTGATGACTCGCGCGGAGCGGGAGTGAGCCCGCGGAAGCGCGATCGCCGTCAACATCGTGGAAATACAGCTTGCAGCCGCGCCGTCCGCGTCCTCTCAGCTCAGCGACCGTTCAGTTTCGCGGGCGCGCGACATGGCGCCGCTGTCGCCGTCCGCGGAGAAGGCGAAGCTTTCGCGCATTCTCAACCCCGTGCCGTATCGCAAGGACGATGACGGGAAAGAGGTCGTCTCCATCGAGCTCGCGCGCAACCGCGCGAAGAGGCTGCGGCTGTACCAGTTCGACGCGGACGAGCGGTGCGACGAGATCGAGATCCGCCGCCCCGAACGCGACCATCTCGCCCATCTCGCGCATCGCGCTCGCCTCCCCATCCTCCGTCCTCACCCGCGTCCCTCGTCTTCGCCCCACCCCGCAGCGGCGTGTACATCCCGTCGAGCAAGCGCCCGTTCTCGCTCCTCGCCCCGCACGAGCTCCTCGGCGAGCAGTCCCAAGGCCTCGGGCTGTACTTCGACACGTTCGCGCACTTCGCCGTTCTGATGCTCGTGCTCTTCGTCGTCGTCGGCTGCTACGTCATGGCGGACGCGCGCGAGCACAACGCGATGTCCACCAACTTCAACGTCAGAGAGATCACCTCGGCGGGCGCCGTCACCGAGGTGGCGTGCGAGCGCGTGCAGACGCCGTCGGACATCCTGAAGACGTCGCACGGATCGCGGTGCAACGACTGGAAGCTCGCGTCGTATTACAACTGCCCGACCGACTGCGAAATCACCGTGACGACCGCCGCGTCGTCCTCCGCATCCGACCTATGCGGGACGTACCTTCCGTGCACGCTGAGCGGCCTGAGCGCGGAGCAGGCGGGCAGGTGCTGCGCGGAGACGCTGCAGTCGAGCTTGAGGTTGGATTCGAACGCGACGCCGACGGCGGTGTACGCGATGCAGATCGTCACGACGTTCATAATGATCGTGTGGCAGTCGTTCTTTCATCACCGGCAGCTCGTCAAGGCGAGGAAGGTGAACAAGCGCGCGCTCACGGTGGGGGACTACGCGGTGTACGTGCGCGGGTTGGGGCGGAACACGTACACGCGCGAGCAGGTGGCCGCGTTTTTCGCGCACTACGGCGAAGTCGCGAGCGTGTCGATGACGACGACTCTGGGCAAAGTGTTACACAGCGAGATGGTGTTAGCGAAGCAGCAGAGGCATTTGCGCGAGATCGAGGAGTGGAAGGCGTCGAGGATGTCCGCGAAGTGGTCACACTTTTACGACATTCGTTTGATGATGTTCAAGCTCACGCAGCTCGGCAGAGTGGACCCGATGCGAGAGGAGGGCGTGGCGCGGTTGCGGGAAAAGATTGAAGCGCGAGAGGCGGCTGTCTTCGAAGAGTTGGAGGACCCGGAAGCCTTTGCAAACTTGGGCGAGGCGTTCGTGACGTTCAACTACGAAGAACACGCGAACAACTGCCTCGACGACCACCACACGGAGGAGTTTTACGAGCTCGCGTCGAGCTGCTTCGCGCGACGGGAGCGGCCGACGTTTGAGGGAAAAAAAATCGGAGTGTATCCGCCTCCGGAGCCGAGCGACGTCTATTGGGAAAATTTCGCGGGCATGCGCGGAGGCGAGCGCAACGAGCGCGCGCTCTACGGCAACGCGACCATCCTCCTCTCGCTCGGGGTCGCCTCTCTCATCCAATGGATCATGGAGACGCTGAGGCAGAATTACCGGGTGGTCGCGTACGACAGGTACACGATCGACAGGTTGGCCAACGGCGGCGACACGGACTGGACGCTTCAAATCAGGCTGCGCGTCCTCTCCGCGCTCGCCTCGCTCGTGATCATCCTCATGAACCTTCTGCTGACGCTCATCGTGAAAGGCATCGCGAAGTTCCGCCGATTTCACACGCGAACGGACCGCGAGTGCTACTTGATGTCGCGCCTGACCGTGATCCACACGGTGAACTGCCTCGTGATTCCGATTTTAAACTCTTCGTGCCCGCGGACGGACGACAGGCACGGCCGGTGCCTGTGGTACGCCCCCGGCGGCTTAGTCGAAGGCGCGTTCTGGCTCCAGTTCTTCAACGCGTTCGTCCCAGACCTCATCTACGCGATGGATATCGGCGGACTCGTGAAGAAGCAGATGGCGAAGCTCGCCAGGACGCAAGCCACCCTCGACGAGCTCTTCGTCCCGAGGTCGTTTTCGTTCGGCGAGAAGTACGCGGCGCTGTGCAAGACGATCGCGCTCGCGCTCTTCTACGGGCCCGTTCTGCCGCTGTCGTACGTCCTCGCCGTGTGCGGGTTGTTCGTGTCGTACTGGGCGGACAAGTACTGGGTCTTGAGGGACCACAAGCGACCGGCGAAGCTGCGCAACGAGACGACGACGCAGCTCGTTCGCATCCTCGCGGCGATCAACCTGGCGCAGGTTCTCTTGATGGGTTTAGGGTGGTACTACCACGGCGACGACGATAACTTGTGGATCTACGCCGTGACGATGTGGGCGGCGTTTCAGATCTTCCCAATCAAGCGTCTGTTGGGGATTCGAAGAGACGAAACTTTGGAGGACGGCGGGACGGATCACACGTCGTATTGGTTCAACATGGGGCGGCGGGACGCGCACGGGAAGGAGATGTCGGACTCGGGGACCATGCGCGCGCCGGAGCACGTGCACGACGAGGCGGACGAAGAAGACGAGGCTCAGCTCGTGAAGGCGCCGAGCCTGAAGAAGAAGTGGGAGAGCTTGAGCCTCGACGTGGAGCTGCGTCTTCTCGGGGTCTCCAAGAACGAGCTCGACAGAGGCCGTCTGAAGATGTACTGGCCCTACGTCCCGGTGAACGCGAGCAAAGCCACCGTGGACCGTCTCGTGGACAAGTACCACCTCTTCGACGAGATATATCCCGCGAACCCGGAGCTCATGGTGAACCAGAAGCTCGACACCGGCGGTCCGGAGTGGACGGCGCCGCCGGCGGTGCAGTTGCAGCTCAAACGGTCGTCGAAAATCCTGAGGAACACGCCGTCGCGGATCAAACGCGCGGCGGCGGCGTCCTCCACGCCGACGGCGAGCTCGCCGAGGGCGTGACGTCCGCGTCGAGCGACTTATTACTTTAGTTAAGTTTACTTTTACAGTCTCAGTCGATATTCGCTACTCGTACCTATCATCGCACGTGCTCCGGCGCGGCGCTCGGCGCGTCGTACCCGTACTTGTACCGCGTGAACGCGTGCGGGACGAACCTCCGCGCGTCGGGGTCGTACGACTCGAAGTAAGCGCCCAGCGCGTGCACGAGATTCGGTTGCTCTTCTAACGGCGCGCGATACGGGAACCCGAGATCGACGTCGCAGTCTTTGTACGCGGGCAAGAGGTCCGCGACGCCAAAGATCCTTTCCTCCGCGTCGTCGTCGAGACGCATCACGTTGTAGTACACCCCATCCGGGTCGTCGTCCCCGGTCGCGAATTGATCCTCGAGGCCCTCCGCGGCGACGTCGAAGAAGCCGCACACAACCCAACGCGCCTCCGACCCGTCCTTGGGCGGGGCCACGACCACGATGGCCCCGATCTCGAGAGCCCGCGGACGCGCGGCGCGATCGAAGACGCTCGTGTTGCTCAGCGCGACCGTCGCCGGGTTCACGAGTCGATCCACGTCCGCGGGATCCACGCCGCACTCCAGCGCGTCCTCCCGGTGCCCAAACTCCAGCGCGATTTTCCCAGCTTCTCGGTCAAACTCGAGCACCGGCTGCAGCGCGCGCATCGCGGCGAACAGCGAGTACAGCGTCGCCCGTCGCCTCGGCGAGTGGTTCACGACCTCGGGTCTGTGCGCGTACGCGTTGCTGTACTTCCCCGCGCCGTCGTGCCGCTGAAATATCACGCGCAGGTTGTTCAGCGCGCGAAAACACACGTCCGGCGGCGGCGTCCGACGGAGAAGCTCAGGCGGCACGGCGTCGACGCTCACGGGATCCGTCGTCGCGCCCTGGTTGAAGACGTCGATGATGGAGATCTCCCCCCCCGCGCTGACGTTCGCGTTCGGGACGCGCGCGCCGCTCGCGACGCCGCACACGAAGTGCCCGGGGACGTTGAGGAAGCGAATCGTCAGCCCGCCGCGTCGCGCCACGGCGGCGTACACCACGGACAACGTGATCGGAATGCCCACCCTCCGACGCAACACGGACGCCAACGAGCTGTTCTCCGGGTCGTAATACCTCGCGCCGTTCCCGACGAACCGCAGCCCGCCGGAGCGAGGAACCTCGACGCGAGGGTCCATGAGGTCGCCGCCCGCGATCTCGTACTTCTCCGCCCTGGGGTTCCACGCCGCCTCCGCCGGTTGCCTCGCGCCGTGCTCGTCGTCGAAGAGAAACGCGTTGAGGATCTCCAGCGCCAGCCTCGGGTTCGCTCGCATCTCGCGGGCGCCGTCCTCGCCCTCCGCGTACGCGCCGCTCTCGTCGAGCCTGCGCTTAAACTCCGCGCCGATCTTATCCAAGCACGCGTGTATCCTCATAGGGTCGAGGTCGTGGTCGAGAAGCCGCGCGACGTGCGCGAGGCCCTCCTCCGTCGACGCCATCTCTTCGCTCGCGCGAGCCGTCGTCTCCGCGTCGTCGTTTACCCTCACATTGCGATCGCGATACTCTTCTTCGTCGAAGTCCATCGCCTCCATCGCGAGGTCGCCCATCTCGATCGCGACCTCGAACTCGACGAGGGTGGCGATCAGCTCCGCCGCGCCGCGCGCGCGAGAGAGGGGTTTGGACCCGTCCCACCCGACGCGTCTCCGCAGCGCCCACCGCGCGACCGCGCACGCGTGCGAGAAGATCTCGTCCGCGTTCGGGTTGTCGTCGTACTCGGACGCGTCGAAGCTCGAGCGCGCGGACGGGATGAGACGGCGACGCAGGCGCTCGCGCGCTCTCGCTCGCGCCGTCGGCCAGACCGCGTCGTCGAGCGTTCGCAGGATTTCCAACTCGACGCGACGGTTGAACAGCGACAGCGCGCGGACGTCCTTGCGCGAGGGGTCCGGCGCGAAGATTCGCTCGACGTCGTCTTCGTCGGACGCGTCGTCCGTCGGCGCTCGCAGCCTGAACGTGTCGGGGCGGTCGAGCGCGAGCGCGAAAGCGTACGCGAAGCCGCCGTCTTCGTCGTCGTCGTCGTCGTCGTCGTCGTCGCGCGCTCCCGAGAGCCATCGATTCCGATACGCGCGACGCCACACCTCTTGCCGTCCCGCGACGCGCCGCCACGACCTCGACACGCGCGCGAACCGCAAGAGGTCGATCGGGTCGTCAGCGTGCATCATCACGACCTGCAGGAGCTCGTCGGGGAGCTCCGGAGGGCGCGGATCGTCGTCCGTCTCCATGTCGGCGTCCTCCATGTCGGCGCCGGAGGATCTGTGTGGGTAACATTTCGCCCTTCCAGACGCGAGCGCTGGAAACGTAAACGTGCCTGGCCCGACTTCCGAGTTTGGGAGCGGGCGAAGGGCGCGCGCCATACGCGCGGGCGCGGCGGACGCACGCGGCGAGACAGCACTTCGCGCGCGCGTCAACGCGACCGCACGACCGCGGCGGCGTCGCGCGCGCGGGAGGAGGGACCGCGCGCGGGCGAACCTCGCGGCGCGGACGCGCGGGGGATCGAGTCGCGAGCCACTTTTAGGAGGGCGAGGCGAGAGCTGGAGCGGGGATCGAACGAAGGACTAGATAGAGATGGGCGCGGACGAGAGCGACGACTTGGCGCAGAGCGCCGCGGCGTTCGCCGCCCTCGAGCGCGACTTCAACGAGGTGCGCGTCCGCCCGCGTCGTTCGCGCCCGCGCGTCGCGCGGCGCGTCCGCGCCGCGCGTCGGCCGCGACGGGCGCGACGAAATTGGGACCCCTCCTCCTCACCCAGATTTGGCCGCGAACGTATTCCCGCCCCGACGACGACGACGACGACGACGACGACGACGACGCGTCTCCCCTCCTCCTCTGACGCTTACTTCGTCGTCCCTCCCTCCCTCCCGCCCGCGTCGCGTCGCGTCGCAGTTCCTGAAAGAGGTCAGCGGAGACAAATCGCTCGACCGCTTCCGCGTGGAGTACGAGAAGATCCACAAGGCGCTGAAGAAGAGCCACGAGTCGGAGACGCGTCTGCTCGCGAAATGCACCGAGCTCAACGCCGACATCGTGAACAACGCCGCGAAGGTCAGCTCCGCGCTGAAACTCAGCGAGGACGACCAGAACACGATCGCGGGTCTGAAGGCGGAGATCGAGAAGGCGTGGAAGATGGTGGACGCGTCGCACGAGAAGGAAGCGCGCGCGAAGGATAGCATCCAGGGGTTAAAATTGGAGATCGCCAACCTCGGGAGCGTCGTCGAGAGAGGCCCGGACGCGATGACCGCGGGGATGGACCAGACCGTGGAGGAGCTCATCGCCGCGAAAGAAGCGCTCGCGGCGGAGCGAGACGCGCAGGTGGACCAGATCGTGTCGCTGCGGAACGAAGTCGCGGAGATGTCCGAGCGGCTGAGAACGGCGGAGAGCTCGAAGCAAGGCTTGGAGGACGAGCTCGGGAAGCTGAGAGATCAGGTGGAGTCGAAGAAACTCGAGGGCGAGCGCGAGGCGCGCAAGAAGGAGCGCCTCGACAAGGAGCTCGCGGAGCTCAAGACGAAGCTCGAGAACAAGCAGCACGACATCAAGGCGAAGACGCACACGATCAAAGAGGCGGAGGAAGCCGCGGCGAAGCTCGAGGGCATGCTTAAGGAACAGAGAGGCGCGACGGAGCGCGCGAAGAAGGAGTACGGCGCGTTGAACGAGAAGCTGCAGAAGCTGACGACCGAGCTCGAGGAGCAGATGCGATCGAACGCGCAGCTCGTGACGGAGAACGGCACGAAGCGCGCGGAGCTCGAGGCGAGAGAGACGGAGCTGAGCGGCATCAAACAAGACGCGCTGCGCGCGGGGAAAATCCGCGACGCCACGGTGGCGAAGCTGCAGGGCGTCGAGAAGGAGAAGCGCGAGACGGAGCGCGACCGCGACGACTTGAAGCGCACGATCGCGGAGCTCGAGCGGCAGATCGAAGCGGAGCGGAAGCAGGCGGAGACGGAGGTGAAGAAGCAGCACGAGCTCAAGCGCGAACGCGACATCCTCACCAAGCTCAAGTCGCAGGCGGAGAGCGCGACGGTGGAACAGCGCGACCTCGTCAAGGTGAACGAGAACACGAGGAAGACGCTGGAGCAGGAGATTCAGGGGTACAAGATGGAGGCGCAGAAGCAGGCGAAGATGATCTTCAAGCTGGAGCAAGAGAGGGAGAAGTACGGCGGGGAGGCGTCGGACGCGACGGCGCGGTATCTCGGCGCGCTCGAGGAGGTGAAGATTCGCGAGATCGCCATCATCGACCTTCAGAAGCGCATCAGCGACGGCGAGAACCGGCTGAAGCAGCAGCAGAACTTGTACGAGGCGACGCGGACGGACCGCAACACGTACAGCAAGAACCTTCTCGAGTCGCAAGACGAGATTCTCGAGATGAAGCGCAAGTTTAAGATCATGAACCACCAGATCGAGCAGCTCAAGGAGGAGATCAGCGCGAAAGACCTGGCGATGGTGAAGGAGCACTTTGACTACATGAAGGTGGAGAAGGAGAAAGAGACGCTTCGGTTCGAGCTCAACAAAGCGCTGCAGAACATCAAAGAGGCGGAGAGCGCCATCAGCTCGCAACGCGCGGAGATGCAAAAGTTGAACCACGTCATCAACGAGGCGGATCAAGAGCGCGCGCGGCAGAAGAAGGAGCACGACGTCGTCGTCAACGACCGCGACGTCCTCGGGACGCAGCTCATCCGACGCAACGACGAGCTCGCGCTGCTGTACGAGAAGATCAAGATACAGCAGAGCATCTTGAACAAGGGGCAGATTCAGTACAGCGAGCGTCTGAACGAGCTGAGGGTTCTGAAGATCAAGCTCGGGGATCTCAAGCGCGAGCTCGCGGTGCTGCGAAACTCTGTGGGCGACGTGGACGTGCTGAAGCGCGAGGTGCATCACCTGGGCAGGGAGCTCCTGTCCGAGAGGACTAAGGTGAAGGCGCTGTCGGAGGAGCTCGAGAACCCGCTGAACGTGCACCGGTGGAGGAAGCTCGAGGGCTCGGACCCGGCGACGTTTGAGATGATTCAAAAGATTCAGACGCTGCAGCGGCGGCTCATCGCCAAGACGGAGGAGGTGGTGGAGAAGGACCTGCTGATTCAGGAGAAGGAGAAGCTGTACGTCGAGCTCAAGACGGTGCTCGCGCGACAGCCCGGCCCGGAGGTTGCGGAGCAGCTCAGCGTGTACCAGCAAAACTTGCGAGAGAAGACGCGGCAGATGAAGGGGATGGCGAGCGAACTCAACATGTACGTCACGCAGACGTCCGAGTACAAGTACGAGATCGACCGGCTCACGCGGGACCTCGGGGATCTGAAGAAGCGGTACTACGAGACGAAGCGACGCGAGGCGCTCGAGCGCGAGCGCGCGTTCGAGCCGGAGATGACGAAGACGATGTCGAGCTACAACAACAACCCGAACCAGGCGCGGTTCACCGGCGGCGGGTTCGGTCTGAGCTCGTGAGACGTCGGGCGGGTGGACGGATGGACGGGGTACCAAAAGAGAGTAGAGTCTCTTCTTCCGCTGTTTGCTCTCTAAGAATATACCAAATTACAAAGCGACGTTTTCATCGCCTAGCTCCCTCTTCCCGATCATCAATCACTTCCCCTCCAGCGCGTGGTTCATCGCGCCGCACACCTCGATCCCGATTTGCGCCGCCGCCTTTTCGTAGTCGTCCTTCGCGTTGACGAGCTTGTTGTTGAAATCCGCGAGTCCCTTCTTCACCGCCGCGTCATCCAGCTGCTCCAGTGGGATGGCCTCCACGGCCATGATGTCCGTCACGCTGTTGGCGTGCACGAACGCGAACCCGCTGCTGACGAAGTACTGTTGAAGACGCGGGGGAACGACGAGGGACGGGGGGGAGAGGGCGTCAGAGAGATGAGATGAGATGCCTCTGCCCCCTAGGGTTTATTTTCGATCGCAGCGCGCGTGCTGTGGGAACGGTCGCTGCAGTGAAACGGGAGGCGCCGATCGATGGCGGGTTCGCGGGCGTCGATCGCGCGCCCGGAAACCCGCGCGCGAGCCCGCGCTCGATCCCCCCGAGCGCGCGATATCGCGGCTGCGGACTCTGCGGAGCGTGTCATCGCAGAAGCGCGCGCACCTTTTGCGTCTCGGAGCTGTTCAGCTGCACGGAGACGACGCCCGGGCGCAGCTGCGCGACGGTCGGGACGTGCCCGGGGAGGACGCCGAAATCCCCGGAGGTGGCCGGGATCATGACCTGATCCACCTCCGCGTCTTTAAACTGGATCTCGTGCGGCATGTAAAAGTTCAGCGTCATCTTCTCCGGCGGCGTCGCCGGAACCTCGCGCTCGGGGCTCATGAAGTTCGACGGCGTCGACGGCAGGTCCATCGTCGGGATCGGCTTGTTCTGGTCGAAGGCGTCCATGAACGATTTGATGCTCTCCTTCTGCGCCTCCGTGGCCTCCAAGCGAGGCGCGGACGTCGTGAACGCTCTCGCGGCGGTGGACGTTTGCGACGACAGCGCGCCGAGGCGCCTCATCGCTTGACGAAGAGCCATCGTGACGGGACGGAGGCGCGCTCCGCAGTGGTTTCCGAGCGCGGGCGCGCAGCGACTTTTCGGCTCTTTTCGGGGAAAATGCACTCGCGGGCGAGTCGCTGATGAGGCGTTCGCGTTCTGCAGCTGCAGTGCTCGTTCACGCTCACGACGCTAACACTACGTGTACTGGAGGAGCTCAGCTCACTTCGCGCCGCCGACGCCGCCGCCGCCGCCTCCGAACGTGTTCCACGACTCCCCCTGCGCGACCCCCAATGACGCGCGCGCGCTCTCCTCCGCCTCCTCTCTCCTCGCGCTCTCGCTCAGCGCCGCGGCGGCGGCCTCGAACGGATCGCCGCCGGCGCCGCCGCCGCAAGCGTCCGTTTTTTCCTCGCTCGCCCGGCGCTCGCGCCTTGCGGCGACGTCGCGCGCCGTCGGCGACGTCCGCTCCACGAACTTCACCTCCTCGCTCGTCCTCGACGCGCGGTCCAAGCTCTCGCGCGCGTCGCCCCACTCCGCGCGAGGGCGAACCGGCGGGGGCAGGCCAGCGCCGGCGCCGACGCCGGCCGCCGGCGACGTCGTCGACGCGGCTCGATCCGTCGCGCTCGCGATTCGCCGCGCGGTGAGATCATCGAGCCCCAACGACCGCTCGAGCTCGACCTCCTCCGGGGACGCGACGTCATCGTCGTCGTCGGCGTCGTCTTCGGCGTCGAGACCGGGACCGCGCCGCGCGTCGTCGTCGAACGGGTTGTTCAGTCCGCCGTGCGCGTTCGCGTTCGACGGCGGCGTCGGCGGCGCCCCCGCCGCCGCCGCCGCCCCCCCCGCGCCGCTCGGCTGCTTCACCACCGCGTCCGGCCGCGCGTGCCAATCGAACGGCAGCCCGCACCCGCCGTCCCTCCCGCCGCCGCCGCCGCGCACGCCCGG
>Ga0181560_10000161_pt1 | contig 56280 bp, 52 predicted proteins | sample 011ome_20_FD_133751 | JGI IMG/M metagenome (GOLD analysis project Ga0181560, IMG submission 133751) | Coastal salt marsh microbial communities from the Groves Creek Marsh, Skidaway Island, Georgia - 011509CT metaG (megahit assembly) | ecosystem: Environmental > Aquatic > Marine > Intertidal... | reverse complement strand
CTCAAACCAAATATTAGTGCCTGTCCGATGGACCTGACTTCCAAACGGGCTAGCCCGTTCTCCAGTCAGATCCACCGGACAAGCTGGTTGTCGCTACCGGCCAAGGTGGTTGTCGCTGAACACGCTACATTGAATACAATTAGACACTCCTCGCAGGAGACTGCCGATATTAATTCTCGTCAGTACGACGTCAGAGATGGTGCCAAAACGGGCAGTGATGGCTTCTTGGCGAAGGCTCAAATACCAGAGTCCTCTGTCACAAATTTGGACACGCTCGGTGAATCAAATAACGCCGATACACGGCCCATCAATGGGTTGATCGGGCAGGAAAAACTTGCCCAGCCCACGTTACATGTTCCAATTTCCGTTGGCGCAAAACCGGCGTCGGCTAGCAATGTTGCGACGGGCATCGCGGAGCAGATGGCCATATCCATAAGCAAAAACCCTCAGGGTTCTGTCGAAATTGCACTCAATCCTGAAGAACTTGGCAAGGTTCATATGACGATGAAAACCGTAGATGGCGCAATGATGGTGGTAATCGCTGCTGAGCGCCCAGAAACGCAGGATCTTATGCGGCGGCACTTAGACGCCTTATCGCAGGAGTTCCGCATGATCGGATTTAGTGATGTTGGATTTGCGTTTACTGACAATAATCACGGTGGAGGGAGACACCAAACCGATCAAAGGATTTCGGTGGAGTCGGTTGAGAATGACGGACTCCCCTTAGAAACCGCAACGCGACCCGCCAAAGTAGAGACCGGTGGCTTGGATTTAAGACTTTAGAGGAATCGTCATGGAAATTAATACACAGAACTACGCATCTCAAACGAGGGGAGTGAGTTCAGCGGAAATAGAGTCTGTCTGCGGGGTCAGCTCTGACTTTGAAACGTTTCTCAAAATGCTCACCGTGCAGATGCAAAACCAAGACCCGTTAAACCCAGTCGGCTCATCAGACTATGCAGTTCAGCTCGCGACATTCTCTGGTGTCGAACAGCAGGTCCAAACAAATGACTTGCTGAAAGGACTCACCGCCTTGATGGGCACGAGCGGTATGGCGCAAATGGCTGCTTGGGTGGGAAGAGAGGCCCGCGCACCCGCTGCGGCCTATTATGAAGGGACCGAAGTAACGCTTGCACCCAACCCGATCAGCTTCGCGGACAGGGTTGAAGTGGTCGTCAAGAATTCGTCAGGCACTGAAGTGGAGAGGTTTGAAATTCCTGTGAGTGCCGAACCTGTAGAGTGGTCGGGCTTGGATTCCGACGGATACCCTCGGGCTATCGGTCTTTATGATTTCGAAATCGTCAGCTACTCAAATGGCGAGATAATTAGCCAAGATCCAGCTGATGTTTATAGCGTAATCACCGAAGTTCGAAGCCAGGGTGGGGAGTCTGTTTTGATCCTGAAGGGCGGCGAAGCGATTGCTGCCAGTCAAGTCAGTGCATTGAGAGACCCAAGCCTTTAGGGCCTCAAAGCAACTTGGTGCTCCACATGACCCCAGCTGCAAGCACCCCGCCGATGGCCACCCAAGCCAGATTCTCCTTTCTGTGCGTCTTCGTGACAGGCACAGAGGGGGAGTTCTGTTTGATTAATGCCGCTTCCGCAATAGACGGTAGCAGTGGTCCAAATCTTGCCAAGACACGGATTGCTTTTGAAAGGTCGTTTAGCAATGCTGCAGGACCAATTGATCCTTTGATGTAAGATTCGACCACGGGTTTGGCTACTTGCCATATGTTGATGTTTGGATCCAATGACCTTGCGACACCTTCGACGACGACCATTGTTCGTTGAAGTAATATGAGCTCGGTTCGTGTTTCCATGCCGAACCGCTCGGTCACTTCAAACAAATAAGCGAGCAAACGGGCCATCGAAATTCGGCTTGCGTCCATCCCGAATATTGGCTCGCCAACGGCGCGAAGGGCGCGGGCAAATTCATCAACGTCTTTATCGGCAGGCACGTAACCTGCTTCAAAATGCACCTCTGCAACGCGTTGATAGTCTTTACGGATAAATCCAAAGAGAATCTCGGCATAAACGCGCCGCGTGTATTCGTCGATTCGGCCCATAATTCCAAAATCGTAGGCAATAATATCGCCGTTTGCCGCGACCTTGAGATTTCCTTGATGCATATCTCCGTGGAAAAACCCATCTCGCAATGCGTGGTTCAGGAAGAGCTGGAGCACACGTGATGCAATAACCGTGCGATCATGACCAGCGGCATCAAGTGCAGCATTGTCGCCGATACTGGTCCCTCCAGCCCAATCGAGAGTCATGACGCGACGCTCCGACAGGTGCCATCGAATGCGAGGCACGGCAAAACCATTGTCGCCCTCAGTATTGGCCGCAAACTCTGCGGCGGCAGAACTCTCGAGACGCAAATCAAGTTCGCCTGCAACCACGCCGTCGAAATGCTGAATGACTTCCAATGGTCGTAAACGGCGAGAGGAGGGCGAGAGGAACTCTATCGTGCTTGCCGCAAAATAGAAGGCGTCGATATCGCGCTGAAATGCCTTTTCGATGCCCGGGCGCAGAACCTTGACGGCAACCGCTTCGCCCGTAACCGCAAGGTGTGCTTTATGGACCTGAGCGAGCGAGGCCGCCGCAACAGGCTCTGAAAAACTACTAAAAATCACTTCGACAGGCTGACCAAGCTCACGTAAAATTTCTGCCTTCGCCTCGGCCATGGAGAATGGTGGCAGCTTGTCCTGCAATACACGCAGTTGGTTGGCGAAATCTTCACCAACGACATCTGGGCGTGTGGAAAGCATTTGCCCGAACTTGATGTAAGCTGGACCAAGCGCGTTGAGTGCACGCGGGGTTGGCGGTAGTGATGAATCGCCTTTGTATCCAAGCCATTGGAACGGCCAAACCACAGCACGCAAAAGGGTGCTCGCAATCGGCCCGACTTCAAAAGCCTGCAAGATGATTTTCATCGCGCCCGTGCGTTCAAACGTAGCGCCCGTGCGGATAAGTCGGATGATGTTATGCGGTCCACGCATCCTAAAGTTTCCACCCTGAATGCAGTGCGGCGATACCGAGGGAAAGGTTGCGGTATTTCGCGTTCCCAAACCCTGCGGCTTTCACCATGCCGAGGAAGGTCTCTTGGTCAGGAAATTTGCGGATTGATTCCACGAGGTATTGATAGCTATCGCGATCCCCGGCGATGAGTTGGCCCATCTGAGGAATCACATTGAAAGAATAGGCGTCATAGGCCGCCTGCATCATTGGGTTTGGCAGTTGGCTAAATTCTAGCACCATCAACCGTCCACCGGGCCTCAACACACGGTAAGCCTCGTTGAGCGCCTCTTGCGGTCGGGTCACGTTTCGGATGCCGAACGAGATCGTGTAGACGTCAAAAGTGTTGTCCTCAAACGGCAGGGCCATCGCATCGCCCACAACCCAATCGAGGCTTTTTGACATGCTTTCGGCTTCTGCGCGTTTGCGCCCCTCTACCAGCATAGACTCTGTAATATCGCAGACAGTTGCGTGCCCCGACCCTGCACGGCCCAGAAATTTAAACGAAACATCACCAGTGCCGCCCGCGACATCAAGCAGCTTTTGACCTGCGCGTGGTGCGAGCCAATCCATCATCGCTTCCTTCCAAACGCGGTGGATGCCGACTGACATGACATCATTCATAATGTCGTATTTGCTGGCAACGGCTGTGAAAAGAGACCTCACACGGCCTGCTTTTTCATCTTCGCGAACGGTCTCAAAACCGAAGTGTGTCGTATTCTCGCTCATCGGGGCTTGTCGTCCTTTGCGCTGCACCCAACAATAGGGTTTGAGGGGCATATATCGCGCCCTGTCGTTTATAGAAAGTGTCACATGCCCGAATTACCAGAGGTCGAGACGGTTCGTCGCGGTTTGGCGCCCGTAATGGAGGGTGTTACTATCGAACATGCGGAGGTGAACCGCCCCGATTTGCGTTGGCCGTTTCCTGAAAATATGGCCGAGAGGCTGACGGGAAAGCAGATTCTAAGGCTGCGTCGCAGGTCGAAATACATTCTGGCGGACCTTGAAAGCGGCGAGACGCTCTTGATCCATCTCGGGATGTCGGGGCGCATGACAATTTCTGGGCATACCATTGGCGAGTTCCACCACCCCCATCCAACGCCTGCAAAACATGACCATGTTGTCTTCCATATGGCGAATGGGGCGCGGATCACATTCAACGATGCGCGGCGCTTTGGCACGATGGATTTGATGGTGACGGGCAAAGAGTCGGATTTTTGGCTGATTAAAGATTTGGGGCCAGAGCCGTTGGGGAACGTATTCGACGAGACCTATCTAAAAGCGCGGCTGAAGGGACGTAATACACCGATCAAATCCGCGCTATTGGATCAGCGAATCGTAAGTGGGTTGGGCAATATCTACGTTTGTGAGGTGCTATTTCGCGCAGGTGTTCATCCCGCCACAAAGGCAGGGGCGCTAAGTGGTAAGCTGATCTCATCCCTTGTCCCAATTATCCGCCAAGTTTTGAACGAGGCGATCGAGGCAGGCGGGTCTTCTCTTAAGGATTACCGCCAAGCCGATGGCGAATTGGGATATTTTCAGCACAGTTTTGCAGTTTACGATCAAGAGGGAAATCCTTGCCCAACGCCCTTATGTGAAAAGAAAATTACCCGAATCGTACAGTCTGGACGCTCATCTTTCTTTTGTCCGCAATGCCAAAGATAGCTTGATCCAGCCCCGTGGTTCGTTAATCAGTCAGGTCTAAATGCGGTAATTTGGAACTGAACATGGCCTACGAAACCATCATCGTTGAAACCTCTGACCGCGTGGCAACGATCACGCTCAACCGTCCTGCTGCGCTCAACGCGATAAACGCGCAGTTGATGGCAGAGGTTTGCACGGCCCTTGAAGAGGCAGACGCGAACGAAAAGGTGCGCTGCATCATTATCACAGGGTCAGAAAAGGCATTTGCCGCTGGTGCTGACATTACAGAAATGGCGAACCAGTCGTTTGTGGACATGTATTCAAAGAACTATTTCGCTGCAGAGACCACTCGCTTCAACAACACACGCAAGCCGATTATTGCGGCGGTGTCGGGCTATGCGCTGGGCGGTGGATGCGAATTGGCGATGATGTGCGATTTTATCATTGCATCCGAGACGGCCAAATTCGGTCAGCCCGAAATTAACCTCGGTGTGATCGCGGGCATTGGTGGAACGCAGCGCTTGTCGCGCTCCGTCGGCAAGGCGAAGGCGATGGATATGAACCTGACAGGTCGTTTTATGGATGCTGCAGAGGCCGAACGTTGCGGGCTGGTAAGCCGCGTTGTTCCCGTGGCCAAGCTGTTGGCGGAAGCCAAGCAGGCCGCCGAGAAGATCGCCGAGAAATCGCAGATTGCAGCAATGGCCGCAAAGGATGCGGTGAATCGCTCGTTTGAGACTACTTTGGCCGAAGGGGTGAATTACGAACGCCGCTTGTTCCAATCGCTTTTTGCGACCGAGGATCAAAAAGAGGGCATGGCTGCCTTCGCGGAAAAGCGTGAAGCGCAATTCCGCGACCGCTAAAAATGGGGTTTTCTTTGGGGCAAGATTACCCTAAAGGAGTCCCATACATGCGCGTGAGGTCCGCTTTGACCAGAAACAGCCGGTTCCCAAAACCCGGCTCGGGCCAATTGCGCAGATAATATTTATTGACCCGAAAGAGGGAACTGAGACATGGCAAATTCACCACAAGCTAAAAAGCGCGCCCGTCAGAACGACGCACGTTTTCAAGTCAACAAGATGCGCCGCTCGCGCATCCGTACATTCCTGCGTGCCGTTGAAGAAGCAATTGCTTCTGGCGACAAAGACGCAGCAGCAAAAGCACTTCAGGCTGCACAGCCTGAGCTTATGCGCGGTGTGACTAAAGGCGTCGTTCACAAGAACACAGCAGCGCGTAAAATGTCGCGCCTGTCTTCCCGCGTGAAGTCGATCGCATAAACAGGATTCGCAACATTGCTGTTGCGAGAATACACTGGTCAAGAGGCGCGCTAGAAATAGCGCGCCTCTTGCGTTTTAAGGCATTTGTTCAAGTTTTTACGTCTTTTCAAAGGGTGCAGAGATTCTTTTTCATTGGGACCCGAGTCAAGCGCGATGTTGTGTTGAAGCGACTGCTGAACAGTTGGTAACGTAGCCATGCGATTCACATCGTTCCGGGGGGACATGAATGGAATCGGGTTATCAAGAGAGCCTGCGGAAAATCCCGTTTGGTTGCTCTAAGCCCGTGTGTTCATGCAATGTCGATTAGGAGCTACGATTAATTTCGTAGGCTAATTGACGTTGTGTCTGAGAGTGCAATGCACTCAAGATTGTCCCATTGCCCGTGAATGCTAACGTATGTCTGGTTGCGTATTACGCACCGAGCATATGAAGGCTCTAATATATTGCGCAAGCTAGGCGCGGCCGATGGGAGACCTCGGACGACCTGTTTTTTTTGTGCGATATGGCGGTGTGAGGCGTGGCTGTGCGGAACGTCCGCCAGTCTGAGGTAGAGCCAGTGAAAAGAGATAAAAGCAAATGACGAACGAGATTTGGGTAAAAGCATTGGAAGCGCTGAAAACATCGGTTGGCGCCAACAACTTCTCCAACTGGATTGAACCGCTCGAATTCGTCGAAATGGCAGATGCCGTCGTTACATTCAAAGTCCCCACAACTTTCATTGGAAACTACGTCCAGCAAAACTTTGGCGAGCAGATCATTTATCAGCTTGGTCGCATGGGCAAAAATGCTAACCGCCTTACATTCGTGGCGTCTGGCGCTGCCCGTACGTCAAACAAGCCAACCGCTCAAACGGCACCAAAAGCAACGCAAGTAGAAGACATCGCGGGCTCGCCGCTAGATGCGCGGTTCACTTTTGACACCTTCATCGTGGGCAAACCAAATGAGTTGGCCAATGCGGCCGCACGCCGGGTTGCTGAGGGTGGTCCCGTGACATTCAACCCGCTGTTTCTATATGGCGGCGTTGGCCTTGGTAAAACCCACCTCATGCACGCGATTGCCCATGAATTGCAGCGCCGCAGTCCAGAATTGAACGTGCTCTACCTCTCTGCCGAGCAGTTTATGTATCGCTTCATCACCGCCCTGCGAGATCGCAAGATGATGGATTTTAAACAAATGTTCCGCTCGGTTGACGTTTTGATGGTGGACGACGTGCAGTTTATGGCGGGCAAGGACAGCACGCAGGAAGAATTCTTCCACACGTTCAATGCACTTGTTGACGCCAAAAAACAGATCATCATTTCCGCTGACCGTGCGCCGGGTGAGATCAAGGATCTCGAAGAGCGGATCAAATCACGGATGCAAAGCGGCCTTGTCGTTGATCTGCACCCGACCGATTACGAATTGCGCCTCGGTATCTTGCAGTCAAAAGTGGAAGTTTACCGCGGCCAATACCCAGGCCTCTCGATTGCGCCGGGTGTTTTGGAATTCCTCGCGCACCGTATTTCAACGAACGTCCGCGTTCTTGAGGGCGCTTTGACCCGATTGTTCGCTTTTGCTTCGCTTGTGGGCCGTGAAATCACGTTGGAACTCACCCAAGATTGCCTTTCGGATGTGCTCAAAGCTTCTGATCGTAAAGTTACGGTTGAAGAAATCCAACGCAAAGTGTCCGAGCACTACAACATCCGCCTGTCTGAGATGATTGGTCCAAAGCGGGTGCGAAACTACGCTCGTCCACGTCAAATGGCGATGTATTTGTCCAAGCATATGACCAGCCGCTCACTACCAGAGATTGGCCGTCGCTTTGGTGGTCGCGATCACACGACCGTCATGCACGGCGTGCGTCGGATCGAAGAGCTGAAAATCACAGACAGCCAAATCGCGGATGATCTGGAATTGTTGCGTCGCGCGCTTGAGGAATAGGTCGTAAGGCCTTGACCCGAAAGCAACACTCTACGACAGTCTGACGAAAGCCCTTGCGAGGCGCTGGAAATGCGGTAGCTTTCCAGTCCCGAAGGCACAAGCCCAACACGATATGCGGAGCATGGGAAATGAAACTGAGTATTGAACGCGCAAGCCTCCTAAAGGCCGTCGCACAAGCCCAATCCGTCGTTGAACGGCGCAACACAATTCCGATTTTGGCGAACGTCTTGATCGAAGCGGAAGGCGATAGCGTCCAGTTCCGCGCCACCGATTTGGATATCGAGGTAGTTGACCGTGCGCCCGCGCAAGTGACCCGCGCTGGTGCCACCACGGTATCCGCTGTGACATTGAACGAGATTATCCGCAAACTGCCTGACGGTTCTTTGGTCACGCTGACCGAAGAAAGCGCAACGGGTCGTTTGACGATTGAAGCAGGGCGCTCGAACTTCTCTTTGGCGACATTGCCAAAAGAGGATTTCCCCGTAATGGCCTCGTCCGAATATGCCGCCAATTTCTCGGCGCCTGCGCCGATGCTGCGCCGCCTGTTCGACAAATCCAAATTTGCGATTTCTACCGAAGAGACCCGCTATTACCTCAACGGAGTCTATTTGCACGTTGCCGATAGCGAAGGCGGCAAAGTGCTGCGTTGTGTGGCGACAGATGGTCACCGCTTGGCACGTATCGACGCTGATCTACCTGCGGGCGCTGGTGATATGGCCGGCGTGATCGTGCCTCGCAAAACCGTTGGTGAGTTGCGCAAGCTGCTTGACGACGATGATATGCAAATCGCCGTGTCTGTCTCCGAGACTAAGATCCGTTTTGCGACGCCAAACATCACGCTGACCTCCAAGGTCATCGACGGCACGTTCCCCGATTACACGCGTGTTATTCCGCAGGGCAACACGCGTAGGCTCGAGGTCGATGCCGCTGATTTCGCTAAGGCTGTTGACCGTGTCGCCACGGTTTCATCCGAACGCTCTCGCGCCGTGAAATTGTCGCTAAGCCAAGACAAACTCATCCTTTCTGTCAACGCGCCAGATAGCGGTGCGGCCGAAGAAGAACTCGCCGTGGCCTATAACGACGAGAATCTTGAAATTGGCTTTAACGCGAAATACCTGCTCGAAATCGCGAGCCAAGTTGACCGCGAAAACGCTGTTTTCATGTTCAACTCGTCGGGTGACCCGACGTTGATGCGCGAAGGCAATGACACGTCGGCCATCTACGTCGTCATGCCGATGCGCGTCTAAGATCTGCGTGTCGCTTTTCGTCATTCCAGAAATCAAGTAAGGGTCGATGCATGTCGGCCCTTTCTTTATCAAATCTCACGCTTTCTCATTTTCGGTCGCACAAGCGGGCTGTAATCGCTTGCGACGGTCGCCCTGTCGCCATTCATGGCCCCAATGGCGCAGGTAAAACGAACTTGCTTGAGGCGGTGTCGTTGCTCTCGCCTGGTCGCGGGTTTCGCAGGGCTTCCCCTGATGACCTGATCCGCAGACCAGAGGCGCTGGGTTGGAAGGTGAAAGCCGATTTGCAGTCAGGCCACCAGACCCACGAAATCGAAACATGGGCTGAACCCCAATCCTCTCGCCAAGTTCGCATCGACGGGAAAGCCGCTCCGCAGGTTGCCCTTGGCAGGATCGCGAAAATCCTCTGGCTCGTGCCAGCGATGGATAGGCTTTGGATTGAAGGGGCCGAGGGACGCAGGCGCTTCCTCGATCGCGCGACCATGAGCTTTGAGCCGACCCATGCGGAGGCTGTTTTGAGCTACGAGAAGGCAATGCGTGAACGTAACCGATTGCTGAAAGATATGGTTCGCGATGCCCATTGGTATGTCGCTTTGGAACGGCAGATGGCAGAATCCGGCGCTAAAATACATATCAACCGCCGCAATGCGATTGACGAATTAACCATCGCTCAAGACGCAACAAAAACCGCTTTCCCCACAGCGACACTGACTCTGGTGCATCCCGATCCTGCGATCGAGGCCCCGCATGACCCGGAGGCGATTGCGACCGCTTTCGCTGCTGGCCGTAGCCGTGACATGGCCGCAGGGCGGACGCTCATTGGGCCGCATCGCGCCGACCTTGACGCTGTGTTTGCTGACAAAGGCGTGCACGCAAAGGATTGTTCTACAGGTGAGCAAAAGGCGCTTTTGATTAGCCTCATCCTTGCCAATGGCCGCGCTCTTATTCGCGATTTTGGTGCGCCGCCTATATTGTTACTCGATGAGGTCGCAGCCCACCTTGACGCCACTCGTCGTGCGGCACTCTATGATGAAATCTGCGCACTTGGTAGCCAAGCCTTCATGACTAGCACTGGTCCAGAGCTGTTTGCAGAACTCGGCAATCGCGCGCAATATGCCGAAGTGACCGAAGCAGAGGGCGTCTCGACCCTCACAGAAAGGACAGCCCCATGACACCACAACGCGTGACCTTGATCACCCTCGGTGTATCAGACCTGCAAAGCTCGAAAAACTTTTACGGTGCAATGGGTTGGACGCCAACGAGCGAGGTCGAGGGGCAGGTTGTATTTTATCAAATTAACGGCTTGGTCTTTGGGTTATTCGGCCTTGCGCCGCTTGCGAAGGACCAAGGACGGCCCGATGCAAAACTGGGCACAGGTGCTTTAACATTGGCGCAAAACTTCACGACCGAGGCGGAGGTTGATGACGCCTACGCTCTCGCATTGAAATGCGGAGCAACGGCCTTAAAAGCCCCCGAAAAGGTGTTTTGGGGCGGGTATTCTGGTTATTACGCCGACCCTGATGGCCACGTCTGGGAGGTTGCGATGAACCCGTTCTGGCAGCTTAATACTGACGGGTCATTGACCCTCCCAGAGGCCTAAAGTGAGAGTTAAGTGGATCGAAGAAATGCAACTCGCGCAGGATGACGATGGGATCATCGACCTTGTAGGGTGTGCATTCTGATGACAATTTCTGCTTATGATCTCTTGCTCTATGCAGGGGCGCTGTTCGTGCTCTTCCTCACACCTGGCCCCGTTTGGGTTGCACTCGTGGCACGTTCACTCTCAGGCGGCTTCAAAGCAGCTTGGCCGCTGGCCTTGGGTGTCGTCGTCGGAGACGTCCTCTGGCCCTTCCTCGCAATTCTCGGCGTGACATGGATTGTCTCGGTCTTCTCAGGCTTTCTAATCTTCCTCAAATGGGTGGCCTGCGCAACATTCCTGATTATGGGGTTCTTGATTATTCGGGGCGCGGGCCGGCAAATTTCAGCGGACAGTAAACTCACCAAACCTGGGATGTGGGCAGGCTTTCTTGCGGGCCTCGCTGTCATTTTGAGCAACCCAAAGGCCATTTTGTTTTACATGGGGATGCTGCCCGGGTTCTTTGATCTCACCAAACTGACGTGGGCCGACATCGCGGCGATCTGCTTTTTATCGTTCTTGGTTCCCCTAATGGGAAACCTGATCTTGGCGGCTTCAATTCACAAGGCGAAGTCGTATTTGACCTCCCCAAAGGCGTTGCGCCGGACCAATATCACCGCAGGTTCACTGTTGATCATGGTTGGGCTGATTATCCCTTTCGTCTGACGCAAAATATGGGGGTTTCGCCGTGACAATCCCTGCTAAAACGACTATATTTTGCGGGTAGAATAACAGGAAAATCCGCATGTCCGACGATCAAGCCGAAAACGCCGCCTACGGCGCCGATTCTATCAAAGTTTTGAAGGGCTTAGATGCCGTTCGTAAACGCCCTGGTATGTACATTGGCGACACCGATGATGGCTCTGGTTTGCACCACATGGTCTACGAGGCTGTCGACAACGGTATTGATGAGGCGCTCGCAGGTCACGCTGACCACGTTACCGTGACAATTCACGACGATAGCTCGATTTCTGTGAGTGACAACGGTCGAGGTATTCCGGTCGACATGCACAAAGAAGAGGGCATTTCTGCTGCCGAAGTTATCATGACGCAATTGCACGCGGGCGGTAAGTTTGACAGCAATTCCTATAAGGTTTCTGGCGGTCTTCACGGCGTTGGTATCTCGGTTGTGAACGCGCTTTCAGATTGGTTGGAGCTTCGCATCTGGCGCAACGACAAAGAGCATTATTGCCGATTTGAAGACTCTGTCACAGTTAAGTCGCTAGAGGTCGTAGGCCCTGCGAATGGCCGCAAAGGGACCGAGGTTCGCTTTCTTGCGTCAACCAAAACGTTCTCGAACCTGGACTACTCCTTTGAGACCTTGGAAAAGCGTCTGCGCGAACTGGCATTTCTAAATTCTGGCGTGCGGATCATCCTGACGGACGAGCGCCCTGCCGAACATCTGCGCAGCGAGTTGTACTACGAGGGCGGCGTCAAGGAATTCGTCAAATATCTCGACCGTTCCAAAACTGCCGTGATGGACGAGCCGATCTACGTAGTTGGCGAACGTGACGATATCGGCGTTGAGGTCGCGATGTGGTGGAATGACAGCTATAACGAGATGGTGCTGCCTTTTACCAACAACATCCCGCAACGTGACGGTGGCACCCACATGGCGGGTTTCCGTGGCGCGCTGACCCGTACGATTAACAACTACGCGCAATCGTCTGGCATCGCGAAGAAAGAGAAGATCAGCTTCACAGGCGACGATGCACGTGAGGGCCTGACGTGTGTGCTTTCCGTTAAAGTCCCTGATCCGAAATTCTCGTCCCAGACCAAAGATAAGCTCGTATCGTCCGAGGTCCGGCCAGCCGTGGAAAACCTCGTTGGCGAAAAGTTGGCCGAATGGTTTGAAGAAAACCCAGCGATTGCGCGGCAAGTTGTCGGCAAGATCGTCGAGGCAGCACATGCCCGCGAAGCCGCCCGCAAGGCCCGCGAATTGACTCGTCGCAAGACGGCAATGGACGTGAACTTTCTTGCTGGAAAACTGAAAGACTGCTCTGAAAAAGACCCATCCAAAACCGAAGTCTTCCTTGTGGAGGGTGACTCCGCTGGTGGGTCCGCCCAAACGGGCCGCGACCGTGGCACACAGGCAATTTTGCCGCTCAAAGGTAAAATCCTCAACGTTGAACGCGCACGTTTTGATCGCATGCTCGGCTCGCAAGAGATCGGCAACCTTGTGATGGCGCTTGGCACAGGCATTGGCCGCGACGAGTTCAACATCAACAAGTTGCGTTACCACAAGATTGTCATCATGACCGACGCGGACGTTGACGGGGCGCACATTCGGACCCTGCTTCTGACGTTCTTCTTCCGTCAGATGCCTGAACTGATTGAACGCGGTCACCTCTACATCGCGCAGCCGCCGCTTTACAAAGTGAGCCGTGGTAAATCCGAGGTTTACCTAAAAGATCAGGCCGCGATGGACGATTATTTGGCCGAGCAAGGCGCCGAGGGAACCATCCTGCATCAAGGCAACGGCGAAGAAATCTCTGGTGCTGACCTGAAGCGTGTCATCGACGACGCCCGCCAGATGAAACGTGTTTTGGACGCCTTTCCGACGCACTACCCACGCCATATCCTTGAACAAGCCGCCATCGCTGGCGCATTTGTTCCCGGCGTTGTTGAGAACGATCTACAAGGTACCGCAGACCGCGTGGCGAAGCGTCTCGACCTCATCGCACAGGAGTGGGAGCGTGGCTGGCAGGGCCGTATCACGCAAGATCAAGGCATGCGTCTCGCGCGTATTCTGCGCGGCGTTGAAGAAGTCCGTACACTTGACGGTGCGATCCTGCGCGGTGGTGAGGCACGTCGCACGGGCAGCTTCACGAAGGGCCTGCAAGATGTCTACAACTTGCCAGCTAAGCTAATCCGCAAGGACCGCACGACACTCATCCACGGACCGCTTGATCTATTGAAGGCGATCTTGGAAGAGGGCGAGCGCGGGCTATCCTTGCAGCGTTACAAGGGCTTGGGCGAGATGAACCCAGATCAACTTTGGGAAACCACGCTTGACCCTGATGCGCGGACATTGCTGCAAGTGAAGGTCGAAGACCTCGCCGAGGCTGACGATTTGTTCACTAAATTGATGGGCGATGTCGTGGAGCCGCGTCGCGAGTTTATTCAGACCAACGCGCTCTCCGTGGCGAACCTCGACTTCTAAATTATTGATCGTCGGCCTGCTTGGATATCCGTTTCCCCAGCAGGCCGAAGATAAACGCCGCGATCCCGACGACCACGGTGATGCGGAAAATGTGCATGGTCGAGACGTAAGCCACATCTTGATGTAACGCCAAGGTCAGAAGAGACATTTCTGTCAAACCACCCGGTGCGAAGGCCAAGAACGCTTGGCTCATCGCCATATGCGACGCCCAAGCAATCACCGCGCCGAAGCAGACGGCAACGATTAGCATCACGCCGGTTCCAAGCACAGCGAGCCCCATATCACGGCGCAATTCGCGCCATGTCGCACCGATGAACCGCGTGCCAATAATTGAACCTATGACAATTTGCGACGCTATGACAAACACCGAAGGCGGCGCAATCTCGACCAATTTGAAGGCGTGCAAAATACCGCTCAAAATCATCGGGCCGAACACGGCAGCGGCGGGAAGACGTGCCAGTTTACCAAGCCAACTACCAAACAAAGCAGCGCCAAAGAGGTAAGTATAATCAAGCGCGGAGGGCGCGTTGAGGGAAATCCAGTTGTTTGTATTTGCCCCCGAACGAACCCCAAGAAATAGCCCAAAGAAGAGCGCGACAAATAGGATGACCAACAAAACACGCGCCGCATGTGCCAAGGCAATCTTGCGCTCGTCCCCACCCGCTTCACTACCTAAAATCAGCATCTCATTTAGACCGCCGGGCATGGCGGAATAATAGGCCGTCACAGGATCATACCCGCCAATTTTGCGATATACGAGGAATGACATCCCGGCTGCAATTGCCAAATAGAACGGTAGAATCACGACAGTGAGGACCCAGCCCCCAAGTTGGGAAAAAATATCAGCTGTTATCGCAGACCCAAGCATCACCCCCAAAACAGGAATCACGTAGGGACGCAATTTTGTGGGGCCTGCGATGGGCGCACCAGCTAAAGAAAAGGCCATATTGCCGATCATAGAGCCAAGCATCCACGGCAGTGGCAGCCCCGCAGCATATGCCGCCAGCCCGCTCACAACCCCGATGATCAACGACAGAAGTTGTTTGATCAAAGGGGATGCCAAGGCCATTTAGGTGAGGCCACCAATGTGATGTGTGCCGCGCTTCTTCGCTAGCGCAATCTGCTTTTGGCGCTCTCGGAACCGGCCCTTATCTTCCTCGGTCGTCTCTGCGGCACATTGATGACAAGCGACGCCTTCCTCAAACTCTGGACGGCTCCGATCCTCTGGCACAATCGGACGACGGCACGCATAGCAAAGCTGATGCGGACCTTCTTTCAGGCCATGCCCAACGCTCACACGACTGTCAAAAACAAAACACTCACCGTCCCAAGTACTCTCTTCTTGTGGCACTTCTTCGAGGTATTTCAGGATGCCACCCTTGAGGTGATATACGTCCTCGACACCCTGCCCGATCAGGTAGTTCGTTGATTTTTCGCATCTAATCCCGCCTGTGCAGAACATCGCAATGCGCTTGTTATGAAAGCGATCTTTGTTGGCTTCCCACCAAGCGGGGAATTCGCCAAAGGATTTAGTCTCGGGATCAATCGCACCGTCAAACGTGCCAATCGCCACCTCATAATCGTTGCGCGTATCAATCACGGCAACGTCGGGGGAGGTAATCAAAGCGTTCCAATCTTCGGGATTCACGTAATGTCCAACCTTTGCGGTTGGGTCCACGTCGGGCTGCCCCATCGTAACAATCTCACGCTTCAAGCGGACTTTCATGCGGTGGAACGGAGGCTCCGTTGCGGTGCTTTCTTTCCAGATCAGATCGGCGCAACCGGGTAGGGCGCGTATATACGCGATGACCGCGTCGATGCCAGCGCGGTCGCCGGCGATCGTTCCGTTGATCCCCTCGCGAGCCAAAAGCAAAGTGCCGCTAATCCCGCGCAATTTGCAAAGGTCCAAAAGCGGGCCACGAATTGCGCTCGTGTCATCGAAGCGCGTGAAATGATAGAGTGCTGCAACTGTAAACATGGCGACCAAATACGCCCGAAAGCCGTGTCGATCAAGCCCGCTTAAGCGCGGCGCGCTGCCGCAATTGCTAAGCCATCGGCAACGGCGGTAAACGCCTCGGTCCGCTCAAGTATTGCATGAGGGAATAGATCAACCATCGCGGTCTCAATCACTTGCATCAGGCTTGAGCCCCCAACAAACACGATTTGTCCAATTTGATCCTGCGAAATGCCCGCCATTTTCAACGTATCAAGCGCAGCAGCCTTCACCGTTCCCGCGTGATCCACCAAAATACGCGTGAGGTCTGCAGTGGTCATTCTTGCCCACAACTGCTTTTCTATCACCCGTAAATCAATCGCCGCATCCACAGACTTCGGCGAATTCACGCGAATTTTCCCTGCCTCAACGGCAAATGCAATGTCGTGGCCAAGCTCAAGTTCGAGCACATCTGACAACCGTCTAAACAACTCTGGTTGAACGCCCAGTTTACGGAAAAGCGACGCTGTACGTCGCATTTCAGCAGTATAAAGAAACGGAATTTTCTCCCATGACGCCAGATCATTAAAAATTCCGTTCGGCGCGGTATGCGTCCCCGATCCCATCTCGTTTTTAATTTCTGACCCATGCCCCAAAAGTGGCATCACCTGCGCGACACTGATCGCTTTGTCAAAATCCGTCCCGCCGACCCGCACGCCGTGGCTCGCAATAATGCGCGTCTCGTTTCCGTCACGCTCAAAGATGGAGAAGTCGGACGTGCCGCCGCCGATATCGATGATGAACCCGAGCTTCCCCTTTGCCAACGGACCCGCGGCCAAGGCCGCCGCTTCGGGTTCATGCATAAACGAAACCTCCGAAAACCCCGCGACCATATAGGCCTCGCGCAGGTCAACTTCGGCTTGTGCGTTGCGGGCATCGTCGGCGGAGTGAAACCGCACAGGGCGCCCCGAGAGCGCCTTGTCGAACGTGGCCCCCGTCGAAGCCTCGGCCCGCTCCCGCACGGTGCGCAAAAACCGCGCAACAACCTCGATCAAGGTCAGTTGCTCATAGGCAATCTGCCGCCTTTCGCGCATCAACGGTGTGCCAAGCACAGACTTCAACGCCCGCATAAACCGCCCTTCGCGGCCGTCAATCAAGGCCGCATTCGCAACCGAACCATAAGTAGTAATCTTGCGGTCGTAGTCGAAAAACACAGATGTAGGCAGGCTCGTACGCCCTGGCTCAACTTCAATCAGATGCGCACGTCCACCAACAAGCACAGCCGCAGCCGTGTTCGAGGTGCCAAAATCAATACCAAGTGTTTGGGTCATAAAGCGCATCCTATTAACAAGAGTGGCGGCAATAAGCCATTCGCGCGTCCGTGCCAAGGGGCGAAGCCTTGCCTTGCGCGCCCCGCTGACTTACCCAGTGATCAACACGAATAGGAGACCAACATGCATGCCCTTATAGTGATCGACGTACAGAATGATTTTTGCCCGAACGGTGCTTTGGCCGTGCATGGCGGCGATGAAATCGTCGCAGGCATCAACGCCGCGATGGGCCGTTTTGACGCAGTGATCCTGACGCAAGACTGGCACCCCGCTGGGCATTCCTCTTTCGCGAGCAGCCATAGCGCCGCGCCCATGTCCGTCGTCGAGATGCCCTACGGCCCGCAAGTCCTTTGGCCCGATCACTGTATTCAAGGGACCGAGGGTGCTGGATTTCATCCCGCGCTCAACACTGACCGCGCCGATATGATCGTGCGCAAAGGGTATAACTCCGCAATCGACAGCTATTCCGCTTTCTTTGAGAACGACCACAAAACACCAACGGGACTAGAGGGCTATTTACGCACGCGCGGAATCACGACATTGACTTTGGTCGGCCTCGCCACAGATTTCTGCGTGAACTACTCCGCCGTCGATGCGGCGCGTTTGGGGTTTGACGTCACCGTTGATCTGTCCCTGTGCCGCGCCATCGATTTCGACGGCTCACTCAAAGCGGCCACCGACGGTATGCAAACCGCTCGCGTGACGCTTAAAAACGCAAAGGTCTCTTAATGCTCGTCGTCGTCTCGCCCGCAAAATCGCTTGATATGTCGCCTGTCGGAATCACCCCGACCCAGCCGCAATTCCAGCAAGACGCCGTGCGCTTGTCTAAGACAGCCAAGAACCTGACGCTGGCCCAACTCAAAGGTCTGATGAGCATTTCCGACGACCTCGCTCGCCTGAACCGTGACCGCTTTGCGGCTTTCGCGGCAGCGCCGACAGCCGAGGCAGTCAAGCCAGCCGCCCTCGCATTCAACGGCGACACCTACCAAGGTCTAGAGGCCAAAACCCTCTCAGAAGACGATCTCGCATGGGCGCAGGATCACCTTGGTATTCTGTCAGGCCTCTACGGATTACTTCGCCCACTCGACGCGATCCAACCCTACCGGTTGGAAATGGGCAGCCGCCTGAAAACACGGCGTGGCGCATCGCTTTATGACTACTGGGGCGACACGATTGCCAAGGCACTCACTGCGCAGGCGGCCAGCATCGGAACCGACACTTTGATCAACTGCGCCAGCCAAGAATACTTTGGCGCGGCGGATCGTAAGGCGCTTAAACTCCGCGTCATCACCCCGCAGTTCATGGAAATCAAAGACGAACGCCCGCGCATCGTCTCATTCTTTGCCAAACGCGCACGCGGGGCGATGGCACGCTATATCGTTGAAAACCGCCTCACAGAAGCAGAGTCTATCAAGGGCTTTTCCGCTGGAGGCTACGCATTTGACCCCGACCTGTCGGACGGGGACAAATGGGTTTTCTTGCGTGACTATCCGACCTAAATCCGCTCAATCGCGAGCGCAATGCCCTGACCGCCGCCGATACACATGGTGATCAGCGCGCGCTTACCGCCCGTGCGTTCCAGCTCAAACATCGCCTTGACGGTGATGATTGCACCCGTCGCCCCGACAGGGTGACCAAGCGCAATCGCGCCGCCATTCGGGTTCACAATCGCAGGGTCGAACCCAAGCTCTTGGCTGACCGCAAGCGCTTGTGCGGCAAAGGCTTCGTTGCTCTCAATGACATCAAAATCCGACGCCTTCAGCCCCGTTTTCGCGAGCAGATTGCGCACCGCAGGCACAGGTCCAATGCCCATTACCTCTGGACGCACGCCCGCATGAGCGTATCCCAAAATTCGGAACTTTGGCGTAAGGCCAGCAGCCTCTGCCGCATCAGCCCGTGCCAAAATAATCGCCGCCGCACCGTCGTTCAGGCCAGAGGCATTGCCCGCCGTCACAGTGCCATCTTTCTCAAACACAGGACGCAAGCCAGCGAGCGTCACAAGGCTGGTTGCCTTCGGGTGTTCATCACGGACAAACTCTATCATGTCCCGCTTGACGCGGACCTGCACTGGCACAATCTGACTGTCGAAATATCCTGCCGCAATCGCCGCCGCCGCTCGTTCTTGGCTTTGCAGCGCGAAAGCATCCTGATCCACGCGGCTAATCCCATGTTCGCGGGCGACGTTTTCGGCAGTGACCCCCATATGGCCCGTTCCAAACGGACAATTCAACGCGCCCAGCATCATGTCGCGGGACTTAATATCACCCATCTTTGCGCCCCAGCGCAGATCAGAAACAATGTAGGGCGAGCGGCTCATGTTCTCGGATCCCCCCGCCAGCGCAAAATCGGCGTCGCCCAACAGCAGGCTTTGCGCCATCGAAACAATCGCCTGCACGCCAGAGCCGCAAAGGCGGTTAACGTTCATCGCGGGTGTCCCGTTTGGAATGCCCGCCTGCATCGCGGCAACGCGGCTAACGTACATATCCTTCGGCTCGGTATTGATCACGTGACCAATCGCCACTTGACCGATCTGTGCAGGATCAACGCCCGCCCGTTCCATTGCCGCCTTGGCCACAACCGTGCCAAGTTCAATCGGCGAAGTGCCTGCAAGTGCCCCGCCAAACCCGCCAATCGCAGTGCGCGCACCACCCAAAATCACGATATCCGTCATATTCGTCTCCCATTTTGTCAGAGCCTATCAAACGCATATGTCGCGAACAGCAAAACGTGAGGTCATTTTGATAGGAAGTTGGGGTCGCTATCCCTAAGCTAGCTGTAAAAGGAGTCTCCGATGACAGATTTTCTCACCGATATCAGCAGCCGCTTGGCTGAAATTCAGGCAGAAGGGCTTTGGAAAACCGAGCGTGAAATCACCTCTGCCCAAGGCGGTCATATCACCGTCGGCGGGCGCGATATGATCAATCTGTGCGCTAATAACTACCTCGGCCTTGCGAACCACCCCAAGCTTATCGCCGCCGCTAAATGCGCCCTTGATGATCACGGCTACGGCATGGCTTCTGTTCGGTTTATCTGCGGGACGCAAGACCTGCACCGCCGGCTTGAGCAACGCCTCGCAGCCTTCCTTGGCTACGACGACACGATCCTTTTCGCCGCCTGTTTTGACGCCAATGCCGCCGTGTTCGAGCCACTTTTGGGCGAAGATGATGCGATCATTTCGGACGCTCTGAACCATGCTTCCATCATCGATGGCATTAGGCTCTGCAAAGCCAAGCGCTACCGTTACGCTAACGCAGATATGACCGATCTGGAGGCGCAATTGAAAGCCGCCCGCGCTGACGGTGCGCGTCATGTCATGATTGCCACCGACGGCGTGTTTAGCATGGATGGTTACCTCGCGCCCTTGGATAAAATCCGCACTTTAGCCGACAAATACGAGGCCCTTTTGATGGTCGACGATTGCCACGCCACGGGCTTCATGGGGCCAAAAGGGGCAGGAACGCCCGCGCATTTCGGGATTCACCCGGATGTGCTGACCGGCACCCTCGGTAAGGCGATGGGCGGCGCCATCGGCGGCTACATCGCAGGCCCGCAACCCGTGATCGACCTTTTGCGCCAACGTGCACGGCCCTATCTTTTCTCGAACGCACTGCCCCCGGCCGTCGTCGCCGCAGGTCTCGCCGCGATTGATCTGGTCGAGGCAGGTGACGCCCTGCGCACGCAACTTTTTGACAACGCAGCCTATTGGCGCGCAGGATTGGCCGACGCAGGTTTCGACCTCCTTGAAGGTCAGCACCCGATCATTCCGGTCATGCTCTACGATGCGCAAAAAGCCCAAGCCCTCGCAGCACGCCTTTTTGAGCTCGGCGTCTACGTCTCCGGCTTCTTCTTCCCCGTCGTCCCAAAAGGCCGCGCGAGGATCCGAACGCAGATGAACGCGGCGCTGACCCGCGCAGACCTCGACACCGCATTGGACGCCTTTACCCAAGCAGGCCGCGACACAGGAGTTCTGTCATGAGCAACGAAATGAAGGCTCTATCAAAGACAAAACCGGAGGTCGGCCTTTGGATGACCCGCGCCCCTGTCCCTGAAATCGGTCCTGATGACGTGCTAATCCGCGTGAAGAAAACGGGCATCTGCGGCACGGATATTCATATCTGGAATTGGGATGCATGGGCGGCTGGCACCGTGCCTGTGCCGATGATAACGGGGCATGAATTTGCCTGCGAGATCGTCGAGATTGGGCGCAATGTCACTGACCTTGAAATCGGGCAGCGTTGTTCTGGCGAGGGTCATCTGATCAACAAAAACAGCCGTCAATCGCGGGCGGGGAAGTTCCACCTTGATCCCGGAACGCGCGGCATTGGAGTAAACGAGCAAGGCGCTTTCGCTGAATATCTGCGGCTGCCTGCATTCAACGTTGTCCCGCTCCCTGACGCAATCGATGACGAAATCGGGGCGATCCTCGACCCGCTCGGCAACGCCGTTCACACAGCGCTATCCTTCGATTTGATCGGTGAGGACGTATTGATCACAGGTGCCGGTCCCATCGGTATTATGGCCGCCGCAGTCGCGCGCCATGTGGGCGCACGGCATGTGGTTATCACGGATGTTAACCAAGACAGGCTTGATCTCGCGGCGCGCGTCACCGATGTCATCCCCGTCAACGTCGGCACCCAAGACCTCAAGGAGGTCTGGTCGGGCCTTAAAATGAAACAAGGGTTTGACGTTGGGCTTGAGATGTCAGGCAACCAGCGTGCAATGGATCAAATGGTCGATAATTTGGTGATGGGCGGCAAAATTGCGTTGCTCGGCATCCCCCCGGGTAAAAGCCCTGTCGACTGGTCTCTGATCGTGTTCAAAGCGATTACAATCAAGGGCGTCTATGGGCGTGAAATCTTTGAAACATGGTACAAAATGATCGCCATGCTCGAAAACGGCCTGGACGTGCGCAAGGTCATCACCCACCGCTTCAAAGTCGATGAATTCGAGGCGGGTTTTGGGGCGATGTTGTCAGGATCGTCGGGCAAAGTGGTGCTCGACTGGACCTAGGATAAATAGGGGGCAACCCGTTGCCCCCCGTTCATTCCCTATAGAATATTACGTTGACCAATGGTCATATCTTTGAGGCCGGAATCGTTGCCTAGCAACGTCCAAAGCCGCAGCATTGTTGCAGCATCGCTCTGACGTGCGGCCCGCTCTTCTGCGTGAGTTTCTTTCAATTTCAACACCTTGATGCTTTCGTTCGCCTTGGATTGCATGTGTCCACCTTTTCGTTGTTCGCCCCCCGACCCAAGTTGAGTTTTGCCGGATCCGGGTTGCCAGGGCGTTAATTGAGGGCCAACAAGTCGTTAGGATTTGCATCAATCACATGATCAATTTTCGCGGACAATTGGGCCAGTTTGACTGCGGCCTGGGCTTTCCAAATGGTTCAGACGTGTTAGGTCAAAGACAAAAGGAACCCGCCCATGCTGCTTCGCGCCACAAACGTGCAAAAAACTTTCCAAACGGCCGATGGCGCGTTTGACGTTTTACGAGGCGTTGACCTCACCCTTGACGGCGGCGAAACCCTCGCCTTGACCGGCGAGAGCGGCAGCGGCAAAAGCACGCTACTCCATATAATCGGCGGGCTCGACGTGCCAAACGCGGGTCAAATCCTAATTGATGGCACAGATATTGCGGCCCTAGATGACAAAGGCCGCGCAAAAATGCGACGCGGTGTTGTTGGCGTTGTGTTCCAGCAATTCAACTTGATCCCAAGCCTGAAAGTCCGCGACAACATAGCCTTTCAAGCGCGTCTTGCAGGGAGGTTCGATCCCGACTGGACTGCGGACCTTGCCGCGCGTTTGGGGCTCACGGAGCAGCTCAATAAATACCCCGAACAGCTTTCCGGCGGACAACAGCAACGCGTCGCAATCGCCCGCACTCTGGCCCCGCGTCCGCGTTTGGTTTTGGCGGATGAGCCGACGGGAAACCTAGACGAAGCCACTGCCGCCAACGTTCTCGACATCCTGCTAGAGTTGGTGGCGGAAACAGGCGCGGGCCTCTTGATGGTCACCCATTCCAGCGATCTCGCAGGCCGCATGGGCCGTCGACTTCATCTACGGGCAGGTCAAGTGGCATGATCCGCGTTACCCTCTCGGCACTGCTGGGCCATTGGTTCCGCAACCCGCTACAACTGTTCACACTCCTTTCAGGCTTGGCGCTCGCCACCGCCCTTTGGTCCGGTGTGCAGGCGATCAATGCCGAGGCGCGGGCAAGTTACGATGCCGCCGCCGCGACCCTTGGCGAAGGACAATTCGACAGGCTCATGCGCCGTGACGGGCGATCGATTTCACAGGATACATACGTGCAATTGCGTCGTGCTGGCTGGCTCGTCAGTCCCGTGATCGAAGGGCGTATCGACGGTACCCGTATTATCGGAATCGAACCGCTCACCGCCCCTGGTGGTCTCGCGCCAACCGCGTTGCACGACACGGGGAGTCTCTCACGCTTCGCCCAAGGCGAGGTTATCGCCGCCCCTAACACAGCGCTGGACGTTGCAGATTTGGCGACTGATCCCGCAATCGCCCCCAACACCGCGATCGGTGATATCGGCACGGTGCAATCCCTACTCGGTCGCGCAGGTGAAATCGACACGCTCATCGTTGCCGCCATTCAACCGCGCAGCCAAACACCACTCAACGAAGTCGCTCCCGATCTACAACGTCACGCCGCGCAATCAGGTTCCGATATCGGTCGGCTCACCGATAGCTTCCACCTCAACCTCACGGCCTTTGGTCTTCTATCATTCGCCGTCGGAATCTTCATCGTGCACGGCGCCATCGGCCTTGCGTTTGAACAACGGCGCGGCACGGTGCGCACCCTACGCGCACTCGGAACACCGCTACGATTGCTGATCGTTCTGATGGGAGTCGAACTGATGACCCTCGCCCTTTTCGCAGGCGCAATTGGTGTGGGTCTCGGCTATCTCATCGCGGGCCTCTTGCTTCCCGACGTCGCCGCAACCCTCCGTGGCCTATACGGCGCAGAGGTCAGCGGCACCCTGCAGCTTCGCCCAATTTGGTGGCTCTCTGGCATGGCCATTGCACTCGGCGGCACAGGGTTGGCGGCGAGCGGCGCATTGTGGAAACTCTCGCGCCTCTCCCTGCTGGCAGGTGCGCAACCCCGCGCTCTTGCCAATGCTGCCGGGCAAGGCGCGAAGGCGCAGGGGATCATCGCTGCCGCCCTCCTGATGGTCGCTCTTATCCTCGCATTTACGGCCAACGGCGTCGCTGCGGGTTTTGCGCTCCTCGCCGCGATGCTGATCGGCGCGGCGCTTGCGCTTCCTCTTATCCTCTCGGCCGTCCTGTCCGCCGCGAGTAACCGCGCAGCGGGCGTTGTCTCTAGCTGGTTTTGGGCAGACACCCGCCAACAATTGCCTGGCCTGTCTCTGGCGCTCATGGCGTTGTTGCTTGCCATGGCCGCGAACGTTGGCGTCTCTACAATGGTTAGCAGCTTCCGCCTGACGTTTGTCGGATTCCTGGATCAACGCTTGGCGTCCGAGCTATACGTCAACGCAGAAACCCCTGCGCAGGCCGTCGCAATTGAGGCCTTCGCGAGACAAAACGCCGATGCTGTTCTTCCCATTCAATCCGCTGAAATTCTCATCCGCGAGCAAGCGACGGACATCTTTGGCAACCGTGATCACGCGACCTACCGTGACAACTGGAAGTTCCTCGATGGCGCGGCTGACCCTTGGGGAGCGGTCCACGGCGGGACGGGCATTCTCATTAACGAACAACTCGCCAGACGCGCACCTTTGGCCATTGGTGACACTGTCGAAGTAGGAGGGAAAACCTTTGCCGTCGCAGGGGTTTACGGCGATTACGGCAATCCAATCGGTCAAGCGATCATCGACGAAGTGGTCTTCGCAAGTCTTTTCCCTGACGTCGCACCGACCCGATTTGGCATTCGTATCGATCCCGCCAAGGCACATGATTTCATCGAAAACCTCCAAGACAAAACCGGCATTCCCAAAGCAAACACAATCAATCAAGCAGGGATCAAGGCCTTCTCCTTTGACGTCTTTGACCGCACATTCACCGTCACAGCGGCCCTCAATGTGCTCACCCTTTCCGTCGCTGGTTTCGCAATCCTGATGAGCCTCCTGACCCTCACCGCCATGCGCGTTCCGCAACTCGCGCCCGCTTGGGCGATGGGCCTTACACGGCGCGAATTGGGGTATCTCGAACTCTTGCGCACGCTCCTATTGGCGCTTCTCACGGCACTGGTCGCGCTGCCGCTGGGCCTCGCACTTGCGTGGGTTTTGCTCGCCGTCGTGAACGTCGCGGCCTTTGGTTGGCAACTGCCAATGTTCATCTTTCCTGCCGATTATGCGCGGCTGGGTGGCTCTGCCCTTCTGGCCGCTGCCTTCGCCGCACTCTGGCCTGCGATCCGCCTGATGCGCACGCCGCCCTCCGATCTGCTCAAGGTGTTTTCCAATGAACGCTAGGCTCTTAACCTTCCTGCTCTGGCTTCCCTGTGCGGCTTTCGCGCAGGGCTTCGCAGGGCTCGGCACCTCATCGGATAACTTCGCTATCCCAAGCCCAAACCCGACATTCGGCTTCCCCACCGATCATGGTGCCCACTTCGATTACCGCATAGAATGGTGGTATATCACTGCCAATCTGCGCGACGCAGAAGGGGTGGATTACGGTCTGCAATGGACGCTTTTCCGGACAGCTCTTTCGACTGAAAATGGCGAAAGCTGGTCCTCCCCGCAACTTTGGATGGGCCACGCGGCAGTCACCACACCTAACGCGCATTTCGTCGCCGAACGGCTGGCACGCGGCGGAATTGGGCAGGCGGGCGTAACTGTTGATCCCTTTGCTGCATGGATCGACGAATGGGAAATGTCGGGCGACTTCGATGCGCCGAAACTCTCCGCCAACGGCCCTGACTTTGGCTACGACATGCAACTGTCCGCACAGGGCCCAATCGTGCTTCAAGGCGACAAAGGGTACTCGGTCAAGTCCGCAGGCGGCCAGTCGTCCTACTATTACTCCCAACCATTCTACGACATCGCGGGCACGCTGCATCTGCCGCAAGGCGACGTGGCTGTCACAGGGTCTGCATGGCTTGACCGAGAATGGTCGTCACAACCTTTGGCCGCAGACCAAACAGGCTGGGACTGGTTCTCGCTTTCCTTCGATGACGGAGCAAAAATGATGGGCTTCCAGTTGCGCGGAAACGAGACCTACACCTCCGCCACATGGATCGAACCCGATGGCACGGCAACCCCTTTGCCAAACGGTGCATTTACTGCAAAACCAATGGAGATATCCGACGTCGCAGGTCGCAAAATCCCGACCATTTGGACGGTCACTCTTCCCGAAAAAGGCGTTAACACGACCATCACCGCAATCAACCCTAATGCATGGATGGATACTTCCGTCCCCTATTGGGAGGGGCCCGTGCGGATCACAGGATCGCACACAGGGCGCGGCTATCTCGAAATGACGGGCTACGAATAGGTCACAGGGCGGTGACCGAAGCGCGCAATCCCTAGCACTCACCCCGCATCACAGGTTAACTGGCGCCATGATGCACATACACCTCCCCCTGACCCGCGACCTCGTCCTTATCGGCGGCGGTCATTCTCATGCTTTGCTTCTGCGAATGTGGGGGATGAACCCGTTGCCGGGCGTCCGTGTGACGGTCATCAATCCCGGACCAACCGCACCCTATTCAGGTATGCTGCCCGGCTTTGTTGCAGGGCATTATTCGCGGGACGATCTCGACATTGATCTGGTGAAACTCGCCCGCTTTGCTGGTGCGCGCGTGATCCTTGGGGCGGCGACTGGTGTGGACCGTGAAAAGCGGTTGGTGCATGTGCCCAACCGTCCCGCCATCGCCTATGACGTGCTCAGCGTGGACGTGGGGATCACCTCGACGATGCCAGACCTCAAAGGGTTCCCCGCGTTTGGCACGCCTGCCAAGCCGCTGGGCGCATTTGCCAGCAACTGGGACGCATTCCGCAACAGCGCCACCTCCCCCGAGATCGCTGTTATTGGCGGCGGGGTTGCAGGGGCGGAGCTTGCCATGGCGATGAAATTCGCGGCCAAAGGGGATGCTAAAATACGGCTCATTGATCGCGGAACTGTGCTTAAGGATCTGGGTCAAGCAGCACGTTCTAAGGTGTTGACCGCATTGCAAAATGGCGGCGTCGAATTGATCGAAAACGCCGAGGTGTCAGAGGTGACGGAAGAGGGCGTTTTGCTCTCGGACGGGCGCATGATCGCCGCACAATTTGTAACGGGTGCGGCAGGGGCACGACCGCACGGCTGGATGTCTGACATCGGAGTTGAGATGGCTGGCGGTTTCATTGCCGTGAACCGCCATTTGCAATCCTCTGATCCTATGGTTTTCGCGGTTGGTGACTGCGCCCATATGAAAGCCAGTCCAAGGCCCAAGGCAGGCGTCTACGCGGTGCGTCAAGCCCCGGTTTTATTCCGTAACCTGCGGGCGGTTTTGTCGGGTGGAGACCTCCAGACTTACACGCCGCAAAAGGATTACTTGAAACTCATTTCGCTTGGGAAGAAATCGGCATTGGCCGAGAAATTTGGCCGCGCGTTTTCTGGGCCTTTCTTGTGGAAATTGAAGAACCACATCGACGTTAAGTTTATGAACCAGTTTAATTTTCTGCCAACTATGGAAGCCCCCTCATTGCCGAATATTTTGGCTAACGGTGTGATCGAGGCGATGGGTGAAAAGCCCATGTGTGGTGGCTGTGGGGCGAAGGTCGGGCGTGGCGCGTTGCGGTCTGTTTTGGCCGATTTGCCTGCCTCGGATCGCGCTGATGTGCGCAGCGTTGCGGGTGATGATGCTGCAATTCTGACGACGGGCGGTGTGACGCAAATCATGACGACGGATCACCTGCGTAGCTTTGTTGTCGACCCAGTTGTCATGACGCGGATCGCGGCGATTCATGCGCTGGGTGATGCTTGGGCGATGGGCGCGGCACCGCAAGCGGTGACGGCGAACCTGATCTTGCCGCGGATGTCGCCCGAATTACAGGCGCGGACGCTGTCGGAAATTATGCAAGTGGCGCAAGAGGTTATGAGCGAGGCGGGTGCCGCGATTGTTGGCGGGCACTCGTCGCTTGGTGATGAATTGACGATTGGATTTACGGTTACGGGACTTTGTGATCGCGCGCCGATTACGATTGCGGGGGCGAAGACGGGGGACGTTTTGATCCTGACGAAACCGATTGGCAGCGGCGTCATTATGGCAGCTGAGATGGCGGGTGAGGCCTCGGGTGATATCGTTGCTAGGGCATTGGAAACGATGATGAATAGTCAGGGGGTGGCTTCTGAAATTTTGCGCGATTCCCATGCGATGACGGACGTGACTGGTTTTGGTCTTGCAGGGCATTTGAGCGGGATTTGTGAGGCGTCTGTTGTTAGTGCAGCGCTTGAAATTGATGCCATTCCGTTCATGGCTGGCGCGATTGAATTGGCCACACGAGGCACGAAATCTAGCCTGTTCACGGACAATCGCAGCGGCGCTGGTCCTGTGTTTGGGGCCGATGGTCCAAGGGGTGATTTGTTGTTTGATCCGCAGACCGCAGGTGGGCTATTGGCGGCCGTGGATGCAGCGCAGGCGGAGACCGTTTTGGCGGCCTTGATAGAGGCGGGGTATCCCGCAAAGCGCATCGGAGTTATCGCGGCAGGCGAGCCCGTTGTGAAGGTTATTTGAGCGCTTTGACAATCGCGTCGGCGAGGCTATTCTGACCGGCCTCGTCGAGAGTTTCCGAGGCCAATTCCGCCAGAATTTCATGCTCATCTGCCGCCCGAGATTTGGCGTAGGCAGCGTCGTAATGCTGGTCCATTAAGGCTGCTGCGAGGGCGCGAAATTCGCCTGCGTGCATCAACTTTATCCAGCCATCAACGACGGCGTGACCACGGATATTACGCAACGGTGCGAGCCGTTTTTCAAGGTCTGCGGGATTGGCGATAACATCAGCGTAGGCCGTTTCGAGAAACGCGGCGCGCGCCGAAATTGGAACTGAAATCATAATCTTAGGTGCTGTGATCATTGCGGACCAAAGTTGTTTCGGCAGATTGATTTTGCCGATCTTCGAGCTTTCGGCCTCGATGATGACGGGGCGATGAGGGTCGAGGTTTGCGAAGGCCACAGCGAGCGCTGACTCGAACCCTTTTTGATCGGGTTGACCACCTGCTGTGCGACCCAAAAGCGAGCCTCTGTGACCCGCCAATCCTTCGAGGTCGATTGTCTGCACTCCGCGTTCAGCAAGCTTTGCCAGAAGTGCGGTTTTGGCGGTGCCGGTATTGCCGTCGAGCAGGATGATCCGGTGTGGAATTGGCGTGTCGTAGAGCGCCTTGTTGACGAGCCTGCGCCACGTCATATAGCCGCCTTGAACCGTGTCTGCGCGCCAGCCGATTTGTTGCAGGATGATGGTGAACGAACCTGACCGTTGACCGCCGCGCCAGCAGTAGATGAGGGGGCGCCAGCCGCCGTCTTTTTCGGCCAATGGGCCTTCGATATGGTTGGCTACGTTGCGGGCGACGAGGGCCGCGCCAAGCTTGCGTGCTTTGAATGCGCTGACCTGTTTGTAGATGGTGCCAACCTCTGCCCGTTCATCGTTTGAGAGAGCGGGGAGGTTGATCGCTCCGGGCATGTGATCGACGGCGAATTCCGCAGGTGAACGGACATCGATCACGGTGTCGAAGCCGTGGTCGAGCATGGCGCGGAGGGTGTCAAATTGCGTGGGCATGAGGCGTGGTATCGCAGCTAAAATAGCGATGCACAATGCATGCACAACCTGTGCACCGCGCGTGCACCGACTTTAGGGGGTAAGGGGGACGCGGCCTGTGTCTGTAAGGGTCCAACAATCACGCCCGCCGAGCACGACGGGGACAAGCGGCCGCCCGTAGCCCGCGCCACCGTCGATGTCGATGCGGGTGCCAAAATGCGTGGGTGCGTCGAGGGCGGTGTGGCCGTGAACGACGAGCCGTCCAAAGTCGTGGTTGGCCTCCAAGAACCCGTCGCGAATCCACAGGAGGTCTTCGACGTCTTGGTCCTTGATATCAATATGAGGGCGCAAGCCAGCGTGTACGAAAATCAGGTCTTCGGTTTCCAACGTCAGGGGGAGGTTCGAGAGGAAGTCGATATGCGCTTGTGGAACAGCGGCGCGGGCCTCGGCCTTGATCTCGGCAGGGGAGATCATGTCGCCGTCGCGGGTGTAGTGGGTCAGCGTCTCGAAGCCGTGCAGAGGGTGGGCGAAATGCGGCTCGCCTGCGATCCCGTAAGACGCCAGTGTGGTCACGCCGCCGAGGCGCGGATTGATCCAAGAGATATTGGATTTGACCATCGGGTCGTGCTCGGTGCCTGCTGTCACAAAGTCGCAGAACATGCGGTCGTGGTTGCCCTTCAGGAAGGACCAGTTTTTCCCAGAAGCCTTGCCCGCAATGAGGAGGTCGATGACCGCGCGGCTGTTGGGCCCTCGGTCTGTGTAGTCGCCGATGAAGACGATGTGCGCATCTGCTCCGCCGTCGGTCTCGATGAGTGCAAGCGCGTTGTTGAGCATGTCGATTTGGCCGTGGATATCACCGATGGCGTAGATCATTGTTTTGGTTCCGACGATGTAAGAATGGGGTGCTCGCGTGTTACTAGTATGCCAGTTCGAGGGCGAGGCCTAAATAGAAAACGCCCCCGCGATGGTACTTGCGGGGGCGTTTGAGAGTGACTTAGACCTCGAAGGTCAGTGGCTTCACTTGTTGGAAGAGGCCAGTTGCTTCCAGCGCTTTGATCGCTGGCGCTGGGACGGGTTCGTCGACATAGAGCAGTGCGATGGCCTCGCCCTTTGCCGCAGCGCGGCCGAGTGTAAAGTTCGCGATGTTCACGCCGTGGCTGCCCATGGTCTGACCCAATGTACCGATGATGCCAGGCACGTCCTCGTTGGTGGTGTAGAGCATGTGCGCGCCCACCTCTGCATCGACGTTGATGCCCTTGATCTGGATGAAGCGTGGCTTGCCGTCGCTGAATACGGTGCCTGCGACAGAGCGTTCGCGCTTGCCAGTCACAACGGTCACTTTCACATAGCCGTCGAAGGAACCGGAGCGGTCCTGCTTGGTGGTCGAGATCTGGATGCCGCGCTCTTTGGCGATCACGGGGGCCGAGACCATGTTAGTGTCTGGGTTGGCCTTTTTCATGATGCCAGCGATTGTCGCCGCAGTCAGCGCCTTGAGGTTCATTTCAGAGACGACACCGTCAAACAGGATGTTGATCGCTGTGATCGGCTCGTCGGTCATTTGGCCGATGAAGTTACCAAGATGGCCCGAGAGTTTGATCCACGGCCCCATGATTTTTGCCTCTTCGGCAGTCACGGATGGCATGTTGAGCGCGTTTGTGACGGCACCTGTGAGCAGGTAGTCGGACATTTGCTCGGCAATTTGCAGGGCGACGTTCTCTTGGGCTTCGGTTGTGGCGGCACCAAGGTGCGGGGTGCAGACAACGTTTGGCAGGTTGAAGAGCGGGCTGTCTGTTGCAGGCTCTACGGCGAATACGTCGAAAGCGGCGCCAGCGACGTGGCCGGATTTGATGGCCTCGGCCAGTGCTTCTTCGTCAACCAGACCACCGCGCGCACAGTTAATGATGCGCACACCTTTTTTGGTTTTGGCGATGTTTTCTGCTGACAGGATATTGGCGGTTTGATCGGTGTAGGGGACATGGAGGGTGATGAAGTCGGAGGTCGCGAGGAGCTCGTCGAGTTCGACTTTTTTCACGCCCATTTCGTCGGCTTTTTCGGCGCCGAGGAACGGATCGTAAGCTTGAACCTTCATGTGCAGACCGCGGGCGCGGTCGCAGACGATGCCGCCGATGTTGCCTGCGCCGATGACGCCGAGGGTTTTGCCTGTCAGCTCAACGCCCATAAACTTGGACTTTTCCCATTTGCCAGCGTGTGTGGACGCCGACGCCTCGGGGATTTGGCGTGCGACGGCGAACATCATGGCGATGGCGTGTTCGGCGGTGGTGATCATGTTGCCGAACGGTGTGTTCATCACGATGATACCGGCCTTGGACGCAGCTTCGCGGTCGACGTTATCGACGCCGATACCCGCGCGGCCGATGACTTTGAGGTTGGTTGCGGCCTCGATCAGTTTCGCGGTCGCTTTGGTGGCCGAGCGGATCGCGAGACCGTCATAGTTGCCGATGATCGCTGCCAGCGCGTCTTTGTCTTTGCCAAGGTTTGGCTGGAAATCGACGTCAATGCCACGGTCGCGGAAGATTTGAACAGCGGCTTCGGACAGGCTGTCGGAGATGAGTACTTTAGGTGCCATCAGAGTGGTCCTTTGAATGATAATTGGGAGGGGTAGGATGCGTTTAGACGCATCTTACGCGTTGATTTCGGTCTCGAAGGCCCATGCCAACCAAGGCAACATGGCCTCGATGTCAGAGGTCTCGACAGTGGCACCACACCAGATCCGAAGACCCGCAGGTGCGTCGCGGTAAGCGCCGATATCGAGCGCGATGTTCTCTACTTCCAGACGTTTTGCCACGGCTTTTGCGAATGCGGCTCCATCGGTGATCCGGTCGTCGGTGAACTTCAGGCAGACGGATGTGTTAGACCGTGTGGCCGGATCAACTGCGAGGTTTTCGATCCAGTCGTGTGCCGCACAGAAGCTCCAAACAGCGCTCGCGTTTGCATTGGCGCGGTGCATCAGGGCGTCGAGGCCGCCGATGGATTTGCCCCATTTGAGAGCAACGAGGTAGTCCTCAACAGCCAGCATAGATGGCGTGTTGATGGTTTCACCTTTGAAGATACCTTCGATCAGTTTGCCTTTGGATGTCAGGCGGAAGATCTTTGGCAGTGGCCAAGCGGGCGTGTAGTTTTCCAGACGCTCAACAGCGTGTGGCGACAGGATCAACATGCCGTGACCGCCTTCGCCGCCCATGACTTTCTGCCAAGAGAAGGTCGTCACGTCGAGTTTGTCCCATGGCAGGTCTTGTGCGAAGGCCGCCGATGTTGCGTCGCAAAGTGTGAGGCCAGCACGGTCCGCAGGGATCGCAGAGCCGTTGGTCATGCGCACGCCAGATGTTGTTCCGTTCCACGTGAAGCAGACGTCATTGTCGTAATTGATTTTGGTCATGTCGACGATGTGGCCGTAGTCGGCCTCGTGTACGTTTGCTTCGATCTTGAGTTGTTTGACAACGTCGGTGACCCAACCGGACCCGAAAGATTCCCAAGCGACCATTTCGGCGGGGCGTTCACCCAAGAGCGACCACATCGCCATCTCGAATGCGCCAGTGTCGGAGGCGGGTACGATGCCGATGCGGTAGTCCGCAGGCACGTTTAGAATTTCACGCGTGAGATCAATGGCTTCGGCGAGTTTGGCTTTGCCGACAGCTGCACGGTGCGAGCGGCCCAGAGGGGCGTCAGCCAGATCGGAGAGTTTCCATGTCGGGGGTTTGGCACAGGGGCCAGAGGAAAAACGCGCATTTGTGGGGCGTTTAGTAGGCTTCGTCATTACCATGTCTGGTATCCTTACAGATAAATGCCCTTCGTTGGGGAAGGGTGTCCCGAGCACGCAGATACGGCCCTGCTTGCTCTTCCACAAGTCACAAAATGGCGCTAGACCGCCGCTTGAGATGCTTTTAGCGACGACTTTTGCGCCTATCGGAAACTTATGTGCGTGTTGAGGCTGCTCGATGAGTGTTTGGAACAAAGCGAGGCGGGGGTTAGCCCGCAATGGAGGCCGATGTGACCTACTACGTGACCCTTTTGACTGATCCTTCGGCGCCGTGCCTCGAGAATCTGTTGGTTGAGAATCTGCGCAATGCGTGGGGCGGCGGCGATGCGGTTTGGTTGTCGGTGGGTGAGGCTGCGGAATTCGCGGTGCCCGCTTTGCCTGACAATGTTGATGACGTTTGGAGGGAATTGCAGGCGGTTGGCGTTGATTTGATTGTGTTGCCTGCCGAGGGCCGTCGGAAGAAAATGCTTCTCGCCGATATGGATAGCACGATGATCCGTCAGGAATGCATTGACGAATTGGCCGCCGAGGCGGGTGTTGGCGAGCATGTCGCGGGCATTACGGCCCGAGCCATGAACGGCGAGTTGGATTTTGAGGCGGCTCTGATTGAGCGGGTTGGCTTGCTTAAGGGGCTTGATGAGGGCGTGATCGATCATGTTCTGAAGACCCGCATCACGATGATGGTTGGTGGCTATGAACTGGTTCAAACGATGAAGGCGCAGGGCGGTTATGCGGCGCTGGTCTCTGGTGGGTTTACGGCCTTTACGGGGCGCGTTGCTGCCGCACTTGGGTTTGATGAGAACCGCGCGAATACGTTGATCGCTGCGGGCGGCAAGTTGACGGGTGATGTGGGCCGTCCGATTTTGGGGCGCGAGGCGAAGGTCACGGCCTTGGAAGAGATCACCACCCGTTTGGGCATTTCCGAGTCGGATGTTTTAGCCGTGGGTGACGGGGCCAATGATCTGGGCATGTTGACCCGTGCTGGTGTTGGTGTGGCGCTTCATGCGAAACCGTCGGTGCAGGCGCAATGTGATGTGCGGATCAATCATGGGGATCTGTCGGCGCTGTTGTTTATTCAGGGCTACGCCCGTTCCGAGTTTGTCACGTAAATGTTTGAAGTCACTTATGATGTTCTCGCCCTGTTGATGGCTGCCGCCTTTATCGCGGGCGTTGTGGATTCGATTGCGGGGGGCGGCGGTTTGATCACGCTGCCCGTTTTGGTGCTGGCCGGTGCGCCGCCTGTCACGGCGATTGCGACCAATAAGGTTCAGGGTGTGTTTGGGGCCGGCATGGCGGCGTTTGCCTATGGGCGCGCGGGGCATGTGAATTTGCGGCGTCAGTTGAAGCCCGCGCTTCTGGCGTTTTTCGCGGCGGTCTGTGGTGCGCTTTTGACCTCGCATTTGCCGACTGATGTGATCCGGTTGGGGCTGCCTGTGCTGCTGATCGGGATTGCGTTGTTTTTCGCATTTAAGCCCGGATTGAATGATCTGGACCGTGCGGAGCGGATCGCGCCTGCGGTGTTCTCGCTGTCAATTGTCCCACTTGTGGCGTTTTACGACGGGTTAATCGGGCCAGGAGCTGGCGCGTTCTATATGCTCGGTTTTGTCGGGTTGGCGGGCTACGGCGTGCTCAAGGCCACGGCGCATACGAAACTGCTGAACTTCGCCTCTAACGCGGGCGGGATTGCGACCTATGCAGTTGTCGCGCAGCCGTGGTGGGCGGTTGGTTTAGCGATGGGGGCCGCGCAAATGGCGGGTGCTTGGGTCGGGTCCAAACTTGCGATGCGCATTGGGTCGAAGTTGATCAAGCCTGTGTTGGTAACAGCCGCAACGGCGCTTGCGCTGCGGCTGTTATGGCAGATGTGGGCCTAGGTCAGGCGATCCATTCCACGTCGTTTTGAAGGGCGGTAATGGTTGTGTTTTCGACGATCAACTTGCCATTGCTGCCAAAGTCAAACACAACGTCGTCACCCGATTGGGTCGCGCGGTCGAATGGATCAACGTTTGGATTGAAGCCTTTGAATTGGATCGTGTCGATGTTGTTTTGGAAATCCTTAACAAAATCCTTTCCGCTTCCTTTGACAAAGTGAAACACGTCAGCGCCGCCACCGCCCCAAAGCATGTCGGTGCCGAGCTGCCCGTCTAGGTAGTCTGAGCCGGAATTGCCGCGCAGTGCATCTTCGCCATTGCCGCCATAGAGGGTGTCGTCTCCATCTCCGCCACTGAGGCTATCTGCGCCCGATCCGCCGAACAGCTTGTCGGTTTGGCCGCCGCCGAACATAGTATCATTGCCGCCGTCGCCCTTGAGCCGATCCGATCCAGTGCCACCTAAGAGCTTGTCCTTGCCATTGCCGCCATAAAGAACATCGGCGCCATTGCCGCCATCAAGGGTGTCATTTCCATAACGGCCAAGAATGGTGTCGTTACCACCCAACCCTTTGATGAGATTGTTTCCAGCGGACCCTCTCAGGATGTCATTGTAAAACTTTGTGCCGTGTAGGTGTTCAAAGCTGGCGATTTGGTCGACGTAGCTGTTGCCAAGTTTCACGTTGCCGCTGTCAAGATCGGCGATGATCCCGCTGCGTGTGTCGCCGTAGGAAATCAGGTCAATGCCTTTCCCGCCATAGAAACGATTTTCCCCGTAGGAATTTGCGTACATACTGTCGTTGCCTGTGCCGAGGTAAATCGTGTCAGCAAGGCCAGCGCTGAGGACCTTGTCGTCCCCTCCGAAAGTGTGGATCACGTTTTCGCCACTTGTCGCGGTGATTGTGTCTTTGCCGGTGGCATTTGTTCGGATGTTTTCAATGTAACTCGAAATGATGACAGCCTCGGTGCCACGGCCACCTCTACCAGACCCCAAGTCAAAGGTGACGCCACCACTTCCTGTGTTGAACACAAGCGTGTCGGTGCCAGTGCTGGCGTTCAAGATATACTGACCACTGCCAGCAATGATGAAGGTATCGTCATCAGCGTCGCCAAAAACGATGTCGTCGCCATCGCTCAGCGTGAATGTGTCGTTTCCCTTCCCGCCATAAATTTCATGGCTGCCACCAGTGGACGAAATGGTATCGTTGCCGTCGTCTCCGCGCGTGTAAGACGAGCCGTCGATTAGTATGATATTATCTTCGCCCGCTCCGCCGTAAATGTCATCATTGCCGCCGCCAGCGTAAATGACATCATCGCCACCTTCGTAAATATCATATAAATCATGGCGAAAGTCACCTGCGAGATAATCATCCCCTTCACCGCCATAGATCGTATCGTTTCCACCTTTGAAATCGCTCGTGGGGAGGACTTCATCTGCGTCCCCAACGATATAATTGCTGAGGCTTTCTGAGCCGTAAAGCGTGTCATTGCCGCCATAAAAAGAGGCTAGACCTAACGATTTTTCGGCGTCTCCGCGAATGTAGATTCTTTCGATGCTTGCATCGGACATCGCGCGTGCATCAATGAGGTCGTCGCCTCCGGTGAGAGAGGCGTAACTGCCTGCAACTTCTTTCGTATCACCATTGTAGAACACATGGATGTTGCCGAGTTCGGATGCGCTCGCGTCTTGGAGGACAATCGTGTCATTGCCGCCAATGACCCTACTTCTGATTTGAAAGGCATCGCCTGAGACGAAGTAAGCGGAACCATTGAAGTTAAGTGTGCCAGAACCCCAAAGGGTGTTGGTTTCTAGATAATGGGCGCTGCCGACCACATATGACGAGTCCAGAAATGCCCCCGTCACGGTCAGGTCTCCGCCAAAATAGGTGTCAGCTGTCATGGAGAAATAGCCCACGGCATAATAGTCGCCAGTATAGATACCGCCGGCAGTCGATGAAGGCCCCACAATAATTGTGTCGCCCTCCAACATTAACTGGAGCACTTCTTCGGAAACAAGTTGGGTCAGGTCTGTGACAGATAAGTCAACTGGGGTAATGTCGGTGACGACCATATCCGGCGCCAAGCCAGTGCTATCGGATAATGTGACTTCAATCGACGTGATAATCCCGCTCGTCGGTACATTATTCGCATCGACATTGATGCCAGTCCCAACAAAAGTGACCGTGTTTCCTTCGGAGGTCAGCCATGAATAGGTTGTGGGGGTCGTTGCGGCAAATGATGCAAATCCGAGATTGAAATCCAACTCATCGAAGAACGCATGTTGGTTTGAGTAATCGACTGTTGGCATTCTAAATGTCCCGAATGATGCTTTTGATTTCACTAGCATATTGGAGTTCTTAATAGAACCTAGGACATTGTGCTCTTCAGCTCACCTGCACGCATTTCGCGCCGTGCCCATGAAAGGGACCACGGTGTTGATATCGGTAATAGTAAAAAAGCCCGAGCGATGACGCTCGGGCAAGTCTGACAGGGAGGTGGTGAATTGACCCATTCACCAAGGGGTCTCATTTACCCAACGAGGCGGTAGCCGCCTTGTTCAGTGACCAAGAGCCGCGCGTTTGACGGGTCGGTCTCGATTTTTTGGCGCAGGCGGTAGATGTGGGTTTCCAGCGTGTGCGTTGTGACACCCGCGTTGTAGCCCCAGACCTCGTGCAGTAGCACATCGCGCGGGACGACGCCGTCGGTAGCGCGGTAGAGGAACTTGAGAATGTTCGTCTCTTTTTCCGTCAGGCGTACCTTTTTGTCGTCCTCGGTGACGAGCATCTTTTGCGCGGGCTTGAAAGTATAGTGCCCAAGCTGGAAGACTGCGTCTTCTGATTGTTCGTGCGTGCGAAGCTGGCTGCGGATGCGGGCCAGCAGCACGGGGAACTTGAATGGCTTGGAGACGTAGTCGTTTGCACCCGCGTCGAGACCGTAAATAGTATCGGCGTCGCTATCTTGTGCGGTTAGCATGACGATGGGGCATTTCACGCCCTGCTTGCGCATCAGGCGGCAAAGTTCGCGGCCGTCGGTGTCGGGCAGGCCGACATCAAGGATCATCAGATCGTAGAGACCTTCCTTGGCTTTCACCATGGCGCTGGCACCGTCGTCAGCCTCGAAGACGTCAAAATCTTCGGTCATCAGAAGCTGTTCGCCGAGCGCTTCACGCAGGTCATCGTCATCGTCGACGAGGAGAATTCTTTTCAGTTGGGCCATAACAGCCTCCTATGTTGCTGCTTTAGATGTGTGGTGCAGACACGTCTGGGACAAGATTTGTGAACACAAAATCACACGGACGTGTGATCAGCGCGTCAAATGTTTCAATTCCATGCGGCAATGGTTATCTATGTTTCAAACGAGGACCATTCCACCATGACTTTTGCCCCAGATGTTACAGAACGACTTGCGCGTGCCCGCGCGGATTTGCGCATGGGCGTGCCTGTTGTGCTTGATGGCGGGGCTGTGATGATGGCCGCCGAGACGGTCGACGCCGCAAGATTGGCGCATTTACGTGGCCTTGGTGGAGCGCCTGTTTTGGCGATCACGGGCTGGCGGGCAGAGACGCTGAAGGCACCCGCCTATGACGGTGATTTGGCGCGGGTTGCCTTGCCAAGTGATGTGACGCTGCATTGGGTGCGTGCGATTGCCGATCCGGCGGACGATTTGAATTCACCAATGAAGGGGCCGCTGCGCGTGGTGCGTGAGGGCGACGCGGGGATGCACCGTGCGGCGATTGCACTGGCGAAGGCGGCGCGGTTATTGCCTGCGGCGATTGTGTTTGATGTGGCCGATCCCGTCCAGTTTGCAGCGGAGCATTGTCTGACGATTGTGTCGGCTGCGGCGGCACTGGATACAGGGCTCTCTGCGCTACGAGCGATTATTTCGGCAAGGTTGCCTTTGGAAGTCTCCGAAGCGGGGCGTTTGCACATTTTCCGCCCCGACGATGGCGCAGAAGAGCATTACGCGGTCGAGATTGGTCAGCCGAGCCGCGACTTGCCTGTTTTGTCGCGATTGCATTCTGCCTGCTTTACGGGTGATTTGCTTGGCTCGCTCAAGTGCGATTGCGGTCCGCAGTTGCGCGGGGCCTTGGCGCAAATGGGCTCCGAGGGTGCGGGTGTTTTGCTGTATTTGAACCAAGAGGGGCGCGGGATTGGCTTGGCCAATAAGATGCGTGCCTACTCGTTGCAGGATCAAGGGTTTGATACGGTTGAGGCCAATCACCGCCTCGGGTTCGAGGACGATGAACGCGATTTCCGGATTGGTGCGGAGATTTTGAAGCGGATGGGCTTTAGCGCTGTGCGGTTGCTGACGAACAATCCTGCCAAGATCGCACGCATGGAGGGGGCTGGTGTAAAAGTGACCGAACGCGTGCCTTTGAAGCTAGGTGAGAACAAGCACAACCACGCGTATCTCGCGACGAAGGCCACAAAGTCGGGGCATTTGCTGTAAATGTCTGCGAGCGATCTGGTCGTTCTGCCGACACATGTGCGGTTCATGGGGCGCAGGTTTCCGCGCACGATTGGGCGCGGTGGTTTCTCGGATCATAAGGTCGAGGGTGACGGTGCGACCCCGCGTGGCGTGCATCATGTTGCGGGTATGCTTTACCGCCCTGATCGAATGCTCGCGCCGCGCACTTGGGCGCAACCGATTCTCCCAAATGATCTGTGGTCGGACGATGTGACGGACCCCGACTATAATCTGATGGTCCGTGCGCCGCATAAGTTTAGCCATGAGGCGCTGCGCCGCGCTGACCCGATGTATGATCTGGTGCTGATCACTGATTGGAACTGGCCCTTGGCCGAAAAAGGGCGGGGTTCGGCTATTTTCATTCATGCTTGGCGCGGAAAAGGGCGGCCAACGGCGGGCTGCGTGGCCTTTCGCCCTGACCATTTGGCATGGATTGCGGCCCGTATTTCAATCGGTTGCAGAGTTGTTATCGCATAGCAACTGGACCTTTGGCATAAAATTGGTGCAAACGAGAGGCGAAACCGATGAAGCACCAAGGTCAATTTATGACACCTGAACAAATCAACACGCTGCCCTACCGTCCTTGTGTCGGGGTAATGCTCGTGAACACACGCGGCCGCGTCTTTGTCGGACAGCGATTGGACCGCGACACCGACGCGTGGCAGATGCCGCAAGGTGGCGTGGACAAAGGCGAGAAAACCCGTGATGCCGCGATCCGCGAGTTGTGGGAAGAAACAGGCGTGACCGAGAAACTGGTGACGATCGAGGCCGAAAGCCGTGGTTTGATCCCCTACGATCTGCCTGCGGATTTGGTGCCGAATATTTGGGGAGGTAAGTATCGCGGCCAAGAACAGAAATGGTTCTTGATGCGGTTTCACGGGTCTGACGATCAGATCAATATCGCGACAGAGCATCCCGAGTTTTCGGAATGGAAGTGGTTGCCAAAAGAAGAGCTGGTCGCGAACATTGTGCCATTTAAGCGCGAGGTTTATAGCCGTGTTCTGGCCGAATTTGGCGACAGGCTATGACGTCGTTTGCCTATGCTGCGATGATCGCTTTGATCGCGGGGCAAGCGTCGGCATTAAGCTGTATGCGCCCCGATCCGGTATCGGCGTATCAACAGGCGGCTGATGCGCAGGGTGTCTATTACGTCCTGTATGGCGCGCTTGATTTTGACGCGATTGAGTTGCCCAAAGGCGTTGAGAATAATCCGCGCGCACCTGCGCCGATCTCCGCGATGTTTCACGGCAATGGGTTAAGTCCCGAGGGATTTAACCTGCGGTTTGACCAGCCTGTGACGGTCCAGCCGATTTGTGCGGGGCCTTGGTGTGGGCAAGTTACGCCGCATACGGCGGCGATTGTTTTTGTGCAGGCGCTTGATGATCAACTGTTGCTCGAAGTTGGCCCCTGTGGCGGGCAGGTGTTCGAGCAGCCCAGCCAAGCCGATCTTGATGCCATGGTGCAATGTGCCAATGGCAATTGTCCTTCGGTTTTGCCGCAGGAATAGTTTCACGTCTATCATGTGGCTGGTCCTTGCGGCGGATGCGCAGACATATGGGCCAAGGCATCGCGCAGCATGGGGATGCGGCGCGGGCGAAACGATGTGCCCGTGCGTGTGAAACTTTGAATGCGGTCCAGACGGAAGGCGCGATAGTCGTCGCGCAGATGACACCATGCGATGAGCGCGTGATTGCGTTCAAATCGTATGATTCCGAGCGGATCGACCTCGCGGGCGCTGGGCGTGCCGTTTGCGTCTGAGTAAGCCATCGAGATGGTCGCTTCGTCCCAAGTGGCCTGCCGCAAGGCGCGCAGATCGACCGTGGTTGGTGGTGCCTTGCGGTAGCCGGCGACGGCAAGGACGGCGTGCTCGAGGCGGTGCGCTTGGGCTGCGGGCAGGCGGGCTTGCAGTTTCTTGAGCGCGGCACCTGCGGCACCGGCGAGGGCTGCGTCGCCAATGGCTTGCACCTCGCGCAGCCCTAACACCAGCGCTTCGATTTCCTCGTCGTCGAACATCATGGGCGGCAGGGCGGCGTCCTCGGTGAGGGCATATCCGTAACCCGCCGTGCCGTCGATAATCGCGCCCATGCCGCGCAGACTTTCGATGTCGCGGTAAAGTGTGCGCAGCGAGACGCCCGTATCATCGGCGAGCTGTTGCGCTGTCACGGGCGGGCGGTGATTGCGGAGCGCTTGCATGAGCGTCATGAGGCGGGTGCTGCGTGTCATAAATTCAATCTGCCAAATGCTACTGCCATAAATTGACAGTATCGGGTCGTAGTGAAGGGTCAACAGAAATGGAGACTTGTTATGATTACCCTTTTGACCTTTGCCCCTTCATTTGGCCAGCCAGCGGCCAGCCCGTTTTGCGTGAAGGCGATGATGCTGCTCAATATGGCGGGGGTTGCATGGACCACTGAAATCTATAGCGACCCGCGTGAAATGCCTTATGGGAAGCTGCCCGCGATCCGCATAGAGGACCAAATTATTGCCGACAGTGAGAACATCCGCGCTTGGCTAGAGGCACAAGGCGCTGCCTTTGATGTGGGTCTAACGCAGGCACAAAAGGCACTTTCTCACGCCTTGATCCGCATGGCCGAGGAACATTTGTATTTTCATGTGGTCTATGACCGCTGGGCGGATGATGCGGTTTGGCCTGTCATTCGCGACACCTATTTCGGGATGATCCCGCGCCCGATCCGCGGGTTTGTGACCAATAAAATTCGCAAACCGCAGGTCGCGAGTTTGCACAAGATGGGGATCGGGCGATCGCAGATCTGCTAACGGGACCGTTTTTGTTTGGTGCCATGCCGACAGCGGCAGACGCCTCGGTTGCACCACAACTCGCGGGCATGATGGCGACTCCTGTCTCCACGTTGCTTGGGGAACGGGTGCGTGGAGACAAGGTGCTGGTGGATTATGTGGCGCGTGTTAATCAGGCGGTCCTGACGAGGCTCTAATCACCTATCTGATCGTTCACCGGCAGCAGAATAGCGACGCTTGTCGTCTTTGCCGTAGATGTGATTTTAAGCCCGCCACCAGACTGGCGGGCAAACCCCTCGACCATGGAGAGGCCAAGGCCAGACCCTTTGCCGAGAGGCTTGGTTGTGAAGAAGGGCGTGGTGACCTTTGCAAGCAGTTCGGGCGCAATCCCCTCGCCGTCATCTGTTACAAATATTTCGACATACGTGCCCGGTTTGAGCATGTAGCCGATCAGTTTCGGCTCTTCTGGACCCGTGACAAAAACGCGGCTTCCAATGACAACTTGCCCGTTGCCCGAGATCGCATCTCGGGCGTTCACCATGAGATTGATGAGCGCCGTGAGCAATTGGTTCTGATCCACGAGAATGGTTGTTGACGGGTCTGGCATGCAGAAATCAATCTGGATCGAACTGGGTAGAAGCTGCCTGCTAAAGTTCTGAAGTTGCTTGAAGATGGCGGTCAATGGCACCCGCTGCACATCGAGCTTTGCTTGCCGTGAATAGGCCATCAGCAGCTTGATCGTCTTTGCTGCCAACTCTGCCGAGGTTTTGGCATCTTTCACGAATTGATCTTTTTGAGGCGTATCCGAAACCTCGAAGTATAGCTCCAGATTGCCGAGGACCGCTGTCAGGATATTGTTGAAATCATGCGCAACCCCGCCCACCAGTTGCCCGGTCGCTTCCATCTTTTGCGCCTGTATCGACCGTTTGGCCGCAGTTTCGGTCTCGAGCCGCTGAAGGCGATAGTTTTGTAGCGTTTCCGCAAAATATCCAACGAGTGTGAGGCAGGACAACCCGGTAAAGAACTGCGCAAATGTGCTCTGCAACTCTGGCATGGTACGAATAAAGATCACGAGGGCGGCAATGGACACGACCAAGGCTTCGGCAATGACGAGCCAGATGAATGTATCCGCCCGCCGCACCACAAAAATCATGAATGTGCCAAGTGCCGCTGCCGCTGAAAGGCTCAATGCAGGGTCGTCTTCTCGGAAAAGGATAACCGGAAACCAGACATAGGCAACCATTACGATTATGAGGAGGCAACTTGCCAAAATATAGTCAGCCCGACTGCAGATCGTCGGCCGCGTGCGCAAAATGGTGAAGTACAAAAGATGGGTGGCATAGTATCCTGCGGCCCAATAAAGGCCGATGAACGACCCGAGATAATTGAGAATTGAGAGCCCCGCGATCAGGATCAGGATCAACCGAATGAAAAACTCAACGGGATTGCCGTAATCGACCAAATAGAGTCTGTCGATTTCCTTGCGATAATCCATCAGCTTTAATCAACTATTCATTCAAATACCTTGCTATCACGCTAAGCGTGAATGCCGCAAAAATTCAACTGAAATCGCCTTGGTTGATGGACGCAATCTGCATAACGACCCGTTTAACTCCGGCTACGCTTCACCTTTTTCTTGATCTTGGCAGACTTCTTTTTCGCGGACCCGAATTTGCGACGTGGTGGCTTGCCGCGCCCGCGGTTGCTGCCTTTGGGCAGGGTGCGCTCGTCGAGCGTGACGATCTCGGCAATCAGGCCGCCTGTGACGGGGGCCGCCTCAAGCAGTTTGACGACGACCTTAACGCCCAGCCCGATGATGATCCCCGTTTTGGACCCCATCAGCGTTTGGCTGTCTTGGTCATAGTCGAAGTATTCGTCACCCAAGGACCGGATCGGGATCAGCGCGTCGGCGCCTGTCTCGTCCAGCTTTACGAAGACCCCGAATTTCGCGATGCCGCTGATCCGTCCGGGCATTTCTGCGCCAAGCCGCTCTGACAGGAAAGCCGCGAGGTAGCGGTCGGTGGTGTCGCGCTCGGCCGTCATGGAACGGCGTTCGGTGTCGGAGATTTTCTGCGCTGTCTCGGCGAGCATCTCAATGTCGAACGGCGTCAACCCGTCCTTGCCCCAGCCGTGTGCTGTGATCAGCGCGCGATGCACGATCAGATCGGAATAACGGCGAATGGGCGAGGTGAAATGCGCGTAGGCCTTAAGGGCCAAGCCGAAGTGCCCGAAGTTTTCGGGGTTATAGTAGGCCTGCGTCATGGAGCGCAGGGTCGACATATTGATGACCTCGTAGTGGTCGGTGCCTTTGGCCGCGTCCAGAAGTTTGTTCAGATGCGCGGTTTGCAGGACTTGCCCTTTGGCCAGTTGCAGGCCGGACGCGTTGGCCACTTCGCGCAGCGCGTCGAGCTTTTCTGGGGTGGGTTCTTCGTGGACGCGTAGCAGGTGCGGAATCTTTTTGGCGATCAACGTCTCGGCGGCGCAGACGTTGGCCAGCACCATGAACTCTTCGATCAGGCGGTGCGCGTCGAGCCGTTCTTTGTAGTTGACCGAGGTCACCTTGCCCATGTCGTCGATGATGATCTGCCGCTCTGGCAGGTCCAGCTCTAACGGCTGGCGCACGGCGCGCGCGATTTTGAGTGCGGCGTAGGCAGCGTAAAGCGGGCGGATGATGTCAGAGACCAAAGGTGCGGTTTTATCGTTTGGCGCGCCGTCCATGGCCGCCTGCACCTCTTCGTAGTTGAGGGAGGCCACCGATTTCATCAAGGCGCGGTGGAATGCGTGGCTGATCTTGTCGCCCTCGGCGTCGATGCGCATGGCCACGGCGAGACAGGGGCGCTCGACCCCTTCGTGCAGCGAGCACAGGTCGCCCGAGAGAATATCGGGCAGCATCGGCACAACGCGGTCGGGGAAGTAGGTGGAGTTGCCGCGATTGCGCGCCTCGCGGTCGAGTGCGGAGCCGCCCGTGACATAATGCGCGACGTCGGCAATCGCGACCCAGATCGTCATTTCGCCGTTGCCATGGGTTTCCACATAGCAGGCGTCGTCGTGGTCACGCGCATCCCACGGGTCGATGGTGACCAGCGGCAAGTCGCGCAGATCAAGCCGATTGCCCAGTTTCACGGGCAGGGCGGCGTCGGCCTCTGCGATGACCTCATCGGGGAAGTGGTCGGGAATGCCGTGTTGATGGATCGCAATCAGCGAAACCGCGCGCGGCTCTGACGGGTTGCCAAGGCGGGCGACAATGCGGGCAAGCGGCAGACCCATACGGCCCTTTGGCCCTGTCTGTTCGGCCTCGACGAGTTCGCCGTCTTTCGCGCCGCCAGTGGCACCCTCAGCAATTGACCATTCCTTGTCGGACCCCTTGTCGATGGGCAGCACGCGGCCCCCTTCGGAGCCTTGACGGTAGACGCCCAAGATGCGCAGAGGATTGGTGCCAATGCGGCGGATCATGCGAGCGGTGTGGCTATGCTCTGGCGTCGCATTCACGGTCAGACGCGCAAGGATACGGTCACCTTTGCCAAGTGCAGGATCACCTTCGCGGGCCAACATCAGAATGACGGGTTCGGCACCTTTACCGCCCCACTCAAGCGGGCGGGCGAACAGATCGCCGTTGCTGTCGGGGCCCGTGATTTCCAAAACCGAAACAGGCGGCAAGTCTTCTGCATCGCGGTAGCTAGAGCGCCGCTTGGTCAGTTTGCCCTCGGCCTCAAGTTCCTTGAGGACGCGCTTGAGATCGATGCGCTGGGCACCCTTGATCCCAAAGGCCTTTGCGATGTCACGCTTGGCCGCGAGTGAGGGGTTCTCTGAAATCCACGTCAGGATTTCGGCTTTGGAAGGTATCTGTTTCATACCCCCCGCCTAGCATGCGGGCGAGGGCGCGTCATTGCAAATCTACGCGAAGTAATCGGTAAGGATGCGCAGGTAGATCGTTTTGAGTTGCGGGATTTGTTCGACAAGCACGCGTTCGTCCACTTGGTGCATGGTTTTGCCCACAAGGCCGAATTCGACGACGGGGCAGTGGTCCTTGACAAAGCGCGCGTCTGAGGTGCCGCCAGAGGTGGAAAGCTCGGGGGTGCGGCCTGTTTCGGCGTGCACGGCGCTGGCGATCAGATCCGACAGTGGACCGGGAGGCGTAATGAAGCTTTCGCCGGAAATCTTGATTTTCCATTCGGCCTTCACGCCCGTCTCTTCCGCGATCTTGGCGGCCTCGTCTTGCAGCCAAGCGGAGACGGACGCGCCCGTGTGCTGGTCGTTGAAACGGATGTTCACGGCGGCCTTCATCACGGCGGGGATCACATTGGTCGCGGGGTTGCCAGTGTCGATGGTCACGACGGCGAGGGACGACGGATCGAAGTGGTCTGTCCCTTGGTCAAGGTCATGGGAGGCCAAGCGGTCGAGCAGTCGGGCGCCCGCATGCAGCGGATTGATCGCGCGGTGCGGATAGGCGGAATGGCCTTGCACACCCGTGATTGTGAGCCAGCCCGTGAGCGAACCGCGCCGCCCGATTTTCATCGCTTCGCCCATCTCATTGGGACAGGTCGGTTCACCGACGAGGCAGACGGACATCGCCTCGTTATTCTCTTTCATCCAGTCAAGCAGGGCGACGGTGCCGTCGAGGGCCACGTCTTCCTCATCGCCGGTGATCGCCAGCACGACGGCCCCGTCAGGTGGGGTGTTTTGCACAAAGTCGATGGCGGCAGCGGCGAAGGCGGCGACGCCTGATTTCATGTCCGTCGCGCCGCGCCCATAGAGGTAGCCGTCTTTGATCTCGGCACCAAACGGCGGCATCGTCCACGCGGACTCGTCGCCCAAAGGCACAACGTCGGTGTGACCGTTGAACCCGAACGTGCGGTTAGCGCCCTTGCGGCCCCAGCGGGCGTAGAGATTGCAGATACCACCGCGATCGACGCGGGTGCAATCGAAGCCTGCCGCGTTGAGTATCTCTTCGAGCAAAACAAGCGCCCCGCCCTCCGTGGGCGTCACAGAGGGGCAACGGACGAGGGCAGCGGTCAGGGCAATCGGGTCGGTGTTCACGGTCATCTTTAGTCCTCTTGGTCGCCTTCAAAGAACGGCGTCATCTGGGCGACAATCACACTATTCTCGTCGAGGGCGCGTTGCATCAAGCCCTGCTCCTCGTCGGAGATTTCGTGCCCTTCAGCGAGGCGTTCCTCCAGAGTGCCGTAACCAGACACGTCAAGGGGCGACAGATCGGCTTGTTTCAGGATCGCGACGGTTTCGCGCACGGCCTCTGCCTCGTCCACGCCAGAGGCATAGCACATGAGGGCCGCACCAGTCGCACCTTCGGGGAGGCCATCATCGGGGCCACGGCCCACTTCGACCAGCAGAGTGAAAACTTTTTGGCGACTTGGCTTTTTCATGATGCATGCCCTCTCATTACACCATACAGCAGTTGCGGTGCGGTTGCGTGGTTGTCAAGGCGGGCGCTTTGAAACAAAAGGTCGCCCGTGGCGAGGATTGGGTTAAAAATGCAGGATTTTCTAAGGGTTTTGACGGCGGTTTGTCTGTCTCTATTGGCGAGCGTTTCCACGGCGCAGGATGCAAAATCTCTGAGCATCGCCACCGTGACCCGTGCACCGTTTTCGATGGAAATTGACGGGACGGACGCGGGGTTTAGCGTTGATTTGCTGGATGCCGTAGCGGAGGAGCTAAACCTCACCATCAATTATGTACGCAAGGAAAACTTTGCCGAAATGCTCGATGCGGTCAGAAGCCGTGAAGTGGATGGCGCAATCGCGAATATTTCGATCACCGCCGAGCGTGAGCGGATGATGGATTTTACCCAGCCGATTTTTGACAGTGGTATTCAGGTGATGATGCCCGCGAGCCAAAGCGGTTCGGCTGCGGTCCTCTCCGCGATATTCACTCGCCAGATCGGCTTTTCGATCTTGGGCGCGCTTGTGCTTTTGTTTGGCGGCGGCATGTTGATGTGGTTCTTCGAGCGCCGTCATCAGGAATATTTTGACCGTAGCGCAAAAGATGCTGGCTTCCCTGCCTTCTGGTGGGCACTGAATCTGGTTGTGAACGGCGGCTTTGAAGAGCGCGTACCGCAAAGCCGTGGTGGTCGGTTTTTTGCGGTTATGCTGGTGGTTTCCAGCCTGTTTATCGTATCGATTTTTGTGGCGCAAATTACTGCCGCACTGACCGTCAGCGCGATCCAAAGCAACATTGAGAGCATCGCTGACCTCGAGGGGCGGCGTGTGGGAACGATTGCGGGATCAACCTCAGAGACGTTTTTGGATCGCCGCGGAATTGTGCCATTGGGGTCCGATAACCTTGAGGAAATGTTTGCCAGCTTTGAAGCGGGCGAGCTGGATGCGGTTGTTTTTGACGGACCGATTTTGGCCTATTACGTCCGCAACCAAGGTCAGGGAAAGGCCGCTTTGTTGGAGCGTATTTATCGTCCTGAAAACTACGGGATGGCGTTCCCGACGGGCAGCGAATTGCGTGAGGATGTCGATCAGGCGATGTTGCGTTTGCGCGAGGACGGGCGCTACGACGAGTTGCTGGTCAAATGGTTCGGCCCCGCCTACGTCCGCCGCTAATCTTCGTCAGACCACCGCGATTTTGCCGCCCACATCGCGGATGTGATCAGGACGATTTGCATAGGGACAAAGTAGATTACAAAGAGCGCGACATAGAGCCAGACACCCTTGGATGCCGCTAGGCCGCCCATGATGTAGGGGGCGGAAAGGCCTGCTATGCCGAAGAAAAGCACCGCATCAAATATCACCAAGCTCCACGCCTCGAACCAGCTAGGGCGGATGCCCGCAGCCACACGGCGGCGGGCGATGGTGCGGCTGAGGATCATTAGTCGCGCAACAGCTCGTTGATGCCTGTTTTGGAACGTGTCTTGGCATCCACGCGCTTTACGATCACGGCGCAGTAGAGGTTGATACCGTTCTTGGAGGGCATGGAGCCTGCGACGACGACCGAATAGGGCGGCACTTCGCCGTAGAAAACTTCGCCTGTTTCGCGGTCAACGATTTTTGTGGATTGGCCGATGAACACGCCCATGCCAAGCACAGACCCTTCGCGAATGATGCAGCCCTCAACCACCTCGGAGCGGGCCCCGATAAAGCAGTTGTCTTCGATGATTGTCGGGCCTGCCTGCATAGGCTCTAGAACGCCGCCAATGCCAACGCCGCCCGACAGATGCACGTTCTTGCCGATTTGTGCGCAAGAGCCGACTGTGGCCCAGCCGTCAACCATGGAGCCTTCGTCGACATAGGCGCCCAAGTTCACGAAGGACGGCATGAGGACCACGCCCTTGCCGATGAACGCAGAGCGACGCACGATGGAACCGGGCACCGCACGGAAGCCAGCGGTGCGCCAGTCTGCATCGGTCCAGCCTGCGAATTTCGAGGGCACTTTGTCCCACCAAGATGTGCCGCCGTTGCCGCCAGAGATTTGCTCCATGTCGTTGAGGCGGAAGGACAAAAGCACGGCCTTTTTGGCCCATTGGTTCACGTGCCAATCGCCATTTTCCTGACGCTCGGCCACACGCAATTTGCCGCTATCCAAAGCGTTCATTGTCGTTTCAATAGCGTCGCGCACTTCACCTTTGGTTTCGATGGTGATCGTGTCGCGCGCATCCCATGCGGCTTCGATTGCAGTCTCTAGGGCGGCGTTGGACATGTGACAGGCTCCGAGCAAGTGTGAATTTGTCCGTGCTATACTGGCTTGCGGAGTTTCGTGCAATGGAGGCGGCCAATTGCATCCCGCGCCAATTCGGGCGAGTGTGCAGATTGATGTGTAACCTGAGGCTACAATGAGCAATAAACTCCACCGCAAACACCCTTTCCGCGATAGCGAGCAAGACCGCAAAGAGGCGCGGCATGTGCCAGATACCCCGCAGACCCGCGCGCCCGCATATCGACTTGCCTTCGCAGACGACGATTTTCTATTGCGCGACGAATTGCGCCCCGTGCGTCTGCAATTGGAGCTGTTGAAGCCACAACTGGTGCTGGATGAGGCGGGTATCGAGAGCACAATCGTGCTGTTTGGCGGCGCGCGTATTCCCGAGCCTGCCAAGAAGGACACCGCGCGGACCAAAACCTTGGGCGACCTGTCGAAATACTACGCCGAGGCGCGCAAGTTTTCCGAGATCATGACCCGTAAGTCGATGGAGCGCGGCGGCAAAGAAGACGTTATTGCCACTGGCGGTGGACCGGGAGTGATGGAGGCGGGCAACCGTGGTGCGGCCGATGCGGGGGGCAAGTCGATTGGCCTCAATATCGTGCTGCCGCATGAGCAGGCGCCTAACGAATATGTGACGCCAGAGCTATGCTTTAACTTCCACTATTTCGCGATCCGCAAGATGCATTTCTTGATGCGCGCTTCTGCGGTTTGCGTGTTTCCAGGTGGGTTCGGGACACTGGACGAGACCTTTGAGGCGCTCACGCTGATCCAGACGGGCCGCATGGCGCGGGTTCCGTTCTTGCTGTTTGGAGAAGAGTTCTGGCGCGGGATCATCAATTGGGACGTGTTGGCCGACGCAGGCACAATTTCGGCCGACGATCTGAAGCTGTTCCAATTTGTCGAAACCGCAGAAGAGGCCGTTGCCGCCCTAGAGAATTGGGAAGGCAAAGGCCAAAAGCGTGAGGAATTGCCGGGGCGTTAAGCCCCGCCAGTTTCCGCTTCAATCTGGGCGCGTGACTTGCGCGCGCGCTCGGTTTCGGACTTCAACTGACCACAAGCAGCCATAATATCTTCGCCGCGCGGCTTGCGGATAGGCGACGCGTAACCTGCGTTATGAATGATCTCGGCAAAGGCGCGGATGCGGTTGTTGCTGGAGCGGGTATAGGGCGCGCCGGGCCATTCGTTGAACGGAATCAGGTTGATCTTGGCAGGGATGCCTTCGATCAATTTGACCAAACGGTGCGCGTCTTCGTCGCTGTCGTTCACGCCGTGTAGCATGACATACTCAAAGGTGATCCGCTCGGAGTTCGATACCTTGGGATAGTCGCGCAGGGACTGCAACAGCACCTCAAGGTTCCACTTTTTATTGATCGGGACCAGCTTGTCGCGGACTTCGTCGGTTGTCGCATGGAAGGAAATCGCAAGCAGGCAACCGATCTCTTCGGCAGTGCGGGCGATCTCTGGCACGACGCCGGATGTGGACAGAGTGATTCGGCGGCGCGAGAGCTGGATGCCCTCTGGGTCCATCGCAATCTTCATCGCGTCGCGCACGTTTTCAAAGTTATACAGCGGTTCGCCCATGCCCATCAAAACAACATTCGAGAGCAGACGACCATCCTCGACAGGTTGCCCTGGAACGGGCCATTCGCCCAGATCATCGCGGGCCAGCATGACTTGGCCGATAATCTCGGCGGCCGTCAGGTTGCGGACCAGTTTTTGTGTCCCTGTATGGCAGAACGAACACGTCAGCGTGCAACCCACTTGGGACGAAATGCACAACGTGCCGCGATCCTTTTCAGGGATATAAACAACCTCGACCTCATGACCGCCTGCGATACGCACCAGATATTTGCGGGTGCCATCTTCGGACACTTGGCGCGTCACGACTTCCGGCAGGGCGATGACGAAGCTTTGCTCAAGCATCGCGCGGAAATCCTTGGAGAGATTCGTCATCTCGCCAAAATCGCGCACGCCCCAATGGTAGAGCCACGCCCAAATCTGGCTGACGCGCATCTTGGTCTGCTTTTCAGCGATACCGCGCTCGATCAGCGCCGCTTTCATCTGCTCGCGGGACATGCCCACGAGGTTTGGCAAGCCCGTTTCCACCTTGCGGGGAATGGTCATCACGTCTTGGGTGATCGGTGCTGTCGCGTCCATGGGGCCTACCTTCGGAATGGGGATCAAGCGCCCCATATAAGCAAAAGAGGCGGCTCCCGCAAGAAACCGCCTCAATTCTGGTGAATGTCTACGTTGCTGCTTACTTACAGCGGTTTTCGGCCTCTTCAACCGATGCGGTAAAGCCGAGAAGGCTAAACTTATCAGCGGTCTGTGTGCCGCGACCCGATCGCGCGGTAACTGTGGTGTCTGAGCCACGCTTCATCGCTGCGACGATCTTGGCGTCATCCTCTGGGGTGGCTGGCCATGCCCATTCGCCCTCTGTGAAAAGTTGGAACGTTGTGCCGCCGACTTCCATCGCTGCTGTCGAGCCGCTAGCAAACGGGTAGCCGCCAGTAAAGGCCACTTGACCCTGCACGGACGCGCCTGGACGGTAGAACACGAACAGCAAAACCTCACCGCGACGTACAGAAACGGTCTGGCCGTCTTTGCTGTTTACGGATTCTTTTGGCGCGGACGTTGCCCAGCATTCCTTAGGATTATCTTCCATAAACACTGACCAGTCCGTGTCGGCCGAAACGCGGTTGTTGCTCGTCTGTGCCATTGCGGACGTGCTGATTACACATGCCGCGATCACGCCAATTGCGCGAGAAATATTCAAAATCATACCTACAGCCTCCAAGCCGTCCTTGCCTCTGGATGCCCCCATATGCCTTGGTGCATCTTGATGGCACCTTTTCTTGTAGCGGGAACTGTTTCAACTCGATACCGAAGATGGTAGCAAAAAACCGCTTGGTTGGGAAAGCCCTGATTTGCTCAGGATGCAAAATCTCGCCAGAAATAAAGGAATGAACATGGCACACCCCGTAGATTTGGTCGAAATTTGGCGTAATGACTTGCTGGAAAGCGTGCATCAGGGCCATGCGGTGGTCTGTGACGAGGCTGGCGAGATTGTGCATGCTTGGGGCGATCCTGCTGCCGTGATCTTCCCGCGTTCGTCGTGCAAAATGATCCAAGCACTGCCATTGCTCGAAAGTGGCGCAGGCGCGCATCTGACGACGGAGCAACTGGCGCTGTCATGTGCATCCCACCAAGGTGCGAAAATCCACACCGACCGCGTGAGCGCTTGGCTCAAGGATTTGGGCTTGTCGGACGCTGATTTCCGCTGCGGTCCGCAGGTGCCCAACGATAAAGACGCCCGCGAAGAGTTGATCCGCGCAGGCGAGCAGCCTTGCCAGATGCATAACAATTGTTCGGGCAAACACTCGGGGTTCCTGACGCTGAACAAGCACATCAAGGGCCACGCCGATTACGAGAAAGTCGACCACCCTGTGCAAATGATGGGCAAGGCCGCGTTCGAGGAAACCACGCAGGAAACCAGCCCGACCTATGGGATCGACGGTTGCTCCGCCCCGAATCACGCCTGCACCGTGCACGGTCTTGCGCGATCCATGTCGTTCTTTGCGAGCGCCAAGGAAACGGGCGATTTGCGGCAGCAAGCGGCCGTCAAGCTGCGAAATGCGATGATGACTTACCCCGAACTGGTCGCGGGCGAGACACGGGCTTGCACCGACCTCATGCGCGCGATGGACCACAAAGTCGCGATCAAGACAGGGGCCGAGGGCGTGTTTGTCGCGATCATCCCATCTTTGAAAATGGGCGTTGCGTTGAAGATTGCGGATGGCGCGACCCGTGCGTCTGAATCCGCGATCACTGGGATCCTCGTAAAGCTCGGCGTTCTCGACGCCAAACACCCTGCCGCTATCGCCCGTATGTCACCAGAAATGCACAACTGGCGTGGCATCCATGTCGGCTTCACCCGCCCCTCTGCTGCTTTGCTTTAAGGAAAAGATATGTCGTTTACGCTGGCCACTTGGAACATCAACTCTGTCCGTCTGCGCGAGGAGCTTGTCCTGCAATTAATGCGCGACGAACAACCCGACGTGCTGTGCCTGCAAGAGTGCAAAAGCCCTGTCGATAAGATCCCGCTCGAGCAGTTCCACGCGCTGGGCTACACCCACATGGTTGCCCGTGGGCAGAAGGGGTATAACGGCGTTGCGATCCTGTCGAAAATGCCGATCGAAGAGGCAGGCGCGGAAGATTACGCGCAGCTTGGCCATGCCCGCCACATCGCAGGCAGGCTAGCCAATGGGGTCACGATCCACAACTTCTATGTGCCCGCTGGCGGTGATGTCGCCGACCGTGACGTGAACGAGAAATTCGGGCAGAAGATGGATTACCTGACCCAAATGCGCGACGCCTTCCACGCCGATAAACCGCAAAAATCCATCCTCGTCGGTGATCTGAATATCGCGCCCCGCGAAGATGACGTCTGGGACCACAAGAAGCTGCTCAAGGTCGTCAGCCACACCCCCGTCGAGGTCGAAGCCTTGGCCGATGTGCAAGCCTCTGGCGACTGGATCGACGTCACCCGCGCCAACATCCCCGACGGCAAACTCTACAGCTGGTGGTCCTACCGCGCGGCCGACTGGGACACAGCCGACAAAGGACGCAGGCTCGACCACGTCTGGGCAACGTCAGACATCGCCGCCTCAGGCCACTCCAGCCGCGTTGTGCGGCACGCAAGAGGCTGGGAAAAGCCAAGCGACCACGCGCCTGTTTTTGCGACGTTTGATTTGTAGGTGAGTGAGAATTCAAGGCCGCTCTGCGGACGAAGCTGCCGTTCGTGGCGGCTCAGCCAAAGTCTTCTTGCAGTTCATAACTTGCCTGCAATAGCGGCTTGATCGCAAGCTGCCGTCATATTCACGCCAAACTCTTCACAGATAGCAGGCAGCAACTTGGTGGCGATTAACCCTCAACTTAGTATTACCTCGATGGAGAATTGATGCGTAGCTTTCTTAATGTCCTTGGCATCGTTGTCGGGCTTCCCCTTTTGATAAAACTGGGTTGGTCGCTTGCCTACCCGACATATGATTTTCAGCGGACCTTGACGATTGAGGTCATGACGCCGGATGGACCCGTGCAAAGCGTAAATACAGCTAGATTGCTCTATACTCAGGGGCCAAGCTTTGGTTTTGTAGATGGGGGGTCCGGTAGCTGGAAAAATTTCGGTGAAGCTCCGGTCGTCGACCTTGGTAATAGTCAATATCTCTTTGCTTTGTTTGATTCATCCACATCAGTTGTCTTTGATGCCGCTGAACACGCCGGTTTTTTGGACACGGGTGACCGTTGGCGTGATGTGCGTAAAATTGACCGAGCACGCGGTGTTGTTTGGGATGTGCCAATCGCTATCATGCCCGAGTTGGTCACATTTCGCGACCAAAGCATTTTTAAAACGGCTGCGATTGTTGACCCAACGAATTTGGCGGCAACTTTTGGCCCTAGGTTTGAAATGATCGGGATGACAGTTGAAGTGACCCGAGAGCCGACGACAAGCGGGCTAATTGCCCCTCTGTTTTCGGAATGGATCAAGGAGCGTTGGCCTCCCCTAAGAATACCTACAAAAGATAGCCACCTCATCCTCACCTTGTATGACGGAAGTTTTTGGTCGACCGCACCGCGATAATTGAATTGAGAGCATTACCCATGGCAATTTCAAAAGAACTCTTTTTCGCTATTTTGCCCCTTAAGTAGCGCCAATTACAAAGCAGACGTTGAAGCGCCGCGCAGCATCGGTCGAATTGGGCTCTAGCACTAAATCGCTCCGCGATAGGGCGCTTGTTTTGAGCGTTGCGCTGAGTTGGGATTTGTTTCGCGTTTTGTGAAGTTGGGTGTGTGCTGTTGGTTGAGGTGATTTTGCCTCG
>Ga0181560_10000158_pt1 | contig 56532 bp, 29 predicted proteins | sample 011ome_20_FD_133751 | JGI IMG/M metagenome (GOLD analysis project Ga0181560, IMG submission 133751) | Coastal salt marsh microbial communities from the Groves Creek Marsh, Skidaway Island, Georgia - 011509CT metaG (megahit assembly) | ecosystem: Environmental > Aquatic > Marine > Intertidal... | reverse complement strand
TGTTCGGGCCGGTCGCCGCGCCGTTGTACGCGCTGCGGGTGCCGCGACGGAGACGCGAGACACGCGCCGAAAACGGAAGCGGAAGCGGAAGCGGATGCGGAAACGAAACCGCCGCCGCCGCCGCCGCCGCCGCGAAAGCGAAAGAGAGCGGCGCGACGGAAGAGAAGGACGACGGCGCGACGGACGCGAAGGACGGAGGCGACGACGAAGCCCACAAGACGACGAACACGAACACGACGGCGGCGATCGAGGTGAAGGTGGGCGCCAGGGTGTACGTCGTCGAGGGGCGGCGGCGGAGGCTGACGACGGCCGGCCTATACCGCAAAGGGTACGACAACAGCGGCAAGAACGACGAGGAGATCAGCGACGACGACGAGTTCAGCGACGACGAGAAAGAGGCGGAGGCGAAGAAGAAGCGCAGGCAGCGGAAGCGCGGGATCGACGGCGAGGAGCGTCCGGCGGACCGGCGGGTCGCGGACGGAGGGCTCGCCGCCGCCGCCGCCGCCGCGGGCGCGGGCGCGGGCCTCGGCGGCGGGAGAGGCGGGCAGCGCGGGGGCGGACCCCCACCCCGCGCGCGCGCGTTCCAACCGAACGCGCCGCCCGCGATGCAGATGGCGCACATGAGCGGCATCGGCGCGGGCGGGAACGTTGGCGCCGGGCACCCCGCGCACACGACGCGCGGCCCGCCCCCGCCGATGGCGCCGGTGCGTTCTATGCACTGGTCCCCATACGACCCCGTTCGCGAGGTGAACGCGATTCCTTAAGGACTTCGCCCGGCGTGTCTCTCCGCCCATCCCACGCTTTCAATCCCCGTCCTCGACGCCTTTCAACGCCAACTGACGCCTTTCAACTCCACCCCGACAGCAGTTTCATCACCCGCAGATGATGATGCCGGTGCGTCCCGGGCAGACGGTGATGCACAACGGGCAGCCGATGATAATGGTGCCCGTGCCCGTGATGATGAACCCGCAGATGATGGCGCGGCCGCCGCCGCCGGGGCAGCAGCAGTTTCATCGACCGCCGCCGCCGCCGCCGCCGCCGCCTCGACCGCCGCCGCGGTAGAGCGTGTTTTCGTAAAAGTGTGATGAGTGCAACTACACGTACTTGAAGAAGTTTACATCACAAGATTCGGACGTTCCGACGCGTCTTCATCACTCGCGCGCGCGCACGCCCGTCAGGATGGCCTCGGAGGCGCGCGACGCCCCGGACGGGGCGTCGCCGTCGGAGTCGGAGCGCAGCGACGACGAGCGCTCGTTCGGGTCCGAGCCAGACTTCTCGTGCGTCCCCGTCCTCCCTCCCCGCCGTTCCCGCGCTCGACAATCAGATCGTCGCGAGGAAGAAGCGCGTCCGCGTCGTCGTGGTTTGACCCGTTTTAGGAGACCGTTCGCGCGCGTCGCGTCTGACCCGCGTCCTCTGTCCATCCCCCCGCGCCCGCCGACAGAGCGATGCCCGCGCTCAGGATAGCCACGGAAGCGGTCCCGCGCGACGAGACGACGTCGAGCGCGCCGCTGTACGACACCCTGGGCGACGACACCCCGCGCGGGCTGTACCGCGACCTCGAAGAGGCGGAAACCGCGCGCACGCAAGCCGCGTTAGACGCGTTCGAGGACGGCCTCTACGCCGACGGCGCCGACGCGGGCGGCGGGCCAGAGGACGCGGACGAGGACGTTCCTCCCATCGTCGGCGGGACGGTGTTCAAGCCGCAGCGCGCGCGCGCGGACCGCCAGACGACGCGGCCGCTGCGAGAGCAAATCGAGGAATGGCGCGGGATGATGCCGCACGCGCGCGTCCGCGGCGTCGCCGTCGGCGTCGTCGCGCGCGACGACGCCGTCGACGCGACAGACCTCGAGGGCGTCCAGTTCATCCCGAGAGAAGCGCGAGGAGACGACGACGACGCGGGGACGTCGCGGCCCGCGGAGACGTCGGCGCCCGCGCCCGCGGCGGCGGCGGCGGCGACGCCGTGGCTCGCCGCGCTCGACGGCGGTGTCCGCGAGTGGTGGGGCCGCGCGTCCGACGCCCCCGGTCTCGAAGTCATCGGGCACGCGTGCGCGACGCGAAAGTCCCCCCCCCCGCCGCCGCCAGAGGAGGAGGAGGAGGAGACGTTCGCGGAGGATGGAACGATCGAAGAAATCTACGCGGGCGGCGCGGATGAGAGCGCGTCCGACCCGGTGGCGCGCGAGCTCTCCGCCGTCTTGGACGCTCGACGCGATCACCGCCGCTTCGAAGCGGGGCTTCCGTCGCTCGACCCGCTCGAGGTGATCGCCCTCGACGTCGCGTTCGACCGAGGGGAGGTGAAAGCGGGGGAGGTGGAGCCCGCGCCGAAGCTCGGCGACGGCGACGCGCAAGTCATCGTCTTCGACGACGAACACGACGACGACGACGAATACGACGACGAGAGAGGAGGCGCGAGGGACGAGGTCGAGTCCGCGTACGAGTTCGGCGGCGAGGGTTTCGCGGAGGAGCCCGCGTACGAGTACACGCGGTCGTCCGAGAAGCGTTTGGACCGGTCGCGCGAGTGGCCGAACGCCGACGACGCCGACGACGACGGCGCGCCGACGCGCGAGTCTTCCCCCGAGCCGAACCCGTGGCCGGAGGTGGCGTGGGGCGGCGGCACACCCGTCGCGGCGGCTGCGGCGTCGGCGGTGACGCGCGCGGCGCGCGCGGCGCGATCCCCGGACTGGTCCGACGCGGGCGGCGAAGAGGCGCGGTGGTTCGGGGGCGAACGCGCCGCCGCCGCCGCTGCCGCCGCCGTCGCCGTCCCCTCCGACGACGACGACGACGACGACGTCGACGACGCCGCGCCGGGGAAGCCGCTCGCGGACTGGCTCCTCAGCGACGAGCACACGTCCCTCACCGCGGCCCCCGACGTCGTTCGAGCGATGCACCCGGTCAACGCGGTCGACGCGGTCGCTCGAAGCGCGATGGAGTGGGGCTGGGGGAACGGACCCTCGATGGGCAGCGGCAGCATCGGCGACCGAACCCCGGGGCCGCCGCCGACGCCGAGCGAGTACAGCGCGTGTTCGCCGGATCTCGGGAGCTCGAAACGCACGGGGTTCACCCCCGCGACGAGAGAGCGTCGCCCGCAGAGCGTGCCGAACGTGCTCGTGCTCGACGAGGAGTATTCCGCGTGCGGGGACTACGACGACGGGGAGGACGGCGACGGCGACGGCGACGGCGACGGCGGCGGCGGCGGCGGAAAAGTTCTTAAGGAACGGCGTTCACAACGCGAACGGGATCGTATGGGGACCAGTGCGCGCGACGGCGTCGAGAACGACCGTCCGCCGGGCCGCGGCGGCGTCGCGTCGACGCGCGCGCGAGGCCCGACGACGACGACGACGGCCGCGAGCGCGTTCCCGGGCGAGTACCGAAGAGGATCGCTCCCGGCGACGACGGCGCCGGAGTGGGCGCATCCGTCGGCGAAGAGCAAACGCCACGCGTCCATCGCGGCGCCGACGCTTCCCTCCGTCGCGGCGGTTTCCTCCTACTCCTCCTCCTCGCTCGCGCCGCGCGCCGCGCAGCGACCGCCGTTCCGCGTCGGCGCGGCGCCGCCGGCGCGGAGGCAGGCGATCGATACCAGTAGTAGTTCCAACGCGCACGCCGCGCAGCGCGGAGGCGCCGGGGACGACCTCGGGTTCGGGTCGCTGGGCATCTCCGGCACCGGCATCGCGACGCTGCGGCGGCGGTGACTCACCGCGCGTCCCGTCTCTTTGAAGAAAACTAACTGCAGCACCTGCGGCGCGCATATGATAGGACGTGTGATAGAAACGAACGACCAATAGTTATCGCACTGCGCTACGTGTACATGTGATCCGTCTTTTCCTTTGGCGCGGCCGCGTCCGACGTCCACGCGCGCGTCGCCTCCAACCCCGTTTTTCGAAACCGGCACTCGAGCGCCGCGGCGACGGCGCCGCCGACGCGATTCGCGCACTCGCTCGCTTCCTTCTCGTCCTTCGTCCCCAACTTCGCGACTCTGTACCCGTGCGTCGTTATCAAGTGCATCTCGTGCCCGCCCGCGGTCATCGCGTGCGCTAACGCCGCGACGACGGGGTCGTTGATCTTCGTCTCCGGCGGCAGCTCCGCGGGTTGAAAGTCGATCAACAACGGCGCCGCGCCGTTGACGACGTTCTGAAAGATCCGCCCCTCCTTCGGCGCGTTCATCCGCAGCGCGGCGACGACGACGACGCCCTCGCAGTTCCCTCTCGTGGCGTCGTCCGTAAGGAGGTCGTGCACCGCCGCCGCGAACGCGGCCTCTTCGCCGGGGCGAACGATCTCGTTCACCGCGAGCACGGACGCGACGCCGTCGTCGAACGTCGTGAGCGTCATCGGCGCCGCGGACGCGGCGTCGGCGGCGTCCGCGTCGGCGGCGTCCGCGACGCGCGCGCCGCCGGGCGTGAAGACGACGCCGCGCGGCGCGTCGTCGTCGTCGTCGTCGTCGTCCTCGCCGCCGCCGTCGTCGCTCTCGCCCACGCCCTCGCCCGCGATCGCGCGTCTTCGCGGGGGCACGCCGGTCAGCTCGACCGCGACGCGCGACCACGCGCCCTCGCGGTCGAAGTCGCCCGGCTTCAGCCCGAGGCACGCGCGAACGCCCGCGCCGGAGACGTCGCAGTGGCCGACGACGAGGCGCTCGCCCAGGATGGGGAACGGCGACCCGTCCGAGGTCTTGAACGACGGCATCGCGGTCGGATTGGCGCGGCGCGCGCGGCTCCTCTGCGCGAGATCGGACGGATCCGCGCGAGTTTCAGTTGGGAGAGCGCAAGATACCAGATCTTCATCTGGCGCTCTCCCAACTTTTTTTTTTTTGGGATCGAACAAGGGACCTCCAGATCTTCATCTGGCGCTCTCCCAACTGAAACTGCAACCGGCCGCGACGGTTTCGCAAAATGAAACGCCTCTTCGCCTCCCGTCGCCGCGCGCACTCTTCCCCGCGCGACGACGACGACGACGACGACGCGCGCGCGATGTACGGCTGGGAACGCTCCCGCGGCGAGATGCCGAGCCACTTCGTGGAGAAGTTCACGGACGCGGACGTGGACGACGCGCTGCGTCGCGCGAAGCTCGCGCTCGCGCCCGCGGCGGACGATCTCATCGAGCCCGCGATCGCCGACGACGACGCGACGGCGTCGTCGAGTCCATCGGACGACGCGACCGCGATGACCGACGACGCGCGTCCTCCCGTCGCGACGTCGCCGCCGCACCCCGCGTCATCGTATGAGACGTGGACGGAAGCGAAAGCGGACGGCGTGCGCGCGCACGGCGACGGCGACTTCGAAGGCGCGGCCGCGCGCTTCCGCGCGGCGATAGAGATGCTGCTCGAGGTGCTCCGCGGGAAGAAAGAAAATGACGACGCAGAAGATGACGCGTCCGGGTCCGACGCCGACGCCGGCGCATCGAACGCGGACGCGGACGTCTCCCAGGGCAACGCCGCCGTCGCGCTCGCCGCGCTGCGAAGCAACCTCTCCTGCGCGCTCCTCGCCGCGGGCCGCCCGCGCGACGCCCTCGCGGCCGCGTCCGACGCGCTCGCGTCGCGACCCGCGTGGGACAAGGCGCTCTTTCGCCGCGCCGAGGCCAACTTCGCGCTGCGGCGGTTCGAAGACGCGCTCGTCGACTACGACGCCGCGTCCGCCGCGCGCGATCCCGCGTCGCCGCCGGACGCGCACCTTCTGTCGCGCGTCGCGGCGACGCGCGCGATGCTCGACGAGGTCGCGACGCTCCGAGACGAGGAGGTGGCGCTGCGCGCGGAGCGCGAGGAAGACGCGCGACGGCTCGAGAAGCAAAAAGAAGCCGAGGCATCCGAGTCGGGGGACAAGGCGAGCGAGCTGACCGCGGCCGCGGAGGAGCGCGAGCGCGACCCGCGCGTGAAAGCGCTCGTGAAGCGCATCGAGGAGATGTACGCGGCGCACGGCGAGGCGCGCGCGGCGAGGAAGGAAGCCTGGCGCGAAGGCGAAGGCGGCGGCGGCGAGACGGCGGCGGCGTACGAGCTCGCGGACGCGGGGCCGCCCGCGGCGGCGGCGATCAAACTCTGCCGCGACGTCCTCGCGTTGGAGCCGGACTACACCGCGATCGGGTACCAGCTCTCGATGATCTATCGATCGAACGGCCGCCTTCGCGACGCGATCGACCAGATGAGGGCGTGCCTGACGACCGCGCCGACTTTTTTGCTCGGACACGCCGCGCTCGGGCAGATGCTGGAGTCGACGCACGGCCGAGAGGACGATGCGGAGCTGTCGTACGCGATCGCCGTGCAGGTGTGCTTCGACAACGGCGACGTGTGGTCGCACCTCGGCGCGCACCTCGCGCGTCGCGGGCGCGTCTCCGACGCGGTCGCGCTTCTGCGGCACTCGCTGTGCGGTGGCCCGGAGGGGAAGTTTTACAAGCCGCGGTGCGACCCGGGGGTGTTGATGCTTCTGGGGTATTTACTGCAACTCCGAGGGCACTCCGCGGAGCCGGTGAGTTTTTACATGCGCGCCTCGCGAGCGGGCGGCGGCGTCCCCGCGGCGCTGTTGCTCGCCAGGGCGTTCGAGGACGCCGGAGACGCGGAGAACGCGGACACGCAGATCGAGATGGTGAAGAGAGTCCGCGCGGAGCAGCCGGCGGCGACGCGGCTGGGGTACGAAGTCCTAAACTCCGCGTTCGCCGCGCCGCAGTGGAACGCGTTGAGCACGAAGAAGCACGTCGCGGCGCTGCTCCGCGGCGAGGGCGTCGAAGGCGACGTCGCGCCGCACTGTTACTGGTCCGAGGACGACGACGTGGACGAGAAAGAGAAAGAGAAGAAGGACGACGACGACGACGACGACGACGACGACGAAAACGACGCCGTGACGACGTTCGCGCCCGGGCGCTGGATCGTCAAGGGGAAGAACCGCGCGTACGACGGCGCGACGCGCGCGCGCCTTCGACGGTGCGAGACGAAGGACGAGCTCGTCGCGTTCGTGCGCGACGCGGGCGCCGCCGCCGGGCCCGGGCGCGAGCGCGCGTGCATGGCGCAGCGCGAGGTCGAGAACCCCGCGCTTTTATGCGGCGGCAGACTCGCGAGCGCGCACTTTTACGCGATCGTCGCGGACGCGCGCGAGGGCCCGAACGGCGCGGTGGAGATGGACGCGCGTCTGTCCGAGGGGTTCACCGTTCGAGTCGCGCGCGATCCGCTCGACGCTGACGTAGACGCTTACGTGGACGACGGCGAGGCGTTCTTCGCGACGCGAAACACGCTCCGAGGGAGCCGTCGCGAGATCACCACCGCGGCGGCGGCGGCGGCGTGGGCGGCGGAGTCGAACGTGGACTACGCCGCCACGACGTGGCCCGGGGTCGTCCGCGCCGTGGAGACGACGCTGCGCGCGTTCGCGCGCGCGACGCTCGCGACGCCGCTGAAAGACTTCGACGCGCTGTCGCACTTCGCGACGTTTCGCGCGCCGAAGATTCTCGAGTTCGTCTTCGTCGTCGACGCGGCGTCGAAGCCGTGGCTGACGGAGATAAACGCGAGCCCGAGCGCGATGGACGGCGGGGAGGACGCCGTCGTCGCTCGCGCGTTCGAAGACGCGTGGGCGTGGCTTCGAGACGACGACGACGACGACGCGGGCGCGAGGACGACGTTCGCGCCATTGTTCGCGACGAACGAGTGAACGCCGCGTCGCGCCGTCGCTTCGATTTCGATGATTCGATGATACGATTCGCGTTTCCGTGTTAATACAGTACAACCCTCAATACGAGCCGTGAACCCACCCCACGCCACGCCCGCGCGCGTCGACGTCAACGTCGACGTCGTCGTCGTCTCGATGAATCAGCGCGCGTTCGCCGGCGGCACGACGACGACGCGCACCGATCGCCCGCGTCCGCCTCTCGACCTCGACCCCCGCCTGGAGGACGCCGCCGCCGCCGCCGCCGCCGCGGACGACGACGACGACGACGTGTACGTGCTTATCCCTCCGCGCCCACGCTCCGCGCTCGCGTCGTAGCCTGAGACGCCCCTCTCGCCGTTCGCCTTGCGCTTCCACGACGCCGCGGCGGTTCGGCAGATGGCCGCGAGCGGCGCCGGCGCCGGCGCCGGCGGCTTCTTCTCCGCCGCCGGCGGCGCCGTCTTCAGCTTCGGGGGCGGGTCGCAATCCGCGAACGCGACGAGCCTGCGCGGCGCGGGGATGGACCCGCCCTTCCCCACCGCCGCCGCCGTCGTCGTCGCCGTCGTCGAGCTCTTCGCGTTCGACGCCTTCATCTCCGCGACGGTCCTCGCCGGCGGGGGAACGTAAAGCGACGCCTTGCTCATGTTTTTCATGAGCGTCAGCGGCGTGCGCGATCGCAGGGGGTACCGCGACGACGCGCCGTCGTTCTCGTCGTCGTCGTCCTCGGGGTACCGCTTCCGCTCCGTCCGCGGTGTTTTCGCTAATCGCTGCTCGCAGTCGTCGTCGTCGCGGAACGGCTGCGGACGGGGAGGGGGGATGGATGGCGTCGGGCGTCGACGTTCGCGTCTCAGGAATGACATCATGTTCGCGCGAGCGACGGGACGAGCTCCGAAACGGCGTCGCGAAACGATGGACGGGCGACGACGTCGACGGACGCGAGGCGCGCTATCGAGCGATGAACCGACGCGATGCGCGCACCTCTGCCGCGCGTTTGAGCCCGAGCACGCGCTCGGGGGACATCATGAACAGCGAGTACGGCCTCGCCATCGTCTCGGGGTCGTCGCTCGCGAGGCGAATCCGACTAATCAATCAATCGCGTTCCCCTCCGTCGTCCTGTCGGGATGCTGCGCTTTTTCGATCTCTCGAGCGGTCGCGCCGCGACCGTGGCGTCGCGCTGGTGGATCCGACGGACGCGAAACGACGCGCGCGGAGGAATGAAGGATCGACCGCGACTTCGAGGAGACGCGTGGTGGATTTTCGCGCGCCCGGGGTGCGCGTCTGAGTGCGCGTCGTCCCGTCGGCGCGGCCGTCACGAACGGACGTCGCAGTTCCCCCGCCGCGCCGATCATCATTCGTCCGTCGAAGTGGGCACACCCGCTCGGGCGAGCGGGTCAAAGTTCAAACGAAGCCGCCCCGAGGCGTCACTGCCTCGCGCCGCGACACGCGCGAGCACCTCGGACCGTCGAGAAGGCGTCGTCGTCATGGCGCGTCCACTCTCGCGCTCGCCCTCCCCGCGTCGTTCGTCGCCCCCCGATTCGACCGCGCGGCGTCGACCGCCGATCTCGCGCTCGCTCGTTTTTCCTCCGCGGGTCGGGTCCCCTCTTCGCGAGACGACGACCGCGAACGGCACTCGCGCGCGATCGGATCGCGACCGTCGACGACATCGGAGCTGACCTCCCGCCCTCGATCCCCCGCCGCGCGCGCCGCCCCCGCCCTAACCCGACCCAGGATCCCACGCTCGAAGCGATCAAAGAGAAGCGCCTCGCGGAGCTCGGCCAGTCCGGACAGGGCGCGGCGATGCCCGCGAGCGCGGAGGAGCAGCGCGCGCAGCAGGAGCGAGCGGAGGCGGCCGCGGAGCAGCGCGGCGCCGCGCTCGCGTCGCTCATGGACCCGAAAGCGCGCGAGCGCCTGTCCAGAATCGCGATCGTGAAGCCGGAGAAGGCGCAGGCGCTGGAGAACATGCTATTGCAGGCGGCGCAGCGGGGGCAGATCGGAGGCAAGGTGACCGAGGATGCGCTGATTAAGATGCTCGAGCAAGTCAATGGCGGCGCTCGAGACGGAGGCGACGCGCGCGGGGGGCCGAAGATCGAGATGAAGCGACGGAACATCATGGACGACGACGATTGGTAGGCGGGGGCGGGGGCGGTCGGAGAGACGAGGGGCGGCGACGCGCGCCCGCCCCGAGCGGAGGAACTACGTAGTCAGTCGCGACGGATGGCGTTGGAACAGAACCCGAACCGAATAATCCGATGAACGCCATCTGATCGATCGCCTCGAACGCGGGCAGTCTCGCTCGCGCGCTCGCGTCGCGCGCGGGGTCTCGCCATGCGCGTCCGTCGCGCGATCGCGCTTCTCGTCGCGCTTCTCCTCGCGACCGCCGGCGCCGTCGTCGCCGAGGAGGCGGCGCCGCCGCGATGCCGAGGCCCCGGCGTCGAGCTCGCCGTCGGCGTCGGATGCGACGTGAGCGGGTTCTTCGCGGAGGCGCTCGGCCTGCACGCCGCGCTCGCGTCCGCGAATCGCTGCGTGCGCACGCCGACGCTGAGCGCGTGCGCGGAGAAGATGAAGCGCGTGCTGACGCCGACGGAGCTCGTGATCGCGCGAACCGCGGGCGCGTTTCAGGACGGCCGCGACGCCGCGGACGTCGTCGTGCGCTGGCACCTCGGCGAGGATTGGGAGTGCCCGTGGAACGCGACGAGCGTCCGCGACGCGCGCGACGCGGGAACCGTCGCGGTGTTGCGGTCGATGACGGAGAAGACCATCTTGAGCGCGACGCAGCTCGCGTGCGCGGCGACGGCGAGCGAGGTCTGGGTCCCGAGCGAATGGCACGCGGCGGCGTATCGCGTCGCCGGCGTATCGCGCGAATCGATTCGCGTCGCCCCGGAAGTCGTGGACGACGACGTCTTCAAACCCAAGCCGCCGCGCGCGGAAGAACTATTAGGGAGGACGGCGAATGAGAAGAAGAAGAGGAAGAAGAAGAAGGGGACGAGCCCGACGACGACAACGTTTCTGGCCGTGTTCCAGTGGCAGCACAGGAAGGCGCCGGACGCGTTGCTCAAGGCGTATTGGAAGGCGTTCGACGCGTCCGACGCCGACGTCGTGTTAAAACTCCGCGCCAAGGTCCCGATATGGGCGAACAACGGATTCACGACCGCAGACGCCGGCGTGGAGCACCTCGCGAAGACGCTCGCGGGCAAACCCCGTCGCAAACTCGCGCGCGTGGAGGTCATCGAGCCGCCGCGCGGCGCGACGGAGCTGACGCAGGCGCGTTCCATCTCGCGCCGGTCCCGAACGCGGCTTTTTCTATACACTGGTCCCCATACGACCGCGTTCGCGCGGTGCACGCCGTTCCTCGAGGACTTTGCCCGGCGGTCGTCTCTCTCCGCGCGACCCCCGGTTGGTTTCAATCCCCGCCCTCGACGCCTTTCGATTCCATCTGACGCCTTTCAACTCCACCCCGACGTTCGCCGCGAACGGAACGACCCTCACCAGTCGGCGATGGCGACGCTCTTCGCCGACGCCGCCGCGTTCGTGTCCCCGTCCCGAGGCGAGGGCTGGTGCCTACCGTGCGCCGCCGCGATGGCGTCGGACGCGGTGTTAATCGCGAGCGACTTTGGCGGCGTCACGGCGTACGCGAACGCGTCGAACGCGCTCCCGACGCGATGCGTCGAGGACGCGAGCGGCGCGTGCGAGCCGGACGTCGACGGTCTCGCGTGGCGCATGCGGTGGGTGCGAGAGCGCAGAGCGGAGGCGGCGGCGTTGGGGAGGAAAGGCGGGGAGAGCGTGCGCGAGAGGTTTAGCAAGGCGTCGGTGGCGGAGGTGTGGGGGAGGGAGGCTGGGAAGGCGGTGGACGCGCTGAGGGTAGGGCGTTCGCGAGCGTAGCGTAGCGTTGTTAGTCTTTTGATCTCGCGTCTGTGATGAGGCGTAAGCGGTCGGTCGGTCACTTCGAGAAATGGAGCCGCGGCAAAGTCGAACGCGCGACGCGCTGGCCTCCAGTAGCACGCGCGCGGCTTCTGAGTCGTGTCGCGCGTGAATCGATCGCGATACTCGCCGCGCACGCGAATTCGCGCGCGGTCGATACGCGCGGCGGCGAGCGTCTCTCGTTCGCCCGCGTCGCGGCCGCGAGGAAGACGCGCGATCCGTTGCTTTGTACAAAAATGACGCGGCCTCTCGCGTTCGGCGCGAGGAAGACGGCGACGTCGTGGGGATACGCCCTCTTCTTCGCCGTTTTCGCGACGTTGCTCACCGCAGTAGCCGCGGGTGAGTCTCTCGGACGCGAATCCGCGACGCGCGGCTTCGCTCGCGCGCGATGGCGAGCGCGTTTCGATTCTCCCCAGCTGGCGCTTTCCACGACGACGACGCGCGGTTTTCTGATTTCCCTCCTCCCCGCGCCGTCCTCCCCGTTCGACAGACTCGACCGCGCCGTTCTTCTTCGGCGGGTTCCCCAACGCTAACACCGTGGACGGCGACAGCTTCAAACTCGGCCTCAAGGTGCGCCGCGCGAGGAGGAGATGGAGAAGACGTTCGCGCTCGTCGTCGCCCCGCCGCGCCCCCTCCTCCGGTCCGCGGAAAATGAAAATGCGCCTCAACGGCTTTCGTCGCGCGAACGATCGCTCGTTTCGCTTTTCCCGACGACACGACGCCCCCTCCTTCCCCTTCCCTCCCTCCCAGGTGAACGAGCAATCCAGCGTATACTACCTCGTCGTCGCGGGCGCGAACCCCCCGACGCCGTCGTCCACGGACGTCAAGAACCAGTTCAGCACCTACGGCGCGGCGTCCACGGCGGTGAAACAAAAAGGATGCGTCGGCTGCGCCTCGGGCGTCGTCTCCCCGCTCGCCGCGTCCACGGAGCTCAACGTCGACCTGGACGCCACGACCGGCACGGCGTTCGCGGACAACGAAGTCCTGTCCGTGTTCGTCGTCGCCGAGGACGCGGCGGGGAATTTGCAGGCGACGCCGACGAAGGTTGACGTCATCATGGGCGACGACACCGCGCCCACCTACGGCGCGGGGTACCCGTACGCGGATCAGATCACCGCGACGGGGTTCGACCTCTTGATCCAGCTCAACGAGGCCGGGACGAGCCACTACGCCATCTTGGACGCGAGCGATCCGAGCCCGACGGCGGCGGAGATCATCGCGGGGAGCAACGCGAACGCGGTGGCGTGTTCGAAGTCCGCGGGCGTGTACGTCCCCGCCGTGCCCTACTCTTCGCCGACGACGTACGACGTGCGACACGCCGTGACGTCGTACGCGGAGGCGTCGCTGGCGGCGTGCCTCGCGACGTACGGCGCGATGACCGCCGCGGAGAAGCTCGCCGCGGGGTTATCCGACTCGGACGCGAACTGCCGGAAGTGCCCTCACCTGCAAGGCAGCGGGTCCTACAAGGTGTACGTCTTGAGCGAGGACGACAACGCCGCCAACGGCGCGGGGAGCCCGCCGCGCGTGAACAACGTGCAGACGTTACCGCAGGGGATGTCGTTCACGCTCGACACCGTGGACACCACGCCGCCGTCGTTCGATCCGAGCGCGTCGTCGCCGGATAAGAAGAACCTCGCGACGACGTCCGTGGACCTGTCCGTCTCGTCCAACGAGATTGGAAACGCGTACTACCTCGTCGTCCCCGCCGGCAGCGCGGCACCGACCGCGGCGCAGGTCAAGTCGCAAGTCTCGAGCTACGGCGTCGTGACCGTCGTCAAGAAGGGGACGTGGGCGGTGCCCGCGACGCAGACGGACGCGGACGTCACCGTGACCGGGTTGAACGACCTCACGTCGTACGTCGCGTACGTCATCTTGGAGGACACGGCCAAGACGAACACGGCGACGAACGTCTACGCGTCCGCGTCCAACGTGCCAAACGTCCAGGCGACGGCGACGGCGATCGCGTTCACGACGACGGACGGGACCCCGCCTACTTTCGCCGGCGCGTTTAAGAGCACGGTGCACGACATCGCCGGGACGTCGTTTAAGATCACCGCGCAGCTGGACGAACCCGGGGACGCGTTTTACATCGCGATCCCGCGGACGACGGATTCGCCGCCTTCGCCCGGGCCGACCGCCGCGGAGGTGATCGCGGCGTCGTACGCCGGCGTCGTCGCGTGCGGGACGTTCGCCGTCGCCGCCGCGGCGACGAACGCGACTGCGACGGTGACGACGACTTCGGACCCGCTCGGGGCGAACGCCGCGTCGTGCGCGAGCGGCGGCGTCGCGCTGCCGCCGTCCGCGGCGAAGTGCGCGGCGTGCCCGCTCGTCGACAGCGAGTCCCGGTACTGGGTGTACGTCACCGCGAGAGACGACGAGACTTCGCCGAACGTGATGACGACGACGCGCGTCCAGGGCGTGGACACCGTGGACGTCACCGCGCCGACGTTTCAAAACTCGCACCCGACCATCACCGGGAACGCGGCGACGACGCACAAGACGTACCCGAACATCGGCGGGGTCACGTTGAACGTGACGGTGGAACTCGACGAGCCCGGAAAGGTGTACTTTCTCGCGACGGCGGCGGCGGACGCGGCGCCGACGTCCGCGCAAGTGAAAGCGTGCGGCGTGTACGGATCCAGCTCGAAGACGTCGACGGTCGGGCACACGTACACGCCCTCGGGAGGCTCCGCGATCGCGCCGTTCGCGTGCGGCGACTTGGACGTCCAGCTCGCGAACACGGCGTACGTGCACCGACTCACGGAGATTCCCGAAGAGACGGCGGTGAAGGTGTACGTCGTCGCGGAGGACGACGAAAACACGCGCCTGAATCACTTCAGCCTTCTCACGCAACCGCCCGTCTCGAACCTTCAAGCGACGCCCGCGAACGTCGCCGTCACGACCGTGGACACCTCCCCCCCGGAGTGGGCGACTGTCGCGGCGGTGAAGTACCCGCGGGTTCCGTACGCGCTCGCGACGGACATCGAGGACGTCAAGGCGACGTTCGACGTCGCCGTGGACGAACCCGGGACGGTGTACTACGTCGTCGTCACGAAAGATTTGACGTTTCACGAGGGGTACACGGACGGCACCGCGCGCGCGCTTCCCACGACCGCGGAGGTGCGCGCGGGCACCGGCCCCGGAGCGCTCGCGGCGACCGCGTCTGGTTCCGTCGCCGTCGCGTCCGGGTCGGAGAACACGAAGATTTCCACTGTCGTCACCGGCCTCGCGGCGCAAACCGCGTACGACGTGTATCTCGTCGCCGAGGACGACGCGCCCGCGCCGGGGCCGAACGTTCAGACGTCGGTGACGAAGCTGCGGTTTAAGACGCGAGATAACACCGCGCCGGTGTTAAGCGTGGACGCGAGCACGCACGCCGGTCCGATGTCGTGGACCAAGTTGGGCGGAGACATCGACGGCGAGGCAGCCGGCGACGTGTCCGGGTCGGGTTTGTCCTTTTCGAGCGACGGCACGATCGTGGCCGTCGGCACTGGTTTTAACGACGGCGGCGGCGCGGACGCCGGCCACGTGCGCGTGTACAAGTTCAGCTCCGGCGCTTGGACGCAGATGGGCGGTGACATCGACGGCGAGGCCGCCGGCGATAAATCTGGGTTTGCCGTGTCGTTATCGAGCGACGGCACGATCGTGGCCGTCGGCGCTTATGATAACGACGACGGCGGCGCAGACGCCGGCCACGTGCGCGTGTACCAGTTCGCCGGAGGCGCGTGGACGCAGATGGGCGGGGATATCGACGGCGAGGCTGCCGGCGACAGATCTGGACAGAAAGCCGTGTCGTTGTCGAGCGACGGCACGATCGTGGCCGTCGGCGCTGTTAAAAATGACGGGACTGGCGCAGACGCCGGCCACGTGCGCGTGTTCCAATTTAGCTCCGGCGTTTGGACGCAGATGGGCGCGGACATCGACGGCGAGGCCGCCGGCGATCAATCTGGGAATTCTGTGTCGTTGTCGAGCGACGGCAAGATAATGGCAATCGGCGCTCCCAAAAACGACGGCACCGGCGCAGACGCCGGCCACGTGCGCGTGTACCAGTTCAGCTCCGGCGCTTGGACGCAGATGGGCGCGGACATCGACGGAGAGGCGGCTGGCGACGAGTTTGGGGATGCCGTGTCGTTATCAAGCGACGGCACGATCGTGGCCATCGGCGCTCTTAAAAACGACGGCACCGGCGCAAACGCCGGCCACGTGCGCGTGTACCAGTTCAGCTCCGGCGCGTGGACGCAGATGGGCGCGGACATCGACGGCGAGGCGACCGACGATCAATCTGGGTCTTCTGTGTCGTTGTCGAGCGACGGCACGATCGTGGCCGTCGGCGCTTATGCTAACGACGACGGCGGCGCAAACGCTGGCCACGTGCGCTTGTACCAGTACAGCTCCGGCGCGTGGACGCAGATGGGCGCGGACATTGACGGCGACGCGGCCGGCGATCAGGCTGGGCAACTTGTGGCGTTGTCGGGTGACGGCAAGAGTGTTGCTGTCGCCGGTCCTTACACCGACAGCAACGGCGCAAACGCCGGCCGCGTGCGCGTTTTCTGCTTCGGCTGCGAGTACCCCAAGGCGATCATGCGCGGCACGAGCATGGGCGTCGAAGTCATGATGGACGAGCCAGGCCAGGCGTGGTACATCGTCGTCCCCGACGGCACCTCCCCGGGGCCGACGTCAGCGGAGGTCATCGCGAACACCTTCGCCGCCGCGGTGGGGACCACGTGCGGTCACAACTCCTCGACGCCGGATTTCCAGATCCCGTCCGCGAACGTTCCGTACGTGTGCAACGTCACCGGTCTGAGCGACGAGACCGAGTACGACGTGTACGTCGTCGTCGCGGACGACGTCTCGAACGACCCGCTGACTGGCGACGCGTTTCCGACGTACAACGCGCTCGCGGCTCCGGTGAAGATTGACGTCAAGACGTTGGACGTGACCCCGCCCCGCTTCGCGGCGGCGTACCCTAAAGTCGACAACGTCGACGGCACTTCGTTCGACCTCAAAGTCTTGCTCGACGAGATCGGGATCGTGTACTACACCGTGGATAACTTCAACCCCGCGGACGGCGTCATCGTCCCTCCGAGCCCGGCGCAAGTCAAAGCCGGGACGAATCAGATGGGCAAAAAAGCGTTCGCGCACGGCAACGTCAGCGCGCCGACGGCGTCGACGGAAGCGGTGAAAAAGATCGAAAAGTTTCCCGGATTGATCTCCGAACGCGACTACTACGTGTACACCGTCGCGGAGGATCTCGAGGACGTCCCGAACCTCCAAACGACGTTGGGAACGCGGATTCGCATTCGCACCCCGGACGTCACGCCTCCGACGTTTAAGACGCGCGCGGTGCAAAACGTCAAGGGCGATCGATTCGACGTCGTGACGTCGTTGAACGAGATCGGGTTCGTGTATTACGTCGTCCTCCCCAAGGGCGCGACCGCGCCGACCGCGGCTAAGGTTCGTCTGATGCAAAACGCCGCGGGCGTGAGCACCACGGGCGCGTGCGGGGTGTTTTACATCCCGAGCAAAGACGCGAACGTCACGGAGACGGTGATCAGCCTGTCCTCCGCCGCCGCCGGGGCGTGCGCCGCGGAAACCCCCGGCCTCGCCGCGCCGTCGTTGAACCCCACCACCGGCGTCGTGACGAACCCGCCGTTCTGTAACTACTGCCCGCAGCTCTCGTCCGCGACGGCGTACGACGTGTACGTCGTCGCAGAGGACGACGGCGGGCACGGCATCCCGAACGTCGCCAACTTGAACACGCCGAATCTGCAAGAAAACGCGACGCTTCTGTCGCACGTCGGATTCACCGCCGCCGCGAACGGCTCCGTGATCACCGCGGACGTCACGCCGCCGACGTTCACGTCCAGCACGCCGGCCGTGGACAAGTTCGACGAGCACGGATTCAACGTCAAGTTCGAGCTGAACGAGCCCGGGGTGGTGCACTACACGGCCATGCAGAGCACCGGGGTGACGTGCGCGACTTCGCCGACGCATCGGCAGGTGAGAGCGGGGACGAACGGGTGCGACCACCCCGCGAACGCGACCGGGAACGTCACGATTCCGGTCGCGAGCACTCCGGTGACGGTCACCGTGCGCGGCATCGGGAACCTCACGAGAGAAGAAGACGCGTACGTGTTGACGTACTTCGCGGACGACGACGAGCCGACGGGGATGAGCGCGCTGACGGCGCCGAATCCGAGCGCCATCGCGACGACGACGAAATCCACCGCCGATCGCCTCCCGCCGCTTCACGCGTCTTCGTACCCGAAAGCGAACAACCCGGTCTCCACGACCGGGTTCGGCGCGATCACGACGAAGTTTGACGTCGTCGTGAACGCGGACGAGATTGGCACCGCGCACTACGTCGCGTTCCCGGCGTGGCACCGCGTCGGGTGCCACCCCGCGGACGCCGCGTGTCTCGGCGGCACGACGGCGAAGCAGCTCGGTCTGCCCGGGTATAAACCCCCGACCGCGGCGCAGATCAAGGCTGGGAAGGACTGGGCCGGCGCGACCGCGGCCGTGAAAGGCTCGTGGGCCATCTCGAGCGCGAACGCGGACGCGACGACGACGACGACGGCGGATTTAGACGACGTCACCGACTACAACGTTTACGTCGCCGTCGAAGACGACGCCGGCGCGGATGCGCGGGTGCTCAACTTCACCGCGGTCAACAACTTGAACCCGAACGTGACGGTCGCGAACGTCACGACCGCGGACGGGACCGCGCCGCTGTTCACCGGTAACCCGTGCGAATCGCGTCTGCACGAGGAGTGCTCGTCGCAGCTCCGAAGCGAGTCCGGGAGGCACTCCCAGTATCCGCGCTTGCACGGATGCTCCAACGGCGGGTTCGACTTGCGGGTGAGCGTCGACGAGGCTGGGAGCACGGTGCACTACGTCGTCGTCGGGTACGACACCGTCGTGGACATCACCGCCGCGGTGGACCCGACGAACGTCCAGGTGAAAGCCGGAGGGGCGACGTACACCCCCGCGGGCGCGGGCGCGACCCCGGTGACGATCGTCCACGCCGGCGCCGTCTCGGCGGCGGCGGCGAAGACGCCGTACTCGTCCACGGTGACGTTTACCCTTCCCGCGTCCAACAAATTTTACCAAGTCTTCACGACCACGGAGGGACCGAACGGGAACTTGGGCGACGGCGACGTGCGACGCACGGACAACGTGAACCCGACAAAGGTGGCCCCGTGCGTCGCGCAGTCCTCCGGGGGCGACCTCGTGACGTTCACCGTCGGGGAGACGACGCTCAAGGCGGACGTCTTTCTGACCGCGCCGGCGAACGTGTACTACGTTCTCCTTCGCGCCGGGTCGCCGACGCCGACGCCGACGCAGATTTTGAACGGCAAGGACTCGTACGGGAGCTCGCCGCCGTGTTACGACTACGTGCACCCGAGCGACGCGTCGAAGAACGTGCGGTGCTACTTCGCGGACACCTCCCTCGCGGCAACCGCCGGCGTCGTCGAGTGCGCCGACGCCGGGATGTTCGACGACGGCGTCTACGCCGGGTGCACGCTCGCGACGTTCACGAATCTCACCCGAGGCGACAGCTTCGACGTGCATCTCGTGACGACGCACGTCAACGGGACGATATTGAGCGACCAGACCGGTCCGGACTCCGCCGCGGGCGCGCCGGTGTACTACGACGAGTTTTCGCGCGTCGGCGAAAAGGCGACGGCGCGGACGAAGGACGCGCAGGCGCCGTTTTTCGCGCCGGGGTACCCGAAAGTGGTCGACGTCAAGGGCACGACCGCGACGCTCTCCGCGAAATTAGACGAGCCCGGGAAGATGTACTGGATCTTAGACGAGACCGGGAACGCGTCGCCGACGACCGCTGAAGTCAAGGCGGGCACCGCCGCCGCCGGCGCCGCCGTCCTCGCGTCGGGATCCGTCGTCGCCGCCACCGTGGACAACGCGGCGGCGCCGTACAGCGACTGGTACGACGTCGCGCTCACGGGTTTGAACCCTAAATCGAGCTACGACGTCTTCATCGTCGCCGAGGACGACGGCGTCTCGCCGTACGGCGGAAACGAGCAGGCGCTGCCGACGAAGGTGACGTTCAGCGCGACGTCCACGGATGCGCACTTGGGCGCGCTCGGCGTTCGAACCGTGGACGCCAACGCGGTGTCCACCGCGCTCGCGTTGCGGCCGGCGTTTTCGCAGACGACTTTCGCGTACCAAGTTTTCGTGGACGTGGACGTGGATAACGTCAAGTTCACGCCGTCGTCGAACGATACGGAGTCCGCGAACAGCATTTACGTCAACGGCACGCAACGGCTCAGCCAGAGCGAATTTTCCGTGAGCGTCCCGCATGGAAAGACGACGTACGAGTTCGTCGTCACGGCGGGCGACGGCGCGACGCGAAAGACGTACGTCGTCGCCGTCACGCGCGCGGTGAACGATGCCGTCACGAACGCGTCCATCGTCGTCCTCGACGTCGAGTTCAACGACGGAACCACCGTGAACTCGACGCTCATGGGCGGGAAGCCGTGGCCGAAGTGCGTCAAAGGGTGCAACTCGCGTTCGAGCGCGCGATGCAGCGCGGCCAACCCGGATTGCGTCATGGACGCCGCGCAGACGAAATACGTCGTCCGCGTCCCGAGCGAGATGACGACTTTGAAAGTCAAGGCGCAGGCGGCACGACCGACGCAGAGCACGATGCGGGTGTACACGAAGGGCACCTCCGGAGTGGATTACCCCGGGGGGTTGCCGGGATACACCACCGGCGCGGCGTTGACGTCGGTGGGGTACGTCGTGAATCTGTACCAGCTCGCGCAAAACGGAGGGAACACGATCGACGTCGTCGTCACCGCGGGGGATCAGTCCACGAAGAAGACGTACACGATCGTCGTCGAGAGGTTCGGCGTCGGCGTGTACAACGGCTGGTCCCCCGTGCGAGCGTCCGCGCCCGCGGCGGCGGCGGACGACACGCTCACGACGAGAGTCGGGATCGATCCGACGGTGCGAGACCTGACCGTCCTCCCGTCCTACGACACGACGGCGCCGTCCTTCGTCTCCTCCTACCCGAGGGCGGGCGTCGCGAACAACACTTCCGTGGAGATCGCGGTGCAGCTCGACGTCCCCGGGGTGGCGTATTACCTCGTGCTCCCGGACTATTACCGCGCGCCGACGAGCCGAGAGGTGAAAGCCGGGAGCGCGCTCCGATCGGACGCGGTCGCCCACGGCGTCATCACGAGCTTACGCGGGCTGACGCAAGAGACGCTCGCGTACGCGTACGGATTAACTTCGGCGACGGACTACGACCTGTACGTCGTCGCGGAGGATATGGCCAAGGACCTCAGGCTGGAAGCGAAGCCGAACTTGCAGACGGTACCTTTCGGGCTGAACGTGTCCACCACGGGAACGCGCTCTTGGAAGCAGTGGGGCGGAGACATCGACGGCGAAGCCGCCGGCGACGTGTCCGGGTCGGGTTTGTCCTTTTCGAGCGACGGCACGGTCGTGGCCGTCGGCACTGGTTTTAACGACGACGGCGGCGCGGACGCCGGCCACGTGCGCGTGTACAAGTTCAGCTCCGGCGCTTGGACGCAGATGGGCGCGGACATCGACGGCGAGGCCGCCGCCGATAAATCTGGGTTTGCCGTGTCGTTATCGAGCGACGGCACGATCGTGGCCGTCGGCGCTGGTTTTAACGACGACTCCGCCATAGACGCCGGCCACGTGCGCGTGTACCAGTACGTCGCGGGCGCGTGGACGCAGATGGGCGCGGACATCGACGGCGAGGCTTTCGGCGATAAATCTGGACAGAATGCGCGTGCCGTGTCGTTGTCGAGCGACGGCACGATCGTGGCCGTCGGCGCTAATAGAAATGACGGGACTGGCGGAGACGCCGGCCACGTGCGCGTGTTCCAATTTAGCTCCGGCGCTTGGACGCAGATGGGCGGTGACATCGACGGCGAGGCCGCCGGCGATCAATCTGGGTTTGCCGTGTCGTTGTCGAGCGACGGCACGATCGTGGCCGTCGGCGCTCCCAAAAACGACGGCACCGGCGCAGACGCCGGCCACGTGCGCGTGTACCAGTTCGGCTCCGGCGCGTGGACGCAGATGGGCGCGGACATCGACGGAGAGGCGGCTGGCGACGAGTTTGGGATTTCCGTGTCGTTATCGAGCGACGGCACGATCATGGCCGTCGGCGCTTACAAAAACGACGGCACCGGCGCAAACGCCGGCCACGTGCGAGTGTACCAGTTCAGCTCCGGCGCGTGGACGCAGATGGGCGCGGACGTCGACGGCGAGGCGACCGACGATCAATCTGGGCATTCTGTGTCGTTGTCGAGCGACGGCACGATCGTGGCCGTCGGCGCTTATGCTAACGACGACGGCGGCGCTGACGCTGGCCACGTGCGCTTGTACCAGTACAGCTCTGGCGCGTGGACGCAGATGGGCGCGGACATTGACGGCGACGCGGCCGGCGATCAGGCTGGGCAACTTGTGGCGTTGTCGGGCGACGGCAGGATCGTGGCTGTCGCCGGTCCTTACACCGACAGCAACGGCTCAAACGCTGGCCGCGTGCGTGTATATAAGTACTGATTCGACGTGAACGAATTTCGTGAATAATTACCATAATAGATTAACTAAAGCCTAGCTGTGTACAACGTTGTAGTGCTTCAGGCGGCCGACCCGACGGCGCCGCCGCCGGGTGTTATTTCTCCCCATTTATTGCGAGACGCGCCTAATTTTGGCGAGTGGGTCGAGAGACAGGTTGATCGGCGGGCTCGATCGGGACAGACCGTGAAACGCGCCACTTTTCACCCTTGCCGTTGACTCGCGCCCTCGCCTCTCACGCTGTCCACGCCAACGCCAACGCCACCCACGTCCAACGCCAACGCTGTGGGTGGCGTTGGCGCAGTTTCACGTGTGTCGGTTGGGGGCGAACTTTATTCGGATGTTCGCGGATAGAGTAAGGGGTCGCCGCTGCGGAGGCGGTTAGTCGCGAGTTGAGACGAGGGGGGCGGGGAGGGGAGGATGGCGAACGAGGGTATATGATGGTAGAAGAGCGCGTTGGTGTTGTTCGATGGTCGTTCGTTTTACACGGTTTCGTCGTCGTCGTCGTCGTCGTCGTCGTCGTCGTTTTTTCAGTCGACGCGCTGGCGCTTTCCAGGCCGTAGCCCGTAGCACCCCGGGCACCCGGTGGGTTTGACGCTCCTCGTGCGGTCCTTCACCGTCGCCCGCCACTCGCACGAGCACGTCCCACACTTCCACTTCGCCTTGTAGTTCGACGCTTTCGTCACCGCCGTCGCCGGCTTGTCCTTGTCGACGTACTCGCGCGACAGCTTCTTGCCGAGCTCGCCGTTCTTCTCGCACCACGCGAGGAAGTTGTTCGTCTTGCTCGCCGGCGCATTATTCGCGCACTGTGGGCACCCTTTGGGTTTGACGCTGTTCGTGCGGTGGTTCACCGTCGCCCGCCACACGTGCTTGCACTTCAAACACTTCCACTTCGCCTTGTAGTCCGACCCTTTCGTCACCGCCGTCGGCGGCTTGTCCTTGTCAACGTACTCGCGCGACAGCTTCTTCCCGAGCTCGCCGTTCTTCTCGCACCACACGAGGAAGTTGTTCGTCTTGCTCAGCGGTATGCGATTCGCGCACTTCGGACACCCGGTGGGTTCGGCGCTCCTCGTGCGGTTGCCCACCGACGCCCGCCACTCGTGCTTGCACTCGACGTTGCTGCACTTCCACTTCGCCTTCTTGTTCGACGCATACGTCAGCTCCGTCGGCAGCTCCTCGCGGAACTCGTTGGCGAGCCTCTCGCCGCGCTCCCCGTTCTCCGCGCACCACTCGAGGAACGGCTTACCCTTCCCGTACCGGTTCACTCCATGTTTATTCACCATGATCGCCGTGTGAGACGCGGCGTGGCGGCGCGCGAGAGGAAGTGAGAGGCGACGAAAAGCCACGACACCCTCGGCGAGGCACAGGCGAAAGCTACGAGCCTCGAAATAACCGGGCCATAACCTCACGTATCATCTGGCAGCATTCAGTTCGTCACAGTCTGACAGTGCAACGGGAGACCTCTCTGTCGAGACGCGCAGTCGGGGACGCGCGGTCGCCGCGCACGGACGGACGCGCGGACGATGTCCGCAGAGGCGGAATTCCAGATGCCGTTCTGGCGGCGGTTCCTCAAGTCGAAGGGCGGCGTCGCGAACATCACGATGGCGGCGTTGTGCGTCCCTCGCCCGCGCGCGCGCGCGCGCTTCCCTCGCGATCCAATCAATCGTCGAGCGATCCCCGCGCCCCGTCGGCTTTCGGCGTTCGCGCTCTTGACTTCCCCGCTCCCCCACCCCCAACCCCGACACCTTCCACGACAGCACCGTCGCGCTATCGGTGCGGCTTCTGCAGCTGAAGGACGAGCACGCGGCGGAGAAGGAGAGGCTGACGGACGAGGTCGCGACCCTGACCGCGAGCGTGGACGAGCTCTCGAGGCAAAGAGGATGGTTCCGTCTCGCGAGCGGCGGCCGCGGTGGTGGCGTCGCCGCGAAAGGGGACGCGGCGAAATCGTCGCGAGCGGCGCGCGGTGGATCGGACTCCTCGACGGGCGGCGCCGCGGAGGCGAAGAAAGCGCTCGCGAAGCTGCGGGACGGGAAGATCATGTTGTAGCCCTCAATATGAGATAGCATTCTACTGGCATTCTACGTCTACGCGTGTTTCCGTCCCCCCTTCACCCCGCGGGCGCGACGTACGGTTTATCCACCTGGTATATCGTCCCCGCGTCCGTGGCGAAGTACAGCTGTCCGTCCGTGTCGATCGCCGCGGAGGACCCGATCGCGCCGTCCGTCTCCAGCGTCCACGCCACCGCGCCCGTGGTCTCGAGCAACGCGTAAAACGTCGCGTCCGAGCTCCCGACGTAGATCAACCCGTTCGGCGACCACACCGGGGAGGCGACGACGCCGACCGCGCCGGTGTCCCTGCCGCACGGGAGGACGACGTTCCATCCGAACCGGTACGAGAGCTCCTCCGACGTGCCTTGCTCCAGGTTGGGCGGGCACACGCCTTCGCTCTCGAGAAGCGCCGCGGCTTCATTTTTCCGTCGGAGCGAAGCGTCGAGGTACGGCGTCGTCGCCGCGTCGCCGTCGCCGTCGCCGTCGCCGTACCCAGACCCCGACGGAGGCGGCGGAGGCGGCGGCGGCGGCGAGGAAGACGAAGAAGAAGAAGAAGAAGGCGACCGCAACGTCTGGTTCCACGCGAGCAATCCGTCCTTCACGCGAATCGCGTACAACTTCCAATCCGTGCTCCCGACGAACACCGTCGCGTCGGCGTCCCCCGGGGACATCGCCGGGGAGGAGTACACCGCCGCGGACGTTCGAAACTTCCATATCAACCCGCCGGTGACGGACTCGAGCGCGTACACGTACGAGTCCACGCTGCCGACGAACAGCCGCCCGTGGCCGTCGAGCGACGGGGACGAGTACAGCCCGCCCTCCGCGTCGAACCGCCAAATCTGTTCGCCGTTGGTCTGATTCAGGCAGTACATCGATCCCTCCATCGTGCCGACGTAGATGCGTCCGAGGCCGTCCAGCGCGGGCGACGCGAGGATCCGCCCGCGCGTCTCGTACGCCCACTTCACGGTCCCGCTGAACCCGCCGCTGCCGGTCGCGGCGTTGACGGCGTACAGCGCGGTGTCCGCGCCGATGTAGACGATGCCCTCGGGCGCGAGCGCCGCCGAGGAGACGATGGGCCGCCGCGCGCGCAGTTGCCACTTGCCGCCCAAGTGCAGACGCGGGCGGACGTACGACCACTTCGACGTCCCGTAGTTCGCGCTCACCTGCGATGGATTCGAACGGATGGATTCGAACGGACGCGCGCGAACGTCAGCGGACTTGGGTGGACGACGACGAAGACGCGAAGGAACGCCGCGGAGCGCCGAAACCGAAAAACCAAAAAAAAACCAAAAAAAAACCAAAAAGCATCCATCCGAGCCGAGTCGAGACGAGCGCCGGTCGTCCGTCCGTCTCACCGCGTGCAGCGTCCCGTCCGCTCCCCCCAAGAACAGCGTCGTGTCGCTCCCGATCGGGTTCCCGATCGCCGCGGTCGACACCACCGGCCCGTTCGCCGGGTACCGCCACTTGATCACCCCGCTCCGTTGCACGCCGTACACGAATCCATCCGTGCATCCCACGTACACGGTGCCATCCTTGGCGAGCGTCGGGGACGAGTACACCCTCCCGCCCGTGTGAAACGTCCACGTCACGTTCGGCATCGACGGCCCCGCGTACTCGCTCCTGCCGGTGTGCGCGAGGCCGTTTCGGAACATCGAGAACGGCACGGAGGACGGCCCCGCGGTGACGGTAGGCGGGTCGCGCAGCGGGGACGCGTGCGAGCTCGCGACCAGCGCCTCCGCGGCGTCGCGCGCGATGCGGTTCGCGCACGTCGCGTCGAAGACGTCCACGTCTTTCTGCGACGCCACCTGATACGTCACGCACGGGTCGTAGCACACGCCCGTGTCCGGGTAGCACGACTCGTGCTCGAGGCACGCGGGGTTCTTCTCGCGCGCGCCGTCGAGCGTGCACTTGTCCTCGCACAGCTCGATGTACTGCTCCGAGCACACGAACGGATCTTCGTCCTGCGCGCGGACGACGCCGGAGACGACGAGGAGGGCGCAAGGCGCGAGGAGGAGGACGCGCGCGAGGAGGACGCGAACTGCGAGGAGGGCGCGAGGAGGGCGCATCGTGGCGCGCCGCGACGCCCGCGCCCCCGCGCCCCCGCCCGGGTCGTTGTGATGCTGACGCTGACTGGAGGCGCGCGAACGGAAACGCGGCCCGCGGGGTCGGCGGTCGGCACTCCCGAGGCGCGTTTTCGGCGTTTTCCCTCACAGCAGCTCTCCTCCTCTCCCCGAGCCTCTCCCGCCGCGGCGCGCACTCCGCACGACGCCACCGCGCGCCGCGCACGCATCGCTCGCTCGCCGAGATCGGCATGCCGCGCCTCATCAGCGCTCGCGCGCTCGTCCTGGCGCTCGCGCTGTGCGCGCTGTGCAGCGCTCCCGGTCTCGCGCGCGCCGACGCCGGTCCCTCCGTCGACTTTTCGCACGTGCGCGACTTTATTCGCGCGAAGGGCGCGTCCTCCACCGCGTCCGGGGCGGACGGCAGCGTCGGCCTCATGGACGCGCTGTTCGCTTCCGACGCGCTGGTCGCCGCGCGCGCTGGCGGCCGCGCGCGGGGCGGCGCGGTCGCGAGCGCGGCGAACGCCGCCGGCCGCCGGCGCCTCCTCGGCGGAGCGAACCCCGAGACGGGCGCGGCGGGCGACGAACCCGAGGCGACGAACGCGGACGCGGACGCGGACGCGGACGCGGACGCGATGGACGCGACGGACACGACGGGGACGTCGCGCAACTTCCTCGCGAACGCGCTGCTGCTCAACCGCCTCCGCGCGTCCCTCGCGCGCGACGACGACGCCGCCGCCGCGACCGACGGCGGCGGCGACGCGGCGCAGACGGGCGTCGCCGCCGCCGCGCTCGCGGCGGCGCTTCGAAGCTACGCCCCCGCGGCGACGGTGTTCGGCGGCGTCCTTCGCGACATCGCGGCGCGTCGCGAGGCTGCGCTGACGCCGCCGCCGGCGGCGGCGGCGGATTCGACCGTGGCCGCGAGCGACGCGGTTGATTCGACCGTGACCGCGACCGGCACCGCGTTCGACGCCGCGCGCCGAGCCGCCGCCGCGCGCGCGATGGAGTTTCTTCTCAACGCGACGGGGGACGGCGCGCTCGCCACCGTCGCCGCCATGTCCGCGCCAGGGTCCTCCGACGGCAACGGCACGTCCACGGCGACCGCGGCCGAGCTCGTGGCCGCGCTCGACGCGTGGACCGCCGCGCTCGACCTCGGCTCCGTCGACGTCGCGGCCGCGATCGACGCCGCGATCGACGCGGGGGTGGAAGGGATGCGGACGTCCGTCGCCGCCGACGCGGACGCCGCCGCCGCGTACGAAGCCCTGTTCGCGTCGTCGCTCGAGGCCGCGGGGGTGTTCATTCAGGAGCAGTTCAACGCGTCGTTATCATCGAACGCGGAAGGCGGCGGCGGCGGCGGCGGCGGCGGCGGCGATGGCACGAACTCGAGCGCGCTGACGGGGCAGTCGTTTAACGACCTCCTCGGCGCCGCGATTGAGATGGCGCAGCGCAACGCGTTGGAATTCGTCAACCTCGGCGTGACGCCCGACGGCGACGGCGTCGACGATTTATCCCCGGAAAACGCGGTCGCGCTCCTCGATCGCGTCACGGAAGTCCTCGCGCTCGCGCGCGGGGAGTTCACGAGCGCGCTGGAGGGCTCAAACGCGACGGATCCCGCGGGGATAGCCGGGATCCCGTTCGACGGCGCCGCCGCCGGCGCCGACGGCTACCTCTCCTACGCGGAACTCATGCGCATGATCGGCGACGTCACCGGGCTCCCGGTCACCGAGGACGGCAGCGGCGGCGTCGCGCTCACGGCGACGGACGACACGTCCTGGCTCGAGCAAAACTTCGCGGTGTTCGGGGACGACCCGCTCGGACTGTTCAACTTTTCGTCGCTCGACGACGGCGGCGTCGCCGCGATGTCCGGCCCGCCGTCGCCGACGGAGACGGAAGACGAATCGTCCACCGAAGACACCGCGCCCTCGAAGAGCGAGAAGGACCTTCTGGATAGCGGCAACCTCACGATGGAGGCGATCCTCCTGCGCGCGACGATCGTCCTCGCCGCGTGTGTCGTCCTGTGCGGCTGCTGCGTGCTCTGCAAACGCGCCGCGAGTTGCCGCCGCGACGTCGACGGGAACTCGCGCTCGCGTCGGATGACGTCCACGAACGACATGCGCGCCGCGGCGGCCGCGGACGCCGCCGCGAACGGCACGGAGACCGGAGATGCGAACGCGAATCGCGTCACGCGGACGGAGACGTCGACGAAGATCGACCTCACGGACGCGACCGGCGGCGGCGGCGGCGGCGGCGAGACGCTCGAGTCGTTTCCGCTCGGGAGAGGCCGCGGCGTCACGGCGGACGACACCGGGGAGATTCGCCTCGCGCTCGGGAAGATCGAGACGAAGGTGGACGCGCTCGGGAAGAAGGCGAGAGACGCGGCGAACGGCGTGGACAACCGCGCGTGAGACGATGGCGGGGCGTGGGGACGGCCAGAGGCGGCCGCGCACTGTACATAACCTTAACCGCACTCGTCTCGTTCTGTTCTCAACCGGCTGGGCCACGCTCGCTCGACGCCTTCTTCGTTTTCGACGTTTCGCGAAGCCGTCCGATGTCCATTCCGCCGCCGCACGAGACCCTTCGTCCATCCACGCGGAGACATGGTCGAACCCGCCGCGGCCGCCAAGGGCAAGAAAGACGACGACAACGCGAGCGCGATCGCGGAGAAGCTCCTCCAAGGCTGGACGATGCTCGCGGAGTACTGCCCCGTGGAGGGCTGCCAGACGCCGCTCATGCGCTCGCGCGAGGGAAAGCGCTTCTGCGTCGCGCACGACATGTTCGTCATGTCCCCGGAGGAAGCGGCCGCGATGAAGAGAGACGGCAAGGGCGTCGCCGGCATCGAGGCGTCGTCGCCGACGCACGCCGCGCCCGCGCCTCGACCGGCGGAGCGGATCGACTTCTACCGACAGCTCAAGGACGGATCGTCGCCGTCGACGATCCCGGAGCCTGTCGTCGCGATGGACGCCGCGCCGACGCCGCCGACGCCGACGCCGACGGCGCTGCCGTCCACGGCGACGGACGCGAGCGACACGCGCGTGAACGTCGACGCCGTCGCGCGCGCGACGATGGACACGGTCGCGCGGAAGATGTCCGACGCGCGCGCGCTCCTCGCGGTGAGCGCGTCGCTGAGCGAGTCGCACGAGCTCTTGGCGTTTATTGAGATGTGCGCGTCGACGATCAAGACGCTGCGGGAAACCCCGCCGTCGCGCGGGTGAGGAGCGCGCGCGCCGCCGCCGCGTCGTCGATCGATCGATTGGATTGGATTGGATTTGATTGGATTGGATTGTCAATACAGACCATAGAGGTAGAACTACAGCACGCCGTCGTCGTCTCGCGAGTCGTCAGTCAGTCGCCGCTCGCCGCTCGCCGCTCTCGGGATCACTCCGCGATGACTTCGCTCTTCTTCCGCTCTTGCAACGACAACAAACCGGCGTAGACGCCGCCCTCTCTCGCGACGAGCTCCTCGTGCGTCCCGCCCTCGACCACCTCCCCGTCCGCGATGACGTTGATCCGATCCGCGTGCCTGACCGTGCTGAGACGATGCGCTACGACCACCGCCGTCCGCCCGCCGAGCGCGAGCAACCGATCCAACGCGCTCTGCACCGCCGCCTCGGACTCCAAATCCAACGCGCTCGTGGCCTCGTCCAGGAGCAACAACCGCGGATGCCGAAGAAACACGCGCGCGATCGCGAGCCGCTGCCGCTGCCCGCCGCTGAGCCGTATCCCGCGCTCGCCCAACCGCGTCTTGTACGAAAACCGCGGGGTGGAATTCAAAGGCGTCAGCTGGAGTTGAAAGGGGTCGCGGGCGGGGATTGAAAGCGAGGGGTGGGCGGAGAGAGACGCCGGCAAAAGTCCTTAAGGATCGGCGTTCACCACGCGAACGCGGTCGTATGGGGACCAGTGTACAGAACGCACCTCGTACCCGTCCGGCATGGCGGCGATGAAGTCGTGCGCGTTGGCCTTTCTCGCCGCGGCTTCGATCGCCTCCTCCGTCGCGTCCTCCTCCGCGACGCCGTACCCGATGTTCCCCGCGATCGTGCGATTGAACATCTGCGTGTCTTGCATGACGAGTCCGACGTGGCGGTGCACGCTCGCGAGGTTGAGCGACCGGATGTCGCGTCCGTCGAGCGTGATGGCGCCGCCTTTCACGTCGTAGTACCGCAGAAGCAACGAGACGACGGTGGTCTTGCCGCCGCCGCTCTTTCCGACGAGCGCCGCGGTGGACCCGCCCGGGATGACGACGTTCATGCCGCGCAACACGATGTTGTTCGGGCGCATCTGGTACCAGAACGTGACGTTCTCGAGCGCGACGGCCGGGCCGCGCGCCCGGCTCGGCGCGAACGTCGCGCCCGACCGCGGCGCGATGTCGGGGAGGTTGTCCTGCAGCGAAAACACCCGAGACGCGCTCCCGGCGGCTCGCACCAAGCTCGTCACGCAGTTCGACAGCGCGGTGTACGAGCTCGTGACGGCGTTGAAGTACAGCTGGAACGTGATCAGCGCGCCGATCGTGAGTCGAGGGTCCGGGCGCTCCATCGTCATCCCGCCGCCGAGCCAGAGGATCAAGACAGACGTCCCGAGCTCGAGGAGGTTCGTCAGCGCCACCGTCCCGGCGCCGCCGAACGCGTCCTTGACGCCCGCGACGAGCGCCGCCCGCGCGTGCTCTTCGTACCTCGCGAACTCCACGTCCTCCGAGCTCGTCGCGCGCACGGTCCGGACGTTCCCGAGCGCCTCGTTCGCGACGTTGGACGCGAGGCCGAGCATCGCGCTGATCTCGCGGTTCAGCGTTTGCGACCACCGCGCGTACCGCTTGATGAGATACGTGATCGGCATCACGACCGCGAAAGATACCATCGCGAGTCGCCAGCACACGTAGAAGCACATCGCGAGGCCGCCGGTGATGACGACGATGTTCTGCGCGGCCAAGGACATCACGGTGTTACACGGCGACGTGAGGTTCGTGCAGTCGTACGAAAGCCGCGAGAGCAGGTCGCCGGTGTTCACCGAGTCGAAGTACGCGATGTCTTGGCTCAGGATGTTCTTCAGCAGACCGGTGCGCACTTTAAACGCGAGCCGCCGCCCGACGAGGGAGAAGCACGCGCCCTTACACGCGCTGAACAGCGCGACGCCCATGGACGACGCGAGCAAGAGCGCGGCTCGGCGGTGGAATTTTTCTTTATCCGACGCGATGGCGGCGTCGATGGCGGCGCCTTGAAAGTGCGGCACGAACAGCGCGGCGACGGACGTCACGAGCGTCAGCCCTATCGCGCACGCGAGCAGCTGCCACTCCAGCTTCGCGAGCCCCAACACGCGCCACAGGTACTCCGCGGGCGTCCTCTCCTGGTCCGCCTTGGTGCCCTTGTCGCCGCGTATGCCGCCCTCCGCGGTGTTCCGGTCCTTCCTACAGAAGCACCGCATGCAACAGTCGAAATCGCACGTCTTGCACCGGAACCCTCCGAACCGCAGTCCTTTGCTCCCGGCGACGAGCCGTAACCCGCACATATCGCACACGTGCCCGACGACGCGGTCGTGGAACTGTAGCTCGTGCGCGTGGAAGTCTTTCCGAAGCACGCCGGTTCGCACCGTGCACGCCGCGACGTAGGCTCTGAGGTACACGGACTGCGCGTTCACGCACGCGATGCTCAGCGACATGAGGAGGACCGTCTGCAGCGTCTTGCGCGGGGCGTAGTAAAACGTCACGGTCTTCACGGCGACGTAGGCTTGCATCGCGATGCACAGCAAGAAGGTCAGCTCTACGACGACGTTTCTTCGAAACACCGCGCGCTGGTTGTGCCTCTGGTCCTCCTCGCTCGGCGCGAAGTCGTTCGGGTCGAACGTCGAGGCGTCGTTCGGGGCGTCCCCGACGCTGAGGGTCGTCGGCGTCGTCGTCGCGTCGGCGTCGGCGTCCGCGTCGTCGGCGTCGTCGGCGTCGGCGCCGAGCAAGGGGGCGTCCACGGCGTCGGCGTCGGCGTCGGCGTCGTCGTCGTCGTCATCCCCCGGGGCGAGATCCCGTCCCCTTCGTCGCCGCCGTCGCGGTCGCTTCGCCGGCGGCGGCGGGCCTTTGTTCTGCTGCTTCCCGAGCGTCACCGCGAGCGCGCCCGCGGAGGCGTACAAGACGACGCGGAAGAACACGAGCGCGAGGAGGTCGCCGACGCCGTCCTTGAACGTCGCCGCGGACGTCCATCGCGAGATCTCGCGCGGGAAATCGCCCAAGCGTTTCTCGCGCCCAAAGTACAGACGCGCGTTCGCGCTGACGTCCACGAGCACGAGCGCGATCAACACGGCGAGGTTCTTCCGCTGGCGCCGTCGGATGCTGTCCTCGTCCGTCTTCGTGAGGAAGAACGACGCGCGAGCCATCCTTCGCGCGCGTCGCGCTCTGCACGTCGCGAAAGGACAATCTGAGGTTTCACTACTGTTTGATCAAGTGGACAGCTGTGTGAGTCTGGTTGTGCTTGTGCTACGAGTAGAAGCAGGTAGAAGCGCTCGCGGAAGGTTTCAAGCACGTTAACTGAAGTATAAACTTATATTTTCATCTCGAGAGTATTACCTCCGATGTTCGATATGTACAGTGCAGAGGAACGTCCGTCGCCGCCGGGCGCTATCCCGACGTGCGCGTCGTCCGTCCTCTCGCCTCTCCTCCTCGTCCGCGACCGCCGCGTCGGCGTTTAAATCAAAAACCGCTGATCGATGAGGCTCTTCCGCGAGATGTTGATCTCGCCCCACGTCGATCGAATCACGTCCACGCCCATGCCGACGACCCACGTGCAGAACGCCGCGATCGCGAACGACGTGACCTCCATGTCGATCGCGGTGAACACGAGCACGTCGAAGATCAACAGCTGCCACTCGATGCCGTAAAACAACACCCGCGTGAACGCCATCTTAAAGTCGTGGTAAAAGATCGGCGACGCGCCTTGCATCATGCTCACCGACTCCGGGGGCATGTCCGTGAACTTGTCCATGAACGGCCTCTCGAGCACGAACGACCCCGCGTTTGCCTCCGTGAAGTTGATGAGCTGTTTGAAAATGTCGGAAATCTCCTCCGCGGCGGCGATCGTCGCGTCCGACGCGATCGCGCTCGGGCGGTTCACCATCCCGCCGCCGACCGCGTTCCCATACCCGGCGTTCCCGTACCCGCCGCCGTACCCGTTCATGTTGTTGTTGTTGTTCCCCCACGAGTTGGAGTTCATCCTCGACATCGCGCGCGTGAACATGCCGCCGCCGACGCTCGACGCGGCGACGGACTCTTTGATCCTCGACAGAAGTTTGCTCTCGTACGCCATTCGCAACTCCTTCGTGATGAACATCTCGAAGCACTGGTTCTCCGCGAGCTTCTCCGTCGTCGCCGCGGGTACTAACCCTCTCGCGCCAACCTGCATCTCTTCTTCTTTCCTAAACTGGTGACACAGCTCCGCCATGGACGTGTCCGCGAACGCCATCTGCGACCGGCCGTGGATGTAATACCCCGAGCACTCGTCGTCCAAGATGACGATCGAGACGTTCGACGTCGCGAGGAGGTCGATGAACTGCTGCATCGGGCTCTGCACGTAGTTGTGATAGAACACGATCTTGTAAACCATCTGTCCGATCGCGATGAGGATCATGAGACCCGCGCCGAGGGCGTACCGCAGCATCACGGATTGGACCTGGTAGTACAGGTATTCGTCCGTGTTCAACGTCGGCTCGATCACCGCGAGGCCTTTGTAGTTCAACCCCTCGAGGAACAAGATCATGAAAAGCAACGTCAGCGGGCGGCTCGTGAGTCGCTTCGATTGGATCTTGTTCCACTCGTTGGCGATGAAGAACTGCCTCCACGCCGACACCGGTGTGGACGTGTTTTTGCCCCCCGCCGTGGTCGTCGTCCGCGGCTTTTCCCAATCGAGAAAGAACACGTCGTAGTTGCACTGCCAGTACAGCGTGTGCGCCATGGACACGGACGCGAGAGAGACGGCGACGACGAGGAGCTCCTTGAACAGCTTCACGTTGGTGTCCGAATCGACGGGGATCATCGTGTACGGGTCTTCTTGGCACTTGAAAAAGATGAACCAGTACCCGCCCGCCATGAGCAGGACGACGACGAACCCGGCGCTGACGTGTCCAGCCGCGGTGCAAATCCCGGACACGAGCGCCATCGTGTCTTGGTCGCGGACTTGCCTCCTTCTCGACGTGCGAACGACGCGCGTCATCCAGTGCACGCCAAAGATGACCATGATGGAGATCATCAAATCTTCCCACGTGCTCCAAAACGTGATCCCGGCGTCGCTGTACGTCGTCCGGAAGGAGATGGACTCTTCGGTCGTGTACGCGTAGCTCGGCACGCGCTGGGCGTACGTGACCGTCAACACGGGGGCGTACATCTTCGTGACGTCCTCGGACTGGAGCGTGATGGAAAACTCCAGCGTCGCGGCGTACGTGATGCCGACGGCGGTGGAGCCCCAGGTTTCCACGCCGGCTGTCTCGTCGAGCATGAAGAACCGTCGGACGTACAGGTCGTCCGTGCTCGCGGCGTTCGAGTTCACCGCGATGTTCGTCACCTTGATCGGCACGGGGTACAGATCCTCCGGCCACGTCGACGCCGTCGCCGCGCTCCCGGCGAGGTCTTGCACGTACAAGTCGTAAAACAAAGTCTCCTTCGCCTGGTCCGCGGACGTCCCGAACACGCGCGCGGCGGTCAGCACGTCCGCGAGGCTCATCGTGCAGTCGTTGTAGTAGTTCGTCCCGATGCGCGTCCACTCCTCGATGTCGTCTTCTCTCCCGCCGCAGAGCTGAAGCCAGCTCCCGACTTCGCGGAACCCGAGCCACTGCCCGCTCAGCGTCGTGATCGAGAGCACGAAGACGAGGTTGGCGATCGACGCCGTGTCGCTCGGCGCCTTGAAGCTCGCCGTGGACGCGAAGTCCGTCCGCGTGAGGTAGTCGTTCGTCGTGTCGTAGAAGAGCCACGGCATCGTCTCGGACCACCCCACGGACGGGCTCATCGTGCTGTGGTACACGTTCGCCTTGCGCAAGGTGACGAGCGCCGAATACATCGAACACGCCGTGGAAGTCGTGTCGTACATCGTCAAGACGCACATGTTCGTCAGCGAGTCGCACGCGGTTCGGTTCGCGTAGTAGTAGCAGTCGCCCGCCATCGCGGTGAGGTTCGAGGTGAGGTACGCGCTCGTCGCCGTGACCGAGCTCGAGGACGCGCCGAGGTCGGTGTAGGAAATCTGGTACGAGGACGACGAGAGCGTCACCGAGAGCGCGGTGGCGACCGCGCTCGAGTAAGCCGTCGACAATTGACCGCTCAAGCAGTTGTTCGAGCCGTGCGTCGCGCACGTGCACAGGTTATTGACATACGACGCCCCCGCGGTCATTTGCGCGGTGGTGGGGTTGGCGGCCACCGTCGTCGTCGTCCACGGGCACTCGAAGCACCGACCCTTTATGGTCGGGTGCGGCGTCGTGCACGCCATGCAGTTCTTCGTCGGGTCGCCGTTCCCGTCCAAAAGGCGCTTGCCCATCATGTCGAACTCGACGACGATCTGGTTTGCCGCGCACGTGCACTCGCCGTTCACGGCGGTCGCACTGGCAGCGCCAGCGAACGCGATGGCTGTACCACTATAGGCATTGGATGCGACGACAGTCGTGTCGCACGTCGTGCACGTGGTTCCGTCCCAGGACACCGCCAGGTTGCTGGCGGCGCAGTTCAAGGTGGATCGATACGGCGTCGTACCGGTGCTGCTGAACAGCTGGACCGCGGTCGGCATGCCGCTGGTGGCGCTGCGCGTGGCCTCGCACTCGAGGCCGTCAGGGCGGACGCTGTAGCCGGTCGGGCACGCCTTGCATTCCGCCCCGACTGGGTCGAACATGTTCGTCGTCGTGCCGCATTTCGTCGCCACGTTGTCGGGGGTGCCCCAGTACGAGTTCGCCCAGTTGCCCTCGACCTGCGATAAGATTAGGACGGGTGGGGCGGCGATGAGCGTCGCGGAGGGAGAGCGCGCGGGTCGCGCGCACGGTCGTCGCGGGCGAAAAAGAAGAGAAAAAAAAGGAATGGCAACAACGACGACATCGACGCGCGCGGACGTCGGGGTCTGGACGCACCGCGAAGGCGGTCACGGTCGTCGCCGCGTTCACGACGGAGACGGTGCACAGCAGCGCCACCGCTGCGAGCGCGAGGGCGTGAACGCGCGCCATCGTTCTCGTCGAGACGCGCGCGCGCGATAGTGTCGTTGCGTTTCAAACAACCCGGGCGTTCGTCCGCTCCAACGACTCCCAAAGTCCGACCGACCGCGACGACCGACCGGTTTAGTGGGGTTTTAGGAAGATGGCGGCTGCTCTCGTCCTCCTCTTCCGACCGCGCGCGACACGTCATGAACTTCGCGCAGAGCATGGGCGCGAAGCCCGGGGGCGACGCGGACACGCCGCTGCGCTCCGTCCAGATCGACGGCCAGGTGCGCGACCGCTCGATCGCGCGCGCGCACCGCGAGACCCGTTCAGACCCGCCCTCAGAAAAGATCCTCCGCCGCGCCCTCGCGCGCGCGAGCGACGCGAAGCGATCGCGCCGCCGCCGCCTCCCTCCGCGCGCGTCGTTCCCGCGCTCCTCTCCCACATCGTCGTCGTCGTCGTCGCGCGCGTCGCTGACGCCTGAACCCCCCCCCCGCCCCCGCCCCCGTCCCCCGCCGCTCCTCCGACGCGTCCGATCGCAGGTCGTCATGAAGATCGTCAAGCACTGCACGGAGCAATCCCCCGCGCTCGTGACCGGGCAGCTCCTCGGCCTGGACATCGGCGCGACGCTCGAGGTGACGGACTGCTTCCCGTTCCCGAACGCGCCGACGCGCGCGACCGCGGAGGCTGACCTCGCGGACGCGGACGCCCTGGACGAGGGCGCGAACTACCAGCTCGAGATGATGCGTTGCTTGCGAGAGATAAACGTGGACAACAACACGGTGGGGTGGTACCAGTCCACGTACCTCGGGTCGTTCTACACCGAGGAGCTCATCGAGACGTTCCTGGCGTACCAGGAGAACATCAACCGGTGCGTGTGCGTCGTGTACGACCCGACGAGGGCGGCGAGCACGGGGACGTTCGGGTTGAAGGCGCTGAGGCTCTCGGAGAAGTTTTTGAAGATTCACAAAGCGGGCGAGTTCACGTTTGAGAAGCTCGCGGACAAGTCGATATCCTGGGCGGAGATCGTGTGCGAGGTGCCGTTGAAGATTAGCAACAGCGCGCTGGTGAGCGCGGTGATGGGGGAGCTCACGAAGGAGGTCGCGAGCGAGGACGTCGCGGGCGTGACGCAGTCCGACCTCGACCGGCTGTCGATGTCCACGAATCCGTTCCTGGAGAAATCCCTGGAGTTTCTCTCCGAGTGCATGGACGATCTCAGCTCGGAGCAGCAGAAGTTTTCGTACTACATGCGCCAACACGCGCGCCAGCAGCTGATAGCGAGCCAGTGGATGACGAAGCGGAAGCAGGAGAACGCCGCGCGTCAAGCGGCGGGGCAGGAGCTTCTTCCGGAGGAGGACGACCCGAACAACCCGGCGGCGAAATCCGCCAGCGAGCCGTCGCGGCTGGAGGCGTTTCTCATCGCGAACCAGGTGAACCAGTACTGCGAGCAGATCAGCGACTTCTCCGAGCAGAGTCTGCAGAAGTTGTTGCTCGTGTCGGGGGCGAGGAAAGAGGAGACGGCGTGATGATTGGGATTGGGTCCACGCGATGCGAATCGACGTCGCGTTGTAATACACGCGCTGCGCGGCACGCGCAAAAAAATAAAAAAAGCTATGAAGAGTCCCGCCGCCGCCGCGTTTATGTTTTCACGATCCTCCTACTCCTCTTCCCGGTCCCCGCGCCGTCATTCGTCCTTCTTCGTCTCGAGTGCCTCCTTCCTCACCCCGGTCTCGGACCCGGTCGCCAAGAACTTGATCGCGGTGCTCGCGATCAACCAGAACCAGTACACGTTCAACAGGATCGGCACCGGCAAGAGCAGCCGCGCGGCCCACGTCTCGTTCGCGCCGAGCTCGCTCCAGTCCCCCGCGAAATACGCGGTGACTAATCGCGGGATGACCGCGATCCGAATCGTGAAGAACAGAGGGATCCACAGGATGCCGTTCCAGAAGTACACCCTCCCGCCTTCCTTCCCGCACTTCATGAGGAACCACCGCAGGGACATGTTGAAGTTCGTCACCTCGGAGACGAGGAAGTAGTTCACGAAGTACACGCAACGCCCCGAGGTGACGGCGTACGGCCACGCCGCGAGCGAGAGCGTGTGGTGTATCAAGAACAGGACGTACGGCGACGCGCCGCCGTACGCGCGCATCTGATCCCGCGCGTCCAGAAGCATCACGAGCAGGTCCCACGTCATGTACCCGAGCGATATCCCGCACCCCTTTACCGTGTCGGCGGTCGCCGCGTGAAGGAACGACCCGGACGGGCCCGCGTACGCGAGCACCGCGGGCGCGGCGAAGTACGTCACCGCGAACGTGGGGAGGAACGTCACCGCGTTCGTGTGCCACGTCTTGCGCTCGTTCGGTTTCAAGCGCGCCATGTCCGCGCGGAACAGCAGCGGGGAGATCACCGCGGACGCGACGAAGACGCAAGCGCACAGGAACAGACCAAAGACGAGGTGCGCGAGGAGGATCTGGAGCGGGACGCCGTTGGATGTTCGCAGGCCCGCCATCTTCATCGCGCGCGCGATGGCGTCGTCCACGATGGGGCCGAGCGGGCCGACCTCCGCGGCGAGCTTCGCCGCCTTCGCGGCTTTGCCGCCGAACATGACGACGACGTCCGAAGCGGACGCGCGGACGCGCGCGATGGATGTGATGAGACGATCGGAACCGGAAGGTGGAACCGGACGCGGTCCAACGGTTCAGCGGGAAGTTTTTCATCGGGTCTCACACACAGATACTGTAGAGCAGTCGCAGTCTGGTCAGGTAAGACGTCGTATGACAACCGTTGGGTTCGTTCTCTAACTCTCTCGCGCGTCGCGCGCACTCGATCGCGTCTTCCGTTTTCTCTCCTCCACACCGTCCACTCTCGTCCTCGCGCTCGTCGTCCTCACGCCGCGGGCGCCTTGACGCACTCGCACGCCTTGCAGTCCTTCGCGCACGTCCTCGCCGACTGAGGGTCGTCGCGCGCGAGGCGACGTCGGGGTGGAGTTGAAAGGCGTCAGATGGAGTTGAAAGGCGTCGCGGTCGGGGATTGAAAGCGAGGGATGAGCGGAGAGACACGCCGGGAAAAGTCCTCAAGGAACGGCGCGCACCGCGCGAACGCGGTCGTGTGGGGACCGGCGCGAGAGAGAACGCGCCTTGTTCGCGAAGTCGACGGGGGTCTTCGTCCACGCGTTCCAGGTCTTCGTCGCGGCCGCGATGGACGGCTCCGTGGAGTTATCGAAGTGCGCTTTCGCGGCGGGGCAGCAGAAGATGTAGAGCTTGCCGTTGAAGATCTTGAAGATCGTCGGGTCCGCGTGCCAGAGCTCGCCGTGGGAGACGCCTGCGAGGGCGGCGGGTCGGGGTGTTTGGTTTCGGGCAGGGGAAAAAAATAAGATAAAAAATCGCGCAGAGTTGGGCGTCCCTCGTCGCGTTCGCTGAGGCGCGAAAGACTACAGTATCCCGAGAACGCACCCGTCGCGCAGAAGCCGCCGTACGCGGGCGCGTAGTCATGCAGGTGCCCAGCCTTGAACTTCGCCGCGTTCTCCGCGCTGGAGAAGACGTACCGCACGCGTCCCCAACGAACGTTCTCGGTGAAGACCTCGTGCGCGGAGTCCCCCTTCACGGGCGCGCCGGTCTCGTAGCTCACGACGTCGTAGCCCCGCAGCGCGGTGCCGCCGTCGTCGGGGACGTCGACGCGCGCCATCACCTCTTCGGCGTCCGGCGCGGCGACGCCTTGCACCGCCTGCCCGCGCACGGGCTGGATGTGACCGTGGCCGTTGTGTTGCTTCGGGTTCGCGTCCTGAGACATGGGTGGGTGCGCGCGTGGAGCGAGCGAGGCGGCGCGCGCGCGTCGGTGTGCGGCGACGAGATCGTCGTCGTCGTTGCTTTTTCCCGCCCGCGTCGTGGCTTTTCTATCCCGGCCCGCGTTCTCGGAGCGATCGACGCGTCGCTCTCCTTCGCGTCGATGAAACCAAAAAAGTGGCCGCGCAATCTATTTCTTCACGCATCACGTCACGACGCACCGCCGCCGCTCGGCCCGGTCTTCTCGCGTCTTCTCCCCCTCGCCGCCGTCGTCCGCGTCTTCGCCTCCGTCCTCCTCCTCCTCCTCATCCGCCGCCGCCGCTCTTTCCGGGTCGTACGTCAGCGCACTCGTGTCCACGCCGTACTTCTCGCGCATGCGAACGCTCCACGGGTCGCGGCGTTCGCTCCGCCCCGACCCGCCGCCGCCGCTGCCGCCGTCCGACGCGCTCGACCTCGGCGTCCTCGTCGCGGACCCACCCGCCGCCCTCGGCGACTCGTCCAGCAGGGGGCGTCGCAGCCCGCGTCCCGGGTGCCTATCGCCGCGCCTTCGTCGCCGCGGCGCGTCGTCCTCGTCCGACGAGAATGAGTCCTCCTCCGCGTGATCGTCGTCGTCGTCGTCGTCGTCGTCGTCGTCGGAGAACGCTCGCCGCCGCCGCCGCCGCCGCCGCCGCGGCGCCGCGCGCGCCTTCGCGCGACTCAACCCCAGCGCGAGCGAAACGGACAGTACCTGTATCGCGAACACCGCGACGGAGAAGCACTCCACGACCTGCAGCCGGTCGTGAACGAGGTTCCACGCGCGCTCTTCGTTCCCGGTGATGTCCTTCGGCGGCGTTCGATACGAAGCGACGTCGGGGTGGAGTTCAAAGGCGTCAGTTGGCGTTGAAAGGCGTCGAGGTCGGGGATTGAAACCGTGGGGTGGGCGGAGAGAAACGCCGGGCGAAGTCCTTGAGAAACGGCGTTCACCACGCCAACGCGGTCGTATGGGAACCAGTGTGTAGAACGCGCCTTCGGCAGAGTTCGAAAGTCTCCTCTCGCGAGGAACGCCGCCGCGACGACGACGGCTTGCGCGAGCAGAAGCGCGACGACCATGCACGCGTAGGGTTTCAGACAGCACGCGCACGACCGCGTGCCCGCGCCGCATAACCCGAGCGCGGCGGTGAGGACGATGTACACGCCGACGCCGCCGAAGGCGTAGAGGAACCTGCGGGACGGCGGGGGAGCGGTCGGCGCGGCGCGCTGTGAGAAAAAAGAAGAGCTGCCGCGAGCTGTCGTTGCGAAAATCGTCGCGGCGACGTCGTCGCGGCGCGCGGGGCTCCGCGGCGCGCGATCGCGGCGGACGCGAGCGAGAGCGCGCGAGCGCGCGCGCACCACGGCTCGTCCGCGGTGACCTCGCTCCCGGGCGGCGACGGCGGCGCCGCGGCCGACGGCGGCGGCCCCGCGCCAGATCCTCCCCCTCCTCCGTCGCTGCCGCGCTCCTTCTGAAACGTGAGAAGAAGATGGAGCGCGAAGAGCGCCGCGAACACGCCGAGGACGAGCAGCAGCGCGTTCGTGAACTTCAGCGCGCCGCGCAGGCATCCGCGGAGGGTCATCGCGCGCGCGCGGCGGCGTGCGCGCGTCGACGACGGCGCGACGCGCGGCGCGGCGGACACTGAGCACCGCGTGAGATTCGAGTGTTAACTTCCGTTTCGAAGCGACGCGTCGAAAAAACGAAAAGGCACGATCCCGAAGCGGCGCGATCGCCACACGCGATCGCGCGCGCCGCGAGCGGATCTCGAAGCCACGTCGCGTGATTCACGCGTCACGACGACGCCCGAGGCGCCTCCGATCTTCTCGCCCCTCCCCCGAGACGACTCCGATCGCCAAACACCGCCGCCGCGAGAGATGAGCGGTCTTCGCCGACTCCTCGCGAACGGCGGGCGTCTGCTCAACTGCGCCGCCCCGCGCGCGCGCGGCGGCGACGCGTCCAACGGCTTCTTCGCCCGCGGCCTCGCCGGGAGCGCGAAGATTTCCGCCGCGCCGATGGTGTACGTCGCCGGCGAGGAGATGACGCGATACACGATGCAGCTCATCTTAGACAAGTGGGTCTCTCCGCACGTGGACACCTCGCGTTGGGAGTTTTTCGACCTTCGCGCGAAGAACAGGGACGACACCGAGGACCAGGTCCTGCGCGATGTCATCACCGCGGGCGCGAGACTCAAGGCGATCTTCAAAGAGCCCACGATCACGCCGACCGCGGACCAGGTCAAGCGCCTCGGTCTCAAGAAAGCCTGGGGTTCCCCGAACGGCGCGATGCGTCGCGGCTGGAACGGCATCACGATCTCGCGAGACACGATTCACATCGACGGCGTCGAGCTCGGGTACAAGAAGCCGGTGTTCTTCGAGCGTCACGCCGTCGGCGGGGAGTACTCCGCCGGGTACAAGATCGTCGGTAAAGGGCAGCTGAAGACGACGTTCGTCCCCGAGGGCGGCGGCGACGCGATCGTCGTCGACGACCGCGCCGTCGTCGACGACTTGAACGCCGTCGTGACGTACCATAACCCGTTGGATAACGTGAACCACCTCGCGCGGATCTTCTTCGGCAGGTGCCTCGACGCCGGCATCGTGCCGTACGTCGTCACGAAGAAGACGGTGTTCAAGTGGCAGGAGCCGTTCTGGGAGACGATGAAGCGCGTGTTCGACGACGAGTTCAAGGAGAAGTTTCGCGCGAAAAAAATCATCGGCGACAACGCGGAGCTCGTGCACCTTCTCTCCGACGCGGCGACGATGAAGCTCGTGGTCTGGACCGACGGCGGGTTCGGCATGGCCGCGCACAACTACGACGGCGACGTCCTGACCGACGAGCTCGCGCAGGTGCACATGTCCCCCGGGTTCATAACCTCGAACCTCGTCGGCGTCGACGCGGACGGGACGCTGATCAAAGAGTTTGAGGCGTCGCACGGCACCGTCACGGACATGGACGAAGCGCGCTTGCGAGGCGAGGAGACGAGCTTGAACCCGCTCGGGATGGTCGAAGGGCTCATCGGCGCGATGAACCACGCCGCGGACGTCCACGGCGGCGCGGACGCCGTGCACCCGTACACCGCGAAGCTCAGGGCGGTGATTCACAAGCTGTTCCGCGAGGGCCGAGGGACGCGCGATTTGTGCGGCGCGGGGGGGCTCACCACGGAGCAGTTCATCGACGCCGTCGCCGCGGAGCTGTGACGCGCGCGGCGAGACGCGGCGGGACGCTCGAAGAGTCGATCGCTCGTTTGAGATATCTTTTGATTTGTTGAGACATAATTTACTTTGAAGACGACGCGACGACGCGACGACGCGACTCGATTTCGGTCTCCGTCTAAAAGAACGCGAAGACGCGAGCGGCGACCGCCGCGAGTCCCGCGACGCCGCCGCCGCCGTACGCTCTCCTCGCGGCGACCGACCTCGACCCCGACCCCGCGCGCGGCCTCCCCCCGACGCGGACGCGCCCCACGCCGCGGGATCCGCCGGCGACGCGCAGCGTCGACGCGGTCGGGGCCGCCGGTCCCGGCTTCCCCTTCGTCGCGCGCGTCCCGCCGCCGGCCCGCTTCTCTCCGCCGCCGCCGCCGCCGCCGTCGCCTTTCCTGCGCCATCCCCCCCCGCCGTTGCCGTTCTTCTTCCGCGTCGGCGTCAGCGCGTCGACCATTCGATCCACGTGCGACGCGGGCAGCCCACACTCTCGGCACGCGCGCACGAGCGCGGATCGCCCCGGCCCGCCCGCGCGGAGGCTCACGCCGTCCTCCGCCATCGCGCGCGCGCTCGCGGTGATCCCGGCGACGTCGCCGAGGGAGCCGTACCCCCAGACTAAGTGCCCGTACGTGCGGTCGTTCGGTTTCACGCCGTCGGCGGGCATCTGAGCGATGACGCGTTTCGCCTCGCGCATTTCGCCGCGCGAGGCGTACGCGCTGACGACGGTGCTGTACAGCACCACGTTCGGTTTCAGCTTCTTTCGAGCCGCCGCCGCCGTCTTCGCGTTCGCGTTCGCGGGCGGCGCCTTCTTTTTGCCCCCCGCGCCGCCGCCGCCGCCGCCGCCGCCTCTTCTCTTCTCCGCCGGCGCGTCGAACTCGCGCATCCTTCTCAAAACATCCTCCGCGCTCTCCGGGTCGCCCGCGCGCGCGTGCGCTTTCACGAGCGCCCCAAACGTCCGAAGATCAGGCGTTACCCCCTTCGCGATCATCTTCGAGAGCACCTTCTCCGCGAGCTCCGCGTCGCCGACGGCGGCCCAGTGGTCGAGGAGACTCGTGTAGCTCACGACGTCGGGCTCGATCCCGAGGCTCTCCATGTCCCACGTCCCGCCGCCTTCGAGCTCCCGAAACACGTCCTGCGCGGCGCCGACGTTCCCGATCGCGAGGTAGCCTCGCAACAGCATGTTGAAGACGTCGATCGACGGCGCCACGTTGTCCCACTGCATCTGATTGAGCAGCCGCCGCGCGTCGCCCATGCGTCCGTCGCGCGCGTAGTGATCGATGATCATCCCGTACGACGCCGCGACGGGCTTGCATATCGCTCCCTTCTTATCCGCGACGCGCTCCATGTCGAACTGTTCGTACCGCCACCGCTCGATGACGCGCTCGGCGTCCTCCGGTCTCCCGCCGTCGCAGCAACCTCGCACGAAGGCGTGGTACACCTTCTCGCCGAGCGCGAGCTCTCCCGCGTCGCTCTCGATGCGCGAGATGACCGCCTCGACGCGGCTCGTCGCGCCCGTCTTGGCGTACGCGTGGACGATCTCCGGGTACGTCGCGTCGTTCGGTCGCACGCCCTCGCCGAGCATGCGCTCGACGACGCGTTCCGCCGATCGCGGGTCGTCCGCGGCGCACCACGCGTGCGCGACGGCGTTGAACGCGCGAGCGTCCGGGGACTCGCCCGCGTCGCGCATGCGGTCGAGGACGACCTCCGCGTCGCGCGGGGTGCCGAGCTCGCCGACGCAGGTGATGAGCGCGGTGTACGTCTTGAACGTCGGGCGATGGCCGTCCGCGCGGAGGCCGTCGATGGCGGCCCACGGCGCCTCGGGATCGATCGCGCGCGACGACGACGACGACGACGACGACGACGACGACGACGACGACGACGACGCGCCACCGCGGCGCGCGGACGCCGCGCGACCGCGCTTGGAGTCGTCGCGCATCTTCGCGAGGCTCTGCGTGACGACGTGCACGGGCCAGCACGAGGACCCGCGCGCGCACTTCTTGCACGAGAACGCGGCGGCGTCGGGGGAGACCGTCGCGACGGACGACGACGCGGACGCGGTGGCGACGGCGTCGGCCGCGGAGGAGAGATCGGAAGAAGATCTCGCCCGGTCGTCGACGCCGCGGCCGAGCTCCGCGTCGCCGCGCGAGTCTTTCTCCTTGACTTTGATCACGGGCCCGCGCGTCGACGGGCGGGCCATGCCCCAGTCCCCGGACGCGGACGCCATCCCCTCCGCGCGTCGCCTTGTGCCCCCGCCTGGCGCCCTCGAAATATCGGCGATCTTATCGGCGCCTGGCTGGGAGATCGCGACGCGCGATACGCGACGACCGGCCCGAAACACGCGAGGGGGACTCGCTCCCACGACGCGCGTCAGCGCCGCCCGCGCGGGGCGGAGACGCGCGGGAGGTCTCTCGGGGATGGCGTCGGAGGACATCGAGTTCGTGGAGAGGACGTTACGGTGCGTTCGCGTTCGCGTCGCGCCGCGGCGTCGCGCGAGCGCCCGACGCGCGCGACCGCGACCTCCCTCGTCGATCGAAGGTGCCCGCTTTCGTCCGCCCTGAGCTTCATCGGCGAGAGATGAAATCATCACCGAACGCCCCTCCCTCCCCTCCCTCCTCCTCCGCGCCGCCCCCGCCAGATCCTGGCTCGACGCGCACGAGCGCGCGTGCGCGAGCGCGGGGACGGACCCGGACGCCGCGCCGTTCGTCCCCACGACGGCGCAGGCCGAGGTCGCGAAGCATCTTGCCCACCGCCTCGACCTCGCGCGCGTCGTCTCGAGAGATCTCGACGCGCAGATCGCGTCCACGACGGACGCGCTCGCGAGGATCGAGCGCGTTACCGCGGCCGCGGAGAGCGTCAGGGAGACGGACGAACGCCGCGCGCGGTTCGCGCGCGAGGGCGGCGCGGACCGAAGAGCCGCGCTGCCGATGGGCGCGGACGCGGACGCGGCGCCGTCGCCGCACGCGGCGGACGGGAGGACGCTGGCGCGAGAGCTGCTCGCCGCGTCGGAGGATCCGCAGAAGACGGAGGCGTACGCCGCCGCGCTGAGGCTTCGGAAGCGGCTCGTGACGGACGAGCTCTTGGCTCTTGGGGGGTAGGGGTAGGGGTAGAGGTAGCGTGCGAGCGACGCGCGGCGGCGCGGCGGCGGCGGAATAACTTACGCGACTTAGGCTAGCTAGTCATCGTCGTCTCGTCGTTCACGGAGCCGGGGCGTCGCCGTTCCCTCCTCCCGCGTCGGGGGCAACCTTCAGAGGGTCGTCGTACATCCCGTTCCCCTCGGAGAAGCCCGAAAGCCCCGCGTGCCCTTCGTCCGTGGTCAACCCCGCCGTGATCAAGCCCGTCACTAAATCTTTGAACCCGGGCGTCGCCGCGGAGAGACCGCACCCGTCTCTCATGAGCTCCGCGTTGTCCGCGCCGGACGCGAACCCCATCCCTTCGAATATCTTGTCCAGCTCGCCGTTCATGACGACCAAGCCCTTCGTCTTCCCGAGGCTTATCATGCAGTACTGCCCGAACACGTCTTTGCTCGGGTCGCAACCCGCGAGCCGCGTCTCTCCTTCGAGGGTCCGTTTGATGTTATTGGAGATGATCAACGCGTGGAGCTCGGCGGCGATGCCGATGCGCTCCGGAAGCCTCTCCCCCGTCACCACGTGCTCTCCCGTGCGACTGAACATCTCGTCGCACAAGATATCGCCGCCGGCGTACACGTTATCGCATCCGACGAGACGACAGTGCTTGTCGACGTTCACGAACCCCCGGTCGTTCACCGCGTTCGAGATGGAGGCGTGCGTGTTGGGATCCTTCAAGAAATCCGTGTTCGGTTTCGCCCCGGTGCATCTGTACACCTTCCCGGCGACGATGACGTTGCCTTTGTTCGTCGTGTACAGGCGCGACATGTCGTCGAAGTCGACGACGCGCTCGTTGAGACGGACGTCCACGCCCAAGGACGTGAGGTACGCGAGAACCTTATCGTGCGCGTTCTTCACCCGCGGCAACAGGTAGGGACCGGCTTGAATGAGAATGACCTTCTTCCCTTCCTTCCCCGCCATGATGGTCTCCGCGACGTTCCCGGCGATCTCCACGCCGACGAGACCGCCCCCGATCACGAGCACGACGTCGCACTGCGCCATCACGGCACGTTCCGCGCTGAGCTGCCGGTATCTGTACTCCGCGCTCGGGTTTACGACTTTGATGTCGCTGCTGTACGACGACCCCGTGGCGATCACGAGCGAGTCGAACGGGAGCACGAACCGCTCGGGGCCAACCTCCACGTGCGTCGTGGACACGGACGCGACCAGCCCGGTGACGTGCTTGCCGTGTTTCAGAACCTTGCCGTACGGGACGGTGGATTTCTTGAAACGTCCGTCGGCGTCGGCGGCGTCGGCGCCCGGGTCGCAGAGTAACATCGGCTGCGCGGTAACGTCTTCGAAGTAGTGCTTCGGGTCCACGAGCGTGACGTGGAATCGTTTCTCGGGGTCGTTGTCGAGGTTGTACGACACCAGCGAGCCCGCGAAGCCGCCGCCGAGGACGACGACTTTGTGTTGTTTCCCGTTCGTCGCCTTCACGACCTTGTTCACGCGCTCCGATTTCGAGCGCAGAATCGCGAGCGCGGGAGCCAGCGCGGCGACGACGTCGTTAAACGGCACGACGAAGGCCTCTAGCATCGCCTGATCCAACCCTGGCTTTGGATCTTCCGCCTCAGCCTCCGCCGCGACTTTCGCGACGGTGTCGTAAGTTTCCTTTCGAACGTCTGATTTTATCGGAAGCTCGAACCTCGACGACGGCGACATGAAGCGCTCGATGACGTTCGAGGCCGACGCCTTCACGAGCCGCAGTCTCGGCATCGAGAGCGCGCCCGCGGACGTCGGAGCGATAGCCTCCGCCGCGGCGCGAAGCTGGTCGATCTCGACGACGAACGTGACGGCTTCCTCGGGAACGCCAGCTTTCAGCGCCGCGGCTCGTAGCCCTTGGAGCACGGCGGGGACGCGAATCGCGGTGACGACGTCGGTGCACTGCGCCTCCATCGCCGCCTCGGCGGATTTACGCATGATAAACTCCGCGACGTCGTCCGCGTTCACGTTCGTGTCTTCCTCGTCCTTCTCCGACGGCGCGGTTCCCTGCGAGTGTGTCTCGAACGCGGTGTCGCCCGCGTCCGACCCGGGCGCGTCCGCGGACGCGTTCGTCGACCGTCTTCCGCTCTTCGCTTTCTTCACCGGTCGCATCGACTCGGGAAGATCCGCATCGCGCACGAGGACCACGCGGTCGAGGTACTCCGCCCCGGCGAGATCCTTCTCTTGCTTTCTGAGCACGCGCGTTTTGCACTCGTCCAGGAAGAACGTGAACTCCCCGCGCGCGAGGAAGTGAAACTCCGGCGGAATCGCTTCGAGCTGATCCGCGGTCACCGCGGGCTTTTTCCCCTTCGCCCTCGCGGCGGGGGGGGCCGCGTCCGATCGCGTCGCTCCCTCGTCGATCTCGTCGCCCTCGAACTCGAACTCGTCGTCGTCCGTGCTTTCCTCGTCGCCTAAAGACAGCGCGTGGCCGCACACGAGCGCGCGCAGCACCTTCAGCGAGTCCGTCGCGCGGCACATCATGAACCCGGCGTCGACGTTTTCATCCGGCCGCTTCGTCGCGTAGTCGTACACCTGGATGGTGAACAGCCGCTGCGCCGCCTTCGCGCGCTTCGCGAGCGACTTCATTGTGTCCTGTATCGACGCGAGGTTGAAGACGTCGCCGAAGGAGAGCACGGTGACGGATCCCCCGCCCGCGCCGAAGCAGTGTCGGCAGACGGCGGCGCATGTCTCCGCGTCCACGCCCGCGCCGGCGACTTCACACTCGTGACGCAGCGCCTCCGCGAGGTTTTCCACGGACACCTCCCTCTCCTCGCCAAAGTATTCGTCCCAGAACCGCCGCGCGTCCGCTTGCGAGAGCTTGTTGGACGTCCGCGACGCGTGCTTGTGAATCAGCGAAGCGTTCACGAGGGCGTCGACGTGCGCTCGAAGTTCGCTCTCCGTCCGCTCGAGCTCGTCCTCCGCCGCGAGCGCGTCCTTGCCTTTGCTCGCGAGCCTCAGGCAGACGCAGCACCCGCTCGAGTTGGCCTCGACGTCGCCGATCTTTTTGTTGATCTTCACGAGCAGCGCGTCGAGCTCCTCCATGGCTTTCTTGATGTTGTCCAGAATCACGCGCGTGCGCTTGTCTTCGACGTTGCAGCCGTCGATCATGCCGTCGATCTGGTCCACGAGACGCGAACATCGGTTGGCCGTCTGCGGCAGCGCTTTCGCCGCGTCGATTCTGCTTTTGATCCCGACGCACAGGGTGTGAAGCGCGAAGCTGATGTCCACGACGGCGAGGACCGCGCTCATCGTTCGCGGATCCTAAATCGCGACGAGAATATCTTGAGAATATCTTCAACCTTCGCGACTAACAACGCGTCCGCGTCCCTCGAGCGCGTCTGCGAGGCACGCGCGCCCACGAATTCGACGCGTCGCCGCTTACCGCGCGTTCGTTCCCCGCGCGCGCGCGAGGTCGACGTCCGACGCGAGGCGCCAGGGCGAGTGGAAGACGACGGCGTACCAGCCCAGCTCATGAAATCGAACTCTAGGGCGGGGCCGAAACCCGGGATCGAGATTTCGAGAGGCGCGACTCGAGTTTCGTTTGGTGCCGTGACAGAACGCGTCGCAACCGCGCGGAGCTATCTAAGCGAAATCCCGGGTTTGAAGCTCTTCATCGCGATCGCGTCCACGCCGCTGACGCCATCCTCCTCAGCCCCGCCGCCCCCGCGATCCGCCCCCACCCCCGCGGCGAACATCTGCGTCCGCAGCTCGTCGCGAACGATGGGCAAGAGCTCCTCCGCCTCCTCCAACGCGAGCGCGAGTCGGTGGCTGTCCACTAAATGTTTCACAACCTCCACGGACCCGCCGCCCCCGGCGTCGTCCTCGCCGATCGCGTCCGGCACCATGCGCGCCTGCGCGAGGTCGTGCTCCCACGTCCCGCTGTGAATCCGCACGCTCGCGCCTCTCTCGCGCGTCGCCCTCGACACGGCTCGCGTCAACGACGCCTTGTGCCGTCGCATCCACGCCGCGGACCGCCCGGGGCGTATCGACGCGGACACGAGGTCCACCTGCGGGCAGAACGCGATCGCGGCGTCCGCGACGTCGGAGAAGAGCAGCGCCGCGCTCGCGCCCATGCTGTCCCCGAGGTGTATCACGCGCGCGTATTCCCCCGCGACGCTCGAGAGCGCGTCGCGCCACTCGCGCTCGGCGTCGCCTCTGAACCCGGCCGCGTCGACGCCGCCGCCGTACCACGACCGCGACGTGTCCGCGACATACAGAACGTCGAATCCGGCGTTCGCGTGCGCGACCGCGGCGGCGGCTTTCGCGCCCGCGCCGCCGACGTTGTTCTCCCCGCGCGTCGCGAGATCCGTCTTCAATTTTTTCAAGAGCCCGCCCCAGTTGGGCACTCCGGGCGCGGACCCGAACGCGACGACGAGCACGGGCGCGAGTCGATCCTCGCTCCACCGCACGCGCTTCCAGTAACCCCGCCGCTGCCCTTCTCCGGGTCCAGGATTAATCACCTCGGAGACGACCACGTGCGCGTGATCGCACGCGATGCCGCCGCCGTTCGCCCGAGACTGACGCGTCCGCATCCCCGCCGCGGCGATCGCGTCGACGTCCACGCCGAGTCTCGCCGGCCCGTTCTTCCGCCCTCCGCCGGGGGCCTCCATCGCCTCGATCAGCTCCTTGAGCGGTTCGCCGTCGAGCCTGCAGCCCTCCGCCCACACCTGCTTTAGGCTCACGTTCTTCGCGAGCGACAGCGGGAGCGCGGAGAGGCGAGGGTTCCCGTAGAGCGTCAACGTCGTCAACATCGCGGCGTTTCCAATCTTCTCCGGAAGCGCCTCTAGGTCGTTCTCCGCCGCGTTCAGCGTCCGCAGCCGTCGCATGTCGCACATCGACTCCGGCAGCCGCGTGAGCGCGTTCCCCTGGACGCTGATCTCCTCGCACCCGCGCAGGGCGCCGATCGACTCCGGAAGCGACGCGATGAAGTTGCCGTGGAGGTCGACGACGCGGAGCATCGTCGCGGAGCCGATTGACTCCGGAAGCGACGCGAGCAAGTTCCCCGGCGCGGACAGCTCCTCGAGGCGCGCGCACTCGCCCAGCGTATCCGGCAGCGACGTCAATCGGTTCCCACCGAGCATGAGGTGCCGCAACTCGGTGCAGTCGGCGAGGAGCGACGCGGGGAGCGAGGAGAGCAGATTCCCGTGCGCGTAGACGCTCTCGAGACACCGCATCTTCCCGACCGAATCTGGGAACGTCCGCAGGCGGTTCCCCGCGACGCCCAGGCGTTCGAGCTCGACGAGGCACCCGATGTCCTCGTGCAACTCCGTGAGCTTGTTGTTGCTCAGTTGCAAGTCCACGAGGTCGCGCAGCGTCCACACCTCCGGGGGCACGACCGAGAGGCCGAGACCCGCGAGGTCGAGCCTTCCGCCCTTGCCCTTCGCCGCGTTGATGCGTTCGATCACCTCCCTCGGGGTGATCGTCAGCCCTTGGAGGCACGCGTCGGACTCTTTCGTGGCCGCCTCGTGCGGCGCGAACTTCCTCTCGTCGTCGTCCCACAGCATGATGGGGTCGGCGGACGACGCGTTTGACGCACCCGGGGCGAGGTTGCGACCATCGTGAAGATGATGAACGCGGCGGCGGCGAGACGCCGACCGCATTCTCGCGGTGGACGCGCGCGACGCGACGCCGCGCGCGCGACGCGCGGACGCGGTCGACGCGAACGCGGTCGACGCGGACGTCGCGGTCGCGCGCGCGCGGGACGCCATCGCGGCGCGCGTCGTCGTCGTCGTCGTCGTCGTCGCGCGCGGGCCCAAACGCCAGGGATCGAACCAGGGACCTCCAGATCTTCCTGGCGGGTGCCGCGTCGGAGAGTGGGCTTCGCGTCGGCAACGAAAACCTTCCGCGCGTCGCCCACGCCACGGCGGATATCACTGTTTGCAGATCTGTTTTCGCCAAAAAGATGAAACTTTTCGCTGACCGAAAATTTTCATCGGGTGGCCATCAGATTTCTGGGTCAAAATCGAAACTTTTCCTGAACTTTTTTTATATGAGCATTTAGTCTATGTCCCGTCAGGTCGCCGTCAGGTCGCGGTCAGGTGAGCCATCTCTTTTTCTGGAAACCGATGAAAAAAGTTCAACTTTTTGGCGAAAACAGATTTGCAAACAGTGATAGACCAGTTGCGCTAACTGATTCATACAAAAAAGCCATAGAGTACGAGTACGAAAAAAATCGTATGGAAGCGAAGTGGCTCACGTTCCGAACTGGACGACGTTTCGGGGTCACTCCAGGGTCGCGCGCGCCGGCGACGTCGCGGGAGGCGCCGACGATGGCGGACGCCGACGGCGCCGCGAAGCCCCGGCCCGGTCTGACGAACCGCAAGAACGCGGCGGCGGCGGCGGCGACGACGACGACGACGACGACGACGACGGCCCCCCCGGACTCCCCGGAGCCGCGGTCGATGTCGCGCACGCCCAGCTTCACCTCGGACGTGATCGACGGCGGCTTCGCGTACCGCACGTGCGACAGCGGAAGCGCGTCGTCGCTCGCGTCGCTCGCGGAGGACGAGGTCGCGAAGTTCGTGAAGCCGGACCGGAAGCCGGAGAAGATCCCGCACAAGGCCACGGGTGCGTCCTCGCGTCGATCGCCGCGCGCTCGCGTCGTCCGATCCGTCGCGTCGGAGCGAGCGAGCGATCCGCCCGAGGAGGGAGATGAGATCTCGCGACGCGCGGCGTCGTCCGCATCTTTTCGGACGAGCCCGGTCTCGTCTCTCTCCCCGCCGAGGCAGGACCGTCGTCGCCCGTCGCTCACTCCGCGTCTCATCACTCCCCGCGCGCGCCGCTCACCGCGCGCTTCACTCGTTCAAACCACGCGCGCTCACCGCAGGGCTGCTGTTCTGGACGATGGTGATGTACGCGTGGTACCAGATTCTCGGCCTGCTGTTCATCCCGATCGGCGTCTACTTCGCCGTGCTCGCGTCGCCCGCGTTTTCCCCGAGCGCCAAGTTCGACTCGCACGCGGCGCAAGTCGGCATCGTCGTGATGATCTACGCGTTTCTCGTGAGCGCGCTGATCATCTGCCCGGTGTACTTCGTGGTGTGCGCGCACCCGTACGTCCGGTTAGCGTTCGTGGGGTACGTGTCGTGGTACGCGCTGGTGGACGCGAAGACGCCGATGAACGGCGGGCGGTTTCTGCCGTGGTTTCGGCGGCTTCCGTTCTGGGCGACGATGGCGGATTACTTCCCCGTGCGTCTGCACAAGAGCGTGGATCTTGATCCGAAGGGAAACTACCTGTTCGGGTACCACCCGCACGGGATCATCGGCGTCGGCGCGCTGATAACGTTCGCGACGAACGCGACCGGGTTCGAGCAGGCGTTTCCCGGGCTGGACCTGCGTTTGCTCACGCTCGCATCGAATTTCTACTTGCCGTTCACGCGCGAGATCTTGCTCGCGATGGGCATCAACAGCGTGAAGAAAGAGAGCGTGGAGACGAACTTGACGCGCAGGCCCGGCGCGTCCGTCGCGATCGTCGTCGGCGGCGCCGCGGAGGCGCTCGACGCGCGGCCCGGATGGGCGGTGTTGACGCTCGCGAGGAGGAAGGGATTCGTGAAGCTCGCGATGAAGACGGGCGCGAGCTTGGTGCCGGTGTTCGCGTTCGGGGAGAACGACATCTTCGACCAGGTGGATAACCCGGACGGGTCGCCGCTCAGGCGGTTTCAGACGTGGACGAAGCAGCTCATAGGGGTGACGCCGCCGGCGTTTTACGGCAGGTCGCTCTCGAGAGGGATCATGCGGCGGATATTTCGGAGCGGCGCGGGGGTGATGCCGAAACGCGAGAGCATCGAGGTGGTCGTCGGGCATCCGATCAAGTGCCCGAAGATGGCCGAACCGAGCGTGAAACAGATAGACGAGTACCACCAAAAGTACATCAGCGCGTTGAAGGAGTTGTACGACACGCACCGGCGGTTGTTTCACAAGCTGAAGCGCGAGGGGAGCGAGGACGACCTCGCCGCGCGAATGAAGAGGATGCAGAGCTTGCGGTTCATAGACGAGTGAGGAGGAGGAGACGAGAGAGAATAAGAGAGCGAGAGGGGACAAACGACGAACGAAACGCGCGTGGTTTGCGACGAGGAGAGGTAAAAGTAATATGAACGCGAATAGAAGAACGAACGAATGATATAACACGCTCTTGTTCTGTTAGTAATATCTCTGGAGCGCGTCGACCGCCTTCGCCGCCGGCGCCTCGAGAGACCCGTTCGCTCCCCGCCGCTTCGCCTCGCTTCCTCCTCCGTTCCGTCCGTCCTTCAATCGCAGCACTCTCCTTCCTCGACTCACTTGGCGCCGGTGAACCTGAGGAGAATGCCGTCGTTCCCGAGGACGAACCCTTGCTTATTCGATTGAAACCGCACGCGGTACAAGTTCGCGGCGACGTTGTCCGTCCCGCGATCGCGCTTCCAGCTTTTCCCCGCGTCGTTCGACACGAACACGCTCCCCGACCCTCCGACGATCCAAAACTGCTTCCCGTCCGGGGTGTACGACAGGTCCAACAGACCAAACCCCCGGCTTCCGATGCGACCTTCGGAAAAGTCGTCGTCCTCCTCAGGCAAGGACGCGGTGTTCGAGAAGTAGATCCCGCCGCCGCGGGTGAGCTCCCAGATCCCCCCGTCCGGCCTCCACCCCATCGACTGCACCCGTCGTCCGCTCGAGCGGTTGTGCGGCTGCCAGTACGCCTGCCCCGGCGTCCACGTCATGTAAAAGTTCCCTCGCGAAGACAGCCCGAGGTACTCCCCGTCGGGGTTACGCGCGATCGTGGACAGCGTGCCGGTGTAGTAGGACGCGCCCTGCACGCCCGAGGACACGGTGCGGTTGAGCGTGGCGGAGATGGTCTCCTCCACCGCCGCCTTCCAGTTCCTCGCGGTGTCCGTGGTGAGGTAGATGGCGCCCTCGTCCGTCACGAGCTCCGCGACGCCGTTGTCGCTGACCGCGGTGATGAGGACGGGCGCGCCGGGGAGGCGCGGGGAGAGGCCGATGCGCTCCCAGTTGGCGCCGCCGTCGATCGTGTGCAGCAGGATCGCGGGCTTTCCGACGATCCAGCCCTCTTTGCCCTTGAACGTGATCGAGTTGAAGCGGTAGTTGACGTCCTCGTCGAACGCCGCGGTGATGGCCTTGAAGTCCCAGGTTTTACCGCCGTCGAACGTCTCTAAGATGGTCTGCCTCGTGCCGAGGAGGAAGCCGTGGTTCGGGTCGCCCTCCTCGAACGCGATGTCCAGGAGGATGATCCCGGGCTCGAGCGGAAGGTCCACCTGCTCCCAGAACTTGCTCACCTCCTCCGCTCTCGCGGGGCCCGAGGGCATGGCCGCGATCGCGGGCGCGGCGAGGGCGGCGAGGGACGCCTTGCCGAGATCGCGGCGGGTCACGCCGGCGGGGGGCTCCTCCGAGGACGCGGCCGCGACGACCCGCGCGCGCGCGGAAGACTTGCCGAGAGTGGCGGATTTGTGCGCGACGGCGACGCGCGCGCCCTCGAACGCGGACTTGCGCGTCGCGGCGGCGCGCGCGGGCGCGGCGACGCCGGCGGCGGTCGCGAGAGGCGTGTTGACGATCGCGGCCATCGTTTCGAGTGAAGTCGATCGACGTGCGTGCGTGGGACGCGGCGATGGGAGTGCCCGTCCGCGCCGGCGGTCGCGGAAGGAACCTTATCGGAAGGACACGTCGACGGCCAGTCGACGGCTTCGAAACGTTTCGATGGCCCTGAACGATCCATCATCTCGCCTGACCACGTTGCGCGTGCGGGGAAAAACGTATCGTACTCAGCTGTACTCGACTACTAAAATTTCGTTTTTTTCATCGCGCGCGGAAAAGTCAGAACGCTAAAAGTCTGGCGCGCGGTCCCCTCGCACGCGCGCGCTCGCGCCGCCGACGTCCTCAACCGCCGCCGAGTCCTCCTCGCGATCGAAGACCCCCGCGCGATCGTCGTCGGAGGAGGAGGAAAAACCGCCGAGGGGTCCCGCTGGCCCGCCGTCCGCGTCCGCGCGAGAGTCGCGCGGCGCCTCGAGCCCGACCTCCTCGCGCGGCGCCTCGAGCCCGACCTCCTCGCGCGGCGCCTCGAGCCCGCCCTCCTCGCGCGGTGCCTCGAGCCCGACCTCCTCGCGCGCCTCCACCCC
>Ga0181560_10000157_pt1 | contig 56636 bp, 55 predicted proteins | sample 011ome_20_FD_133751 | JGI IMG/M metagenome (GOLD analysis project Ga0181560, IMG submission 133751) | Coastal salt marsh microbial communities from the Groves Creek Marsh, Skidaway Island, Georgia - 011509CT metaG (megahit assembly) | ecosystem: Environmental > Aquatic > Marine > Intertidal... | reverse complement strand
TAGCTTGGCTGCGGTGAAGGCGGAGGCAGGACGATGAGCCAGCATATTTTGATCGCGGACGACGACGCAGGCATTCGCGACGTGTTGCGCATGGCGTTGGAGCCTGCGGGTTTCACTGTATCGGTTGCAGCGGACGGGCAGGCGGCCTTGGAAATGGCGCGTAGCTTAAGCCCCGATTTGGTGGTTCTGGATATCGGCATGCCCGAGATGGACGGCCTGACGGTTTGCCGCGAAATCCGAAAAGGCAGCGAAGTGCCGATCCTGTTTTTGACAGCTCAAAGCGACGAGGTGGACCGGATTGTGGGCCTCGAAATGGGGGCCGACGATTATGTCTCCAAGCCGTTTTCCCCGCGTGAGGTCGTGGCGCGTGTGCGGGCGATTATGAAACGCGCGGTGCCTGCGTCTGCGCCGTCCGTGGTGTTGCGGCGCGGAGTGTTAAGTGTTGACCCCAGCCGCCATGCCTGTCGGGTGGGCGAGGCTGCCGTGGTGTTGACCTCGCGTGAAATGGAGCTGTTGGTGCAGCTCATGCGCAGACCCGACAACGTCATGTCGCGCCCTGCAATTGTCGATGCGGTTTACGGCACCAACATCCATGTGAGCGACCGCACGATGGACAGTCATTTGCGCAATTTGCGGGCGAAGCTCGCGCAGTCTGGGTGCACCGAGGCGATTGAAACGGTGCACGGTGTTGGCATTCGGATGGGCCCATGCCGCGCCGTGTGATTGTCAAATGGCGCCCGCCCCTGTGGTTTGTGATCGCGGGCACTTTGGCTGCGGTGTTCAGTTTGCCGCTGTTGGGGATCGCCTATTTTCGTGTCGCAGGCGGGGTGCTTGGCTGGGGAGAGACAAGTTGGCTGATCGGCTGGATGGCGTTTCTTGCGACGGCGATTTTGGGGTTCTTCTTGTGGCGTTTGGTGTTGCGGCCCGTAGAGGCTTTGACGGCTTATGCAAAAGGGGTCGCCGAGGGCAGTCAGGCGAAAGCGCCAGCGCATTTCGGAACCCCCGAGATTTCCCAATTGGGGGCCGCCGTGGAGCGGATGCAGGTGGTGTTGCAGGCGCGTGCAGACGTGTTGCGGACCTATGCGGATCACGTGACGCATGAGTTGAAATCTCCCCTGACGGTGATTGCAGGGGCAGCGGAATTATTGCGTGATCCCGCGATGAAGCAGACGGATCGCGAGGCATTGCTTGACCGAGTTGCAGCGGCGTCCAAGCGGATGGATGCATTGCTGGAGGCACAGCGTGAGCTGGCGCAAGCGCAAGAGCCGATGCCAGCGGGGACCTGTCGTTTGTCAGAGGTTAGCAAGGGCGCAGAGGTGATCCGCGACGGAACCCTGCCGATCAATGCCGACGCAATGCGCTTGGTCATGGCGCATCTGGTGGGCAATGCAAAGGCCCATGGCGCGACCCATGTGACGGCTGAATTCACGGGCGAGACGGTGATCGTGGCCGACAACGGCTCGGGGATTTCTGCAGGCAATCGCGCGCGCATTTTTGATCCGTTTTTCACCACGCGCAGGGATGCGGGGGGAACAGGCATGGGGCTTGCGATTGTGCGCCGGATGCTGGCAGCACAAGGCGCAAGTATCGCGCTGGGCGAAGGGTCGGGTGCGACGTTTGTGATTACACTCTGAAGGAAACACTATGAAAGTCATCGTCGTAGGAGCAGGCATTGTCGGCGCATCTTGTGCCTATCATTTGGCACAAAAAGGGGCCGATGTGACCGTGCTAGAGGCCGCTGCGGTGGGCGCGGGGGCAAGTGCAAAATCCTTTGGCTGGATCAATGCGAGCTTTGCTGAATCTCCCGCCTATTACGCGCTGCGTCGTGCGGCGATTGATAGGTTTGCCGCATTGTCGGCGTCCCTCGATTTACCTCAAGTGCGCTGGAAAGGTGCGCTGTGGTGGGAGGACGAAGGGGACGCGTTCGAGAGCCAATGGGCGGAAGTGACGGCGCGCGGCTATGAGGTCGCACGGTTGGATGCTGCCGCATTTACCGCTTTGGAACCCGACGTTGCGAACCCGCCCGAAGCCTGCATTTTGGGCAAGGTTGAAGGGGCAGCAGATGGGGCTGCTGTTGCGAGGGCTTTGCTTGCGGCCTCGGGTGCGCGGGTGTTGCTTGGCTGTGATGTCGTGTCTGTTTCGCCTCGGTCGGTTGAGACGTCCCATGGTCGGTTTGATGCGGATCATGTGGTCGTGACGGTTGGAGCGGCCTCGGGCAAATTGCTCGGCTTGCCGATGGACAATCAAGCGGGGCTGATACTGCACACGCGGCCCGTCGCTCCGACGGTTGAACATATCATCATGTCGCCCGACGTGCATTTCCGCCAAGATCCATTGGGCCATATCGTGATGGGCGAGATTTTTAGCGGCGGTGGTCTGGGCGAACGCAATGTCGCGGATTTCGCGGGCGAGATGCTGGCGCGGTTACGCAAACGGTTGCCATCTGCCGATCTGGATATTGAGAAAGTGATGCTAGGGCTTCGCCCTGTGCCCAAAGACGGTTTGCCGATGGTCGGCTGGGTCGATGGCGTTTATGCAGCGACAATGCATTCCGGGATCACGCTTGGCCCACTGATCGGGCAATTGGTTGCGGCAGAGGTTTTTGGCGAAAGCCAAGCAATGCTTGCGCCGTTTCGCCCTGACAGGGTGATGGGTTGAAACCCATCCTACCTTAAGAACTGCCTGCCTTATACCAGCGGGATAGAACGATACGGTCCTCAACAGACAGATCGGTGATATTGGCTGGCGGCATCGCGTGGCTGATCCCCGCTTGCAGGTATATTTGTTGCGCATGTTTGGCGACGTCGGCGGCCGTTTCCAGATAAACGCCTTTGGGTGCCCAAAGCATATTGCCCCAGACGGGTTCGCGCGCGTGGCACATCGAGCAGCGCCCGACGATGATATCGTGGGCGTCGTCAAATCCGTCGGCCTGCGCGAACTGTTCCTCGTAAGGGGTCAGCGCACGCGCCTCGGATTCCTCAAAGGTTTCATTGCCGGAAAAGCTGGATAGCCACGCGATGATGATTAGCAGGATCGCGGTAAGCGCCCATGTCCACGTTGGTTCGCCTTTGCGGGCGTGCATGGAGTTGAAATAGTGGCGGATCGTGACGCCCATCAGGAACACGAGGGCGGCGATGATCCACGCATATTGCGTCCCGAATGCCAGCGGATAGTGGTTCGACAGCATCAGGAAGATCACAGGCAGCGTGAGGTAGTTGTTATGGGTCGAGCGCAGCTTGGCGATCTTGCCGTATTTCGGATCGGGGGTGCGTCCTGCCTTAAGGTCGGCTACAACGATCCGCTGGTTTGGCATGATAATGACAAAGACGTTGGCCGTCATGATCGTCGCGGTAAATGCGCCGAGGTGCAGAAGGGCTGCACGGCCAGTGAAGACTTGATTATAGCCCCAAGACATCGCGACGAGCAGCACAAAGAGGAGGATCATCAGGGTTGTCGGGCTGTTGCCCAGTTTGGATTTGCACAAGAAATCATAGATGACCCAACCCACAGCGAGGGAGCCTGCGGAAATCAGGATCGCTTGGAATGTCGATAGGTCGGCTTTGGCGGGGTCAATGAGGAAAAGTTCCGCGCTCGCCCAATAGACGACGGCCAGCATGGCAAAACCAGAGAGCCACGTCACATAGCTTTCCCATTTGAACCAGGTCAGGTGCTCTGGCATGGCCGCGGGCGCGACGAGGTATTTCTGGATGTGGTAGAAACCCCCGCCATGGACCTGCCATTCCTCGCCGTCCGCAGGGCCGTCGATGTTGCGGTTCAGCCCGAGATCAAGCGCGATGAAGTAGAACGAGGAGCCGATCCAAGCGATCGCGGTGATGACATGCAGCCAACGGACCGCAAATGCGAGCCAATCCCATAGAATTGCGATGTCATACATATCGGTCTCCTCCTGTTTTGTTCACTCTAGCCAGCGGGCTGGCTATCTTGTATTCCAAGATATTATCTAACTCTCTCAAAAATATCGGAACAATCTTGTCGTATCTCGAGAATATCAAGACTTTCGTGCGCGTCTACGAGCTTGGCTCTATGTCGGCTGCTGGCCGTGACCTGCGGATTTCGCCTGCGGTGACGTCAGCGCGGATTTCGCAACTGGAGGACCACCTGTCCGTCCGCCTGTTTCAGCGCACCACGCGGAGTTTGCGGCCAACGGCGCAAGGCACGGCGTTTTATGGCGGAGCCTGTAGCGTCCTCGATGCGGTTTCATATGCCGAAGCGCAGGTGACCGAGATGACCGATAACCCCAAGGGGTTGTTGCATGTGGCGGCCCCATTGGGTGTCGGCCGCAGATTGCTCGCGCCGATGGTGCCCGAATTCGTCGCGAAATATCCGCTGATTGACGTGCGCCTGCGCCTGACGGACCGGAACGTGGATTTGACGGCAGAGGGTCTCGACGTCGCGTTCTTTCTTGGCCAGCCAGAAGATAGCAATCTGCGCATTCGCAATCTGGCGACTTGTCCGCGTGTGCTGGTGGCAAGCCCTGACTATATCGCGGCGATGGGGAACCCTGCGGATGGGGCCGCTTTGGTTGCCGAGGGTCACGAGTGTCTCAACCTGCGCTTCCCCGGTGCGGCAGAGTTTCAGTGGAAACTGGTGACGTCAAACGGCCCGCAACGGTTCCGCGTTAAGGGCCGCTTGGAAAGCGATGATGGCGATGTGCTGACCAATTGGGCGTTGAGCGGGCACGGCATCGCGATGAAGCCGATATTTGAAGTGGCAGAGTATTTGGCGACGGGGGCCTTGGTCAGAGTGGCCGAAGCAACCCCGCCAGAGCCTGTGCAAATGGCCTGCCTTTATACTCACAAGCGGCACCAAGACCCCAAGGCGCGATTGTTCATCGACTTTATGGGGCCAAAGATTGCGGAGGCGATCGGCGCTTAGCTGCCGCGATAGGTGCTATAGCTGAAGGGCGAAAGCAGTAGCGGCACATGATAATGCGCGGCCTCGCTCATGCGAAAGCGGATTGGGATGATGTCGAGGAACGTGTCGGGGTTGCCCGTGGCGATCAGGTAGGGGCCCGCGTGGAAGGTCAGTTCGTAGTCACCCGTTGCAAAATCGGCAGCGGGCAGGATTTGACTGTCCGTGCGCCCGTCGTCATTCGTGATGACAGTGGTAATATGTTCGCGGCCAGCCTCCGAGATACGGTGCAGGTCGATTTGCATACCTTTTGCAGGCAATCCGCGTGCCGTGTCGAGAACGTGGGTGGTGAGATAGCCAGTCATGTTGTGTCCTTACTGTTTGTCCTAGGGTTTCGTGTCGGGGCCTCGCGCGAAATCCCCTAAAATTTAACGGTGTTTCGTGATTTATTTGAAAGTCGAATGGATTGTATTGGATTATCGTAAGCCAAATTGGAGAGAAGTGTGAAGAGATACCCGCGTGATATGTCTGGCCATGGGCCAGTGCCGCCAGAAGCCAATTGGCCAGATGGTGCCAGGATTGCTGTTCAAATTGTCCTTAATTATGAAGAGGGTGGCGAGAATAACATCCTGCACGGCGATGCTGCGTCCGAGGCGTTTTTGTCCGAGATTGTAGGCGCTGCCGCCTGGCCGAACATGCGACATTGGAACATGGAAAGCATCTACGAATATGGTGCGCGAGCTGGGTTCTGGCGCTTGCATCGGATGCTCGCAGACTTGCCTGTGACCGTCTACGGGGTCGCGACGGCGCTTGCCCGCAATCCGGAGCAGGTTGCGGCAATGAAATCTGCGGGTTGGGAGATTGCCAGCCACGGCCTCAAGTGGATCGAATACAAAGACGCCCCCGAGGACGTTGAGAGCGCCGATATGGCCGAGGCCATTCGTTTGCACACCGAAGTTGTCGGTGAGCCGCCGCGCGGTTGGTATACGGGCCGTTGTTCCGAGAATACCGTGCGACTGGCCGCTGAGACGGGGCAATTTGCTTATGTCGCGGATACTTATGCTGACGATGTGCCTTACTGGATCGAGTTTGGTCGGGGTGAGCAGTTGATCGTGCCTTATACGCTCGACGCCAACGATATGCGCTTTGCGACGCCGCAGGGGTTCAACTCTGGCACGCAGTTTTTCGACTACCTCAAGGCGAGCTTTGACACGCTATACCGCGAAGGCGGACGTATGATGTCAATTGGTTTGCATTGCCGTTTGATCGGCAGGCCCGGTCGGGCAGAGGCGTTGCGTCAGTTCGTCGAGTATGCGCAATCCCATGACGGTGTGTGGTTTGCGACCCGCGAGCAGATCGCCGATCATTGGGCCGCGACCCATCCGCATGTACGGTTCGAACGCCCGTCGCAGATGGATCAGGCGCGGTTTGTCGCGCTCTACGGGTCGGTTTTTGAGCATTCGCCTTGGATTGCGGAACGTGCGCATGGGCTAGAACTCTCGCCCGCGCATGACACGGCGGCTGGGCTTCACAATGCGCTGGCGCGGATGTTCCGTTCGGCAAGCGAAGAGGAACGCCTTGGGGTCTTACTGGCACACCCCGATTTGGCGGGCAAACTGGCCGCAGCCAAGCGGTTGACCAAGGAAAGCACGGCAGAACAGGCGGGCGCTGGGCTTGACGCGCTAACCGATGACGAGCGGGCAGGGTTCGTGGCGATGAACACGCAATATATTGAAAAGTTCGGCTTTCCGTTTATCATCGCAGTGCGCGACCACACCAAGGCCAGCATCATGGCGGCCTTTGCACAGCGGATTTCCCATGACCGCCCCACCGAGTTTGCCAATGCTTGCAAACAGGTTGAACGGATCGCGGAATTCCGCCTGAAGGACATGTTGCCGCGATGAGCCAGACCCTCCGTATCCAGCCGCTCACGAAAGAAGCCTTCGCGCCTTATGGTGACGTTCTGAAGTGCGACGGCGCGCCGGATAAGATTATCAACGGCGGCATGTGCGGCAGGTTCCATGACCTCGCGAGTGTGGACGTCGAGGAGGGGCGCGCTGGCATTAGCCTGTTCCAATCCAAGCTGCGTACATTGCCCTACGAATTGACGCTGGTAGAGCGGCATCCAATCGGCTCGCAAGCGTTTATACCCATGAGTATGGATCCGTTTTTGGTCATCGTGGCCGACGCGGATTTCACACCTCATGCGTTCATCACCGCCCCCGGAGAGGGCATCAATTTTAACAAGGGGACATGGCACGGGGTGCTGACACCGCTTTCAGGCACAGGTCTGTTCGCGGTTGTCGACCGTATCTGCGAGACACCAAATCTAGAGGAGCATCTTTACACAACGCCATATGTTGTGACTAACTAAAGGAATACGACCCGCAAAAGCGGGCGACACTCACCAACAAGGGACACATGAAATGACAGATTCATCTATCGGAACGCCGGAACAACTCCGCGATCCCAACTATACCCCGCCGATGGCCAAAGCCATTCCGCTGGGCATTCAACACGTGCTTGCGATGTTCGTCTCGAACGTGACACCTGCGATCATCGTTTGCGGTGCGGCCGGCATCGGCTTTGGCTCTGACCAAGGCGCGCTGGGCTTTCCAGACATGAACTACATGATCCAGATGTCGATGCTGTTTGCAGGTATCGCGACACTGTTTCAAACTGTGGGCTTTGGCCCAGTTGGCGCGCGTTTGCCAATCGTGCAGGGCACGTCTTTTGCCTTCTTGCCCATCATGATCCCTGCGGTTGCGGGTATGGGTGTTGGTGGCCTTGGGGGGCTGATGACGGGCGTCATGCTTGGCGGCTGCTTCCATTTCTTCCTTGGTACATTCATCGGCAAAATCCGCTTTGCGTTACCACCGTTGGTCACGGGCCTGATCGTTCTGATGATTGGTTTGGCGCTTGTTAAGGTTGGCATTCAGTATGCCGCCGGTGGCGTTCCTAAAATGGGCACCGATGATTTCGGCACAATGGCAATGTGGTTGCCTGCGCTGGTCGTGATTTTCGTGACCCTTGGCTTGAAGTTTTTCACTAAGGGCATGATGTCGGTTGCTGCCGTTCTCGTCGGCATCATCGCAGGTTACATCGTGGCCTACCTTATGGGTCAGGTCAGCTTTGGCAACGTTGGCAAAGCCCCCATGTTCGCACTGCCAAACCCGTTCCGTTGGGGTTTTGAGCTGAACTGGGCGATCATCATCGGCATGTGTCTGATGGCGGTTGTGTCTGCGATTGAAACCGTCGGCGACGTGTCTGGCATCACCAAGGGTGGCGCGGGCCGTGAAGCGACTGACAGCGAGATCTCTGGTGCGACTTTCGCCGACGGTCTGGGAACTGCGGTTGCGGGTATTTTTGGTGGTTTGCCAAATACATCGTTTAGCCAAAACGTTGGTCTGATCGCGATGACTGGCGTGATGTCACGTCACGTGGTCACGGTTGGAGCGATCTTCCTGATCGTTGCGGGCCTGATCCCAAAAGTTGGTGCGATCATTAACACTGTGCCAATCAACGTGCTTGGCGGCGGCGTGATCGTCATGTTCGGCATGGTTGCGGCGGCGGGTATTTCGATGCTCTCCGATGTGGTTTGGAACAAGCGGAACATGGTGATCTTTGCGGTTGCCCTGTCAGTCGGCCTTGGCCTGCAGCTTGAGCCATCTGCATTGCAGCACACCGGTAAAACGTTGCAGATCCTGCTGACATCCGGCTTGCTGCCTGCCGCGATTATCGCGATTGTGCTGAACCTGCTGTTGCCTGAAAATATCGGCGACTAAGCCCACGCACGAGACAAAATAAAGCCCCCCGTGCAATGCGCATGGGGGGCTTTTTTTGTGGCTTATTTCTTGTTCATCGCGCGTTTTAGTTCGGTAATGGCATCGATCTGCCCCTGCGACAAATCCCCGTCAACAAGCCCGCCAAGGATGTCTTGCAGCGTATCCCAAGACGTATCACCGTCGATCTTGTAGAGCCTGCGCCCCAGCCGTGTAATCGCCTGATCGGCACCTTTGCATTGGTTCATGAGCCAGCGACCAAGGACTTCCATCTCTTCGGCTTCATCCTCAGAGCACCGCAGTTTCGCGCGCAAGTTCACGTGAAGCTTTTGACGCTGCTCTTGCGTCGGTAATTTATCAAGTTCGATGAAAGACTGCGCAATAGCACAAATTGCGATGCGCGGGTCATCAATGCCCTCAACTGGGTGGGCATTGGTCTGCTTGCGAAAGGCCAATTTGCGTGGCGCATTTTTAATCATCGTAGCCGCGTCTTGGGCAAGATGAATGGCGTCGCGAGGATTGCTGCGCACCCAAAACCACAAGGCGCCGCCAACAATACTCAAAATCAACATCATAATAGGCATAAGTAATAACTCCGTTTTTCTGGAATTATTTATACTACCCAAATGCCAAGCGTGAAGTGGAAATTTAGCCTAACGGCATGTGCCGGTTAACGTCTTTGTAAAGCAGGTAGCGGAACCTCTCTGGCCCGCCCGCATAACAGGCTTGCGGGCAAAAGGCGCGCAGCCACATGTAATCGCCAGCCTCGACCTCAACCCAATCCTGGTTCAGGCGGTAGACGGCCTTACCCTCCAACACGTAAAGCCCGTGTTCCATGACGTGGGTTTCCGCGAACGGGATCACACCGCCGGGTTCAAAGGTGACGATATTGACGTGCATGTCGTGCCGCATGTCGCTTGGGTCCACGAACCGCTGCGTGCCCCATTTGCCATCGGTTTCAGGCATGTAGTTCATTGGCGTATCCGCGTCCGAGGTCACGAAAGCCGTCGGCGCGTCTATTCCATCCACGGCGACGTAGGTTTTGCGCACCCAGTGGAAGGTCGCATTTTCGGCCGACTTATTCACCAGCGTCCATTTGCAGCCCGCAGGCAGATAGGCGTAACCGCCCGTGACCAGCGTATGGGGCGTGCCGTCAATGTTGAGCTTGATTTCGCCGGCGACGACAAAGATCACGCCTTGCGCCTTTGGGTCTGTATCGGGCTTTTCCGAGCCTCCCGTCGGGGCGACCTCGACAATGTATTGGCTGAACGTCTCGGCAAACCCCGACAGGGGCCGCGCCAATACCCAAGCGCGTGTCTTGTCCCAGAACGGCAGGTTCGAGGTCACGATATCGGCCATCGTCCCACGCGGGATCACGGCGTAGGCCTCGGTAAACATCGCGCGGTCGGTCAAAAGTTGCGTTTGCGGTGGCAGTCCGCCCTTGGGCGCATAATATGGAGGTTTGGCCATGGTCAAATTCCTTGTCTGTTACAAATGATTAGACTGCAAAGCGGGGGCGAGGCCAAGGGCTATGCGATCACAACAGCATTCGGTTATTTTTGAAGGTCAGGCCGCCGCGATTTTTCAACCTCAGCTATAGTCAATTCAAGAGCGTGGAATTAGAGTGCGCCAAATGCAAGAGCACCCCGCGCGGTTTTGGGGAAAGTCAGGATAAAACGTTGAAGAAAATAGCGGTTGAAGACTTGCGCTCGCGCAAGTGGTTTATGAACAAAGATAACCCCGAGATGACGGCGCTTTATCTTGAGCGTTACCTCAACTACGGCCTGACCCGAGAAGAGCTGCAATCGGGCAAGCCGATCATCGCCATTGCGCAGACGGGGTCGGATTTGAGCCCCTGCAACCGCCACCATATCGAGCTGACCAAGCGCGTGCGCGATGGGATTATCGCCGCTGGTGGCACCCCGATCGAGGTGCCTGTGCATCCGATCCAAGAGACCGGCAAGCGCCCTACGGCCTCGCTTGACCGCAACCTTGCCTATCTGTCGCTGGTCGAGACGCTGTTTGGTTATCCGCTCGACGGCGTTGTCCTGAATATCGGCTGTGACAAAACGACCCCCGCGCTGCTGATGGCGGCCGCGACCGTCAACATCCCCGCGATTTCGTTGTCGGTTGGTCCGATGCTCAACGGTTGGTGGAAAGGTGAACGTGCCGGTTCTGGCACGGTGATCTGGAAGGCACGCGAGGAACTTGCCGCAGGTCGGATCGACGACGACGAGTTCATGGAAATTGCCGCGGCCTCTGCACCGTCTGTTGGTTATTGTAACACGATGGGCACGGCGACGACGATGAACTCCTTGGCCGAAGCGCTTGGCATGCAACTCCCCGGTGCGGCGGCGATTCCTGCGCCATACCGCGAGCGCGGCCAGATTTCCTATGAGACCGGCAAGCGTATTGTCGATATGGTTTGGGAAGATTTACGCCCGTCCGACGTGATGACCCGCGAAGCGTTCGAGAACGCCATCGTGATTAACTCCGCGATTGGCGGGTCCACAAACGCACCGATCCACCTCAACGGCATTGCCCGCCACTTGGGTGTCGAACTGACCAATGACGATTGGCAACAGATCGGCCACCACGTCCCACTTCTTGTGAACCTCCAGCCTGCGGGCGAATACCTTGGCGAAGATTACCAGCATGCGGGCGGCGTGCCTGCGGTTGTTGGCGAACTCTCTGCCGCGGGCCTGTTGCCGCACCCAAATGCGATCACCGTGAACGGGCGCTCCATGGGCGAGAATTGTGGTGCGTTACGGACCAAGGACGCGAAGGTGATCAAGACCGTGGCCGAGCCGCTTCGCGAAAACGCCGGCTTTATCAACCTGTCAGGCAACCTGTTTGACAGCGCGATCATGAAGACCTCCGTGATCTCGGACGCGTTCCGCAAAACGTATCTGTCGAACCCTGACGATCCAGAGGCATTCGAGGGCCGCGCGGTTGTGTTCGACGGCCCGGAAGATTTCCACCACCGCATTGATGACCCCGCCGAGAATATCGACGAGGGCTGTATTTTGTTCATGCGCGGGACTGGACCAAAGGGCTATCCGGGTGGGGCAGAGGTCGTGAACATGCGCCCGCCGTCATACCTGATCAAACAAGGGATCAAGGCGTTGCCATGTATCGGGGACGGTCGCCAGTCGGGCACGTCAGGTAGCCCCTCGATCCTGAACGCCTCGCCAGAGGCCGCAGATGGCGGTGGTTTGGCCTTGCTGAAAACAGGTGACCGCGTGCGCGTCGATCTGAAAAAATGCACGGTTGATATGTTGGTATCGTTGGAAGAATTGGCAGAGCGTGCGACCAAACTGGTCGCGGATGGCGGCTACGGCATCCCCGAAAGCCAGACCCCATGGCAGCAATACTTCCGGGAGCTTGTAGGCCGTTTTGACGAGGGTATGACCCTGCGCGACGCGACCAATTACAAAGACATTTCACGCAAATTTACACCGAGGGATAGCCACTAATGAAACTGGTTCGCTATGGAGAAAAGGGCGCCGAAAAGCCTGCCCTGATGGATGCCTCAGGCATGTTGCGCGATCTGTCGGCGCATGTGGATGATATCAACGGGTCCGTATTGTCAGATGCCTCGCTCGCCAAATTGCGCGCGCTTGATCCTGCAAGCTTGCCAATCGTTGAGGGGCGTCCGCGCATCGGCGCTTGCGTTGGCAATATCGGCAAATTCCTTTGCATCGGTCTAAACTACTCTGACCATGCCGAAGAAGCAGGTATGCCCATCCCCGCCCATCCGATCCTGTTTTTCAAAGCGAACTCCGCGATTGTCGGCGCCTATGACGACGTCATGATGCCGCGCGGATCTGTTGCGACAGACTGGGAAGTCGAGCTTGGCGTCGTGATTGGCCGCGAGGCGAAATACGTCTCCGAGGCCGACGCGCTGGATTATGTCGCGGGCTATTGCGTCGTGAATGATGTGTCAGAGCGTGACTATCAAACCAAGCTGACGGGCCAGTGGACCAAGGGCAAATCTTGCGACACATTCGGACCAACTGGCCCCTATCTTGTGACCCGCGACGAGGTCCTTGATCCGCAGAACTTGGCGATGTCGCTCGACGTGAACGGCAAGCGGATGCAGACGGGCAACACAGGCACGATGATTTTCACCGTGGCGCAAATTATTGAGCATTTGTCATCACTTATGACGCTGTATCCCGGTGACGTCATCACCACTGGCACGCCCCCAGGGGTTGGCATGGGGGTGAAACCTGCGCCTGTTTACCTCAAGGTTGGCGACGTGATGGAGCTTGCGATCGAGGGCCTTGGCCAGCAGCGTCAACTGGTCGGTCAAGACGCCTGATTGCGCTTGAGTAATTCAAGATAAAGGGCGGCGTGGTCGAGATCCGCGCCGCCCATTTCATGACAAAGCACAGCGAAGCGGGCTTGGATATCGGCGCTCATTGGCAGGTTGAGCGACAGTTTATCCGCTTCTTCCATGATGTTGTTCATGTCCTTAAGCTGGATCGCGGCGCGGCCTCTGGGCGCAAGATCATCCTCCGTCATCCGCGCCCCGTGAAGCTGCAAAATCGTGCTATCGGCAAAGCCGCCTTTTAGCGCCAAACGTACCGCCGCAGGGTCGGCACCGCCCTTTTGCAGCAGCAACATCGCCTCGGCCACAGCGCCAATCGTGATCCCTACGATCCCTTGGTTTGCCAGTTTGGCAAGCTGCCCCGTGCCAGACGGCCCAACCCGCGTGGGCGTGCCGAGGTGCCGCAAAACGGGGGCGGCCACGTTGAAAACCGCCGGATCGCCACCAACCATAATCGCCAGCGTCGCACCCTCCGCCCCGGCCGTGCCACCAGAAACTGGCGCGTCGAGATGGGCGACGCCGAAAGTGGCAAGATCAGCCGCTTGCGCGCGGGCCTCGTCAGGTTTTATCGATGCCATCTCGATCCAGATTTGGCCCTTCGTGAGAGCGTCCCGCAAGGTAAGGTCCGCTTGGATCGCAGCCGTCGCAGCCCCATCGCAAAGGATCGAAATGATAACCTCTGCGCCGTTGATCGCCTGCGCCGCAGTTTGCGCAACTGTCGCCCCACGCACCGCGTCCGCCTTGGCACGAGTGCGGTTCCAAACGGTGACGTCATGGCCTGCTGCTACCAAATGGGTGGCCATAGGCAGGCCCATCATACCGATCCCTAAAAACGCGATTTTCGTCATTATGTGGCCCTCTTTTGCGCCAGCTTAATTCGGATCACCGCGCCCGACAATGCGCCCAGAATAAATGTCGCCGCGCACTTAAGTGGTCTTCACCGTTCTTTGTGAGGATACCCGTGCTGCGGTGGCGACAATATTTGGCAAATTGACTTGATCCCCATGCGTCGCTGCTCAGGGGCATCGACCATCATCAAACCGGCCAGCACCTACACCGATGACATCTGCGATCCCCCTCGTTTCAGATTCTAGAAGGGCTCATAAAGTGTTGTTCACTTCACCTGTGAAAAGTTTGCGCAGGTTGCCGTTGCGGCAAATGGATTGCGTCAGGACGCCTTGGAATAAACCGCACCCGCACCCGCGTAGGCATCGTAAATTTGCGCAATCATGCGTAAAAGCGGTTTCCCCTCTGGGCGCACCGCGACGCATGCGTCAGTGACGGTCACATATCCCTTAAAACGGGTCGCGGCGATGTCGTGCAAAGGGGCAAGTGTCGCTTCTGCCGCACCAAAGACGTCACGTAGTTCCGCGCGGTCAATGCTAAAATCGCACATCAGCATCTCGATGGCGCGGGCATGAAGTTGGTCCGCCTCCGTCATCGCATGACCGCGATAGCCCGCCAAAGTTCCTGCTTCGATTCTTTGAATATAGGCCCCGGTGGCAGAGGCGTTTTGTACGTACCCCTGCGGGAAACGCGAAATCGAAGACGCGCCGATCCCGATCAACGTGGGGCTGGTATCGGTGGTATAGCCTTGAAAATTGCGGCGCAGCGTGCCGGCACGCGCGGCCACCGCAAGGCTATCGTCGGGCTTGGCAAAATGGTCGATGCCGATGGTCTCGAACCCAGCGGCGACAAATTGCGCGGCAGCGGCTTCAGCCAGTTGATAGCGCATCCTGTCGTCGGGCAGCGCGTCCTCGTTAATCAGCTTTTGACGCTTGGCCATATGCGGCACATGGGCGTAACCGAACAATGCGATGCGGTCAGGGTTCAACGTCAAAACCTGCGCGACCGTGCGCGTGATCGTGGCCATATCCTGATAGGGTAGGCCGTAAACCAGATCAGCGTTCAGTGACGTAATACCCGCCTTGCGCAACATCGCGACACAGGCCGCCGTTGCTTCATATGGTTGTGGGCGGCCAATCGCGGCTTGCACCTCGTCCGAGAAATCTTGGATGCCGATACTGGCGCGGTTCATGCCCTCCGCCGCGAGCGCTGTAATCTTGGCCTCATCCACCATCGTCGGGTCGATCTCGACAGAGAACTCAAATTCGTCCGCAGGCGGGATCACCGCCTTAACCATTTGGGCAAGCTCAACGATCATCTCGGGCAACAGGATCGTCGGCGTGCCGCCACCCCAATGCAGTTTGCCCATCCGTACGCCCGCAGGCAGGGTCGCCGCCAACTGGCGTAATTCAGCGCGCAGCGTTTTGAGGTAACTCGCAACAGGATTGAGCGTCGACGTGCCTTGGGTGCGGCACGCACAGAACCAGCACAACCGTTCACAAAACGGGATATGCACATAGACCGAAACCGGCTCACGAGGATCAAGCGCGCGGGTCCACGTCGTTTGCTCGGCATGCCCTACAGTCGCGCTAAAGATCGGCGCAGTTGGGTAACTGGTGTAGCGGGGCACGCGGGCATCAAAAAGGCCAAGCGGGGCGAGTTTTTCAATATGTTCCATAAGGTCGAGAATTATGCGCGGCCCGCAACGCCCGCTTTGCGCTAGATCAAACTCTACGTAAAATCACCGTCCTTGGTTGCGGCAGGGCGATTTGCGTTTCCAAAACCGCCCCTTCATCTATACCCACAGGGGAAATTGTCGGGGAACAAGTGAATGATGCGCAGGATTTTGAGCCAGTGGCAAAAACCAGTGAACCTCTTTTGGTTTGTGGGGCTGGTTTGCATGTTGAACCTGCTCGCCTATCAAAAACCATTGTTCAGCTATGTCCTGACAGTGGCGGATCTGCCCAATACGCTTGGCTATGTGCAGGTTATCTCGCTGCAAATTCTGCAATTTTGCCTTTTGGCCACGCTGCTGCTCTGGCTTGCGACGATCTCGACACGGCTCATGAAAATAGCAGCCAGCATGATCGCGCTGACCAATGCTGTCGCAGTCTATTTCATGCTCTCCTACAATATGGAGATCGACGTCACGATGATCGGCAATATCCTCAACACGGATAGCGCCGAGGCCTCGGGCCTGTGGTCAAATGCGATTTTGCCTTACCTGATCTTGCTCGGGGTGATTCCGACACTCCTGATTTGGAGCACCAAGGTCAGCCGCCCCCGCCGTTTCTGGCGGTTTGGTGCTGGCGCTGTTTCGCTCGTGGTCCTGTTTGGCTGGCTGTTCGCCACATCGCATACGTGGTTTTGGTACGATCAAAACGCGACCCGCATGGGATCGAAAATCTTGCCGTGGTCCTACATTATCAACACGGCGCGTCACTATAACCAAGACGCGCTCAAGAACCGCGATCAGGTGCTTCTGCCGCTCGCGACCTTTGATGAAGGGACTCCAACCCGCAAGGAAATCGTCGTGCTGGTCATCGGGGAATCTGCCCGCGCCGAGAATTTCTCGCTTTATGGTTATGACAATGACACCAACGAATTTACCGCGAAAACCACGCTTCAAGCGCTGCCTATGGGCCTGTCTTGCGCGACAAATACGATCTCTTCAACGGCGTGTATTTTGACCCACGAGGGGCGCGAGGCCTCGTCGCATACCATCTTTGAACCTTTGCCAAGCTATTTGGGGCGCAATGGGATCGAGACGTTTTACAGAACCAACAACTCTGGCCCGCCCCCTGTGAAAGTCGATCATTATGACCGCGCGGCTGATCTTGCCGCCACCTGCACGACCGCGCCTTGCCCCGATGGCAAATTTGACGAGGCACTCACGTTTGGTTTGGGCGATGTGCTTGCGGCTTCAACTTCGCAACGTATTTTTGTGACCCTGCACTTCAAAGGCAGCCACGGCCCCGTTTACGCCGACCGCTACCCCTCTGACTTCACCCAATTCACACCCGTTTGCGGCACAGCGCAGGTGTCTGAGTGTAGCCAAGAGGCCTTGGTGAACACCTATGACAATTCGATCCGCTATACCGATTTTGTGCTGGCTGACTTGATCGCGCAACTCTCCGCCATTCCTGATGCAGACGCGACCATGATCTATGTGTCCGATCATGGGCAATCGCTGGGTGAGGGCGGGTTTTACCTGCACGGCGCGCCCACAAATATCGCGCCCTCCGAGCAGCGCGATGTGCCGTTTCTGGTCTGGATGTCAGACACGTTTATGCAAAGCCGAAACCTCGCACCGCAGGACATTATCCCCGCCGAGACATTCCCGCACGACCTGCCGTTTCATAGCGTAATGGGCGCATTCGGGATGAAGAGCGACATCTACAACCCCGCATACGATATCTTCCACCTGCCGCGTTAAACGGTTGCGCTCTTTTTGTGATACGCGCGGTAAGAGAACGGTAATGACGCGAGATAAAGCAGGTTAATCGCGATCAGCGAAGGCCATGGGTAAGACATCAGGCAGACGACAATCGCCACCCCGATGACGATAGCAACCGCAAGATTGGAGCGCTTGATCGACGTGTGCTTGATCGAGAAGGTCGGAATTGTGCTGACGGCCAGCAGGCCAACGCCGATGATATACATCGCACGCAGGATCGGCCAATCGACCTTTTCCCACCCTGACAGCTGCATGAAAATCGGCATCAACGCGAGACATGCCAGCGCGGGGGCAGGGACGCCCACAAAGAACCCTTCGGTTTTGATCGTGGCCGTTTCGTCGCGGCTTGAGAGGTTGAACCGCGCAAGTCGCAGCGCACAACAGACCGCCAACAGCATCGACGCCAGCCAGCCGAGGTTGGCATATTCGGTATGAATATAAAGCGTGTGATAAAGCAGAATGCCTGGTGCAATCCCAAAGTTAAAGAAGTCGGCAAGCGTATCAAGTTCGGCCCCAAACGGGCTCGCCGTATCAAGGAACCGCGCCAATTTTCCATCTGCCGCATCTAGGAAAACCGCGATCAGAATATAGAGCAATGCGAATTCAAGATGGCCCTCAAGGCTCATCCGCACCGATGTTAAGCCCGCGCAAATCGCAAAAACCGTCACCACGCTTGGCGCGATTTGGCTTAATTTGATCCGTCCCGTTTCGGTCATCAAACACTATCCTTCTTGATGCAGTCTGTCGGCGATACGTTACCGCATCGCATAACGTCAAGGAATTGTCCTACCCGATAATTTCAAGCAAGGCCAAAGTTAACTGCAATGACACAGATCAGATAGACCCCGTTGGCCAGCAGCAGGCACATGGTCGCCAGCGACCCAAGGTCTTTGGCATGTTTCGCAAATTCGCGCCATTCTTCGGTCAGGTGGTCAACGAGGCATTCGATCGCAGTATTGAGCGCTTCAACCGCAACCAGCAGCAACACCATAATCGTAAAGCCGCCGATTTGGATCAGGCTCGCCCCGATGGCATAATGCAGGCCGATGCAGACGAAAAACATCACAACGATGTGCTGGAACGCCGTTTCTTGCCAGAGGCGTTTCAACCCACCCATGGAATAGGTCGCAGCCGCGAAAACATGGCGCAATCCTGTGACGGGCTCTGGCTTTTGACGTGGCTCGCTCACGCTTGCACCGCAGGATAACCTGCTTTTCCTAGGGCTTCGATGATCGTAGGCGCAGGCAAGGATGAGGTGACCTCAATGCTGCGGGTCTCCAGATCAACGGCAATTTGTGCCGCTGGGTCAATCGCAGCAATCGCTTTTTCCACGACCGCCTTGCAGTGACCGCAACTCATATCGGGCAAGTTAAATTTCATTTTCGCCTCTCAAAATTCCAGTCCCCAAAGCAACAGTTTTACCGCAAAAGTCAAGGGTCGGGCGATCAAGAGGGCTTGACCTTCCCGTTACTGGAACCCCTATGTATGTCCGGACACTGAATAGGATACCCTCAATGAAAACCGAGAATACACTGCAATTTGGCATCAGCGAGATGAGCTGCGCCTCTTGTGTTGGCCGTGTGCAAAAGGCGCTTGAGGGGGTCGAGGGCGTCATTTCGGCGCAGGTCAACCTTGCCAATGAAACCGCACAGATTGAGGTGGGGGACGGTTTTGAGGCCGCGCAAGTGGTCAAAACTCTCACTGCCGCGGGCTACCCTGCGGCCGTCACCACCTATCGGTTCAGCATCGAGAACATGAGTTGCGCCTCCTGCGTGGGTCGTGTCGAGCGGGCGTTTTTGGCCGTTAAAGGTGTGATCTCCGCCAACGTCAATCTCGCGACAGAAGAAGCCACAGTGCAGGTTTTGGGCGAAAGCGTCAGCAAAGCAGCCTTGATGAAAACCAGCGCCGATGCCGGTTATCCCGCAACGGCCCGCGACACCGCCAGTTCCGCCAAAAAGCAAGCGCAAAGCGAGACACTGCGTCGCAATACTCTGATCGCAGCCGCACTTACGCTGCCCGTTTTCGTGTTGGAAATGGGCGGTCACTTGCTCCCCGCGTTCCACCATTGGATCATGGCCACGATCGGCGAGACCGCGAGCTGGACCGTGCAATTCATCCTCTCAACCATCGTCCTCATCTGGCCCGGCCAGCAATTCTTCCGCAAAGGCATCCCCGCGCTCCTGAAGCGCGCCCCTGACATGAATTCGCTCGTGGCCTTGGGCGCGGGGGCGGCTTGGGTCTATTCCACCGTCGCACTTTTGCTGCCGCAGTTTCTCCCCAGTGCCAGCCGCGCGGTCTATTTCGAGGCCGCCGCCTTGATCGTTACTTTGATCCTGCTTGGCCGCTTCCTAGAGGCCCGCGCCAAGGGGCAAACGGGGGCCGCGATCCGCAAGCTGGTTGGCCTTCAGCCCAAAACCGCCACCGTGATCCGCAATGGGGCCGCCACCGACATTCCCGTCGCCGAGATCATCACAGGTGACATCATCCACTTGCGCCCCGGAGAGAAAATCGCTGTCGATGGCATCGTCACCAAAGGTGCATCCTACGTGAACGAGGCGATGATTACAGGCGAACCTGCGCCCGTTGAAAAGGCCGCAGGGGCTACCGTTACTGGCGGCACGATCAATGGCACAGGCGCACTTGAATTCCGCGCGACCCATGTCGGCGACGACACGATGCTGGCGCAGATCATCCGCATGGTCGAGCGCGCGCAAGGCGCGAAATTGCCCGTGCAAGACCTCGTCAATAAAATAACCCTCTGGTTCGTGCCCGCCGTCATGGGATTGGCCGCTTTAACCACACTCGCTTGGCTGATTTTCGGCCCCGAACCCGCATTGTCCCACGCCCTCGTCGCGGGCGTTTCCGTCCTTATCATCGCCTGCCCCTGCGCGATGGGTTTGGCCACGCCAACCTCGATCATGGTCGGCACGGGGCGCGCGGCAGAGCTTGGCGTTTTGTTCCGCCAAGGCGACGCGCTGCAATCCTTGCAGGATGTGAAAACCGTGGCCTTTGATAAAACTGGCACCCTGACCGAAGGGCGCCCCGAACTCACCGATCTCGCCTTGCAAAACGGGTTCTCCGAGGACGACGTGCTGCACCTTATAGCCTCCGTCGAAGCAAGCTCCGAGCACCCCATCGCCCAAGCCATCCTTCGCCGCGCCGCGCAAAACGGTCTCAAGCCAAACGCACCCGACGCCTTTCAATCCATCACAGGCTACGGCGTTTCTGCGACAGTGGATGGGCGCACCGTCCTGATCGGCGCGGACCGTCTAATGACGAAAGAGGGCATCGACCTGAGCGAGGCCCAAGCTATCGGCGACCAATTCGGCAAAGACGGCAAAACCCCCCTCTACGCGGCAATCGACGGTAAACTTGCCGCTGTGATCGCCGTGGCCGACCCGATCAAGAAAGGCACCGCAGAGGCAATCAAATCGTTACACGCCGCAGGCCTCAGGGTCGCGATGATTACAGGCGACAACGCAGGCACGGCAAATGCCATCGCGGCGCAGCTTGGTATCGATACGGTCGTGGCCGAGGTCTTGCCCAGCGGCAAGGTCGCAGCCCTCACAACCCTCCAAAAAGACGGCCCACTCGCGTTCGTCGGCGACGGTATCAACGATGCACCGGCGCTTGCGCATGCGGACGTTGGTATCGCAATTGGCACAGGCACAGATGTCGCAATCGAGGCGGCCTCGGTTGTCCTCATGTCCGGTGATATTGGCGGGGTCGTGGACGCCTTCACTGTCAGCCAAAAGACCATGCAAAACATCCGCCAAAACCTGTTCTGGGCCTTCGGCTATAACGCACTGCTGATCCCCGTTGCCGCTGGCGTCTTCTTTCCTATCTTCGGTTGGCTGCTCTCGCCCGCCTTGGGGGCAGGGGCCATGGCGCTTTCCAGCGTCTTTGTCCTCTCCAACGCATTGCGCCTCCGCTGGATTGCACCAAGCCACGCAAAAGGAGCCATAGCATGAACATCGGTGACGTTGCCAAAAAGGCGGGCTTGCCGCCCAAAACCATCCGCTACTATGAGGATATCGGGCTGATCAAACCACTGCGCGACGCCAACGGCTATCGCGCCTTTCGCGAAAGCGACATTCATAAACTGGCGTTCTTGGGGCGATCCCGAGCACTTGGGTTCACAATCGAGGATTGCCGCAATCTGCTCGCCCTTTGGGAGGACAAAGCCCGCGCCAGCGCTGATGTGCGCGCCATTGCCAAAGAGCACCTCACACAGATCGAGACCAAAATCGCCGACCTGCAAGCCATGCGCGATACCCTGTCCGATCTAGTGCGCGACTGTGCCGGCGACGGGCGACCCGATTGTCCCATCCTCAAGACACTAGAGACCATGCCGCCACCAAAACACTAGCACCGCGCGACGGCTTTTGTATGATCGGGTCAAAGCAGGAGAACACCCCATGACAGCACCCATCAATACCTTGAAATACCGCCTTGCCGAGGGCGAAATCTTACACGGCTGCTGGGTCGCTTTGGCCGATGGCTATAGCGCCGAAATCGCGGCCTCTGCGGGGTTCGACTGGCTGTTGATCGACGGGGAGCACGCGCCAAATGACGTGCGCTCGATCTCGGATCAACTCGCCCGCGTGCTGGCCTCTGACACCTCTGCCGTTGTGCGGACCGTTGACGATGACCCTGCCAAGATCAAACAAATGCTCGATCTCGGGGCGCAAACCCTGCTGATCCCGATGGTCGAAAGCGCGGCACAGGCGGAACGGATCTACCGCGCCACCCGCTACGCGCCAGAGGGTCATCGAGGTGTTGGCGCCGCACTCACGCGCTCCACCCGTTTTGGCGCGATTGCGAATTACGAGCAGACCGCTAACGACGAAATCTGCCTGATCGTGCAAATCGAGAGCCGCGCAGGCCTTGCCGCCCTCGACGCGATCGCCGCGACCAATGGGATCGACGGTATCTTTATCGGCCCCGCCGATCTGGCCGCCGATATGGGCTATCCAGGCAATCAGGCCGCGCCCGAAGTGCAGGCCGCCATCATGGACGCGCTGACACGGATCAGGGCCGCTGGGCTTGCTGCGGGCATGGTCGGCATGGACCCGATATTTGTAGAAACCTGTAAGCAAGCAGGCGCAAATTTTGTCGGGGTGGGCATTGACGTGCTGGTCTTCGCCAATGCAATGCGCGCGCTCGCCAAGAATTACCGCAGGTAGCTCACTGTGGCGCTGATGCCATAGCACAACTTGTTGTCAATTCCTGTCTGGTTCGACTCATCCAAGCAAAGTATTGCAAAAGGGTTCGGGTGGTCATCACATTGGAAAACGTCATGCGTCTCGCGCTTGCTCTCGCTGCCATAGCCTTAACCAGCGCCTCGCCAGTAATGGCAGAAGGCCGTGCGAAAATTGGTGAAGGCCGGTTGTTTAACAATGACTATTTAGGTGATGGGAGCGACCGCTGGCGCACAGGATCTTACATCTATTCCTACGTCACAGCGCGCGACGATTACACAGGCACCGAGGCTTTTGGCGATCTGATCGAATACCGGTTCCGTGCAGAGATCATCGCAGCAAGTCGCAGATCACAAGCTCCCGGTGATCGTCCTTATGTCGGCGCATTGTCCTTTGGTGCGCATACGCATTTTGACTATCGCAACACGCAGCTAAGCCTTGGCGCGGATATTATGGCGATTGGCCCACAAACGGGGCTGTCGGATTTCCAACTCGCGTTTCACGACACATTTGACTTTCCAGACCCACCCTACGTCGATACCCAACTTGGCAATCGCTTTTTACTTAACGGCGTCGCTGCGGCAACCAAGACCTATTCCCTTTCGGACCGCGTCACTTTGCGCCCCTTCCTAGAGGCCCAAGCCGGCGCCGAGGATATGATCCGCGCAGGCGGCGACATCATCATCGGTGAAGTGGCGCAATCCGATCTGATGCTGCGTGATGTGGTAACTGGGCAACTCTACCGAGGCACCGAAGCAGATGGTGTTTCGGGGATCTCCTACGTCATTGGGGCCGACATCGCCTCTGTTTTTGATAGCAGCTATTTGCCCTCCGATATGGGATATGCTGTGTCCGATACCCGTGCACGCGCTAGGGCTGGTGTCTATTGGCAATTGCGCGACGATGTGTCCTTCTTCTACGGGGCGACCTATTTGGGCGAAGAATTCCAAGGCCAGCAAGAGGGCCAAGTCCTTGGTTCCTTGAAAATAAATTTCAATTTCTAAACAAAACGTAACTCGCCCCGACGATCACCCTTGATCGGGGCGCACCCTGCTTGTTAGGCTGATCTCATAATTTCGCGCGATCAATGACGCGAATAGGTTGAGGCAAATAGCAGGCATGAAAACGGGCTTTAATGGCACTTTTGTCATCTCCTGGTCACAGGCAGATATTGATTGGCAGCACGCTGCACCTATCACCGATCTCGCTGTGGGCACCGCATGGTCTTGGACAGGCGAGGCGGTACGTGTTGATGGACCAAGTGGCATCCTGCCGCTGGGCGCATCGGACGGAGAGACAGACATTCGCAAACGCGCCGCACTCACCGTGCGCCGTCTTTTGACATCTATTCAGCTCGACACGCGCAAGCTTGATGCCGCTGTGCTGCAAGAGCCGTTGTTTGATGATAGCTTTCGGGTGACCGACGGCCATGACGTTTGGACGATTACTCTGATCGATATGGGGCCGCAGCGCAAACCGCTGTGCATGTTCATCGACGAAATTCCGCCCCGTGGCACCAGCCTTTGGGTCGTGGATCACCATATCAAACCCACTCTGCGCCAACCTGAACGCGATAAGCCCGGTGGCGTGATTTGCTTCACCCCCGGCACGATGATCATGACGCCAAATGGCGCAAAAGACGTGGCAAGCCTTATTGAGGGCGACCACGTGCAAACCGCTGATAACGGCAGTGCCGAAGTTCTCTGGCTGGGTCGGCGCCGCGTCACAGGGGCGCGGATGAAGGCGATCCCGTCGCTCACGCCCGTCCGTTTACGGGCCGGCGCTTTGGACAAAGACGTGCCAGACGCGGGCCTTCTGGTCTCTCCCGATCACCGTATGGTTTTGCGCGGCCCAAATGCGCGGGTACTTTTTAACTGCGACGAGGTGCTCGTCACCGCCCGCGATCTGGTCAACGATCACTCAATCATCCGCGACCACTCCCTGCCCGAAGTGACCTACATCCACATGATGCTCCCACAGCACGAAATTGTCTTTGCCAATGGCGTGCCAACCGAGAGCTTCCACCCCGCGAGCGCCGAACTCAGCGCGATGGACGAAATCGAAGAAGGCCGCCTCTATGACAGGCTTCCCGATTTGCGTGGTGATATGGGCAACTATGGCGCCTACGCACGGCGCGTTTTGTCAGATAGCGAAGCGGCGATCCTTACGCACGGCTAACGGGTCCGCCCTGCGCTTCCCACGTTGAAAACCCTTCGCGCAGATGCACGCAGTCGAACCCCATGTCGTTCAGCGTGGCCACCGTCAACGCCGAGCGCCAACCAGACGCGCAATGGAAAACGAACGTCTTTTCTTGCGCAAAGACGTCCTTGAAATAGGGGCTTTCGGGATCAACCCAAAATTCAGCCATGCCACGCGGGCAGTGAAAACTCTCAGGAATAAAGCCGGACCGCTCCCGCTCGCGCACATCGCGCAGATCGACGATGACCACATCATCACGACCCACCATCTTGATGGCGTCTGCGGTCTCGATTTCGTCAATCCGCGCGCGCGCTTTTGCAACCATTTCCGCCGCCGAAACCTTAAGTTTGTTCATCCGTCATTTCACCTTAAAGAGTTTACCAAAGTCATTTTGTGGCAATGTCACCTTTGCCCGCCGCGCCAAATCCCACGCCAAAACCTGATTGCTCGATAGAACAGGCAGGCCCGTTTCAGCCTCTAACTTGGCAATTACGTCCAAGGTCCGCAAGTTTGTGCAAGACAAAAACAACGCATCGATGCCGCCCTTTTTCGCCAACGCCAGCGCCGCATTATAGGTCGAATGCGCGCTAATATGCGCAACCGTGGTCTCATTGCCCTCGTCAAACGATCCGAAAACAGGGCAGGTGATCCCGCCCTCTTCCAAAGTCGCGATCAACTTCTCAGACACCTCCGCAACATAGGGCGACAAAAACCCGAGCCGCGAAATGCCCAAAGCCGCGCAAGCGTTCTGCAACGCGCTGACAGGCTCGGTCACCTCTGGTGACGTCACCCCTTCACGGATCAACGCGGCAACTTTGCCCGCGCCAATCTGCGCCGCCCCAGAGGTGCAGCCATAACCCACCGCAGCAAAAACTACAGGCGTCGGAAAGAGCCTTGCAGCAGCTGGCAAGGTCGCCGCCATCTCCTGCAAAGTGTCGCTGGACACCTCCACAGCACTCGGTACGCGGGTCACGTAGATCAGCGTTGACCAGTCAAAAACCCGCCTGAAATCCTGCTCGATGGTCTCGTCAGCCTGCAAGGCTATCAGGCCAATCGCGGGGATATGCGGATCAATCTCGAACGGAAAACTCATAGTACAGGCATCCGTCGTGGCGCAGGTTTCGACAAGAACCGCGCACCGTTTTCTTCAATCACAATATTCTCTTCGCCCACCAGAATAAGGCCACCACCAACCTCAATTCCTGGCTCTAGTGTCAACACCATTCCCGCCTCCAGCACCGTCTGATCCGCAGGTAAAAGCGAGGGCCATTCCGTCAGTTGCATCCCCAACCCATGCCCCAACCGCCCCGCATCCGATCCACCCGCACCGCCCGTCACAATACGATCCATCGCGTGGAAGAGCTCGGCCGCCGTCGCACCAACCCGTGCAACCGCCATCGCCGCCTCCACCGCATCCGACAGCTTTTCATGCGCGGCTTGCGTGGCCTCACTCACCGATCCAATCGCATAGTTTCGATCAAAATCGCAGAAATACCCATCCACCACGAGACCCGTATCAAGCATCAAAACATCGCCGTCCTTGAGCGGCGCATCCGTCGCAGGCGAGATCACATCGCCATATCCCCCTTGCGCCGCACCCCCCGCAAGGTAGGGGACCCAATCGGCCCCTTCATCAAGGCAAAGCATCTGGAATTTGCGGAATACCTCCGACAACGGCACGCCAGCGCGGGCGATCTCGTGCACGCGCTCAAAGGCACGGTTCGCCACAGCACAAGCCCGTTCAATGACCGCAACCTCGGCCTCGGATTTGACCATTCGCAACCGTCGCATAATTCCAGCATCGCCACCGATCTTGATCCCGAGCAACCCTTGCAACACACGAAAATCCGACAGCGGCATCCGCACATGCGTCTCTATCCCATCTGGCACACCAACGGTTTGCGCCCTAATTTCGCGGATCGTTTCCCCGAGCAGACCAATCCCGTCATCAACATAATCAGGCGCACGCCACGTGCGGATATCGCTGATCCAGCTCTGCCCCATCAACGCCGCCCCAATCGACGGGATCACCGCAATCGGATCACCATGCGCAGGCACGATCAAAAACCATGGCCGCGCAGGGCTCTCCCAAAACCGCGTGAGAAAACCCGTGAAATACCGCAACTCTGGCGCGGTCGTCAGCAGCAGCGCATCCAGCCCCGCTTGCGCCATCATCTCTTGTGCGCGTGCCAGCCGCGCCTGATATTCTGCAACAGGAAACGTCATGCAACGCCCTCTGACAAAATCGTCAATACCCGTGCACCCTCTGGCAAATCATACCCTGCCAACATCGCGGCCAATCCCGCGCCGCCCGACGTCGATGTCGCCAAACCCGCTGCCTCCAGAACGGGCATCGCGGCAAAGGCTTCCTCTTCCGAAATGCTGACAAAAACATCTGCATCGCGGCACAATCCCTTGAGCGCGATCATCGAGGGTTCCTTGCAATCCAAACGGCCCATGTCCGACACCGGCCCCTCTGACACCACCGCACGGCCCGCCTTGGCAGACGCCATCAATGCGGGCGCGAAATCAGGTTCAACCACGATCACCTGCACCGCGTCGCCCCAGCGGTCACGGATCATCGCCGCCGCCGACCCCGCCAATCCGCCAACCCCCGCCTGCAAGAATACATGGGTCGGCACATGCGGAATTTGGTCGAAAACTTCGGCCATCAAAACGTTGTAACCTTCCATTAAAACATGCGGCACCTCGTGGTATGCGCCCCACGACGTATCCGACAAAAGCGACCAGCCATTCGCCTTTGCTGCCTCCACCGCAGCGACCATACTCTCCTCGTAGATCGCACCAGCGCGCACAACATCTGCGCCCATTTTGCGAAGACGTTCGGCAAAGCTCTCTGGCACAGAAGCGCTCAGATAAATCACCGCCTTCGCGCCGAAAACGGCGGCTCCACCCGCAACAGACAGCCCATGGTTGCCCGCGCTTGAGGTCACATAAGTCCGCCCCACGAGCGCCTTGCGCAGATCACCACCCGCAGCCGCAGCATCGGACGCAATCACATAGGCCGCCCCCAGCGCCTTAAAGCTACCGAGCCCCATCCGCCCCCGTTCGTCCTTCACCGATATCGACGCGACACCCGCAATCGCCGCCAAATCAGGCGCATCCACCAAAGGTGTCACCGCCGCCGCAGGGCATTGCTGCAAGAGCGCGAGAGGCTTCTCCGCATCGACACTCGGCATCGGAATTTGCGCCGGCAGGTCAATGCGAAGATCGCTCTTGCGGTACGGGTTTTCAAAGATTTCCATCGTCGCTCCAATTCTTGTCCCCCAATCTGTCCTCAGCAGAAGCCCTTTGGTCAACCGAAATCGCTGCACACAATTGCATACGAAAAGACTTGCGCCCAAATGCGACCAGTCGTAGCTTCCGCACGACTCGATGGGAGAACCGCACGCGCGGTGCCGAAGGAGCAACCGCCCCGGAATCTCTCAGGCCCAAGGACCGTCGAGCCGTGACGAAAACTCTGGAGAGAGGTGCCTTGAGCACCCGCCGAAGGGATAACGATCTCAGGCGAACGGACAGAGGGGGCATCAACGCGCAGGGTAAACTTGCGCAAAAAATGATGCGCCGAAGGGGTTTTTATGTCTGATTTACTGCACACGCCGCTACATGCTTTCCATGTAGACCACGGTGCCAAAATGGTGCCTTTCGCTGGCTATGATATGCCCGTCCAATATCCGCTTGGCGTCATGAAAGAACACATCCACACGCGTGAAAACGCGGGCCTATTCGACGTGAGCCACATGGGCCAAGTCATCGTGCGTGGCCCCGATTACGCCAGTGCGGCACGTGTGCTAGAGACGCTGATCCCCGTCGATATCCTCGACCTCCCCCCGAACCGCCAACGCTATGGCTTCTTTACCAATGCACATGGCGGCATCACCGACGACCTTATGCTCGCCAATCGCGGCGACCATGTTTTTGTCGTCGTGAACGCGGCCTGCAAAGCCGCCGACATCGCCCACATGAAAGCGCATATGCCCAGCGATGTGACCGTCACAGAAATCACCGACCGCGCATTGCTCGCCCTACAAGGTCCCCGCGCCGAAGAGGCACTTGTCTCGCTCAATCCATCGGTGCGCGACATGGCCTTCATGGACGTGGCCACCGTCACGTTGAACGGCGCCGAATGCTGGGTCTCGCGCTCTGGCTACACAGGCGAAGACGGTTTTGAAATCTCCGTGCCAAACGACGCCGCAGTTTCCCTCGCAACTGCCTTACTCGCCCATGACGCAGTAGAGCTCATCGGGCTCGGCGCCCGCGATAGCCTCCGCTTGGAAGCAGGCCTTTGCCTCTACGGCCACGACGTTGACGAGACCGTCACCCCCTCCCAAGCCGCACTCACTTGGGCGATCCAAAAGGTGCGCCGCGCAGGTGGCGCGCGGGCAGGCGGCTATCCGGGTGCACAGGTTGTGCACGCCGAGTGCACGCATGGTGCACTGCGAAAACGGGTCGGTTTGATCCCCGAAGGCCGCGCGCCCATGCGCGAAGGTGTGGAGCTATTCGCAGACGAGACGTCCACCACCCCCATCGGCAAAATCACCTCCGGCGGCTTTGGCCCCACGGTTGGACACCCCGTCGCTATGGGCTATTTGCCGACTGGATATGATGGCCCCATCTTTGGCGAATTGCGTGGCAAACGCTTGCCGCTCACCCTCGCAAAACTCCCCTTCACCCCTGCAAATTTCAAACGATAAGAAAAGGAAACCCTGATGAAATACACCGAAGAACACGAGTGGCTCCGCGAAGAAGACGGCATGATCGTCGTCGGCATCACAGAGCATGCGGCAACGCAACTTGGCGACATTGTTTTTGTCGAACTGCCTGACGTCGGCACGACCGTGACCAAAGACGAAGAGGTCGTTGTGATCGAGTCTGTGAAAGCAGCCTCCGACATCCTCGCCCCCATCGACGGTGAAATCGTCGAGGTCAACACGGCCCTCGCCGACAGCCCCGCGACGGTCAACGACGACCCCATCGGCGCTGGCTGGATGTTCAAAATCGAGGCCTCCGATCCGTCCCAGATGGACGAATACATGGATGAAGCCGCTTACAAAAAATACGTCGGATAAGGACCTGCGCCAATGCCCTATGCACCAACTTCCTACCTGCCCTATGACTTTGCCAACCGCCGCCACATCGGCCCGTCTCCGGCGGAAATGGAGGCGATGCTGAAGGTCGTTGGCGCGCCTTCCCTTGCCGCTTTGATCGACGATACTTTGCCCGCAAAGATCCGCCAGAAAGAACCGCTCAACTTCGGCAAACCCAAATCAGAGCGCGAGCTTTTGCACCATATGAAGCTGGTCTCTAAAAAGAACCAAGTGCTGACCTCGCTCATTGGGCAAGGCTATCACGGCACCACAACACCGCCCGCAATCCAGCGCAATATTTTTGAAAATCCCGCTTGGTATACGGCCTACACGCCCTATCAGCCCGAGATTTCCCAAGGGCGACTTGAGGCCCTTTTGAACTTCCAAACCATGGTCTCTGATTTGACAGGGCTTGAGATTTCCAACGCCTCTTTGCTCGACGAGGCCACCGCTTGCGCAGAAGCCATGACCATGGCGCAGCGCATTTCCAAATCTAAAGTGACCGCGTTTTTCGTTGACGAAAACTGCCATCCGCAAAACATCGCCGTGATGCAGACCCGCGCCGCACCGCTAGGGATCGAGGTCATTGTCGACAGCCCCGACAACCTCGAATCCGAAAAGGTGTTCGGCGCGATCTTTCAGTTTCCGGGCACCACGGGCCACCTGCGGGATTTCACCGCGCATATCGAAAGCCTGCATAACAATGGCGGCATCGGCATCATTTCTGCCGATCCGCTCTCGCTGACGCTTTTCAAGGAACCCGGCGCAATGGGCGCGGATATCGCCGTCGGCACCACCCAGCGTTTTGGCGTGCCCGTTGGCTACGGCGGCCCGCACGCGGCCTATATGGCGACCAAGGCGAATCTTGCCCGCAACATGCCGGGCCGTATCGTCGGTGTGTCTATCGACGCCCACGGCAACAAGGCCTACCGCCTTTCCCTGCAAACGCGCGAACAACACATCCGTCGCGAAAAGGCGACCTCCAACGTTTGTACGGCGCAGGCGCTTCTCGCTGTCATGGCAGGCTTTTACGCGGTGTTCCACGGACCCGAGGGCCTGCGTGCCATCGCCCAGCGGATCCACCGCAAAACCGTGCGTCTGGTCGAGGGGTTAGAGGCGGGCGGCTATAAGATCGAGCAGGAACATTTCTTCGACACGGTCACCCTGAACGTTGGCGCAGAGCGTGACGCCATCATGGCGCGCGCCGTTGAAAACGGTGTGAACCTGCGCGCGATTGGCGACAAACGCATCGGGATCACACTTGATGAACTCACCCGCCGCGACGTGACCGAAGCCGTCTGGCGCGCCTTTGGTATCACCACCGAGGACGACGCCCATGAGGTTGAGTATCGCTTGCCTGACGCTCTCATGCGGCAGACCGATTACCTCACGCACCCTGTGTTTCATATGAACCGTGCCGAGACGGAAATGATGCGGTACATGCGCCGCTTGGCCGACCGTGATCTTGCACTCGACCGCGCGATGATCCCGCTTGGCTCTTGCACAATGAAGCTCAATGCTGCCGCCGAAATGATGCCTGTCTCATGGCCCGAATTCGCACTCATGCACCCGTTCTGCCCCGACGATCAGGCGCTCGGATACAAGGAAATGATCGACGATCTGTCCGCAAAACTTTGTGACGTCACAGGCTATGCCGCGATATCGATGCAGCCAAACTCTGGCGCACAAGGCGAATATGCGGGGCTTCTGACAATCGCGGCCTATCACCGCGCCAACGGTCAAGGGCATCGCAAAGTCTGCCTGATCCCGATGTCCGCGCATGGCACCAACCCCGCCTCGGCGCATATGGTTGGCTGGGACGTTGTGCCGATCAAATCTGCGGCCAATGGCGATATTGATCTGGCGGACTTCAGGGCCAAGGCCGAGCTTCACAAAGACAATCTTGCTGCCTGCATGATCACCTATCCCTCCACCCACGGCGTGTTCGAGGAGACGGTCATCGACGTCTGCGACATCACCCATGCGGCGGGCGGTCAGGTCTATATCGACGGGGCCAATATGAACGCGATGGTGGGGCTCTCGCGCCCCGGCGATCTGGGCGGCGACGTGAGCCACCTCAATCTGCACAAGACGTTCTGTATCCCGCATGGCGGCGGTGGTCCGGGCATGGGGCCGATTGGCGTAAAGTCGCACCTGATCCAACACCTCCCCGGTCATCCCAATGGTGGCAACGGTCCAGTGTCCGCCGCGCCCTTTGGCTCGCCTAGCTTGCTGCCGATCTCTTGGGCCTATGTTTTGATGATGGGCGGCGAGGGGCTTACGCAAGCGACACGTGTTGCGATCCTGAATGCCAACTACATCGCCAAGCGTTTGGAGGGTGCCTTTGATGTTCTCTACAAAGGGCCAACAGGCCGCGTCGCGCATGAGTGCATCATCGACACGCGCCCCTTTGCCGAAAGTGCCCATGTCACCGTTGACGACATCGCCAAGCGCCTGATGGACGCAGGTTTCCACGCGCCCACGATGTCGTGGCCTGTTGCAGGCACCTTGATGGTCGAGCCGACCGAGAGCGAGACCAAGGCTGAACTCGACCGTTTCTGCGATGCGATGCTCGCGATCCGTGAGGAAATCCGCGCCATTGAAAACGGCGAGATGCCACAAGAAAACAACGCCCTCAAAAACGCGCCGCATACTGTCGAAGACCTCGTCTCCGATTGGGACAGGCCCTACACCCGCGAGCAGGGATGCTTCCCCAAAGGGGCGTTCCGCGTTGATAAATACTGGCCTCCGGTGAACCGCGTCGACAACGTCTACGGCGACAGACACCTCGTTTGCACCTGCCCGCCGATGGAAGACTATCTCGACGCGGCAGAGTAACGCACCCGAAGGGCCCGCAAATTGTGACCGTGATTTCAGGAAATCTGGTTGCAATCGCGGGCCCTTTTCGGTGTTAATGCGGCAACTCACAGGGAGACAAAAAAATGAAAATGAAATATCTCGGCGCGGCCTCCGCGCTTGCGCTTACACTGGGCGCAACTTCTGCAATGGCTGAATGCGGCGATGTGTCGATCACCGAAATGGATTGGGCCTCGGCTTCCGTCGTGACGTCGATCGCAAACTTCTTGATGACCCAAGGCTACGGCTGCAACGTGACCGTGGTGCCGACAACAACCGTGCCTGCGATCACTTCCGTGGCCGAAACCGGCGAGCCTGATATCATCACCGAACTCTGGACAAGCTACACCGAAGTCTACGAGGAACTGCGCGCCGAGGGCAAACTCGTCGAGATGTCCAAGGTGCTGTCGGACGGCGGTGTCGAGGCATGGTGGATCCCTGATTATCTGGCTGCCGCACATCCAGAATTGACCACACTCGACGGCATCAAAGCGAACCCATCCCTTGTCGGTGGCCGCTTTCACGATTGCCCGACAGGCTGGGGCTGTGACGTGACCAACTTCAACAACTTCAAGGCTGCGGGTCTTGGCGAAGCAGGTGTCGAGCGCTTCCAGCACGGATCGGGCGAAACGCTTGCCGCTGCAATGGCCGCCGCTTACGAGGCCAAAGAGCCTTGGTTTGGCTACTACTGGGCGCCAACATCCGTGCTTGGCAAATACCCGATGGTGCAAGTGGAACTGCCACCTTACAACGCTGACGCCCACATCTGTAACGGACTTGAGGATTGCGCGACACCAACGCTTTCCGCTTATCCAGCGGCCAATGTTGTAACGGCTGTGACGGCCACCTTCGAGGCCCGCGAACCAGAAATTGCGGAGCTTCTCAAGCACATGACATTCACCAACGCGCAAATGGGTGAAGTGCTGGCTTGGCAGGAAGACAACAACGCTTCTTATGAGGAAGCCGCCGTCTATTTCCTCTCCACATACCCGGACGTTTGGGGTGAATGGTTGAGCGACGACGCAAAAGCAAACCTCTCTGCATTGCTGAAGTAAGCAACGAACATCAGACAGCCCCTCACCATGAAATACGGGTGGGGGGCTGTCGCCATTTTGGGGAAACGACATGGCATTTTACGACGGGCTATTTAACGCGCTGGGCTTGCGCGAATGGTGTGATCAAAGCGCAAGCACGGCACCGATGTCGATGGCCGACCTTTTGAAGGCCAACAAGGCCGACGCCATTGACCCCAACGCCGAAATCTTCCCCTTTCCCTCGCTTGACGAGTTGCACCGCGCCTGCGGTCAAATCGACCAGACCCGCGACTTTACGACAGGCATCGAGGACAGCTTTCTTGCCGCCCGCGCGGGGCTAAAACTCGTGCTTGATCCAATCACACAGCCTCTCTCTTGGGCGCTTGATGGCGCACTCTACGTATTCGAGACAACGCCGTGGTGGATCATTATCCCGCTTCTGGTGGCCTTCACGTGGTTCGTGTCGCGCTCCAAATGGGTAACGCTGTTTGTCGCGGCTTCATTCCTGTTTCTGGGGGCGATTGATCACCTGCATGTGGCCCTCCAAACTCTTTCAATTATCTTCGTCTGCACAGGCATATCCGTTCTCCTCGGAGTGCCGCTTGGCATCGCCATGTCGAAATCAAACCTCCTGCAAAAGATCATGGTCCCAATCCTTGATCTGCTGCAAACCCTGCCGACGTTCGTCTACCTGATCCCGCTGATCTTTCTCTTCTCGGTCACCGAATCCAAACTCTACGGCATTGCGATCATTCTCTACGCCATTGTGCCCGTGATCCGCCTGACCGACCTTGGCATCAGGCTCGTGGACAAAGACGTGCTAGAGGCCGCCGACGCTTACGGCATGAGTGCCAGCCAGCGTATGGCCAAGGTCGAATTGCCGCTTGCCTTGCCCAACATTATGGCCGGCGTGAACCAGACGATCATGATGAGCCTCGCGATGGTCGTGATCGCCTCGCTGGTCTCTGCACCCGGACTTGGCGTGCTCGTGCTGCGCGGTATTCGCAACCTTGAACTGGGCGTGGGGCTTGTTGCGGGCTTTGGCATTGTGCTGCTGGCCGTCATCCTTGATCGCACCTCAAAAGCGGCGCTGAGCCGCGTCGACAAAGCCAGCAAGCAATAGGGGCGCGCCATGACCAGAACACCAAAAGTGAGCCTGCGCGGACTTTACAAAATCTTTGGTCCGCGTGACAAAGAAATGATGCAATTTGTCACCGCAGGCATGGGCAAACCCGAGCTGCTAGAGCAGAAAAAGCACGTGCTTGGCCTGCAAAACATCAACGTCGATATGCAGGCGGGCGAAATCACCGTTGTCATGGGGCTGTCTGGCTCTGGCAAATCCACGCTGATCCGGCACCTCAACCGCCTGATTGAACCGACCGGGGGTGAAATCCTGCTTGACGGCGTTGACGTGACGGGCTTGTCGCCAACTGACCTGCGCAAGATGCGGCAGGAAAAGATGTCGATGGTGTTCCAAAAGTTTGCGCTTTTGCCGCATCGCACCGTGCTACAAAACGCGGCGATGGCTTTGGAGGTGCAGGGGATAGACAAGGCTACGCGCGAAGCGGAGGGCATGAAATGGCTCGCCCGTGTCGGCCTTGAAGGCTACGAAAATCGCTACCCGTCGCAGCTTTCTGGCGGTATGCAGCAGCGCGTCGGCATCGCCCGCGCCCTCACCTCCAACTCCGATATCATGCTGATGGACGAGGCCTTCTCCGCGCTTGATCCGCTCATTCGTACTGATATGCAAAATCTGCTTTTGGAGCTGCAAAAAGAGCTCCAAAAAACCATCATCTTTATCACCCACGATCTAGACGAGGCGCTCAAAATTGCCGACCACCTTGTGATCCTCAAAGACGGTGCCGTGATCCAGCAGGGCGAGCCGCAGGGTATCCTTTTGAACCCAGCCGATCCCTACATCGAAGACTTCGTGAGCGACATCAACCGCGCCCGCGTTCTGCGGGTCAAATCGGTGATGAAGCCACTGCAAGACCCGACGATGCTCGATAAGCTGAAAGGGAAAGCCTTCGCCGGAGATGTCGAGATCACCGACAACCTCGAGAGTCTAATTGCTCGCTCCGAGGGCGATACATCCTTGCATTATCGCGTTATGGATGGTGACACTGCGGTAGGCGAATTACACATGCGCGATCTGGTAAAGGCTCTGGTGCCGCGCATCTCATCCACAGCATAGGTTCATCATGGCACAGGCACCCGCACAACGTTCTTATGACGTCATCATCGTCGGGGGCGCGATGTACGGGTCGTCCATCGCTTGGTTCCTGTCGGATAACAAAGACTTCGACGGCACCGTCCTTGTTGTTGAGCGCGACCCGACCTACGAGTGGACATCAACAGTGCATACGAACTCCTGCATCCGCCAGCAGTTCTCCGAGCCGATCAACATCAAGATCAGCCAATTCGGCGCGGATTATGTCAAAAACTTCCGCGACTATATGGGCGGCGACGCCCGCGTGCCCGCGATTACGTTGCACTCCTTCGGATATATGTACCTGGCAGGGTCAGACGCCGCAGCCGAGGCCCTGCGCGCCACCCAAGCCGTGCAAGAGGCCAATGGCGGAGGCACCAAACACATGACCGCCGCCGAGATCAAAGCGGCCTATCCGTTCTACAACGTGGACGACATCGTCGCGGGCAATCACAACCTGATCGACGAGGGTTATTTTGACGGTGCCACGATCTTTGACTGGTGGAAACGGAAGGCCCGCGAGGTTGGTGTCGAATACATCCACAACACGGTCACGGCCATGACCAAAAACGCAAACGGCACCCGCGTGGAAAGTGTGACGCTGGCCTCTGGCGAGGTCGTGAATTGCGGCACGGTCGTCAACGCGTCAGGCCCGCGCGCGAACCTTACCAGCCGCATGGCAGGGATCGCATTGCCCGTCGAGCCGCGCAAGCGTTACACCTTTATCTTCGACGCTGCAGAGCCGCTGGCCCGCGATCTGCCGCTCACAATCGACCCCGTTGGTGTGCATGTGAGCACAGACGGCAGATACTACATGGCAGGCTGTCCGCCCGAGGACGACCCCGCCGTTGACCCCGCAGATTTTGTCGCCGATCACACCATCTGGGAAGACAAAGTCTGGCCCGCCATCGCACATCGCATTCCCGCCTTCGAGCGGGTCAAGCTGGTCAATTCGTGGGTCGGGCATTATGCCTACAATACCCTCGACCAAAACGCGATTGTCGGGCCGCATACGCAGGTCGAGAACTTCATCTTCGCGAACGGCTTTTCTGGTCACGGCTTCCAACAATCCCCTGCCATCGGACGCGGCATTGCGGAATTCATCGCGACAGGTGCATACCAGTCCCTAGACCTCACCCCCTTCAGTTTCGCCCGCATCGCACGCGGCGAGAAATTCGTAGAAAAGGCCGTCATCTAGGCGGCGAAAGGATACTCCATGAAAAAGCTCGTTCTCACAGGTGCCGCAGGCGCACTTGGTTCCAAACTCCGCGCCCCGCTGGCTGCTATGTGCACTGAATTTGTCTCTTCCGATCTGGTCGATAGCCTCCCCGATCTTGCCGCCAACGAAACCTACGTAAAAGCCGACGTCTCCGACCTCGCCGCGATGGAATCACTTCTCAAAGACGCCACAATGGTCATCCATTTCGGCGCGATTGCCGACGAGGCACCATGGGACGACATCCTGCAATCCAACATCATCGGCGCTTATAACGTCTGGGAAGCGGCCTACCGCAATGGCGTCAAGCGCGTCGTTTATGCATCCTCCGTGCATGCGGTCGGGATGCATCCGAAAACCGAAACCATCGGGCTCGACGCGCCGCACCGCCCCGACACGTATTACGGTCTCGCCAAGTGTTTCGCCGAAGATCTCGCCTCCCTCTACTGGGACAAACGCGGCGTCGAGGCGGTCTGCCTGCGCATCTTCTCCGCAGCACCGCCCTCAAACGCACGCGCAATCGGCACATGGCTTTCCACAAACGACCTGATCCATCTCGTCGAGCGCTCTGTGGATAGCCCCGTTGTCGGCTTCACAAAAGTCTACGGCATTTCCAACAACGACCGCGCAGTCGTCGATAACACCAAGGCGGGGCACTTGGGCTACCGCCCCAAGGACAACGCAGAAGACTTCGCCAAAGACGTCTTCGCCAAATCACCAATGGTCGACAACAAAGACCCCATGCATATGTGCATCGGTGGTCCATTCGCCGCTATCTCGCTTGGTGAATCCGGTGTCGCGCAAATCAAGAAGATGAACACATAATGTCAGCACTTTTCACACCGCTTAAAATCAAAGACATCACCCTGCGCAACCGCCTCGGCATGGGGCCAATGTGCCAATACGCCTCCATCGACGGGGTCGCACAGTCTTGGCACATGGCCAACATCGGCTCGCGCGCTGTCGGTGGGGCAGGGCTGATTATCGCGGAAGCGACAGCCGTGTCGCCCGAGGGCCGCATCACCCCCGCATGCGCTGGGCTTTGGAACGACGCCCAAGTCGAGGCCCTGATCCCGATCAACGCATTCGCCCGCGACCAAGGCGCTGTGATCGGCGTGCAAATCGGCCACGCTGGGCGCAAGGCCTCTGCTGCACGCCCATGGGAAGGCGGCGCACATTTGCCCGACGATCAAGGCGGCTGGCCCATTGTCGGCCCCTCTGACGTTGCTTTTGACGCGGACGGCACGCGGCTCTCTAAAGCGCCCTCCGCGCTGACCGTCCCGCAGATCAAAGCCGTCCAAGCCGACTTTGTCAGAGCCGCCAAACGCGCCCTTGCGGCAGGGTATCAGCTCTTGGAAATCCACGGTGCGCATGGCTACCTGCTGCACAGCTTTTTCACGCCTTTGGTCAACACCCGCACCGACGCCTATGGCGGCGATTTTGCGGGCCGTAGCCGCATGATGATCGAGACAGTGACAGCCGTGCGCGCGGTCTGGCCCGAGAATCTGCCGCTCGCTGTACGCCTGTCCGTCACCGATTGGATCGATGGCGGCCTGACGATTGAGGACAACATCGAACTCGCAAAAATTCTGCGCGATCTTGGCGTGGATATGGTCGATTGCTCTGGTGGTGGGGCCACGCCTGTTGCACGTGGATCGGTGGGCAATCGCACGGCCGAGCAAGTGGGCCTCGCGGCGCAAATGCGCGCCGAGACAGGTCTGATTACCGCCGCTGTCGGCTGCATCACAACCTCTGCCCAAGCGGAAGAGATTATCGCGTCAGGCCAAGCGGACATTGCGCTGATGGCGCGGCAGTTCCTGCGAAATCCCGCTTCTGGGTTGCAATTCGCGCAGGAACTCGGCGTGGACGTAAAACCTCACGTCGCCCCGCTCTTGGGCTTCTTTGTGGGTTAGCCCTTTGCCTTGGCGGTAAGTGTCACCCACATGCCGCCAAGGATCAACGCGACGCCTGCCACTTGTGCGATCCAGTTGCCCGCAAGGCCCATCGCCGCATCCAAAAGCACCCCGGAAATCATCTGTCCCGCGATAATCAGCATCGCGGTTTTGGCTGCTCCGATACGGTTAATCGCCCAGCTCCCCGCTGCGATAAACAGCACCCCGATCGGCCCGCCCACATAGGCCCACCAAGGGGCGTCCAGCGGCGCACCCTCAAACATGCCGCCCGCGAGAAGGGCCATCAGCGTGACAAACACGAAGCCCACGACGTGATTCCAAAACGACGATTCCATCGCATTGGTCGATAGCGCCAAACGCCCGTTCAACTGCCGGCTAATCCCGATAAGCAAACCCGCAGTAACGGCAAGTGTGGCAAACCAAACCATTACGCGGCCCCCAAAAAGATAATTACCAAGGCCCCTGCGACGATCAATAAGAGCCCCGCAAAGTCGCGCCAAACGGGCATCCGTTTCGGCAAGCCAAACAAGCCCTTCGCATCAGCAATAAGAGAAAATATGATCTGTCCTGCCAGCCCGAGGGCAATCGTGCCCGACAATGCCAGCGCGGAATTCATCGCAGCAGAGGTCGCCAAAATCGTCAACCCACCCGAAACACCGCCCAAATAGGCCCATAACGGCGGGCGGATGGGGCTTCTGCGCTTGGGCCGCATCACCAAAACGATCAATACCGCCAAAACCGACCCCGTCAAATGCGGCACCCAGCTCGAAAACATCAGCGTGCCATATTGCGCCAAGGTGCCATTCGTGAGCAAAATCAGCGAAATCAAACCTCCGGCGCCGAACGCGCCAAGGAAGTGGATGAAACGGGGGGCAGGGGTGTCGGTCATGGAACCCCTTTTGCCCATTATTTAGCACTTTGCAACCCACCTGTTGACTCTGCCAGCCACGCCCGTATAAGCCGCGAATTCATTGGTGTTGGTGGACCTCGCAAGAGGAACCCTGTCAGGCTTCGGCAAAAGGACAACGCCCTTCGTAATATAAAGAAGGAGATCAGCGTATGACTAAACGTACAGCTGCCAAATACAAAATTGACCGCCGCATGGGCGAAAACATCTGGGGCCGTCCAAAGTCACCAGTAAACCGTCGTGAATACGGCCCAGGCCAGCACGGTCAGCGCCGTAAAGGCAAACTGTCCGACTTCGGTCTGCAGCTTCGTGCAAAGCAGAAGTTGAAAGGTTACTACGGCGACCTGACAGAAAAGCAATTCCGCCGCATCTATGGCGAAGCTGAGCGCGTAAAAGGCGATACAGGCGAGAACCTGATTGGTTTGCTTGAGCGCCGCTTGGACGCAGTTGTTTACCGCGCCAAGTTCGTGCCAACAATCTTTGCTGCGCGCCAGTTCGTGAACCACGGCCACGTCACAGTAAACGGCCAGAAGGTAAACATCCCTTCCTACCGCGTGAAAGAAGGCGACGTGATCGAAGTGCGTCAGAAGTCCAAGCAGATGGAACTCGTTCTCGTGGCATCCCAATTGCCAGAGCGCGACGTGCCTGACTACATGGACGTTGACCACAACAAGATGACAGCGACATTCACACGCACACCACAACTTGGCGATGTTCCATACCCAGTCACAATGGAACCAAACCTCGTGGTCGAATTCTACGCTAAGAACTAATCAGTTCTGGCCGATCCAAAACAAAAGGGCTGCACTTCGGTGCGGCCCTTTTTCGTTTCAGCATCCACCAAATTGTGCAGTGGCGATATTGGCAATCTCAATGGCGCGGTCCCAATCAATCCCGTTTTGCTGATCAATCGCCAACGGGTGATCGCTCTCCCAAAGCACGGCCTTGGGGCGCTGCCCTGCTGCCCCCCACTGAATATCGCACTCCAAGCTCTCCAGATATGCGCCAGCCTCTGCACGGTTGTAGACCGGCAGATCAACCATCAACCAGCCAAAGCTACCGTCTTGTGACTGATCTTGCTGATAAGTCTCGACATAGCGAGCAAAGGCCTCTGCCGACTGCGTCACCCAAACGCCCCAGCGAAACGGCTCATCGGCGCCGACAATCGGCACATCCAGTACGACACGAATGAAATAGAACCTATGGCCATCAGGATCGTTGCCATCCGGTGCAATCTCGCAAAAATCGTCGGTGGCGCGCACCCTTGCTTCTCTTTGGTCCTCCGGGACGTCAAAATATGGCGAGGGATATCGAAACGAAAACGAAGGCGCGCCGCGATGCACTTCACCACAACCAGCACAGATATATTCAAAGGTTTTCATCTGCTGCTCCTCTTTATTTCAATCAAACCAAAGTTAAGAGCCACGCGCAAATGAATCAGATCACCAATGACAGATGACGCTCGATCCTCTAAGTTCAGCCCATGACCTTATCTAACAACAGCAACCAGAAATACGCGAACCTTTCCTTCGCGAAGGTCTACCCGATGTATGTCGCCAAGGTCGAAAAGAAGGGGCGCAGCAGCGACGAGGTGATGCAGGTCACGACATGGCTGACGGGCCTTACCGAAAGCCAAATCAACGACTTGATCGCAATCGAGGCAACCTTCGCGGACGTCTTTGACGCAGCAACCCTGAACCCCAAAGCGCACCTTATCACGGGGGTCATTTGCGGTCACCGCGTCGAGACCATCGAAGACCCTCTGATCCAACAGGTCCGCTATCTGGACAAGCTCGTGGACGAGTTGGCAAAGGGGCGCAAGATGGACAAGATTTTGCGAAGCGACGCCGCGTGATCGCCTATATCTCGCTCTTCCTTTCGGCCCTCATCGCCGCGACCATCTTACCGATGCAGTCAGAGGCCGTTCTTGTGGGGCTGATCACAGCAACGGACCACCCCGTCTGGGCGCTCCTCACCGTGGCCACCATCGGCAACGTTCTCGGGGCCGTCATCAACTGGGTGCTGGGCCGCTACCTCCTGCGCTTCCAATCCGCCAAATGGTTCCCCGTATCGCCCGAACAACGCGACCGCGCGCAAGGCTGGTATCACCGCTACGGGCGCTGGTCGCTATTGGCTAGCTGGCTGCCGATCATCGGCGACCCCATCACCGTCGTCGCAGGGCTAATGCGCGAACCAATCTTGCCGTTTGTCGTGCTGGTGACACTGGCAAAGGGGACGCGCTATCTGGTGCTCGCTTGGGCGACACTGGCCGTCGTTTGAGCCGTAGTCCGGCCATAAGGTCAGTGCTCGGGACAACAGTCAGAGCATTAATTCCTTATGAAATCGTCCGCGTCACAAGCGCCGTTTTCTGCACCCCATCCGCATCGAAATTCTCAGGGTCGAGCCAAGCCTGATACCCCGCCTGAATAGTGGGCCAATCCTTGTCAATGATCGAAAACCACGCCGTATCGCGGTTGCGGCCTTTGTAGATCACCGCTTGCGGGAAAACCCCGTCATAGGCAAATCCAAACCTGCGCGCCGCTTTTTTCGACGGACCGTTCAGATTGTCGCATTTCCATTCAAACCTGCGATATCCCAGATCATCAAACGCATGCGCCATCATCAGATAAATCGCTTCGGTCGCGATCCGCGTCTTTTGCAGCAGTGGCGACATCGCGATATTTCCGACCTCGATCACGCCCATCGCAGGATCAATTCTCAGAAAGCTGGCATAGCCCAACGCCTTGCCGCTCTGTGCATCCAGTATCGCGTAAAACAATGGATCGGTGCTGGTCTGAGAGGTTTTCAGGTAGTCCGCAAAATCAGCTTTCTGGGTGTAAGGGCCATTGAACAGATAGGTCCACATTTTGCCCGTATCGGTTGAGACGGCTGAATAAAGATCATCCAGATGTGCCTCGGCATCCAAAGGCACGATATGCGCATAGCGCCCCAAAAGCGGGGTCAGTGGTGGGCGCGGGCAACTTACCCAACCCTCGACATCTTCGCTGATAGGTTGTCCAAATTCATTGATCCGTTGAGCCATATTGAACACCTTTCCGCACTGTTAACCAAAGCTTAGCGCCTCATTGAAAATGACACAATCGCTGTGCACGCGCTGTGCACTTATGGTGCACGTTTTTCACACCGCTGTTTTTTCGTCTGTGCTCACTGGTCATGGACATTGGGTCAGGCTAGAACGTGGCATCCTTGGGGAAGTTCGTGATATGGCCAGTAAGATTAAACCGCAAAAAGGTATCATGGATATCGCTCTTTATCAGGGCGGCGCATCCAAGATTGAAGGCGTTTCGAACGTCCTCAAATTATCCTCCAACGAGAACCCGATGGGGCCATCTCCTGCCGCAAAAGACGCCTTTTCGCGCACCGTTCACAGTCTGCACCGCTACCCGAGCACAGATCATCTGTCGCTCCGCGAGGCTATTGGCGAGGTCTGGAAGCTGGACCCGAACCGCGTGATTTGTGGCGTCGGATCGGACGAGATTTTGCACCTGATGTGTCAGGCCTATGCAGGCGTCGGTGACGAAGTTATCCATACCGAACACGGGTTTGCGCTTTACCGTATATCCACGCTTGCTGCTGGCGCGACGCCCGTTGAGGTACCCGAGCGTGACCGGATGATTGACGTCGATCAGATTTTGGCGGCCTGCACCAAGAAGACAAAGCTGGTCTTTATCGCCCTGCCAAGTAACCCGACCTCTACGATGATCGGCGCCAATGAGGTCGCACGTTTGGCCGCTGGCATCCCAGAGCAAACCATCCTCGTTTTGGACGGGGCTTATGCCGAATTCGTCGAAGGTTATGACGGCGGCTTGGCCCTGATCGAGGCCCGCGATAACGTCTTTATGACTCGCACTTTCTCCAAGATTTACGGCCTCGGCGGTCTGCGCGTCGGCTGGGGCTACGGCCCGCAAGCTATGATCGACGTCCTCAACCGGATCCGAGGCCCCTTCAACATGTCCTCCGCAGCCTTAGAAACCGCCGAAGCCGCGGTGCGCGATACGGCCTATACCGAGAAGTGCCGTGTGGAAAATGCGCGGTGGCGTGAGTGGCTATCAACCGCCTTGGCCGAGCTTGGCGTGCCGTCCGACACCTCTACAGCGAACTTCATTCTGGCGCGCTTCGCGTCAGAAGAAGAGGCCGTGAAATGCAACGAACACCTTGTTTCCCAAGGTATTCTCGTGCGTCACCCTAAGGGTTACGGCTTCCCGCATTGCCTGCGCATTACGGTTGGCGACGAGAGTGCCTGCAAGCGCGTGGTGCATGCGGTCGCACAGTTTAAAGGGCTTCGTTGATGGCGCAAATCTATGATCGTGTTGCCCTGATAGGCCTAGGCCTGATCGCCTCTTCAATGGCGCATGCGATGAAGCGTGCGGACCTTGCAGGCGAGATCGTGGGCTATGCCCGCTCCGCCGAAACACGCAAGATCGCGCGGGATATCAACCTGTGCGACCACGTCTATGAGACTGCGGCTGAAGCCGCGCAAGGCGCCGATCTTGTTGTGCTTTGTGTGCCTGTGGGGGCCATGGAAAGCGTCGCAGTCGAAATCGCTCTTGTGCTAAAGGCGGGCGCGACTGTCAGCGACGTAGGGTCTGTGAAGCGCGCCGTGATTGACGCGGTGGCGAAACACCTGCCTCAGGGCGTGCATTTCGTGCCAGCCCACCCGCTTGCGGGGACGGAGCATTCCGGCCCGAACTCTGGCTTTGCAGAACTGTTCGACGGGCGCTGGTGTATCCTTGTGCCCGATCTGTGCGACGACAAAGCGGTGGTTGACAAGCTGGAAAACCTTTGGCGCGGTATGGGTTCAAACGTGGATAGCATGGACGCCGATCACCACGATCTGGTGCTTGCCGTCACGAGCCATACGCCGCACCTTATTGCCTACACAATGGTGGGGGTCGCCGATGATTTGGGCCGTGTAACCGATAGTGAAGTGATCAAATATTCCGCTGCAGGTTTCCGAGATTTCACGCGTATCGCGGCCTCTGATCCAACGATGTGGCGCGATGTTTTCCTGAATAACAAAGAGGCGACCTTGGAGATTCTGGGGCGTTTCACCGAGGAATTGTTTGTTCTTCAACGCGCCATCCGCGAAGGTAACGGCGATCTTTTGCACGACTATTTCACACGCACCCGTTCGATCCGTCGCTCAATCATCGAAGCAGGCCAAGACACCGCCGCGCCAAACTTTGGACGGGAGCCGAGCACCAAAGAATGATCCGTTTTGTAACCTTTGTGTTGGCCGTGTTTTTGGCCACAGGTGCGATTGCAGAGGCCCCGTAAAATGCTCTGCGCCCTGTCGCGCGTGGGCATGTCGCCGCGGTTGTGACGGAAGACGGGACGACGCCATTGCGGCCTCTCTTACGCCCTTCACTTGCGGAAAGTGCGGTCACAATTCCGGATATTCCCATAGAGGAAGTCGCTGTGACCCAGAACGCGGTTGCGACGTCCCTGCGTCCACAAGATCGGCCTGCGTCAATTGTTCAGGTTGCGATGGAGGGCCGTGCGGCCCGCTTGCGCGGCCAAATCTGCGGAGACCCCGATTTGCAGGGCGATACCTTGGGCAATATCTCGGGGCGGGGTGCCTGTGGCGTCGAAAATGCGGTGCGCGTTAAAACCGTGGCCGGGATCAGATTTCCGTCGAACCCGACGATGGATTGCAGCACGGCGATTGCTCTTAAAACATGGGTGCAGGGGGCCGTAATCCCCTCGGTAGGAGGCGAAGGCGGCGGCATATCGTCGATTAGAACCACGTCAGATTACGCCTGCCGCAACCGTAATAATCAGGCGGGCGAAAAGCTCTCTGAACATGCCCACGGGCGCGCGATTGATATCGCGGGGATCAAGTTAAATTCTGGCAGCGAGATCACCGTTTTGCGCGGTTGGGGCACCACAGAAGATGGAAAGCAGTTGCGCCATATGTGGCAGGCGGCTTGCGGCACGTTTGGCACGGTTCTGGGGCCAGAAGCGAACAGCTTTCACAGGGATCATTTCCACTTTGATACGGCGAGTTACCGCAGCGGATCTTATTGCCGCTAGAGGCCGCGCATCGGGTTTACCATACTGCCGCAGACAATCGCTGTAAGCAGTTTTGGGATTGGCTGGATTTGCGAGGCGGGAAACAAGATTCTGTCACGCAAGAATGGTAAACTCCGGCTATCCGATTGATATTGCGGCGTGAAAATAGCGCTCATCGCTTGATAGATGCCGACATGTAGTCTGCGGGATTTGGCGTAACGTGCTAGTGCGTCTTGCCCCTTTTCCACACGCAAGGCCCGCGCCAACGCGAGTGCATCCAAGAGTGCCATGTTCGCCCCCTGTCCCAATTGTGGGCTGGCGCGGTGGGCTGCGTCGCCGATATGGACGATGCTCGCGCCGTAAGGTTTACGTAAAGTCCCATGTGAATAGCGGGCCATTGTCATTTGGTTCGGATCGGTAATCTGTGCCGCAAACGGCGCGAATTCGGGCCAAAGGGTTATGGCTTCGGACTTCCATTTGTCCAAACCACCCGCCAGCCAATCCTCGTATTTATCCCGTGGCAATGACCAGAAAATCGCTGCTTTTTGCACAGGGTCGTCGGGCATCTTTCCAATGGGTAAAGCTCCGATCATGCGGTCAGCGCGGCGGTAGCATTGCGAGAGTTGCGTCGTTGGCAGGCGCGTTTCGGGCCAATCGACGGTACTCCAGATTGCGCCGTAGGGCAGCGGTCTGGATGTGAGAGGCGAGAGTGGCGAACTGGCACCCGCAGCGTCGATAATAAGATCAAATGGACCATGGGAAGTGCCATCTTGCAGGGTGAGTAATCCGTTTTTGGCGTTACGCACGGCCGCACTTTGATGCAGCGTTATGTCTTGTCGTTGTGCCGCGTTCCAGATTGCAGTGAACAGGCTGGCGCGGTGGATCGCGAGGCCAAAACGCGAGCCGCCATCCCGGCTATACCAAACATCCAAAACACGGCGACCGCCCTCTGCCTCGTGGCCGAGCATATGATGCACCACGTTGCCCAAATCGAGCGCCTCATCCAATGCGCCAATCATGTCCAGGACCGCTTGCCCGACTGGTTGGATCACGAGACCAGAGCCCACGGGACGGGGCGTGGCGAACTGGTCAAAAACCGAGACCTCATGGCCGTCTTTTGCCAGAAGTGTGGCTGCTGTGAGCCCGCCGATCCCTGCGCCTGCGATTGCAATTTTCATGACCATGAATACCTTCAAATTTCCCCCGACTACTATAAGAAATCATCGGCCAAGGGCTAGGCCTTGTTCTGGCATTTGCACAGGTCTATAAGCCGTTTTATGAATTTCTGGGCGCACATACGAATTATGTCCCCGGCGCGCTGACGTCAGCGCCGCCGGGCCAATGGTGCAGACAGTCTCGCACCGCCCAATCCCTTGAAAAGATGATGAAAAGGACGCCCCTTATGTGCGCCGACACCCCTGAATACAAAGATACACTGAACCTGCCCCGCACCGATTTCCCGATGCGTGCGGGCCTGCCGCAGCGCGAACCTGAATGGCTTGAGCGTTGGGTCAAAATGGACGTTTACGGCCAATTGCGTGCCAAGACAGGCCGCCAGCCGTTTACGCTGCACGATGGCCCTCCTTATGCGAACGGGCATTTGCACATCGGCCACGCGCTCAACAAGATCCTCAAGGATATGGTTGTGCGCTCGCAGCAGATGATGGGCAAAGATGCGCGTTATATCCCCGGTTGGGATTGCCACGGCCTGCCGATCGAGTGGAAGATCGAAGAGAAATACCGCGAGAAAGGTCGCAACAAGGACGACGTGCCTGTTGTTGAATTCCGTCAGGAATGCCGCGAGTTTGCTGCCGGTTGGGTTGATATCCAGCGCGAAGAGTTCAAGCGCCTTGGTGTGCAGGGCAATTGGGCCGATCCTTATCTGACAATGAATTTCCACGCCGAGCGCGTGATCGCGGAAGAGTTCCAGAAGTTCCTGATGAACGGCACGCTCTATCAAGGCTCCAAGCCTGTGATGTGGTCGCCTGTTGAGCAAACAGCACTGGCCGAGGCCGAGGTCGAATATGCCGACAAAGAGAGCTTTGCGATCTGGGTGAAGTTCACGGTTCAGGCCGAAGGCAGCGAATTGCAAGGCGCAAAAGTTGTGATCTGGACCACAACGCCATGGACGATCCCGTCGAACAAAGCCGTCGTTTATAGCGACGACATTGAGTACGGCCTTTATGAGGTCACGGGCACGCCAGACGAATGCTGGCTCGCAGTTGGCGAGCGGTTTATCCTCTCGGATAAAATGGCGAATGCAGTGTTTGCGAAGGCGCGGCTGGAAGAGGGCATGTGGACACGTGTTCGCGGTGTGACCACGGAAGAATTGTCGGGCCTCGCGCTTTCGCACCCCTTGGCTGGCGCGGAAGGTGGCATGGGCGAGTGGGATGGCTTGCGCGATTTCCGCGCGGCCCCGTTTGTGACCAACGACGAAGGCACCGGCTTTGTCCATTGCGCCCCGTCGCACGGTATGGACGAATTCGAGCTTTACCGCGATCTGGGCATGTTGGAGCAGGTCATCACCTATAACGTGATGGAAGATGGTCGTTTCCGCGATGATTTGCCGTTCTTTGGCGGTGCGGCGATCCTGCGCGACAAGCCGAACAAAAAGAACAAGAACAACCCTTGGGAAGGTGATGCGAACACGGCTGTGATGACCAAATTGGTTGAGGTTGGCGGGCTGTTTGCGCGCGGCGTGATCAAGCACAGCTATCCGCATTCTTGGCGTTCCAAGGCACCGATCATCTTCCGCAACACGCCGCAATGGTTTGCTGCGATTGATAAGACGGTGGGCGACGGGCAGGACACTTACGGCACCACGATCCGTGAACGCGCATTGCGCTCCATCGACGAGCTGGTCACTTGGACCCCGCAAAAAGGCCGCAACCGTCTGTTCGCCATGATTGAACAGCGCCCTGACTGGGTGTTGTCGCGTCAACGTGCGTGGGGTGTGCCGCTGACTTGCTTCACGAAGGTCGGCGCATTGCCAACCGACGATGATTTCTTGCTGCGCAATGCTGAAGTGAACGCGCGCATCACGGCCGCCTTTGAGGAAGAGGGCGCGGATGCGTGGTATCAGGACGGCGCGAAAGAGCGGTTCCTTACCGGTATCGTGGATGTCGATGCCTACGATCAGGTCATGGATATCTTGGACGTTTGGTTCGACAGTGGCTCGACACATGCGTTCACCCTGCGTGACCGTGCGGATGGGTCCGAGGATGGTATGGCCGACCTCTATCTCGAAGGCACCGACCAGCACCGTGGTTGGTTCCACTCTTCGCTTCTGCAAGCTTGCGGCACAATGGGCCACGCGCCTTATCGGGGTGTATTGACCCACGGTTTCACGCTTGATGCGAAGGGCATGAAGATGTCCAAATCTATCGGCAACACCATCGTGCCCGAGAAGATCGTGCAGCAATATGGCGCGGATATCTTGCGTCTTTGGGTGGCGCAGACCGACTATACCAATGACCAGCGGATCGGTGACGAGATCCTGAAAGGGACCTCAGATAGCTATCGCCGTTTGCGCAACACGCTGCGGTTTATGCTTGGGTCTCTGGCCGACTTTTCCGAGGCGGATCGTGTTGCCGTGGCGGACATGCCCGAGCTGGAGCAGGTGATCCTGCACCGTCTGGCGGAACTCGACGAGGTCGTGCGCAAAGGCTATGCCGCGTATGATTTCCAAGGTGTGTTCAGCGCTGTGTTCACATTCGCGACGGTTGATTTGTCGGCGTTCTACTTCGATATCCGCAAGGATGCGCTTTACTGTGATGGCGATACGGCCCGTCGTCGTGCGGCCCGCACAGTGCTGGATATCCTGTTCCACCGCCTGACAAAATGGCTGGCCCCTGTGCTGGTGTTCACGATGGAAGAGGTCTGGCTAGAACGCTTCCCTGGCGACGAAAGCTCAGTCCACCTCGTCGATTTCGACGAAACCCCAAGCGATTGGCGCAACGAAGCACTCGCCGTAAAATGGGCGACAGTCCGTTCCGTGCGCCGCGTTGTGACGGGAGCCTTGGAAGTCGAGCGGACCGCGAAGGTCATCGGCGCATCTTTGGAAGCAGCACCAACGGTCTACGTGACCGCAGAGACTGCCAAGCTGTTGGAAACCGTCGCCTTTGACGATCTCAGCATCACATCGGGCATCTATGTCTCGACCGATGCGGCTCCAGCGGGCGCGTTCAAATTGGATGATGTGGCCGATGTTGCGGTGGTGTTTGCCAAAGCGGAAGGCGAAAAGTGCCAGCGTTGCTGGAAGATTTTGCCGGATGTCGGAACGCATTCTCATGCCGGAGTGTGTGGCCGCTGTGACGAGGCCCTCAGCTAAGATGGGTCAAGACCTATCCTACGTTGCATCACTCCCTAACAGCCCAGTGGGGCCGTTGTCGGTGGTGGTGCAGGGTGGGGCGGTCGTGCGCTTGGAATGGTCGGTGGTGGACGGGGAAAGTGATCCCGTTTCCACCGCGGCCGTGGCGCAACTTGCACAGTATTTTGCAGGCGAGCGGCAGGCATTTGATCTGCCTCTCGCTCCGCAAGTGAGCGATTTTCAGATGAGATTTGGCGTGGCGCTATGCGCGATCCCTTTTGGGGAGACCCGCACTTACGGAGAGCTGGCCCGCGAGATGGGTGTCCCTGCACAAGCGGTTGGGCAGGCGTGTGGCGCGAACCCGATCCCGATCATTATTCCGTGTCACCGTGTCCTTGGGGCCAACAGCCTTGGCGGGTTTTCGGGCGCGGGTGGTGTCGAGGGAAAGGTGCAATTGTTGCGCCATGAGGGTGCGGCTGGGCTCTTGATTTGACGCGGAATTTGGCATGACGGTTTGGGTTTTTGCGGCGGTCATGGGGGCGGCGTTTTTCCACGCCACTTGGAACGCGCTGATCAAGCTGGGCACGTCAAAGCTCACCTCGATGTTGATTTTGACCGTGGTACAGGGCGGCTTTGGCTTGATGATAGCGCTGACGCGGCCCATGCCAGAGGCGCATGTCTGGCTGTGGCTTTTGGCGTCTGGGGTGTTTCACTCGGCCTATAAATTGTTCCTCGCATACGCCTATGAACAGGGCGATTTGAGCCGTGTTTATCCGATTGCCAGAGGAACAGCGCCGATGGTGGTCCTTGTGATTTCGGCGCTGTTCTTGGCCGACAAAATCGCTGGCTGGGAATATGTCGGGATCATCATTTTGGGCCTTGGCATTTTACTCATGGCGCGGGGCGTTTTCTCGTCAGGAGAAAGCCGCAAGTTGTTGCCGTTAGCGCTTGGATCAGCACTGGCAACGGCGGGGTATTCGATTGTCGATGGGCTTGGTGCGCGGGCGGCTGGCGATGCAGTTGCCTATGTCGGCTGGCTCTTTGCGCTCGATGCGGTGTTCTTTACGCCTTGCTGTCTGGTTTTGCGTGGGCGGCCCGTTTTGCGGGCCAATCGCAAGGCCTGGTTTATGGGCAGCTTGGCCGCAGCGTTTAGCTATAGCGCCTATGCGATTGCGGTTTGGGCAATGACGGTCGCACCGATTGCATTGGTTGCGGCCCTGCGCGAGACGTCAATCCTTTTCGCGGTGCTGATTGGCGCGGTGGCATTTGGGGAAAAGATGAACCTGCAAAAAGGAATCGCTGCAGCATTGATTGTCGCGGGGGTCGTCGTGACCCGTCTTTAGCCGTGTTTGCTATAGATGACCTGTTGCAGCGCTCCCGCGCAAAGCAGGTAGACCGACGTGATCATCAGGCCATAGTGCGCCCAACTTGCCGCGTCGAAATCAACCCAAGCGGCCCATCCCGCAAAGAACGTCCACGCCAGCGCCATCGGCAAAGTGACATTGCGCCAACGTTGCGTGCGCACAGGGTGCACAAAGCGGATCGGGAAGAACATCGCGGCCGCGAGCACGGCCACCAGCGCCAGAATGACCCAGAAATTCGGGTGCAACGCAAAAAGGACAAGCACCAGCATGTTCCAGCATCCCGGAAAACCGGAAAAGGAGTAATCCTTTGTTTTCATGCGGCCATCTGCGAAATACATGGCCGAGGCGAAAGTGATGATGATGATCGCAATCCATCCTGTCCAACCGGGCAAGAGGCCAGATTTGAATAGCGCATAAGCGGGCACGAATACGTAGGTCAGGTAGTCGATAATCAGGTCGAGCAACACGCCGTCAAAAACCGGCGCATTGGTCTTGGTGTCGTAGCGCCGCGCCAACGGGCCGTCGATGCCGTCGACGAAAAACGCGATCACCAACCAAAGAAACATCATCGACCATTCTTCATCCACCGCGGCCAACATGGCCAACATGGCAAATACGGCACCCGTGGCGGTCAAGAGATGGACGAGCAGTGCTTTGGTTTGAATATTCATGCAGTCTCTTTGTTACATTTTACTGCGCCATGCAATCGAATGAACGTGTTAATTGCGCGGGTGTGCCTTGTTATAGACATCAATCAAATGCGCGGTGTCGACAGCCGTATAAGCTTGGGTCGTCGACAGGCTGGCGTGGCCAAGAAGTTCTTGGATCGCGCGCAGGTCACCGCCAGCTGTCAGGAGGTGCGTGGCAAAACTATGACGCATCGCGTGGGGTGTGGCAGTGGCGGGCAGGCCAAGCTGCATACGGGACCGTTCCATCACCTTTTGGATTGCACGCGGGTTCAGCGGGCCACCACGCGCGCCCCGAAACAGCGGCGCGTTCGGTTCCATCGGATGTGGGCACAGGCGCAGGTAACTGGCGACGGCGTCGCGTGCGGCATCGATCACAGGCACGATGCGTTCCTTGCCGCCCTTACCCGTGATCCGCATCACTTGTGGAAGGGGAACGTCGGCACCTGTCAGGCTCAGAGCCTCCGAAATCCGCAGGCCACAGCCATAGAGAAGCGTCACAACAGCACCATCACGGGCAGCGACCCAAGCATCGGTTGCCTGCATCTCAACCGTGTCGATCATCGCGGTTGCGGCGTCTTCAGCCAAAGGGCGGGGGAGTTTCTTGGTAAATTTCGGGCTGCGGGTGGAGAGAACGGCCGTTGGCTCGAACCCTTCACGCTCTGACAGCCAGCGGTAGAATGTCTTGACGGCCGAGAGCTGCCGCGCGAGCGATCTGGCCCCCACGCCGCGTGCCCGCTCGGACGCCATCCACGCCCGCATATCGCTTACGGTGATCTTGGACAGCGGGCCAAGCCCCTGAGCCGCGCCGTGGTGCCGCGTCATGAATGCGAGAAAGCCCAAGACGTCTGTCTGATAGGCCTTCACCGTATTTTCTGCTGCACCGCCAAGCGCACGACAATGATCCAGCCAAGTGGCTAGCGCATATGTCAGAGCAGGGGCAATCATCGGGCTAGGACAACCAGCGGCGCATGGCGCGTTCGAATACGCCCGCAAAGAAGGTGAGTAAATCAGTGCCTTGTTGCGGCGTGAACTGGTGCGGGTCTTCCGAGCCAAGCACCAACATCCCTGGCAAACGGCCCACGCCAAAATCAAGCTTTAGGCAAGCTTCAGAGCGGATGAACGTAGCTTTCTCGCCGTATAGGCTGGCGTCTTCTGTCTGGATCTGGCGCAACGTAACCTGACGCACAGGGGCAGAGCGGCCACGATTTACATAGGCATCAATGAAACCAGGTTCGACTACACCAAGCACATTACCCATCTGGGTCACGGCAGGTTCTTCGCCCGTTTGAGCGGTTTCCAGGACAAGGCGGACCTTATCAACGCGCAATGTATCGGCCACATCAGTGGACAGGTCGAGCAGGAACGTCTCGAATTTGGTCGCATCCATCATACGCAAAACGGCGCGGTGGACTTGGTTTGTGCCCGCCAGATTTTCGTATGCGGCGGCAATCACGGAGCGGTGGGTGTCTTCCAGACGGTCGAGACGGGCCTCAAGGCGCTCCATCGCGATTCCCCGCAGATCGACGATATTGCCGCCCATGGATTTCTCGTTTGCAGCGACTAGCGCACGCATGATGTCTTGATCCTCAAGAAGTACCTCGGGATCAGCAATAATCTTGTCACGGACATGGCTGTCCATCTGTGGTTTGCTTGTCATATGCCTGCTCGTTCTTTTGATTTTGCGATCTTATAGCAGGGGAGGCTGTTCATTTCTCCCCTAAATTTTCGTTTTTGCAACGTTTTGCGAAACTGTGTCAGATATGGGGATTGGGTGCCTTCTCACCACAAGCTGTAGTGGAGTAGCGAAAAACTTTGTCACTTTGATGCACCAAAGGTTGGCGTTTGCGGGCGCAGGGTTTACCTCAGAGGCAAGGGCGTTTTGCCCGAACGGATGGGGCCCCATGACAGCAGAGTTTTTCCATGAAGGTGAGTTGGTGGCGGTTTTGACCGCGCAGCCAATCGACCGTTTTCTGGATTACAAAGCGCCCGAGGGCGGTTGCCATTTGGGCGCATTTGTCGAGGTGCCCTTGGGGCCGCGCAAGGTGCTGGGTGTCGTTTGGCGCGAGGGGGCTGGTGATTACGATTACGCCAAAATCCGCTCCGTGATCCGCGTTTTGGATGTTGCGCCGATGCGCGACGAGATGAAGCAATTCCTGACCCGCGCCGCCGATTATACCCTGACACCAATGTCCGCGATGCTGCGCCTTGCGACCCGTGCGCCGGGTCTTGGTGACGCGCCGTCAATGCGCAAAGTCTACCGATTGGGAGACCGCGAACCTGACCGGGCCACGGATGCGCGAACCAAGGTTTTAGAGGTTCTGCGCGACTACGGCGGGCTGTCGTTTACGCTTGGCGAACTGGCAGAAATGGCTGGCGTTGGCACCTCCGTTGTGAAGGGGCTCGTTAAGCAAGGCGCCGTTTTTGAAGAGGATTCCCCACGCGACACACCTTATCCGCAGCTTGACCCTGACTACGACGGCAAGGACCTTAGCGCCGATCAGGCCGCAGGTGCCGAGGTGCTGCGCGCTGCTTTGCGGACTGATAGTTACGGGACGACTTTGCTTAAGGGAGTAACGGGTTCGGGCAAGACCGAAGTCTATCTAGAGGCGGTTGCCGAATGTCTGCGCATGGGCCGTCAGGCGCTTGTCCTGCTCCCTGAAATCGCGTTGTCTGGCGAGTTCATCACACGTGTTGAGGCACGTTTCGGCATGAAGCCCGCAGAGTGGCATTCGGGTGTCACCATGACCGAAAGGCGGCGGTGCTGGCGCATGGTCGGGCTAGGTGATGCGCAACTGGTTGTGGGCGCGCGGTCGGCGCTGTTTTTGCCTTACCAAAACCTTGGCCTGATTGTCGTCGATGAGGAACATGATACGTCATATAAGCAAGAGGATGGCGTGCTTTATAACGCCCGCGATATGGCAGTTTTGAGGGCCGCGATTAATGGGGCGCAGGTGGTTCTGGCGTCTGCCACGCCTAGCCTTGAGAGTTGGGCGAATGTCGAGGCGGGAAAGTATCAGCGGCTGGTTTTAAGCTCTCGTTTTGGCGCGGCTGTTATGCCTGAGATGACCGCGATTGATATGCGCACGGAGCCTGTGCCGAACGGTAAATGGGTTTCGCCGACGCTACGTGATGCGATTGCAGACCGCATTGAGAAGGGCGAGCAAAGCCTTATTTTCTTGAATCGTAGGGGCTATGCGCCGATCACGCTGTGCCGTGCTTGCGGGCATCAGATTGGCTGTGATCACTGCGATGCAAGGATGGTTGAGCACAGGTTTTTGAAGCGGCTCATGTGCCACCAATGCGGCGAAACGAAACCGATGCCGACGGTCTGTCCGCATTGCGAGGCCGAAGATAAGCTCGCCCCCGTTGGCCCCGGTGTGGAGCGCATGGCCGAGGAGGTCACGGCGCTATTTCCTGATGCGCGCGTCGTGGTTTTGTCGTCGGATCTATACGGCTCTGCGAGGGCAATGAAAGCCCATATCGAAGTGATCGCAAAGGGCGGAGCGGACATCATTATCGGCACGCAATTAGTGGCAAAAGGTCATAACTTTCCGATGCTTACGCTTGTTGGCGTGATTGATGCCGATCTTGGGTTGCAAGGGTCGGATTTGCGGGCGGCGGAGCGGACGTTTCAACTGATGCGGCAGGTCGCAGGACGGGCTGGGCGGGCCGAGACACCGGGGGCGGCTATGTTGCAGACGTTCCAGCCAGAACATGCGGTTATCCGCGCGATTTTGGCGGGCGATGAGGAGAGCTTTTGGGCCGCGGAGGCGGCCGAGCGCAAGGCCGCTGGTGTGCCGCCTTACGGGCGCATGGCGGGGATCATTTTGAGTAGCCCGAATGTGCAGGAAGTCTTTGATCTTGGGACAGAAATGGCGCGTCGTGATGCGCCGCTGCGCAAGATCGGCGCACAGGTTTTTGGGCCTGCGCCTGCACCGATTGCAAGGGTGCGCGGACGGCACCGCGTGCGGCTTTTGGTGAAGGCGGATAAGGCCGCACCGTTGCAACAAGCGCTGGCCGAATGGGCGGGGCAATTCAAGCTCAAAGGTGAGCTGCGCATGGCCATCGATATCGACCCGCAGAGCTTTTATTGAGGGTGTTTTAAGCGTGCACCGCGTGTGCACAGGGCGTGCACCGAAATGTTTGGGTTTTTCAGGTTGATTGAGTGGGGATGTGATGGTGGAGAGAGGTGGTCGCGGAATTTCGGACCAGTTGATAAGCTTTGGCTTGTTGATGAAGGACCGAAGAAAAGATGGCAAAACAGAAGCGCTATACAGCTGAGTTCAAGGCCAAGGTTGCCCTTGAAGC